>Ga0315309_1002773_pt1 | contig 10125 bp, 9 predicted proteins | sample TDP4_MG_FD_203080 | JGI IMG/M metagenome (GOLD analysis project Ga0315309, IMG submission 203080) | Freshwater sediment microbial communities from Lake Towuti, South Sulawesi, Indonesia - TDP4 | ecosystem: Environmental > Aquatic > Freshwater > Lake > Sediment | place: Indonesia: South Sulawesi...
AAAAACTTGCCTTAGAAGCAGCGAAGGGCATGGTCATAGTTGTGGAGGGACAAAAAGACGTTAGTGCGCTGCATCAACTGAATGTTGAGGGAAAAATCGTTTCTTCGAAGACATCTGGCAAATCTTTCCTTGACATACTCACCGAAATTGAGCGACTGAGAGTTCGTGAAGTTGTTCTTCTGCTTGACTTTGACAGGCGAGGAGTGGAGTGGACACACCGTCTCAAACAACACTTAGAAAAGACACGAATAAAGCCCAACCTAAACTTTTGGAACGAGCTCTATGGTTTGGTTGGACGCGACCTAAAAGACATCGAAGGCTTACCAGCCTACTTAGAAACGCTCAAGAAAAGAATTGGCAATTAGCAAAGTATAAGAGTCGGGAGTTAATAGTTAAAGGGTTCGGAACGATAACACGTTCACACCGTTATGGGATTCATCCCGTATATAACATATAATCGGAGGTGCATGCTAATGGGATCATCACAAACGGTTACCGTAAAGTATGTAATCCGCGCCAAATTCGAAGTCGAAGGCGTGGTTGAAAAACCCGACGTGATAGGCGCAGTTTTCGGACAAACAGAAGGCTTGTTTGGAACAGAACTTGACCTAAGAGAGCTTCAGAAGTCGGGGCGAATCGGAAGAATCGAAATCGAGTTGCAGTCTAAGCAGGACAAGACTGATGGAACCATCACTATTCCTACGAGTTTGGACCGTGTTTCAACAGCTATCATCGCAGCCAGTATAGAGAGCATCAACCGTGTTGGACCATGCAACGCTAAGGTCACATTGGAAAAACTCGAAGACATAAGAGACGCTAGACGCAGAGTCATAATCGACCGTGCAAAGACCATTCTCCACGAGTGGACCATTGAATCCATGCCAAGCACAGAAGAGGTTTTCCGAGAAGTCTCAGAAACGCTCAGAGCCCCTGAAGTTGAGAAGTATGGACCAGACGAGTTGTCGGCGGGTCCAAATATTGAAGGCGCCAAAGAAATAATAATAGTTGAGGGCAGAGCTGACGTAATCAATCTGCTTAGGTGCGGCATTCAGAATGTAGTGGCTTTAGAGGGCGCCAAAGTTCCAGAAACCATCATAAAATTGTCAAAGGAGAAAGAATGCACAGCACTGCTCGACGGCGACCGAGGCGGCGACCTCATCCTTAAAGAACTGCTGCAAGTAACAGACGTCAAATACATCTCTAGGGCGCCACCGGGTAAGGAAGTAGAAGAATTAACCTCGAGAGAAATCTTCGCGGCGCTTCAGAACAAGGTTCCACTTGAAGAGTTCAAGGCGAAGAAGGTTCGTGAACGCCGAAAAATCTTGGTGCCAAAACAGATTGTGGAAGCCCGCAAGGAGTTGGAAGGCACTTTAGAGGCGGTTTTGTTCAACGAGAAAATGGAGCAACTTGAACGCTTACCCGTGAGTGGCTTAGCTGAGAAACTTCAGCAGACCGGGGGTGTGGACACGGTTGTGTTCGACGGCGTTATAACGCAGAGGCTGGTTGACATAGCCAACGAAAAAGACGTCAAATACTTGGTAGCTGCACGCATTTCAGACGTTGTCAAACAACCATTAAAAGTTCATCTGTTAACATTTGCAGACGTTGAAGGCTGATTGATCTAATCTTTAGAAAACTCGGTGAGGGTTCTAGGCTTGACCTCAGCAGGTTGCAACAGTTTGTCCTCTGCAATGCCGAACATACTCAGTATGCGAGAGGCTGCGGGTAACACCTGGTTGGTCACGTAGTATTCAGTGTCGACCTCATCGTAGGAAGCTAACGCATACGGCTTGGCTTTCTCATAGAGTTTTCCAGCGCCAACTGTTATCACGTAGCCTATCTTATCACCCATGGAGAGTTCATATCCCTCTCTCAACAGCCTCTTAGCCGCTTCCACATGCGGCGCCCTAACCTCGTATTCTTCAACCTTTTTTGTCAGAGTCTTCCATATGACAAGGTCTTTGTAGGGCACCTTTTTCCCACGCAAGTCAGAGACATACGCTCTCACAAATTCAGCTGCTTCCTGAGGAGCCTGCTTCTTAAGGACTATTTCAAGCACCTTTTCTTGCACATTTTTGGCGCAGGCTGCCCAGTCTCCACGAACAACTTCTAAGCCGACTATTTCTAATCCTCCATCGGGCAGCAAGCCGCAGTACTTCTTCTTGGCTTCAGTGAACAAAATTCGCGTGTAGACTTCGTCGGGTTTTATCTCCAAACCCAGCGTCTTTTCAACTTCAGCCGAAATCTTTTGGATTTTGTTGGGCTCGTTTTTGACGAACACGCTGTCTGTGTCGCTGTAAACCACTTCCAACCCAACTTTTTTGGCTAATTCTATTGTGCTGACTATTATGTGTCGACCCCAAGCGGTTGCAGCCTCAGCCACAGGTTTTATGTACCAGCGGGCTCCAATCCAGCCCGTGTAGCCGTAAGCAGCGTTTGTTATGACTTTTACAGCCTTCTGACGAGCATCGAGAACCCTATATTCAGAGCTTTTCGGGTCTAACTTGCCAAGTTTGGGACGAGTCTGGTCACGGATGGCTATGAGACTTGACAAAACTTCCTTGTAGAAACCTGGTGGTTCCTTGCGGAAGCGATGTCCAACTTCTGGGGCAACGTTTACGCCTTCTTTGGGCTCGGGTTCAGACAGTGGAACATACGTGTCGGGTGAAACGTTGTGGGTTATCATGATGTTTGGGTACATAGCCTTAAAATCAAGAACAGCGATGTTTCCATGCACTCCAGGTTTGGGTGCCAAGACAACCGCGCCAACATATGGAAAGTAGGGGCGCTCAACACGTTTCGGAATCAACTCGCCGATTTTGTAGGCTTCACTCATCAGATACCACTCAACCCTAAAGCCCACGGCAGCAGTTCCAACGTGATCAAGCGGCAAACCTACGAGGCTGGAGAGTTGCATTGCGAAGCCTAGCATGGCGTCGGCTACACCCAACACGGATTGAGCGTTTTCTTGGGAAAACCTGAGCAGAGTTGGGCGTTTTTTTGGGTCTTCCCAATAGGCTGCGTGGTCTACGTCTTCAATCAGTGTGCGCTTTTCAAGTTTCATAACGTCCAAGAAGTCGGCTATGTTTTCCAAGGTTTTGACCTTCACTTGGGGCAGTTCATCGGAGAAGTCAAAGAAGTCCACGTTGGCTCTGCCGGTTATTGAAACGTGTCCATAGACGCTCATGTGGGGTTCAGTGTTGGCTCTGTCAACGAAGAGTCTGATGCCTAATTTTTTGGCGCGGGCTGTTAGGTAAAGCCAGTCTTGACGGTTGGTTCCATAACCCACTATGATGTCTGGGTCAAAGTCTCTCACATATTTCACAAATTCTTCTAACACATGTTTGTCGTCTGACTTTTGCGCGACAAACTGAGCCTCTTCGCCCGTGTTTGTTGCAACCGAAATGATTATGACTGGGTCTTTCTCAGGTTTGGGCGCTCCTTTCGGGCTGTAGGCTAGGGTTGAGAAGCCTAAAACCCTTAGTTGTGGCAGTTCGGTTTTCTCGATGCTCTTGGGAAAAGACTTAGCCGTGTACAGTTTGTCAGTCTGCACCCCCAAGGTGTTCTTTGTTTGTTCCACTTCAATTTCATGCCAACCGCATGGTGACACGCTGTTGTCGATGAGGTAACGCATAGAGTACCGAATGTCGTCTTCGAGACTCTCTTTTACACCTTCAATTTTCGACATAGCCTTAGCGTATTTAGAAAACACATCTGGATTTTGACACACAACCTTGACGGCGTTAACAGACTTGCCAAAGTATTTCTTTTTCACAGTTTCCAACTTGGCAACAGAGGGGAACTCTAACGCTTTTCGAGATTCTATGTTTTGAATAATGGTTTGTGGATTCTGTCCTTCCTTCACGGCTAGATAATAGTAGGTGAGAAAGTTTCGGTCAATAATCAGGACTCGCTGTCCCTTGTCGTCTATGCCCCAAAGCCAAACCTCGGGCTTTTGCTCCCTCACTTCATAGTTCACGTCTAACAACCAGAAAATGGTCTTCATATTGCCTAATGCCTCACATCAAAAGAAGAGAAGATGCCAATACGTTTTTAACGCTTTTCAACAATCACAAAATGACTGTAAGGTAAATTTCAAAGAAGGAGAGCAAAACAAGGAATTTGAAGATTCTGGAGAAACGCTTGAAGAAGGGCTTCGTCAAGGTTGTTCCCGAGAGCCTCGACGATTTGTGGCACCTTTACAACATAATATATTCAGGAGACGAAGTCTACGCCAGAACCACCCGAGAAGTTAAGGTGGAGGAACTCTACGCTCGCCCAAAAGAGGGCAGAAGGGTTTCAGTTTTCTTAGGCGTGCGAGTTAAGAAGGTTCTCTGGGACAAGAGCCTCAACCGACTGCGAGTCCACGGGGTTATCTGCGACATACCTGAAAACATAGGTGGAAAGGGCACGCACCACACTTTGAACGTAGTCATCGACAAACCATTGACCATAGTGAAGGCTCAGTGGTTAAAGCATCAAGCGGACAGGTTGGAGAGAGCAAGCCACGTTGAAGCACCACTCGTCACAGTGATGTCCATAGACGACGAAGAATACTGTGTGGCTATTTTACGTCAATACGGCGTGGAAGTGAAAGCAGAAAAGAGAACCCGCCTTCCAGGCAAGCTTGAGGCTGAGAAGCGAGAAGAAGCCGTCAAAGGCTTCTTTAAGTCAGCGCTTCAGGCGTTACAAGAGACTTGGACTAGTGTGCGCAGTCCGATAGTTATTTTGGGACCTGGGTTCGTCAAGAACGACTTTGTTAAGTATGTTCGGGAAAAAACCGCAGATATAGCCGATGCTATTGTAGATGTCAAGGGTGTCAACAGTGCAGGTGTCGCTGGAATCCAAGAAGCGTTGAGGTCTGGAGTGCTAGCGAAAACATTGAAGAATGTTCGTGTTGCTGAAGAGACACGGTTGGTTGAGGAAGTGCTTGCAAGGTTGGGTAGGAGCGCAACAGACGTAACTTACGGAACTAATGAGGTTGCACGGGCAACGGAATACGGCGCTGTGGAAAGGCTCCTAATAGACGACACCATGTTAAGAGAAGCATCGGACCAAGACAGACTAACCATAGAAAACATTATGAGAAGCGTAGAAGCCAAAGGCGGACAGGTAACTGTCGTCAGCACTGAGCATGAAGCGGGAACCAAACTACAGAGCTTAGGCGGCATCGCCGCACTGCTTCGTTTCCCAATAGGATAGGCAGAATTATTTTCCGAAGAGTTTTAGGCGTCGTCTCACCGCTGGGTTTTGGTCTGCGAGTTGTTTCAGAATCATCTCGAAGGTTTCGTCTGAGGTGAGTTCGCGTTCGATGAAGACTCCTGTTCTGCCCACTTTGTCTCGGCGAAGGAGGGCGTGCACGCGGTCGAGAACCGTGTCAACTGAGATGTGGAGCAGGTGAGCGATTGTTTCCTCTCTGCCCACTATGGTGCTTTCCACATGCCCTTTAGAAGTAGGCTCTATAAGCATCAGCCTCTTGTCCACACCCGCCACACGAACGTTGCCTTGAAGCGTCTGCAAGGTTGCCACACCACCGAATCTGTAGAACTCGCGTTCCGTGGAGCGAAGCTTCATTAAGGGAAACGACACAACGCGTCTCGGTTCAAGTTCAATGTAGCCCTTAACCGCATATGAAGGCGTGGCTTGAACCACCAAACGCTTGTTCAAGGAGAGCCCAGCGTTTTCAAGCGCTGTCTCTATGAGGAACGAGCTTGGTGGGTCGGGTATGAAAACGTCGATGTCGCTGCTTTTGGAGACGTCTCCTCTGGCGATGCTTCCGTGCACGAGGGAGAACAGATGCGCACTTTCAAGCACCCGCATTGTTTCAACTGCTTTTCCTCTTAGTTCATTCAGTAGTTTCCAGCGTTTTTCACCGTAAACCACTTCGATTCGTTCGGCTCGTTTGGCTGGTTTCTTCGCCATTTTCAAGGCTTCACCGTCTGGCACAGACCAAGTGACGCATTCAACCATTCCAGATAGGGGGTCCAACCCTTCACGACGGGGAAAGCCAAGATTTCTGGCACATCGTAACTGTGCATCCGCTTTGTGGTTTTAGACAGTTTCTCAAAGACCTTTTCGTTCGACTTCATTAAGACTAGGAATTCGTTGGCTCTATCGATTTTTCCCTGCCACCAGAATTGCGAGTTGACTGGACCTAATATGTTGGCGCACGCTATGAGGTGTTTATTTAATAATGAACGTACTATCTTTTGTGCTTCTTTTTTTGTGGCTGTTGTCATAAACACTACAATGTTTGTCATTTTTTGGTGTCCTCTGCAAACACTATGCTTAAATCATATTCATTCTACTAAAGACTATTCTGTCAAGAATTTCTGTCTTGTTGTCTAACAATATTGGAATTATTTTCTAGTAATTGTCATGTCTGAAAACATTTCTATAAATATTCGCTGAAAAAGCTAGCCCTTCACCTACTCTATCTATGTTTTAGAGTATCAGAAGCTTGGAGCACGCGCTTTCGATTGAGGGCTCTTATTATCTTTTGAGTTCTAAGAAGTCTGTCAGCAAGAGTATTCCTTGAATCATCAGAAACAGTCCGACTATCCATACGAGAAGTGTTGGAAACAGTATGACCAGTAGTCCGAAGATGATGCATAGTATGGCTAAGATAGGCCTTGAAATCGTTATTCCCAGTTTCTTCAATCCTCTATCCACATAGTCAGTCATAGACTTTTTCAACCTAATTTACAACCATGTGAATGTTGGGGTTTTTTAACAATTATGAAGTGAAAATCAATAATAGTGGTGCCGAAATCATAGGCTAGGAGGCATTAAATTCATACTAAGTCTTCTGCTTCAGCTGTTAGCACTTTCACATTTTTCAAACCTGATAGACTCTTCAGCGATTAATCTCTTATAGACTGAAGTAAAACCGAGAGAAAACCACAACTCTTACATATTATCTTAGTTAGTTTTCTATGAAACGTTCGAGGAAACACAAACAGCCATGGATTTCACTCTGACACCCGAACTGACCTTTCTGCTCGGTGTAGCTGTTTTTTGGATAGTGCTTAACATGTTAGACTATGTATTCCAACTGAAAAAACACGGGTTAGACGTCAAACCCGGCTATTTCATGTACAGGTCGAAGGCGTTGAACTCCCTTCTGGATAAAGCGGCGAACAAAAAGCGAACTTTATGGCTTGTTTTTTCTAATATCGGCTTGGCTTTTTCCATCGGTCTCATGGTATTCAGCATCTATATTCTGGCAAACAATCTGCTACGATTCGTTTTCCCACATATTGGCCAAGCGGCACAAGTCGCCCTCGCCATTCCAGTCTTGTTCATACGCTTCTACTGGTTGCCCTATTTCTTGTTGGCGCTAGGTATCATGGCTTTGACCCACGAGTTAGCACACGGCATAGTAGCTCGATTAGAAGGCATTCCAGTCTTATCGACTGGTGTCATGGGTTTTCTGCTTTTTATTATCCCACCCCTCTTCTTCGTGGAACCAGACGAGAAGGGATTTGAGAAGGCTTCACTTCTAAGTAAGTTGAGGATGCTCGTGTCGGGTTCTTCAATAAACCTAGTTACTGCGTTACTAGTCACTCTGTTGCTGAGCGCCTTGTTTGTTCCCTCCTCAGCCGGAATCTTAATTCAGGAAGTTGTGCCGAATGGTCCGGCTGAAAGGGCTGGGCTTCGGCAATGGGATGTCATAACGGCAATAAACGGAAGACCAATTAACGTTCCTCAGAATTTTTCCGATTACATGAGCGAAGTGATACCGGGCACAAATGTAACTGTCACAATGTTGCATGATAACCAAGAGATAAGAAAGAATATTACAACCGCCGCAGACCCCAATAACAGCAGCCGACCGATATTAGGCATCATTCAAAGTTTCGCTCCGTACCGCCAAAACAGGTTGGGATTAGACCAGTACAGTGGCATCCACATGTTCTGGGCTTTGTTCTGGATTTATTTGTTGGGAATCAACCTAGCAATTTTCAACATGCTGCCAGCCTTTCCTTTCGACGGCGAAAAAGTGCTCTACTACACATTAGCGAATTTGGTGAAGAAGCGAAAGCGTGAGTTACGATGGACATTGAACATTTTGACTTGGGGATTGTTTGTGCTCAATGTCGCATTGAGCTTTCTGATTTTTGGACTGCGCCCCTCTATATAGTCTGTTGTGGAGACTTGAGCATGGTCTCGTGCATGCTCTGTAGACGGCGTGAAGCAGTTTACATGCGACCTTACTCAGGCGAGAAACTGTGCACTAAATGTTTCATCGGTTCAATTGAGGATAAGGTTCGAGCAACCATCGCTGAGTATGACATGTTTCAGCACGACGACAAGATTATGGTAGCGGTTTCGGGTGGAAAAGACAGCGTCACCTTGCTACACATTTTGACTGAGATTGAGAAAGGCTTCCCAAAGGCATCCTTGTGCGCTGTTACAGTCGACGAGGGAATAAGAGGCTACCGAGATGAAGCCCTAAAGTTTGCGGTTAAGAACTGCCAAAAATTAGGCGTAGAACACGCGGTCACTTCTTTTAAGGATTTGTTCGGCGTCAAACTCGACGAACTAGTAAAACTAATTGAAAAAAGGACGCATACAAAAGGCGGACTGACCCCATGCGCTTATTGCGGCGTGCTCAGAAGGCGAGCACTAAACATTGCCGCCAGAGAGGCAGGTGCAGACAAACTCGTCACGGCGCACAACTTGGACGATGAGACTCAGACAATTTTATTAAACATGGTTCACGGCGACGCTCTGCGGATAGCCCGTGTCAAACCTTCTCTTGAGGCGACACACGCAAAACTCGTGCAGAGGGTGAAGCCTCTCTGTGAGGTGCCTGAGAAAGAAGTCGCCTTCTATGCTTACCTGCGCCGAATTTTGTTTCAAGGCGTTCCCTGTCCATACGCGTCTACAGCCCTCAGAAACGACATTCGTGTCATGCTGAATCGCATGGAAGAGAGGCACGCGGGCATAAAGTTCACGTTGTTCAAGTCTGTGGAGAGGATTAGGCCGGCGTTGGAGAGGATGGCGGAAGAAATTAAACTGCGAGAGTGCAGGTTTTGTGGAGAACCCACGGTGGGTAGTGTCTGTAACTTGTGTGGCATGCTGCGAGAGCTCAAAATTGTCCGTTTGTGACAGTTTTTTATGGTAAATTGTTCTAGAAAATTTTTCCTCATACGAATAATAGGTAGTTTCACCTTTTTTTATGATTGAAGAGAGATGAAGGATTCAGAGAAGCGTAGGGACCGCCACGAGATAGTTGCTGAAATTTTGAAGACTGCTGTGAACGGTAGGATTAAGACGCACATTATGTATAGGGCGAAGCTTAGTTACTCTCAGATAAACGAGTACCTGCCTTTGTTGGTTGAGAGAGGCTTCCTTGAAAACGTGAAGGTCACGAAAAGTGGACAGCGCTCAACCATTTATAAGACAACTTCAAAGGGACTTGAGTTCATAGAAAACTTGGAGTCTCTGAACAAGCTTTGGACAAAAAGCTCCTTCTTGAATGCGCCCGTGGAGTGAAAACCCTTCGTTTAGAAACTGCACGTTCACGCTTGACAGATTCTTGGTTAGTTAGTTGAGATTTAATTTTTCTTAGCGAAGGCGGTGGGTCGCTTTGGTTTGACGCCCAGTCTGCGCCCAGCCTCAATCAGTCCCAATGGTCTCATGTCGGCTCTCCCCTGAGCGCTAAGCGTCCAAGCTTAGGTTGCTCCCTCCCGGGCCTGGCCAGATTCACCTGGTAGGCGCAGATGACGGCTTCCCTACGAAAGCCGTTTCACGTCCGCCAGCCCCAAGGGACCGACACTCACAGCCAGAGACCGCGAGGCGTGGGTGCTCTTTGACGCCGTGCCATAGCCTTCAGCCCGTCTTGAAGAGGGTTTACGGTCGAGGCTTTCGCCTCTCAGGGGACCCCTAGCCCCCCGCCTAGACCCACCGCCAAAACAAATCAGAAGCCAAACAAACAATATAAAAGTTACACACGGCTAAAATGGTAGGCGAAGGTGTCTACATGATGTTTATCTGTGCGCGTTGCTTATATAAGGGTTTTTACTTATTTTACTTATAGGTGATGCGTGTGGTCAACGTTACGTTTGCTGTTCCAGAAGAGTTGCACGGGATTATGAGGCGCCATCCTGAGATTAAGTG
>Ga0315309_1002776_pt1 | contig 10116 bp, 7 predicted proteins | sample TDP4_MG_FD_203080 | JGI IMG/M metagenome (GOLD analysis project Ga0315309, IMG submission 203080) | Freshwater sediment microbial communities from Lake Towuti, South Sulawesi, Indonesia - TDP4 | ecosystem: Environmental > Aquatic > Freshwater > Lake > Sediment | place: Indonesia: South Sulawesi...
TTCGAGCCGTTAGTCCTCAATGCTGATTCTGGCGTACCTGATGGTCGAATCGAGCTGGCCCAGCAGGTCGATCGTGTTGGATGGCAGACACCCGGCCCTCGCGGTGGCCGTGTAGAAACTGGTAAGCGGGGAGCGGATGGGGATTCTGGCCAGCGGGCTTGTGGAGCCGTCCGGAAGGAGCTCCATGAGGTAGTTGCCGGACAGGTCTGTCCTTGGACCTTTTGGGTACTGAAGGTGGAAGATGATCAGGAGCCGGTTGTCCGGGGTGACATGAAACCGGCCCGGTCCTGGCACGGGGTGGTTTGAGGATTCCTCCCAGCTGACCAGCGGCCCGGATCGCAGCACCCGCCCCTTGCGGAGCAGTGCGTGGTTGAGGGCGATGGTCTGCCGCTCGCCCGGGAAGAACTTCTCGCGCAGCCGCTCGTCCAGCGCCCTCTCCAGCCACAGGGTGTGTACGCCTCCGTCGGGCTCGAGGAAGAGGTCCCAGGGGGTGATCCAGCCCGCCGTCTTATCGCGGCTGGATACCTCCAGCCAATCAGCGAAGGGCCTCTTGGTCACATCCGGGCACCATGTGAAGAAGAGCCGGCGGAAGTCGTAGTCCCAGGAGCTGCCGGTCAACTGGAGCTTGTACTCTGCCCACTCCCTGTAGGGTTCGTGTATGTCGCTGACCCCGCAGAAGAAGATGGCTCTGTCTCGCAGGGCAACGCTGGGATAGCAGACCCTTATCGGCTGTGGCTCATCGTAGGTTGCGCCCCAGGGAAATGACAACTTGCCGCATCCGGACCACTCACCCATCCGATCGTAGAAGGACCACAGGGCGTGGGTGTACCCGATGTTCTGGAAGAGCATGATCTCATGGTTCTTCCCGTCGACGGCCAGGCTCCGGTAGGAGTGCTCGGTGAACGCGGGCTCGGGTTCGCTCCACTTGGGAAGCATGGTCAGGTAGGGCTTGCCCGGGGATTCAACGCGGAAGACCAGGACCCTGGGTTGTGCGGGGCCCGACTTCGCGTCAATGGTCGTCAAGGTTGGGTTAACTGACATGATCAGCCGGCCATCGTCGAACACCCCTATCGGCGATGGTTCCCTCGTGCGTTCGACACAATCACGTTGCCCGAGCCTCCACCCATCGTTTCCGCGCTCAAGAAGCGTCCACCTGGCGTTGTTGAGCGGCTTGGCCCCGGGAACGTTCTCCATCCCGCTTGCCAGCACATGGCCTTGGTGACGAACTAGGCAGGTGTTCCCAAAGCACCACAAGGGCCCGGCCCCGTTGTCGAACGGTTCGAAGGTGTACACATCTTCCTCCACCTCCTTTCTCGCCCTCAAGGTCTCATTCCCCATGCTGGCCCGTCCTCCCTGCACCTGACGGTGAAGTTCGATCTGACCCTATTCATGCGTGGCGCCGTTGTCTGCGGAGTCCTGTTCTAGTAGTGGTATGGGTCAACTGTACCCTCTGGCAGGTTCACGTCCTTGGACCCAGCTTCCTGAGTCAGAGCTACAGACGCTCAGCAAACTCGTCGACATCGACCTTGGCTAGCTTCAAGACTCCTCTCAAGGTTCCGATCTTGAGTTCCTTGTGCAACGGCACCACGGTTCCTATCTTTCCGGTCTCGGTCATTTTGGACAGCCGCACGTGGCTGCCGGACCTTCCGCTGATTTGAAAGCCGAATTCCCTGCAGAGTATCTTCACGACTGCCCGACCGGAGACCTTCCTAAGCCTGGGCACCGACGGTCTCTCCGCGGACCTCGAACGTCGAAATGATCGAGCGCGTTTTCCCTTTGCATGGGAATTCCTGCAAGTAGAGCTCCGTTGCCTCTTTCAGATTCGCAATGGCCTCTTCTACGGTCCGCCCTTGGCTTACCGTTCCCACTTCTGGGCATTGAGCGACATACATGCCTTCTTCCTTGTGAAGGACAGCCGTTAGCACGGCCATGCAACCACGAGCGAGATCGATCTAGCGTATTGCCTTTTAACCGTTTCTTCCCGGTTCCCAGTTCCCAGTCCCTGTCTCCGGTCCCGACTCTCCTCTGGAACATTTGCCTGACAGAGGGCGTTTGGCGTTTCCGGTTTGCCTCGATGGCAGTGAAAGCCTTTCCTAGGACTAGGGTCCGGTTCCGGGTGCCAAGCCTCTATTCCGTCGCAAGGCGGCCTAAGCAATCTCCTTGGCGAACCGCTCCACCTTCGCGAGGGTGGGGAAGGAGCGATCCCTGCGCTGGATGTGGAGCTCCGCCGCAGCGACAGCGAAGTCAGCAACCTTCTGCAGCTCCCATCCCTTGGTCAGTCCGTAGACGAAGGCTGCGTTGTACACATCCCCCGTGCCCGTGGGATTCACGACCTCCACATCGTGGGGCCTTGCCTTGATGATGTCCTTGCCGGCCACGATTGCAGACCCAGCCTTGCCGAGGTGAAGGGCGACCATCTCCGGGCCCGCCTTGAGCAGCTCCCTTGCCCCCTGGAGGGGGTCGGCTTTCCCGGTGAGCTTCTCAACCTCATCCTTGTTCGCGAAGAAGACATCGGTGTGGCCCAGCGCGACGAAGACCGACCTTACCCTGTCCCGGGTCCAGCCCCGGTAGTCCCAGCCCACGTCGAGGGAGGTCTGTGCGCCGTGCTCCTTGGCAGTTCGGAGGATCTCGGCGGTTGGCCTGCCGAGCATACGGTCCGCCCACCAGTACCCTGACCGGTGGACGTGCTCCACCCTCTCGACCAAGGAAAGGTCAAGGTCATCGAGGCGAAGCTCCCTGTTGGAGCCCAGGGTGGCAAGGTAGGATCGCTTCCCGTCCTGGAACGAGAAGGCAAGCGTAATGCCGCAGGTCATGCCTTTCTTCCTTTTTGCCTTGACCTCGACGCCGTGCCGCTGCATCTCCGAGATCAGCCAGTCGCTCATGGCATCGTCCCCGAGCAGCCCCATGAACCTGGTTTGTAGGCCCAGGGTTGCGGTTGCCGCGGCGAAGTTCGCGGCGCATCCGCCGACCATCAACACGTAGTAGTCGATTATGGTGGAGGCCTCCTTGCGCGGGAAGTCGGCCAGGGGTTGGCTTATGAGGTCAATGTTGAGATCGCCGACGCTCACGATCTTCATTGCGTCACCTGGATGGGCTGACCTGCTTCGTGGACTTAAATTGATCGGTCGTTCGTTGAAGCGGCCGGGCGACTCCTTCTTCGGAGGACACCGTGGGCTGAAACTGACCATCGCCCTGACGCGTGCCATTCTGCAATTGCCGAATGTGCATGATCAAGATGAGTCGCAAAAGCGTGCATGGGAAAGCGCGAATACCCTCGGCTCTGACGCCCATGGCACGAGTGGATTTCATTCCGGGGGAGCGTAGGAACTATCAGTTCCACTTTGTCCCGGGGAACCATCAACTAGCGTTCCGGTCTAGGATTGTGCACGGCGATGCCTTTCCGGCATCGATGCCCAGGTGGGACGAAAATGGATGGAAAGACTGGTACTGAGAGATGCTTGGTGAAGGTCCTCCAGATTAGGGAGACTTTCTGGCTTCGCATTGTGGAGATGGAAGCATCCCATAGTCAGGCGGTCCAAGCGGGGGATACCGAGGAGCACGGGGGCGAGGCTCCGCCAGGCGGAGGTGCTTGGATCCAGTTGCCGGAAAGCCTCGTTGGCAAGCTCCGGACCGCGACTCGCACGAGTGGTCTGTCGCTTGAAAGCCTTGTCTACGACGCTCTGGACTTCTACCTTGAGGAGAAGATCTACAAGTGGTTGGCGGAGTCAATAGCCAGCTCTGAGGGCGGCCAAAGACACGCCTAGGATCGCGATTCCAAGGGCAACCCGCGAGGTCAGGGAAATCGCGCGCCGTCTACTGTGGATCGCTTGGGTCCTTCCGAGACCCCCAATTCTGGGGCAAAAAAACATATTATAGGCATACGCCCAGCCGGGGGCCGGTGGGAAGTGTCCTTCGGTGCCCCTGGGCATAAGCTCATGGAGCCTTCACAGGGACCTAGGTGCGGGCAGGCTATCGATACTTGACTTTCCCTACAAGGCAAAGGCCCTTGGCTTTGAGGATATCGAGGTGATCATGACCCACCTCGACGGGAATGCCCAGGTGCTAAAAGAGAGGTGCAACGACGCCGGCATAGCCTGGAACTGCGTGTCGGCCGAAAACAACTTCGCCCTTTTGGACGAACAGGGCAGGAAGGAACAGGTCGAGCTCGTCAAGTCGGCCGTTGACCTGGCCTGCACCGTAGGCGCCAAGATCGTGAGGGCTTTCTTCGGCCATGTGGCGGAGGAGCCTCCGGTTGGGCTCAAGTACCTCACCCTGGAGTGCCTGAAAGAGGTGGCGCGGTACGCGAAGGGCAAGGGCATCACCATCGCGATGCAGAACCACGGCAACTACTGCAACACGGCCGATGAGATCGTGGAGATGATAGACGCCGTGAAGAGCAAGAGCCTGCGGGCCTGTCCCGACACCGGGACCTTCCCGGGCAACGTCTATGCCGAGCTGGAGAAGCTTGCCCCCCTGGCTGTTCACATGCACGCCAAGACCTACGCCTTCAACGAGAAGGGCGACGAGACGAGGCTCAACTACCGCAGGATCTTCCGCATCTTCAAGGACGCGGGCTTCGAGGGCACATACTCTCTGGAGTATGAGGGGGAGGGCGAGGAATCGGAAGGGGTAGAGAGGAGCTTGGCCCTCTTCAGGCGCTACATCTAGGCTCCGGGGCCAACTCACAACTCGTGGGTCGAAGAAGAGTTTATATTCCTGCTCGGGCTTTGCAGGGCCCGGCCGCCCGCGGAGGACGCCAGCTTGTTCGGCGTCGTAGGAACCGTTGAGAGGATAGAGAGGAGGACCGGCAGCCAGGGAAACTACGCCCGCCTAAAGGTGGGGCTGGAGGGCGGCGAGGAAAGGAGCGTCTTCTTCGCCTCCACCGATGAGCCGGAGGAGGGGGGAATGCCCTGCCTGCTGCAGTTCATAGAGAGGGGGATCGTCAAGGAGGGGACGCACCTACTGTTCCACAGCCCCCCGGAGGAGAACCAGTGGTTCAGGTGGCAGGGGTACAAGGATCGATACGGCCTGTGGAAGAAGGGCCCGGGCGTCACGGTGGATGTCGACAGGCTCGTCCCAGTTTACGAGGCAGTCCCGTTCTGCAGGCTCAAGGGCTTCGTCACGGGACGGCTCGGCATCGAGGAGGTCACCACGGAAACGAGCATCATGGGCATAGTGAGGCATCGAATACTCCAAAGGCACTGGAGGTTGCTCTGGGGCGAGCTGTCCACGGGGCATGCTCCCCAGAATGCTTTGCGCGTGGCAAGGACGGGGACGGAGGACCTCATCGATGTGCTGTCCAAGGAGCTCAACATCCCGGACCTAGCCAAGGAGGCAGGCACGACACTGTCCACCTGCGAGGAGATCTCCAACGAGATAATGGCGTGGACCGGCTCGGAAGGGTACTTCTGCTCGGAGTACAACGTCTTGAGCCGCAGGTTGGGCCTGGTCGGCAGGGCCGATTTCGTGGGCCTAAGGCGGGCCAAGAGGAGCGAGGGCAGGGTCATCGAGTACAAGATCACCGACCAGACGGCCATGTACGAACAGAGGCAGGCATGGATAACCGGCAGGGCGATGCTCCAGGCGGCCACCTACGCGGAGGTGCTCAGGGAGGCCCTGAAAATTCCCGAGGCCGGCGCCGAGGTCTGGATTTTCGACAAGTGGACAGGAGTCAGGGCCCACCGGCACCAGAGCGAAAGGTCGGAGCTTGTGGAACAGCTTCAGCGATCTCTCTGGGCCCGGGACGAGTACCTCCACTGCGTGAGCTCACCGCTTCCCAACATGGACGACTACGGGAAGAGAAGGTGTAAATCGTGCAGCTTCAGGGACGTGTGCAGGAGGCTGGTCGGCTACCAGCCGCACGGTTTCCTCTCCGGGGTTCGGGATGGGCTGGACTGGGAGGCGGAGGCAGGGTGGCGAAGCTTCGAGGCCACATCCCTGGAGGGCCCGTCTGAGGAAGGCGTCGTCATCCCGTCAAACGACATCCTTGAGTACGCCGAGGAGCGACTCAAGGTGAGGCTGAGGGACTGGGAGAAGGAGCTGTCGGTCTCGCCTGGATCGTTCGTCAGGCTCTCGCCGGTCGAGGCAACCCATGGCTGGGGATTCGGGGTGGTGCGGACGATCCAGCAGGAGGTCATGGACATAGCCCTCCGGGATCCCTTGACCCCGGCGCTCCTTTCCAACGGGAAGCTCAGGCTGGACTTCTCCGTGCCCGTGGACTTCTCGGATCGGGCCAAGATGGCGATCACCGCGATCGAGGTGCCCGGCGCGCTCACCGACGACGAAGATGTGAGAAAGCATCTGGAGGATCTCAGGCGCGCGGTGGAGTGCGCATCCTCGGTGAAGTCGTGCGCGGTCGAGGCGGATTTCGGGGATCTCAATGAGTCCCAGCAGAGGGCGGCCAGGATGATCATGGCATCAAAGCTGACCGTGATCCACGGGCCGTTTGGGTCGGGGAAGACCACGGTCATAGCCCGGGCTTCCCTGGAGCTGGCCAAGCTGGGAAGGAAGGTTCTGGTCACCAGCTACACCAACAACTCCGTGGACAATGCGATGGAAATGATCCGGGATCTATCGCGCAAGGAGGGCGTCTCGCTGAAACTGGTGAGGATCGCGACAGGCGGCAGGCCGAAGGACGCAGACGGCATCCGGGTCGTGGACTCACATCACTTCGGCAGGGACGACCTTTCCCTCATGCGGGAGGCGGACGTCGTGGCATCGACCCTGATATCGTGCCTGAGCAACGCGTTCAGGGACGCCTACATGGAGAAGGCTGGCTACCTCAAGCTACGGTACCTTCCCTTCGACGTGGCGATCGTGGACGAGGCATCGCAGTGCGTCCTGCCGTATGCCCTCATCCCGTGCCTGATCTCCAAGAGGTGGGTGCTGGTCGGCGACCACAGGCAGCTGGAGCCTCTGGTGCTTGACCCGCGGGCAGCCGGCTCGCTCACCAGCTGGTTCGACTTGGCCGTCAAGGACCTTGAGGAAAGCGGGGAGATTGTCATGCTGGATGTGCAGTACAGATGCCCGCACGAGGTGGGAAGCTTCCTTTCCCGGCAGTTCTACGGCTCGAGATTGAGAAACGACGAGGAGGGGCAGAAGCACGACCACCAGCCCGTATCGGTTGACGCAAGGGCGAGATCCGAGGAGATCAACGCCAAGCTGTCCAGAGCGGGCCTTGATCTGCAGCTGACACCCGAGGGCATATCGACCTTGGTCAATCCGCGCAACCATCTCATCTTCATCGACACGGCAGGCCGTAGCAGGGAGAGGGGGCGGCGAAGCAAGAGCAACTCGGGCGAGGCGGTCGTTGCCTCCGAGGCCATGGCGATCCTGGGCCAGGCGACGGACGATCTCCTATTCCTATCCCCCTACCGGGCCCAGAACTCCCTGGTCCGAAGGATGTTGGCCGGCGAGGTTAGGATGGGGACCGTGGACAGCTACCAGGGCCGGCAGGCCGACATAGTGGTCCTGAGCCTTGTGAGGAGCAACGCCAATGGCCTGCTTGGATTCCTCCGCAACGTCAGGAGGCTGAACGTGGCCATGTCTAGATGCATGAAGAAGCTCGTGGTCATATCCGACTCGGCCACCATAAGGATGAACCGTGCTGATCTTGAGGCACGGGAGGTGCTGATGGAGTACATACGGACATCCAGGGAGCTTGGCGGCTGCATTTCCCTAGCGCCGCAGAAGGGCGAGTCCATCGAAAGGGTCAAGCGGAGGGAGCTCGCCCTGAAGCCGACATTGAGGGGCAGGCCGGGCGCCATGCGATCGTCCCCGGCGGGCACCGGCCCGAGAACCGTTGAACGTGGCACCACCTAGCCTTGGCCGAATGATGCCTCGGCCAAGCAGTGCCCCTACAAAGATTTATACGGACCCCGCCGGCTGTTCGATCCGAGGCCATCGCATGTCAAGGTACCTCTCACCTCTGGTGGTCGGCCCGGACGGGCTGAAGCCGGATCCCATCAGAAGCTTCGTCAGGCGGGCGAATGCGCTGGAGAAGGAGACGGGGCGAAGGATAATCAGGCTGAACATCGGCGAGCCCGACCTGCCTCCCGCAAGGGTTCTGGAGGCATACAAGGAAGGGCTCAACTCGCCGGAGGTCGTGCAGTCAAGCAACTACCCGCCCGCCGAGGGCTTGGCGGCGCTGAGGGAGGCGATCTCACGCATGGAGGCCGAAAGCTTTGGGGTCAAGGTCCCCGACTCCCGGATCTACGTCACCCTGGGGGCGTGCGGGGCGTTGAAGTTCATCTTCAAGGTTCTGGGCGCGCGCGACGGCGGGAACAACGACCTCATGGCTCTTGCCCCGGGGTGGGGGGTGATATCGAACTTCGCCTGGGAGTACCAGATCAGGGCCAACTTCGCCCAGCTGATCACCCCCGACGGCCGTTTCAAGGAAGATGCTGCCCAGGAGATGGTGGGCGGCCGGACCGTTGCCCTGTACGTCAACTCGCCGAACAACCCCACGGGGAGCATCCTCTCGAGGCAGGCCGTGAGGTCAATTCTCGACTTCGCCCGGGACAACGACATCTGGGTGATATCGGACGAGGCCTACCAGCACCTGGTCCACGGATCGCTGAAGGAGCACGTCTCCTTCGCGAGGTACGCTGAGTACGCGGACCGGGTCTTCAAGTGCATCTCGTTCTCCAAGATACTGAAGCCCAACATCAGGCTGGGCGCGCTGTTGATTCCGGACGCCCTTCCCCAGGAGGTCAGGGATTCGTTCTTCACCGCCCTCCGAAACGAGGGGGCAGGCGTCTCGGCCGAGTCCCAGTCAGGAGCTCTGGAGGTGCTCCGCACAGACCCCAAGCTTTCTTACATGGCCGAGGTCAACGCGCGTTACAGGAAGAAGGTCTCGGCGGCAAAGCCCATCCTCGAGGAATCTGGGTGTGCCTTCGAATCCTACAACGACCCGAGGGCCAGCTTCTACCTCTTCCCCAGGACCCCGGTCAAGGACTCCCAGGCTCTCACCGAGTCCCTGCTGGAGAGCGGCGTCAGCGTGGTCCCGGGAACGAGCTTCCACCTTGACTCCCACATCAGGATCGCGATCGGCAACAACATGTCCGTTCAGGACGTGGAGGAGGGCGCGAGGAGGATCGGATCTACCCTTTCGAAAGCTCCTTGATACACCGCACGATCTCCGAGGCCGGGGCATCGCTCTTCAGCCCCGTGCCGGTGATGTGCGTCGGGCTGGCGTGGAACCCACGTTGCCGGAGCGCCTCCATGAGCCTGGAGGTTGACGGGGCGGGCACGCCAAGCATCCTTGAGAACTGGTGGGTGTCGTAGAAGGAGAATATGTCAGCCTCCTGGGCCACCTTGCTCACTATGCCTGCTGCCTCGGCCCCCATCCCGGGGAAGGGCATCCGGTGGGTCATGGAGCTGACGAAGGCTTCGTCCTTCAGTGGCCCGAGCCAGAGGGGCCCTGACACTGCCATTGGGACGCCGCAGCAGACGCCCTGCGCCGGCAGAAAGCCGTTGGCCGGTTGCCTAGAGCCGCACTTGAAGCAGTGAAGGGCCCAGCCCATCTTTTCAAGGCTCTCATCCGCCGCCCTGCGTGATCCCTTCACGGCAAGGTACAGCCTGTAGTAGTGGGCGGTCGCGTGGGAGAAGAGGGGCTGCATGCCGACCTCGATCGAGCAACCCCTTCGCACCAGGTACCCGGTCAGTATCCTGAGGCCGATCTCGTGTCTGTACTCGGTCTTGAACGGCAGGGCGTCGTACCTCCTCACGCAGGTTGTGGGGTATGTCCCGCACAGCGCCGCGGTGTCGGTGGCCGTCACGCAGAACATGGACCCGTGCCTGAGGGACTTGATGCAGGACGGGATGAAGGCGACCGGCGAGCCGAAGGGGTCCAGGTCCAGGATGTGGAAGGAATGCTTGTGCTCGGCCAGGAATGTCAGAGCCTCCTGGTTGCTGATGTACACCTTCTTTCCGTCCACGACGCAGGTTATGAGGCCCTTGCTCCGTTTCACGGAGGTTGGGGCGTAGTTGAGCTTCAGGTTCCTGTACATGAGGTCGAACGGGGTCCTGCCGACATCGTTCATGTACACCTCCCCAACCCCGTCGAGGCCAAGGAAGCGAAGGCCCCTCACCCCCGTGGCCGAGAGCAGATCGCAC
>Ga0315309_1002777_pt1 | contig 10114 bp, 6 predicted proteins | sample TDP4_MG_FD_203080 | JGI IMG/M metagenome (GOLD analysis project Ga0315309, IMG submission 203080) | Freshwater sediment microbial communities from Lake Towuti, South Sulawesi, Indonesia - TDP4 | ecosystem: Environmental > Aquatic > Freshwater > Lake > Sediment | place: Indonesia: South Sulawesi...
TCGGTTGCTCTGGCGACAGTCACCGCTTTAGTCAGAAACCAGGAGTACAAGCGGTGGTTCCAGACCCACACCTTGTCTTTCAGTTTCAGCACCTCATGCTAACTGCACAGGTGGAAAACTTTTACAGAGACAATAGCAATCCAGAGACCTATGACACAGGACAGTCTGGCTCTTACGGCGACTCGGTATCTTGATTGAAGGAACCATTGACCAGATATTGAGCGCTTGAGCGTTCCGGAGGGACTATTTATGCAAGATGGACAAGAACTTCGTTGGTACTTCTCGGTGATTCGCCGCTGGCTGTGGCTCATTGTGGTTTGTACCCTGCTGGGGGCGACCAACGCATTCCTGGTCTGTTCCTGGATGCCTCCGGTCTATCGCGCCTCGACCAGCCTGCTAGTCAGGGTCGCGGATTCGACAGACGATTATACCGCTGTCTTAGCAAGCGAACATCTGGCTGCAACCTACAAAGAACTGTTAACCAAGCGCCCGGTCATCGAGGTGGCGGCCCGAACTCTCGGCCTGGACCCACGCGAGATTGAAAAACGGGTCCGGGTCCGCTTGGTCCGCGACACTTTGCTGATCGAATTGACGGCCGAAGCTAACGATCCTCACTTGGCGATGGAACTTGCCAATGGAATAGTGGCAACCTTTATGCAGATTTCGCGAGAATCGGGAAGTATCCGAGGTAGAGACCTTATCGTAGTAGAGCCAGCGACCCTGAAACCAGACGAGAACCCGGTCTGGCCCCGCACGCTGCGGAACACGGCCCTGGCTGCGGTGGTGGGCGCAATGCTGGCGGTGGGGGTGGCCTTTCTGGTGGAGTACCTGGACGATACGTTCAAGACGCCCGATGACGTCAGCCAAGCGCTGGGCCTGGACACCCTTGGCGCTATCGGCCGGCTGGCGAAGGGGGAAAAGGAGTTGGTCATGGCCGCCCAGCCTTTCTCCCCCGTCGCGGAGGCCTTCCGCGTGCTGTGTACCAACGTCCGTTTCTCTAGTGTGGACAGGCCCCTCCGGACCTTCCTAGTGACCAGCCCCGGCCTTACCGAGGGCAAGTCCATCATAGTAGCCAACCTGACAGTGGCCATGGCTCAGGCAGGGCTCAGGGTGGTGGCGGTGGATGCCGACTTGCGGCGTCCGCGGTTGCACCAGTTGTTCGGCCTTGACTTGCCTGAGGTGGACACTGGAGAAAGGTCATGGTGGGGGCTCAGCGGGTCGTTGCTGGAGGGGTGCACCGACGGCAGGCTACACACCACTCAGGTGGAGGGGTTGAGAATCCTCCCAAGCGGGGAACTGCCGCCCAATCCGGCGGAGATGGTGGGCTCCCAGCATATGCAGAAGCTACTGCACGAGCTGGCGCAGCAGGTGGACGTGGTGCTGATAGACAGCCCACCGGCGTTGCCCGTGGCCGACGCGGTGGCGCTGGCCCAGGCGGTGGACGGCGTCCTGCTGGTGCTGAAAGCGGGCCACACCCGGCGCGAAGCTGCGCGGCACGCGGTGGAGAGCCTGCATCAGGTAGGGGCCAACCTGGTTGGGGTGGTTCTCAACGCCATGCCCACCCGCAGGGGCAGCTATTACTACTACTACTCATACCACGAGTACTATGGGAATGGAAAGGGGAGGCGAAAGCGCCGCTGGCGCCAGTAGAAGGGACGCCTGACGGCCGTGCGGCGGCTGTTCGGGAGAAAGAAAGCGGAAGGCCGATTGACGTGGCGGGACAGGATCGCCGCTTTGCGTTTCGCCTGGACGGGGTCACGGCGGCCTTTGAGAAGGTGGAGAGTGGCAAACAATCTATTTGGTTTAACTATTTATTCTCCTACTGTCAATATAAAAGTATTGGCTATTATATTAGCAATATTCTTATTCGTGATTTTGTCAACGCTGATCGGTAACTCGACGCCCCTTGGTAACAACGTAATATCGCTGACAACCCAGGACGGACTCAAGCTTGCTTTCAACACACAGACCAAAAAGTTCTCTTACCTGGAAATACCAGGCTATACGGCTGACCTTTCAGTAAAACCTGACCTCGGGGTTTATCTTTATGACCCGGCTGGCACAATTCTGTTGGATGCCAGTGCTACCCAGGTGAAGAGCTATCAAATGGTCGGCAACACTCTTCAACTGAGCCGGGAAAATCCCGCTCAGCAAATCAAAACCGAAGAAACATGGGCCGCTTATGAGAAACACATCGAACTGGAAACCAGAATAACCCATACAGGAGAAACTCCCATTTCGAGGGCGATTGAGGCTTGCGTACAACTACCGCTGGATTTCATCGGAAAGCAATGGTACCATCACTTGCACCAATCAGAGACCATTCAACTACGATCAAAGCCTTACCAAACCCTACTGAGAACACTCGTCGACATAGGTGCCTTTGGTGACGGCAGCCATCATATGAAAAGCGATTTGGATTTTAACTTGCACGGCCTGAATCTAATTGGCGATGATAGCTTTGGATTGGCACTGGCCATTCACCCCGAAAAACCAGTGGCCTATTACGTCAGGTATGATGCGACTCGAGAGTCTTATGACGCCTGCTTTCACCTGGGCATATACAAAGACCATCTAGAAAATACAGATCATGTTTCCTTCAATTTGGCTTTCTTTTTTCCGGATGATCCTGAATGGGGGTTAGGGTCTGCTCTGCAAAAATATGTTTCTATTTATCCAGAGTCGTTTGTAGGCCATTTAGGGCCTCAGTCGGGTATGGTAGTCGGAGGAGAATATAGCTACAATGAGTATCCCGATCCAGAGGAATTCCACATTGGGGCTTTGTGGGACGGCTTCAAAGCCAGAAACGCGGACCATGGAGTCTACAGTCTGGTATACCTATGGCCGACAGGGTTTGTTGACCGCGGCATGAGACTCACCGCTTCCAGCGCCCCAAATGGCCCTGACCCATCATGGGAAGCTGACATAGCGGCTTGCTTGAGTCTTTATCAGGATTATGATCACGGCCAGAATCCATTCAAACAAACCTGTATTGGTCCGCTCCCGTTCAAGCAATGCACCGATACAGGTTCCAACGGTCGTGTCTATGGTCCAGTGTACAAACCTGCATCTCAGGGTTATTACAACATTCGAACGTTTCAAGTTACGATGACCAATTTCCCCAACTATCTCTTTAGTCAATTTGGTATTCACGAACCGTTTTCAAGCTCTTTGCTGCAGGACGAAAGCGGCGGACACGTAAACGCTATGAGCTTTGCTTCTGCAATGTATGAACTTGGCTGGGACCCGGATTATGTGAGATGCTTTTTTGACGGTTTCAACCCGGATCCGGGCCTGGGTGTTTCTCCCACCAACCAGCTCAGTTCAGGTCTTGCCCCCACGCAGACCCAAAACTTTGGGCACCTGAACCTGGAAATAGCAAAGAGGGCTAATGGTTTGTATGGGGCCTCTTATCTTTACGAAGGTTCCAGTGAGGGGCTGAATCTGTATAATGGAGCTGCGGTGGACACAGTGGGCTATTACCTCCGCCAAGATTTCAATCCCGATATGCTGCGGGTCGCCTCGCTGCCGCTGGCTTACGATACGCCCTCGGGAAGGGTCGTGTCGCTAGAGCACTTGAGCCTGCTTGCCTTCCTGAGGGCCATGCGGGCCTCTTTGCCCCCAGATGCAGCCCTATCCATGAACGGGTATCCCATTTCAGGCATTTTGGGTCAAGAAAGCGATTTCTTCATAACTGAGCTGTTCAGCAGGGAACGCGATGGCCAATGGGTAGATGAACTCTATGACGAGGACCTGCAGACCAGATTAAGGCGCATTAACAGAATCAGGATGTCTGTCTATCAAAGACCGGTTACCTTTTGGGCGGTTTTCAGCAGGGCCGCCACTGAGCAGCAACTGCTTGAGCAGATGAAGCAAATTCTTCCATTTTATACTTCAAAGGGAATGTACATCAATCCATATCGCTACGGCGAGAAATATTTCTGGGATGCAAAGCCGCAGAGTCAAGACGTTGTCCGAGAATATAAGAAGCATTTGGATGCCGTCCATGCTTTTTCCGTCGCTGGATGGGAGCCGGTGCCTTTTGCCGAACCCTTTGACCAAGGTGGCAGCGTCATCATTCCAGATATTCTTGTTGAGCGGTTCGGAAATAGGTTCTTCACGCTTTACAACGCAGGAGATCAGACGGTGAGTTTCAGCGTCAAAATTGACTGGAAAAGCATAGGATTACCCCCCGCCAGGATTAAGGATTGGGAAACCGGCCGCGTTTTGCCATTCACTGTTTCTGGAAGCACGCTGACTGTTTCCGGGCTTAGCCTGGCAAGGCATACTGTTCAGATTTTGGAGCTTCAATGTGGGCGCGTCTATCTCCCACTGGTGCTGAGTGAGAGGTAGCAGAGTAAGAGCAGTGCATTTGATCCTGGCCAGCGATTAGACAGGGGTGCCAGCCTGAAGGGTCGGAGCGCTGTTCATTCCTATGCCGGTTCTTTGTCAAGTACTGAGGATAGAGCTTTGAGTACATCTGCCCACAGCGTCACTTCTGGATTATCTTTGCGGGCCAACTTCTCGTGGACATTTGTTGGCAATGTAGTTTATGCCGGATGCCAGTGGGGCATGTTGGTTGTGCTGGCCAAGCTCGGTTCGCCGGAGATGGTGGGCCAGTTTGCTCTTGGCTTGGCGATCACTGCGCCAGTCATGTTGTTCGCCGGCCTGAAAATGCGGTACGTCCAGGCGACCGACGCCAAGTGGGAGTACGTATTTGGTGACTACCTTGGCTTGCGATTGATCACGACGGTGCTGGCGCTGCTTGTCATCGCAGGGATCGTGCTTGTGTCAGGATATCGCCGGGAAACTGCGTTGGTCATCTTGGCCGTGGGGACTGCCAAGGCCTTCGAGGCTATCAGCGATGCATTTTACGGGTTGCTGCAACAGCGCGAACGGATGGACAGAATCGCCAAGTCATTGATGATCAAGGGCCCTCTGTCGCTGGTAGCCCTGAGCGTCGGGATCTATCTGACAGGCAGCGTCTTTTGGGGAGCGGTGGGTTTGGTTGTCGCCTGGGCCTTGATTCTGGCTGGCTATGACGTCCGCAGCGGCGCGATGATACTGAAAGCCTTGCCACGACCAGGTGGTCCAGCCCCTGATAAGGGCGACCAGAAGGCAAGGCTGCGTCCGCGCTGGGAGATGAGAACGTTGGCCAGGCTGGCGTGGCTTGTGCTGCCGCTGGGCGTTGTGGTGGCGCTGGGCTCGCTCACAAGCAGCATCCCCCGCTACTTTATTGAGCGGTATCAGGGAGAGTATGCACTGGGCATCTTTGCCGCTATGGCCTACTTGATGACGGCCGGTAATACCGTGGTTATTGCCCTGGGACAATCGGCGACTTCGCGGCTGGCACAGTACTACGCGGCGGGGAAGGGCCTGGCGTTCCGCACACTTCTCCTCAAGCTGGTAGGCATTGGCGCGCTGCTGGGCGCCGCGGGTGTGTTGGTGGCCGTCGTTGCCGGGCGGGAGATCCTGACCCTGCTCTACCGGCCTGAGTATGCCGCCCATCACGATGTGTTTGTGAAATTGATGGTGGCTGCGGGGATCTTTTACGTAGCGTTTTTTCTCGACTACGCAATGACGGCGGCCAGGTACTTCCAAGTCCAGTTGCCTTTGTCTGCCGCCGTTATGGGTACCATGACCCTGGCTTGCCTCTTGTTGATCCCGTCCGACGGACTGAGCGGGGTGGCCACAGCCGTCATCATCACCGCAGTTGTCCAGGTAGGCGGCAGCCTGGCTATCGTTGCGCATGCCCTGCGTGCCCTCCAAAGACACGCGGGAGTAGAGGAGCACCATGGCAAGAAGTAACAAAGGCCCAATCTGCATTCTCTGTATTCGGACAAGTGTAAAGCAGTTGGAAGGTGTTGATCATGTCTGAAACATTGCTGGGGCCGCTATCGAACCGGAAAGGCTTTCATCTGGCACGTACGGATGTGGCTAGTGTCCTCATATCTTGTTACATTTGCATCTGGATACTGACTGGATTCGTGGCCACGTCGGACCAGTTCCTACACTGGTTCGTGATCCCTGTTCTATTCTGTGGCATCTTGATCGGTAGCGATGCCGTTAATTGGTTGCGTGGCCGGTTGGATATCTTTGATCCCATTGGCATCCTTGGTTTGTTTGGATTACATTTTTTCTTTCTGGCACCCCTGCTGCATGTGTACTGGGATGAGTGGATGCGCTATGTGACACCACCGCCAGAGTGGCGGGACTGGCTGGGTGGCATGGCCTTCCTTAACGCTTTAGGCTTGCTGGTGTATCGCATCAGCAGAAATATGTTCATGGGAACTGAGTCAAAACGATCCAGGCAGACAGGGTGGCGGCTCGACCGACAGCGATTTTCTATCCTTGTCAGCGGCGCCCTGTTGGTCGCCGCCCTTCTACAAATCCAGGTTTACGCTGGATTTGGCGGAATTCTGGGGTACATGCAGACTGTCACGGACCTGGAAAACACAAACGCTATGCAAGGCATGGGCTGGATTTTTATGATCTCCGAAAGTTTCCCGATTTTGGCGCTGATGGCCTTTGCCGTTTATGCAGCTAGAAAAGAGTCCTGCAAATCCTGGCCTGTTATTGTGCTCGTGCTCCTTGTGTATTTTATCCTGAAGATGCTCTTTGGCGGGTTGCGTGGCAGTCGCATGAACACGATCTGGGGCCTATTTTGGGCGATTGGGATTGTTCATTTCTGGATTCGGCCAATCTCCAAGAAGTTGGTCTTTGTTGGTTGTGTTTTTCTAGTGTTGTTCATGTATCTCTATGGATTCTTCAAGAGCGCCGGTCTCGATGCGGTGCGGGCCTTTGAGAGTGCGGAAGCTCGTACCGAACTGACCCTGCAAACCGGTCGAAGTCTCCAAGTGGCGGTCCTGGGCGATCTTGGGCGAAGCGACGTACAGGCTTTTCTGCTCTATAGACTTACGACACCGGAAAGCGATTACGAATATGCTTGGGGCAGTACCTATCTTGGAGCAATGGCCTTATTGATCCCGAGGTCGCTCTGGCCCGAGCGGCCGCCCGGCAAGATCAAGGAGGGCACCGAGGCGCTATATGGGATGGGATCTTATATTCCTGGGATATGGAATAGCCAACAGGTGTATGGCCTGGCAGGTGAAGCAATGCTCAATTTTGGCCCCATCGCTGTGCCATTTGCGTTTTTGGTATTTGGCCTGGTGGTGAGCCGCATAAGGCATTTCATAGCGACTTTGAATTTCCCTGACAGCCGGCTGATGTTGTTACCATTCCTGGTCATTCTCTGTCTTATGATACTGGTTCTCGACTCAGATAACGTCCTTTTTGTCTCAATGAAGGATGGTGCTGTGCCGTTTTTAGTTCTGGCCCTGTCTTCGACAAGGCTAGCCGTTACCAGATCAAATATAATGGGGCCTGACTCATGAACCTGATCGTTGTGCTTGAACAGCGCTTTGAACGTACGCCCGATGGCATGGTATGGACACGGGGGGGGCCTAAGCGTTCCTTCTGGAGCCGTTACCTGGCCGTTTTCGAGCACGTGCGTGTTGTGGCGCGTGTGCGTGCTGTCTCTTCGGTCCTGCTTGACTGCGACCGCTGCGACGGCGAGGGGGTTTCGTTCGCCACCGTACCCTACTATCTCGGCCCGTGGCAATATCTCCGGCGGGTGCGGCAGGTCCGGCGGGCAGCCAGAGATGCTGTTGGTTCGAGCGACGCCGTGATCATGCGCGTTCCTTCAACGATTGCCGCCTGTATCGAGCCCTTGTTGCGTCAGACTGGCCATCCGTATGGTGTGGAAGTTGTAGGCGATCCCTACGATGTCTTTGCGCCCCGTGCCATCCGTCACCCCTTGCGCCCCTTCTTCCGTTGGCGGTCCACCCGCCAACTGCGGCGTCAGTGTTCCGGAGCGTGCGCGGCCGCCTATGTCACAGAAAACGCCCTGCAACGCCGATACCCGCCAGGGCCGGACGCCTTCTCGACCCATTGCTCAGACGTCGAATTGCCGGATGCGGCCTTTGTATTTGTGCCCCGCTCACCTCGGCCGGGAACGCGCACATTCAACCTTGTCATGGTGGGCTCGCTGGCCCAACTCTACAAAGCCCCCGACGTGCTGATTGACGCCGTCGCTGCCTGCGTCCAGGAAGGGTTAGATCTCCAATTGGTTCTGGTTGGGGACGGTCGGTATCGGGCGGAACTGGAAACGCGGGCAGCAGCGCTGGGGCTGGGACAGCGGGTTTGTTTCCGGGGCCAGTTGCCCGCTGGCGATGGCGTGCGCGCCCAGTTGGACCAGGCCGACCTCTTTGTCCTGCCCTCAAAGACGGAAGGCTTGCCCCGGGCGATGATCGAGGCCATGGCGCGGGCGCTGCCATGCATCGGCTCCACGGCGGGCGGCATCCCCGAACTGCTGCCACCTGAGGATATGGTGCCGCCAGGTGATGTGGTGGCCCTAGCGCGCAAAATCCGCGAGGTGGCGACCGACCCGGAGCGCATGGCTCGTATGTCGGTCCGTAACCTGGAGAAGGCCAAAGAGTATGGAGAGGAAGTTCTCCGCGAGCGGCGGACCGCTTTCTATCGCTATGTGCGAGAAAGGACGGAAGCATGGCTAGCAACGAGAGGGCGAAATTGAAGATTCTCCATTTGGTGAAGACCTCCACAGGAGCGCCGTGGGCTTTCAAGCAGATGCGGGAATTGGTGAAGCTAGGCGTAGAAGTACATGTCGCGCTTCCACCTGGAGGCGCTCTAGTGCCTGAGTATGAAGCAGCAGGGATTATTATTCATCCCTTGCAACTAGATTTTCCAATGCGGAACCCATGGCATTGTCCAAAAGCTTTTGGAGAGCTACGTAATTTAGTGTCACACGTAAGTCCCGATATCATCCATAGTCACTTTGTCGGGACGACACTGACGATGCGGCTCGCACTCGGCAAAACGCACCCTGTCCCACGCGTTTTTCAGGTTCCCGGGCCGTTACATTTGGAGCACCCATTTTTTCGCCAGGCCGAGATTTTTACGGCTGGTCGCCTGGACTATTGGATCGGGTCTTGCAAATGGACATGCGAAAGATACCGCAAATCGGGCATCTCTCAGGATCGCCTGTTCCTCTCGTATCATGGTAGTGATCTGAATAACTTTAACTGTCGTGAAAAAGGAAAAATGCGGAAAGAGCTGGGGATTGAGGCGAACGTTAAAATCGTTGGTATGGTCGCTTTCATGTATGCGCCTAAGTGGTTCTTAGGACAAACGCGGGGTCTTAAGGGGCACGAGGATTTGATCGACGCACTCGCCATCTGTCTGAAAACAGAGCCAAACATTATCGGTGTCTTTATCGGTGGCGCTTCGTCGTACCATGCGGTTTCCTACGAAAACCGAGTGCGCGCATATGGCCGGAAACGGTGTGGAGACCGGACCATCTTTATGGGAACACGAAATGATATCTCGGAACTATACCCTGATCTGGATGTTGCCGTACATCCCTCCCACTCCGAAAATGTCGGTGGTGCGGCCGAATCTCTACTTTCCGCTGTTCCAACGATAGCCACGAATGTTGGGGGATTCCCCGATGTTGTCAAGCATGGTGATACCGGTTGGCTTGTTCCCCCCCGAGCCCCTGCTCAACTGGGAGAAACAATCCTGGAAGCTTTGCGAGATCCAGTGCGTTCGCATCATATGGCGGTAAGAGGACAGAGTCTTATTAAACAGTTATTGGATGTCAGAAGGACCGCACGGCAAGTGTTAGAGATTTATCATGATATCATAGATCAACACGATTGAGAGAGGCTATCCGTGTACCAGCGTTACGGCAAACGTCTGCTTGACCTGGCCATGACTATCCCAGCGCTGATTCTGCTTTCTCCTGTGCTGGCGCTGCTGGCACTCCTGGTGCGCCTCAAGCTTGGCTCGCCCGTGCTCTTCCGCCAACAACGGCCGGGGCTGCATGGGCGTCCCTTCACCCTGCTCAAGTTCCGCACGATGATGGACCTTCGTGACAAGGATGGCAACCCGCTACCCGACGAAGACCGTTTGACCCCCTTCGGCCAGTTCCTGCGCAGTACCAGCCTGGACGAACTGCCGGAACTGCTGCTCGTACTTAAAGGCGATATGAGTCTGGTGGGTCCTCGTCCCTTGGCAATGATTTATTTAGATCGCT
>Ga0315309_1002778_pt1 | contig 10113 bp, 11 predicted proteins | sample TDP4_MG_FD_203080 | JGI IMG/M metagenome (GOLD analysis project Ga0315309, IMG submission 203080) | Freshwater sediment microbial communities from Lake Towuti, South Sulawesi, Indonesia - TDP4 | ecosystem: Environmental > Aquatic > Freshwater > Lake > Sediment | place: Indonesia: South Sulawesi...
AACTCATACCAACCGAACAACCCACACCAGAAGAAAGAAAAGCCATAGAAGAAAAAGACCAAATAGCCAACGAAAAAGAACTAATGAAAACACTGGGCAAAACCAATGTTCACCATAAAGATTAAAAGAAAAGCCCTCAGAAAACTCGCAAAACTGAACCAAGAACAAAAACGAAACATAGAAACAATCATCCTAATTCTAAAAACCGACCCCATACCCTTCAAAAAAGCAGACATCTGCAAACTCCAAGGCTACGACAGCACATACAGAATCAGAACAGGCAAACTAAGAATACTGTACCAAGTTCTTTGGGAAGAAAAAACAATACTAATCCACTACGTCGGACCAAGAGGAAAAGCCTACGAATAAGTTCAATCTATTTATAGAGGGGTCTATTCATCGCAACCACAAAAAGGATCAGCTTAACTGCCAATTTTTGCCCTAATCTTTGGAATAAACTCCTTTTGCATCTGCATTATTCCAAAAGTTGTAATCCTAAACTTTTCATCAGCAGTTTTCATTGCCATATCACTTTTGACAAGTTCGCCAAGGCGCGTGCTCGTTATCTTTCCGCTTTTCCCCAATTTAGCCTGCAAATCCTCTTTAGAAACAGCGTCACTTGCAATCATGCCAAGCTGATGACCCACATAATTGGCTAGAAGCCACAACAGTAAAGTCTCATTATCCGTCAACCTATCCTTACTCACCAACAAATTCGCACCTTCCCTCGAAAAAGCAACCAAACCCTCACACTCCTTAACAAACCCCTGCAAATCAACACTAAGCACAAGCCTACTCGCAATCTCAAAAGAAGGAAGAAATTCACCGAAAAACTTGTTTAGGCTTAACCAAACTTCCTCTAGACTGCCAATGAAAGTCTTCTCAACATCTCGATATTTAATCTGAACTGTGATTTTCTCCGCTTCGACCGTCAACCCATCTTACCCCTAAGCCTAGCCAAAACATCATCCTCAATCCACCTCTCGCCCTGAACCGTCAACTTGAACTCCGGTCTGCTTGGGTCCGGCTTGAAAACCTGTCCTCTCTTGGTCATCTCGTTCAGGCGAGCAGGAACCATACACTTCGTTCCGCCTGACTCCAAAAGCTTCGTTATCTGCGCCGCCGTGCTCTTCCTCTCTCCAGAAGCATACAAGACTAAGCCTATGGCTTCATAATGCGTGAGCTTCTCACGCGCAATAATGACAGGGCCTTCAGTGGTGAACTCCACTATGCCTTTTAGCTGAGTTGTTGCTGTCGGGGTCAGCTTGCTCGAAACCAGGTTTCCAACCTTTTCCATAAAGTCCTCTGGAAAAGCCTCTAACATGTCGAGAACTTCCTGCGGGTTCTCGCCTTCAACCACTATCTCGCCGAAAGGCGCTCTTATTCTTGCCTTCACGCTTCCCATGACTACTTCTCCATTTTCACCTTGCTAAAACTTCCTCCTCGGCAAGAATGTAAACGTAGCCAGCGTCGGTCTTCCAACGCCTAACCCTCCCCTTCTTGACAAGCGCCATAAGGGTTCCAGAAAAAGTGCGCCCCGGATAACGCAACTCATTCGCCCTTAACGCTTCCTTCAGTTCGGTTAAGGTTCGTGGACGCCACTTCCCCCAGTCGGTCTCAAGAACCCTCAAAACCGCTTCACCGCAGTTCTTCACACGCGGAATCCTTGGATAAGTTTGCACCGGTGGGGTCTCTGTGGCGACTGGCTTCGTCTTGACCGTTAGTGTTGCCGTCGTTTTGGGTTTAATCTCTTCAAAAGCCTTGTGAACATCAGCCATCAAGCCCGGTAGCTCTTTAACGGTTTTTATAACTTCGTCGTTTGTTCCGCTGATTTCCACCTCGTACTCGCCTATCTTCACGCGGAAGACAAAATTTTCCTTTATGTCTCTAAACTTTTTGCTTGGCAAGGCTACCACAACATATAGAGGATTATATTCCCTTTTAGAATTTACGCGTTCTGATATATGTAGGCATCGGGGGGTATCATATTAAACATTAAGACACAACATGTTTTTTCTTTGCATGTCATTGATGAGGAGTCCACTTGGCGAAAAAAAGCATAGCAGTATGGATTTTCAGCTCCCTAACATTCATAGCGATCGTGCACCTCGTAGAAGCCGTCACCGCTCTGCTATTCAACAATCAAATCACGCTCCTCCGGTTGTATCCACTTATCGGTGAAAAACTTCAGCTGATAACGCCCACAACATATTTTTTGGGAAGCGCCGCAGTGGCTTTCATCCTCTGGGGAATCACATGCGCAATCGCCTTCGAAAGTCCCGTGGAAACTTTCTTGAACAAAATACTCTCAGACGCAAAAAAGCAGAGCGCAGTTGAAGCTCGAGTATTGGAAGAGAAAAGTGAGATATTAGACGCAATGAACGAGACAATAGAGTCGAATAACAAAATCCTTGCACAAGTTAGAGATCTGATCTACAACATAAGAATGGAAGTTAAGGAAATTGAACCATTAAAAGAAGGTATAGTGAAAATAAAGGCAGAAATGAGCAGCTTAGGGAAAGAAGTTAAAAAACTTGAAGAAAAAATGCATTTTCCAACAGTATGCCTAACATGCGGAAAACCAGTGCTGCCGGAATTCAAAGTCTGTCCACACTGCGGAGAAAACCTAAAATTACTGCCAGAAGCAGTCATCACAGTGAAAGACTACAAGTGAATGATGCATTGGCTACTTTGAAGCTTTCTTTAGTTTTTCCCTCAACACTTTACTAACCGAGGCAGGGTCTGCTCTACCTCTTAGATTCTTCATAAGAATGCCCATAATAACACCAAAACTGTCTTCACCCCGCTCTTGAATCATCCTTCTGTTGTCCACAATCACCTTTTCAATCAATTTTTCTAATTCGTTTTCGGAGATCATTTTTAAACCTAAACCGCTAATCGCCTCTTGTACGCTTTTGTTTTCGTGCCTTGAAAGCCAAATAAAAACATCCGGGACGGCTTCTTTAGTTAATTCTCCAGAGTGTATGCTCTTGAAAATTTCCCTCGTCTGATTTTCTGAAACCTTATCCACTTCGACGCCGTCGCGTTTCAATGCCTTTAAAGTCTCTGTCAAAAACGCTGCAACCGTGGTCGGTGAAACTCCGCTCTCCTTTACGATTGTGTCGAACAGCTGGTCATGCTCTGAATCCAGGATCTGTCTGGCCAATTTCTGATTCAGCTTATACTCTTTCATTAAGTGTCCAAGTTTTTGCTCAGGCAGCTCCGGAAGATTTGAACTGATTTTTGCTATGTAACCTTCTGTTATCCGTGTGGGCGGGATGTCTGTTTCTGGATACATTCGGGCTGCTCCTGGTCTCGGTCGCGTGTAATGTGTTGTTCCGTCAGGGTTGGCTGCGCGTGTTTCGTCCGGCACACCCTTTACGGCTTCACGAGCTCTTTCCACAACAGCTTTTAATGCATCTCTAGCGTTTTCCGGAGCATCTGCAACAAATACCACAGCGTCTTGCTCTTCGGCTCCAACGGTTTTTCTTAGCCTCTCCGCCTCTTCTTCCGTTATTCCGTAGGCTGGCAGTTCGTCTGTGTGGAATACGCCGCCGACTCTTCCCCAGAAACGGGCCCTATGAGCCATTTCTGTTCCAAGGCGGAAACCCGGCACTAACTCCCATTTCAGAAAACCCTTGAATTTGGGCAGCTTCACAGCCAAGACTTGTTGGTTTTTGTCTAGGGCTTTGCGGAGGACTTTGCATCTTGTTTGTTTGAAAGTTTCTGTGACGTTGAAAAATTTCCCTTTTAAATCTTCTTCTTTTACTCCGTTTTTTCTTAGTTCTTCGCCTATTTTTATGAGATTTAGCTGTCGTTGAACCTCATATTCTACAACAAGTGGGAGCAACTCAAGTTCTTGAACTCCTTTGATTTCTGTTAGTGCGCCGTTTGGAATTGAGATGTTTAGGTCTTGGCGGATTGTGCCTAAACCTCGCTTCACTTTTCCGGTAGCTCTTAAGATTCTTCCAATCGCCAATGCCACTTCTCCCGCTTCCTTTGATGAGCTTATTACTGGTCCGGTAGTAACTTCTATCAGTGGTATGCCTAAACGGTCTATACGATAGCGTATCGTGTTGCCCTCTTCCTCACCCATTTTCCTCGCCGCGTCTTCCTCGAGGCTTACGTGTTGGATTGGAACAGTTTTTTCTCCAACTTTCACTTCACCATTCAAGGCTATAACGCACGTTCTTTGGAAACCAGTCGTGTTTGAGCCGTCTATGACTGTTTTGCGCATTACATGGATTTCGTCAACGGGCTCAGCCTTCATCATTAAAGCCGCTGTTAAGGCTATTTCAACCGCTTCAGTGTTTAACGGGTGAGGTGGTTCTTCATCCATCTCAACAAGACATGAGGTTGCCGTGTTTGCCTCATAAAGAATTTTCACGCCTTTCTGGAATTCGAAATAAGCCGCTGGGTCGATTTGACCTAGCTCGCTTTGGGTTGGTCTTAACCTGCGTAAGAACGTGATTTCTGGTTCTTCTTTGAAAAGTTCTGGTTTGCAGTTGCAGAATAGCTTTGCCGAAGTGTCGAGCTGCTGATGGATTTCTAAGCCGACCTTCAACCCGATCTTCGCGTAGTCTATATCCAAAGCCTCTCGAATCCTCCCGTTTTACTCTGCGCCCATTTTTTCAAGAGGCGTTCGCGGCGAAAACTCATTTGCGATATTCGTCCTCAGAAGCCTCTTCGCCTCTTCCACGTCTTCTGTTTGTCCAAAAACCCACATGAGCTTGACGGTGGCTGTTTCAGGCAGCATATCCTCTAATGGAATTACGCCCAAAGCGAGGAGGTCGCGACCCTGGTCGTAAACGTTCATGTTTACACGTCCCCAAATGCACTGTGAAGCCATAGCCACCAGAACGTTCCTCTTTATTGCATTCCGTATCGCTTCAAAACAGTATCTGCCAATGTGTCCTAGACCCGTTCCTTCGAGAACTATGCCCTTACAGCCTTTCTCCGCATGCCAATCGATTACTTTCGGGTCCATGCCCGGACAGAATTTTATCAGTGCAACTTTTTCGTCGAATTCCGGTTTCAACATTAGTTTCTTTGCTGGGTCGCGTTTTTGATAATCTTCCGTAAGCATGGTTATTTCTTCGTCTCGTATTTTTGCCAGCGGCAGTGCGTTTACGGACTTGAACGTGTCTCTTCTGCTCGTGTGGCATTTTCTAACTTTTGTTCCTCTGTGCAGTATTGTAGAAGCGTCTGACGGTGTTTCGTGCATTGCCACTGCCACTTCGGCGAAGGGAGCTTTCGCCGCTGCCGCAACTGCTCCTATGAGGTTTGTGGCAGCGTCGGAGCTTGGGCGGTCTGCTGAGCGTTGCGAACCCACAAGTATTACTGGAACTGGCAAGTTTTGTAAGGCAAAACTTAGGGCTGCAGCCGTATAACCCATTGTGTCTGTTCCGTGCGCTACCACGACGCCGTCAACGCCTTCCTCTATTTGTTTGGCAACAGCCTTTGCGATTTCTGCCCAGTGTTCGGGCGTTATGTTTTCGCTGAAAAGGCTGAATAATATTTGAGCGTCTATGCGGGCTGTGTTGGCTAGTTCTGGAACGACGCTGTATAAGTCGCTTGCTGTTAGGGCTGGGCGCACTGCTCCGGTTCTGTAGTCCACGCGGCTGGCGATGGTTCCGCCGGTGCTTATTATTGCAACCTTTGGTAGTTTTGGGTTTTGTTCTGGGAGTGCAGATGGGATAAAGGTTGGTTTTGCTCCTTTGCCTGCTTTTTCTATTTTTGTGTTTGGTGTTATGCGTATGCCAGTGTTGTAGCCGCTTTTTAACTTGATAACTACGTGTTTTTCGTCTCCGTATTCTGAGCGGGGAATCAGGATTCCTTCGTAGACTTCTCCGTTCTTTGTTACGCGTATCATGTCGCCTATTTCAGCTTCAGCCTTTCTGATGGCTTCTAATGCCTCGCCTTTATAGCCTGAAAATTCTTCTTTTTTAGTCATTCTTAGTTCTCCAACATTTCAATTGAAGAGAAAGGGGGGTTGTGTTCTTTAACTTTATCGTATGTACTGGTCGGCTAGCTTTTGGCTTTTCCCGAATCGTAAAGTGTGCAGACTTTTGATGCAGTTTCATGGCAACTGACTTTTCAAGCAATAAGAGAAAGCAAAAACTCAACAGAATAGCGTTGTTGAAATTCTCTTCTTTTATTTTCACTAACTATACTAAGTTCACTAATTCCACAGAATGGTTCTAAAAGTTTTAAGAAACTTACATTACATTTGCTTAGTGTGATGTTTATGTCTAAATTTATACGTGCTCAAAATGAGTGCAGTTTTTGTTTCAACAGAGACGGTAAAAGAATCAAAGGCAAAGAGGTCGGTAGAGGTCTTTCCCGGCGTTATTTTTCCATCGATTATGAATGCCCTCAGTGTGGAAATACTTGGTCTGAAGGCAGGAGGTGGAGACCGAGAAATTGGCAACAATTCAGAACTAGATGCGAAAAATGTGGTGAGGTCGGGGAACAAAAAGAAATACGAGGATATGGCCGGATAGTTTTCCAAGACTATGAATGCCCAAAATGTGGTCACAAATGGACAAACGAGATTGAAACATACTTTTAGGTTCTAATCCACTCAAAGATTCTTTCTTAATCATGAACAGAGGCACAAAAAACATTAAGAAGATAGAACTTGTCCTAATCCATCTAAACTCAGTTTCATTTTTGCACTGTAAACCTTTTATTTCCTAAATACCTAACTTCTTGTTTTTCTCCTTGGTCTCGTCTAATGGCATTCATCCAGAATTCTTGAGATTTTAATGCTTCCGCATGTATCCTGCTTAGTTCTGTAGAGGTTAGTGACCCAGACTTAGATTTCTGTACAAAAGGCAGGAAAATTGCGGCTCGACTATACAGTAGTGTTTTCTTTGTTTTTCGGTCTAACTCCCAAATATATTTTCCATCAGCGTTTCCTTTGTTGATGAAAATGCTGTCAGGAAGTTGGATACCGACCACTAGAGGTTGTCTAGGTTCACTGATAAGGTTAAGTTTTCCATGTCCAGGGGTCTTCCCAGAATCGGGTGGAGGTTGCCGTTGAAACTCAATAGGTTGTCTACTCTGTTTTGGCTTTCGCTTCTTCTTCGTTTTCTTTTTGCTACCTCCAAAAAGGGGTCCGAGAAGCATTTCCACCTCTTGTATGAATTCTATGTCAGTTTCGATCTCTCTTGATTTAGCTAGGTTAGTACTCTCCCATTCAATTAGTCTTGGAATGAGATATTTTGCGTAAAAGCTGTTTTTACCAATTTTGAGTTCTTTAGACCCTGTTAATTCTGTGGTCTCGGGCAAGAAATCGATTTCAAGATAACCTATGCCTTTTGTGGAGCTAGTTATACCAGTTATAAACTTTCCATGTGAAAAAATATTGTAGCCACTGGTAAGAGTTCCGTCTTTTGGAATAAGGTAAAATCCTTCAACCTCAGGCAATTGTTTCAGAGGGGGTTTACGACAATATTTCTCTATCTCCTCTCGTTTGAATTGTATTTGGATGGGCTTTCTCTCACAATCACCTGGAATTGTAGCTTTTAACAGCTCAGTCCGACTTCCAAAATCCTGTCCAATTCCGATTATGATTCTTTCTTCAATCAATCCCAGATAAAAATGTCTTAGGAGATAGTCCTTGATTTCGTCAATTGTAAAACGTTGTCGATTGGGAATTATTATTAACGTTCCATCTTTTTCTTTTGGATAGCCCAAGCCCCAAGCTGGGCTATATTTGACTTTTAAGGTGTCTTTGTCTTCCCATATTTTGTAGGCGCACACAGAAGTACCGATTTTAGACATCAAATGAAAAAATCCTGCAACATTTAATGCAGTATCCTTCCCCCATGCCCATAACGGCCAAAAACTCTGGCCTTCTCGGAAACACCGAAAATTATGTAATTGTTCACAATATCGCTCGGAGTCATTCCAATAAAGTCTTCGATGATTAATTCACTGGAATTACAATAGATTTTACAAATAACGGGAGAAATATCTCGGATTAGGCACTCATCAATAATATTCTCAATATTCTGACCTACAACATCTAAAGGATCTTTGAAAATGTCCTTAGTTACTTGTCTGATTCTCCAATCCAATGTAGCTTCCTGAGCTGTCCCATACGTCACATTTTTATACAAATTAGTCCCATTAATAAAAGTTCAACTAACAAATATTTAAAACTATCAACTTTCTTAACTACTCGCTTAAAAGTGTGACAAATATGGAAAAGTATTGGTCAAAGAGAATGAAAGATAATATACTCTACACATTCATTGGGTAGGCTAGTCTTGGAATTTTTTTATCTTCTTCGTCGTGAACGGCTAAACTTTCGCCATTTGGCGTAGCCGTACGGTCTCGCAGTTGTCCCAGAATAGCCTATCTTCACTTCTTGCGGAAGCAAATCGCTTAATCTACGTTTTAAGGATTTTCTTCCCATGGCTTTTCGTATATAATAATGCGGTTTTCTGATTTAAGTTTAGTAGTAGAAACGTGAAGTAATTATGAAAAGCTTTCAATTGTGGTCTTGGTTCTTTGAACGAAATAGCCCAGACCTAAGGTTAAAGTCATGATTCTCATGTAAGAACCATGCAAGTACCTAAATCTAATAAATGCGGAAAGATTATACCTAAAACTGAAGTTTAATTACAAGTGGGGAGTCGCCAGAATGGGAAAGTGTATTGTTTGCGGTGCAAAAATCTCTGGACACGATAGACTTTGTCCAGAATGTGAAGCCGAATATTTTAAGAGCGTTGAGTCAGAAGTGCTTGGATATTTTATATGTTGCCCATTTTGTGGAAGTGAAAGATTACAAACTCATCTAATTAGCGGTGGAAGAGATACATTGACTTGCGAAAACTGTGGAGCAAAATGGCATCTTTATGTAGGTCTTACAGGTTTCAAATGGGCAGAACTAGACATTGAGTCAAAGAATGGAAAAGGATTAGAATTGCTGGGAAAACGACTTGACAAAAATGAATGGCGGGAGATGGCTCATAGAATCCGAAGAACTTTGCCTCGCACTACCCCAACTAAAGTTAAAGAAGAAAAAGAAGTTGAGGAAAAGCTGGTCAAAGAAAAAGAGATAATAAAAGAAAAGGAGGTTATCGTCAAAATTAGATGTCCCTATTGCCATAATCTCTATGATGAAACGCTTGATAAATGTCCCCATTGTGGTGCAAAGAGATAGAAGTTTTGGTTTAATGTAAAGATGTTATAGCCTGAAAGAAACGATTAAAATGTGAGCAGAAGATGAAGAATTCGTTTCGAGAAATGCTTGATGAAATACTCAGAGAAAAATTATTTAAACATCTACATAAAACTCGTTTCCAGAACCAACCGCCAAAATATATCAAGAAAATTGCTTCCCAAATCGTTCTTGAAACGGCATTTGAGATTGATGAATTTTTACAGAACCACGCTATTTCATTGGATAATATTCAACAGATGGCTGATGTAGTTTTTAAGAGAATCGTCCTTCCACATGCTACAGAAAGAAAAATGTAAAGGAATGAGTAGTGGAAGAGAAAAGATAAGCAGAAATACTAAAGTTTTCTGAGCTACGTAACCGTTGTTGTTTAACAAAATAAAATTCAAACACGCAACAAATCTACCAGTCAAAACCTAATTCAACCTATATATAGGGGGCTATAATCACCGCAGAGCACAACAGAGAAAACCAGCTTCGCTACCCCATTCTCGCCTTAATCTTAAGTATAACAGCCCCAACCCACCCTACAAATCATACTAGAAACCAAATAGACGAACTATCCACAATCGCACGCACACAAACGCCCACTCAAACCATCTCACCAAAACCCCATCAGGCTAACATCTTTGACACGTAAACTCCATCATACTGATAGCCGAACCTCATATAGTACCGTCTTGTTCCAAGAGCACTCATAACCAAAACCTTCTTCAAACCATAATCCTCCCTCGAAACACGCTCAGCCTCACCCAACAAAACACCGCCATAACCCTTATGCTGCCACGCTTTAGCCAAACGCTTACCAACAGGAACAAGCTGCCCATAAACGTGAAGCTCCCGCACAACAGAACAAGGCATCGCTCTCATTTCCTTTCTATGCGCCTTTCTCGAAGGAACCCGCAACCGCAAATAACCTA
>Ga0315309_1002779_pt1 | contig 10113 bp, 11 predicted proteins | sample TDP4_MG_FD_203080 | JGI IMG/M metagenome (GOLD analysis project Ga0315309, IMG submission 203080) | Freshwater sediment microbial communities from Lake Towuti, South Sulawesi, Indonesia - TDP4 | ecosystem: Environmental > Aquatic > Freshwater > Lake > Sediment | place: Indonesia: South Sulawesi...
CGGTAGAGGATTTCATAATATGCGACTTCTATCTCCCGGAATACGATGCGTATCTGGAATATTGGGGGATGCAGGATGCAGCGGCGCAGGAAAGGAAACGAGATAAGTTGGAGTTGTACGAGAGAAACCAACTACGAATAATATCGATCGATGACAATGACCTAACTAATCTAGAACGCCGAATGTCTCAGAAATTGAGGTTCCCACCAAGAGTCGCTATGGCTCGTTCTCTTCTTGAAGACCGTAAAGAGTATGAGGTCACGAAGGGTCAGGAAAACTATGCGTCTCTAGTTATAGAGAAACTGTTTGATCAGTTGCAAGGTGACGTTATCGGCATCTTAGACTATATTGACGAAACTACATTCGCCTATCTTGATAAGGTGCCGAAGGCATCCGGAATTAGAATTCTGACTTCAAATGCAAAGGAAACTCCTAGGATTCGAGATGGGGCGCGTACCACTGCTCGCAAACGACCGTTTCTGAAAGTAATTCAAATAGGGAAAGCCAAACTGCACATGCGCTGGATCGGGGCTCCTTCCTCTTTCTTCATCGACATCGGAACGGACTTGAAATCAGATGCACTAGGAAAGATGACGCACACTATCAAGAAGATCCCTGCATCATTGTTCAATGTGGATATTGAGAGGTTCAACAAATTCTGGGAAGCTACGGACAAGCAGTTGTCAGATCTCATGGGAGAAGAAGTTCAGAAAGAGTTGATCTTTGATTCAGCCACAGCCAAGTGAGATGGTGCGACGTACGCAACAGCCAATTTCTGGCCACGAACTCGGGCTTCCCCTAAGCAAAATTCATTGGCTCGCTGACACCCGACTTTGAATGCTTAGCCTTAAATACTTATACGTATTCATACGTAGAATCATGAAAACCAAGCTAACTCTCTCAATAGACAAGAAGCTTCTGGAAGAGGCTAAGGCGGAAGCCGAGAAGAAGCATATACCCATCTCAGGGCTGATCGAGAACTTCCTAGAGTTCTTCGTTAGACCTTATGTCTACTGCTTCAAGTGCGGTGAAGAATTCCGGTCGACAGGCGCGAAGGTCTGTCCGAAGTGCGGGTGGTTGATGTGTCCTAAGTGTCAGGCGTGCAGATGCGCTCTTAGCGAGGAGGGTGCTGTGGTCGCCTACCACATGAGGAAAGTCTACGAGCAACTGCTGGGAGGAAGATTAAAGTGAATAAGACACGTCAGATCGCTGAGATAACGACATTCGCAACGCTATATGCTGTGCTCACATGGGTGTTTGCACCGATCTCATACCAGGTCTTCCAGTTCCGAATCGCTGAATGCTTGAAGAGCATAGTCGTCAAGAGGAATCATCTCTTGTGGGCGTTCGTAGTCGGAAATGCGTTGAGCAACATCATGAGCCCTTTCATCGGACCTTGGGAGCTCCTATGGATGCCATTCATAAACGTATTAGGCGCAGGCTCAGCATGGCTTATAGGTCATAGGTTCCCATGCACAAGAGGCATGGCCTTGGGCGGAGCGATCTATGCTGTCTGGGTCGCGTTCGGAGTATCCTTCATGCTGTATGCTCTCTTCAATCTACCTTTGCTTTTGACCTTCGTCTATCTTCTAGTTCCAGAGGTTATCCTAATAGTCGGCTTCAGCCCAGTCATGAACCAGGTTAACGAGAGGATTTTCAAGAGGATTGGATAGAAGCGACCCAGAAAGTATAGTGAAGCCACTTAACAGTAATCTGAGGATGTTGACTAGATGAGAGTTTTCATTCTCACAAGTTGCGTCAGCACCAAGAAGTTCACTGACTCGGACATCAAACCTATTCTGGAGAAGCATGGTCTCCCCATGCCCACATGCGACTTAGAAAACGAGGAGAAGTACAGGGAAGCCCTGAAAGATTTCGTTCTTCCTTCGTTTCAGATGTATCAGGGGACCTTCAAGTACATCAGAGATTTGATCAAAAAGTACCGTGAAAAGGGAGACGAAGTCGAGCTTCGTATCATTTCGGCGAGGTACGGTCTGATCGCCGAGAAAACTCCGATAGTACCCTACGAGTGCACATTTCGAGGTCTTGGCAAGAATAAGATTCGCGAAAGAGCAGAAAAACTGAGAATCTACAAGAATCTCCTAGAGTTCCTTGGAAAGAATGAGTTTGATCAGTCAGTCGTGATACTCGGGAGGGACTACCTTCTGACAATCTTTGATGAGAAAGGAGGAATCGACTTTTTCGGTCAGATGAAGACCGATCAGTTAGTAGTATTTGCGAGTGAGGTTCTTCAGGGCAGAATATCCTTTCCCAAGAAAAATCTGACTTTTATACCCGTTTCTGGAATCGGTCATAGGAACAAGAAAGTTAAAGAATTCATTAATCTTATTGCATCTGGTCAGAAAACTCTCATGTGATTAAACTTCCTTAAGAGAAGGAGAAAGTTGATTGAAAAAGTACTGATTAGGAAAAGTGTGTATGACGATTTGATAGGATTAGCAAATAAGTATGCACCAAGAATAACTTGTGGCCTTCTTATCGGAAAAAGAATTGCCGACATTGTTCATGTGGATGAAATATACCCTTTACCGACGATTTCGGGACCAAAGATACACTTTAAACCGTCTTGGAGCGCTTACAGAGGTGCCGTTAATGACGTTCATGAAGAGAAGAAAACAGTAGTGGGCGAATTCCACACCCATCCGGATGGTACCGAAGAGTTGAATTTGAATGACAAGAGAATTCTTCGAAGATTAGGTTCCGGACTATGGATTATAGCCACTCCTTCTACTGTAGTTGCTTGGTATTTTCTAAATGAAAGTTTTTCGCGAGTTAATATGAAGGTAATATAACATACGTTTCTGAGATCCGGCACAAGCGAAAGTTCTTGAACAACGACGATGAGTCTAGACGTGAAGATGTAGTTGGATCAGGAATGCTCGGAATAATTTCTGTGCTATAGATTAAGAGAATTGAACTTTGATGTCCTCTCAATTTGAGCGAGGATTTTCGCTACTTTTGCTATAAGAGGGTTTTCGTCTGAAAGTCGTCTTAAGAGTTTTTCCGAATCTTCTCTGACAAAATCTGAAAGTTGGATGTAGGTGTTTAGGTTATGAAGTGAGATGAATGCCTTGCCCATGCTACCCATGGACATTATACTGGATTTTCTGTAGGTTTGACATACATTACAAGAACAGGGTAATTTTTCTTCCATGTGATTTATATCCAGAATTTTAAGCGAAGTTGGGTGAATATATTTGGACTCTAATCCGTATTTCAGATAACTAGTACTGTCGACTGAGCTGATTCCCATTGAAAACATAATAGGGAGTAGAATAGGGTTCCCTACACCAAACGCGTGGATTGGTACATCTGGGAAAACAGACTTCACATAAAGCAACCTTGTCAAGATCTTCACTACGTCGTTCTTTAGCAGGACTAATCCCCCTACAGAAATCCCATGGTATTCTCCTTCATGTTTGATTAGTTTTTCGCAAAGCGTTCTTAGAATGATAGGATGATGAGCATGAACTGTGGGGAAGAAAAGGAATTCCTTACCAGCAGAGAGATAAAGGTCGATAAAACAAGAATTAATTTTAATAACATGGTTCACATAGTGTTTTTCCGATTTTATCGATTTATGAGTGCTGAGGAAATCAACGTTATTACCGATCTCTGCGAAACTGTTCTGTAGCTTAAGAATTTCTTGTATGGATGTACAAAACTTATCAAAATAGACCTTGATTGTGTCGTTGTACGTTTCGAGGTTCGTTATAAGAAAACCCCCAGAATCGATGAAAACAAAACAGTCTTTTAATAACCTCATGCATTCGATTTGTAGCGGTCTAGATTGTCTCAGTAAATTGTAGGAGTTAATGACAACTCCTTTGGCAATTTGTGGTATAAGTGACCTGATTTTCCTCTCAACGTGGTACGACGTCTCGACCGGAAATATGACAGGCAGGTAATTGGGAAGTTGTAAATATTTGCTTCCAAGTCTGAGAACTTCTCGCAACCTCTCACCAGTTAACGATGTTTTGTTCAATTTTTTTGATCAACATGTTTCTTTTTTGGTTAAGTTCCTTTACGATTCTTGTTGTCAGTTTGTACAGGTGGATACGTTTAGAAACATAAAATATGTCTGCGATGCCTTTGAGTAACCAGAGTTTTCTTCGAAGGATTTCTAATCGTAGAGAAGCTTCAATCGCTTCCGGGCATTTCACTTCTTTGTTAATTTCGTCTTGTACCAATTTCTCCCGAAAGAATTCTGACGATCCCTGAACGATGCTATCCAAAACTAGTTCATTTTTAATGAAGTCTTTGGACTGTAAAATCGCTTTACATGTTCCGAGGGAAATGAAATTTCGCAAGATCGTCTTTCCTAGAATTGTCGGCAAAATGACTTGAACGGGAGGGGGTGGAAGCTCGACGAGTATTCCGAGGCTAATCAATTGATCGAGTATTTCATGAATTTGATCTTCGGCACATTCGTATGATTGCGTCAAAACTTCTGAGATTGCTTTGCGATTATTTATTCGTTTTTCATGAGCAAGAAGTAAGCACATATCGTCAAAGTCAAAATTGCTTTTTTGGTTTTCGTAGTTGACCATCCGCGGTAATAAAACAAGTCTGTCTTTTGGTGCTGCAAATTTGCACGCAACGTCTTTGGTTGCGACCACTGAAAATTGTTTTTTCTTGACGATATTGATTATTTTCTGGATTAGACCAACTGGCATAGAATTGCAGATTAGTGAAACTCGCTCTAAGTATCGACTCCAAACCAAAGCATCTCTACGCGAAGCCAATATGAAGAAAGTTATAGAATCCCTATGAGAAGGTAAACAATTTTCGTAAGGAACGAACCTAAGCGAAAAAATTTCCTCGTACAACCAATCTTCGTTAACGATCTTTATCGGATTGACTCTTACAAAGGGGTTATACAGGTTGGTTCTGAAAAGGGAAAATTCGAACTTTGACCCTCTGTGAGATTCCTGAAGGACGTCAGTTCCTATGATCCAAACTTCAGGATAAGTGAGGATACTTTCAGTCCTAAAACGCATTCTATAATCAAAAGCTTCAGGTGTCAGAAGTAGAATGTTATCATTGTTACTAACATATCTTTTCAACCCCTCCAGCAACACGCTAGTTTGTAGAACAAGTATCCGGCGACTAGATGACCGTGCAACCAGTGATAAGAGATTGTTTAGTTGAAGTTTATTGTGAACGATCATGTGAACGGCCTGAACTATAGTATCATTGCGGTACTAAAGTACCGCACTCGTATTTGAACTTATCTACCTCTTGGGCTCGACTATATACTACACCTTTGGTAGTATAGTATGCGGAAGATCCTAAAAGTTGGTGATAGGGCTAAATTTGCAGAAATTCTGTTAGTGCTCAGTGATGAGTCATTAACCTTTAACGAGTTAAGAAAGAAGTTAGACGTCTCCCCATCGACATTATCCCGACGTATTTCTGAAATGGAAGAATACGGCTTGATCATGGCCGGAATATCAGAAGAAAAGCCAAAAAGAGTAAAGTATGGATTAACCGACAAGGGTAAGTGCATAGTTCCTTTGGTCAGCAAAATAGTTGATCTATACAAACAAATTGATGACGAAATTATGAAAAAATCAGAGGAATAAGCGTGAGACAAGAACGTCTAAGCTCTTCTGAGGATTTCGTTTACATAGATATCTGGTACGACGAAAATAGAAACAAAGCCAACATTTTTGAAGATCGAGACTGGTTTTTAGGGAAGCTATTTTACCCGTCAATCAAACCATTTCTAGAAGCGCAGGGGAAGAGAGTCATCTTAAACAAGTACTCTTTCAAGGATAGGAATGCGGTCAGAAGTACGAGTATAAAAGAGGTGAAAGAGTTTTGCGAATTTAGGGCCCCCGATGTGTTACTATTAATAAACTATGACCCGGTTCTGGTGTTAGAGACAACTGATGCTGTACCCACAGGAAATCGACCTGAAGAGAAAATTCCCATACTATTTAAGTCTTCAGAACTCAAAATACCATGTATTGTCTATCTTCCACTTGTACGAGTCAGACCTCCGCCTCACAACTCAAACGCATTTTGTAATCCAAGGGTATGCTCCTTTGCTACAGACTTAGCCCAAAAAAGGAAAGTACCAACACATGTCGTTTTTTCGGAAAGTTATACAAGTTACTTAGGGGATAGATTAAAGGAGGGTGAGGAAGATCTCATAAAGGGTCTTATCAAACCTATTACTTTTCTTCAGGATTATGTTGTAAAGAGAGTGACTCTGTTCTTCGGGGGCAAGCCGTTAGAGTTTAGTGATATGGACCTAGAACTTGTAGAAATTGCCAAGAAGTATTGTGAGTGGAGGCAAGGCTATATAAGAGGACGTAAAATTGTTGCCGGGAGCAACGTTATATTTCGCCATGATCCAGACAGAAGCTGGAGCGAACGCGGAACAGGATGTTTTGGGGCTATAGAGCACGCGATTGAAGTTAAGACAAGTGAGGGCAAACTTGAAGTTTGTTTCCCAAACTTGGGTGAGAATTTCTGGTTCTTTAGAGAGAGGCGCGGTGGAAAAAGAATGTCTCTTCTGACGAAGTTCGCTGATGTCATAAAATTTCAAAATGATCTTTCTAAAGATGAGATAAGGGCAATCGAACAATTGCTTAGAGAACATCATAAAGGTAAGCGAAGAAGAGGAGTATTATTTTTAAAGAACAACGTACCAGATCGGCTACGCAATTCAGTAGTTGTGTTCTCGAATCCCGAAGACTGGTTTGCTGGGATTCCGAATGAACTAAGAAAAGTGCCAAGTGGTTCAAAGGTTATTCTACCTCGCTTAGTTAAGGACTTTTGGTTCTTCAAACAAAAGAATTGGGGCGCATTCATCAGTCGTTTCGGTAATGTCCTCTACCAAGAAGATCTAACAATGGACGAATTCAAGATTTTAGAGCAGCATTTCAAATAGAATTTCACTTAAAATGTGTTAAAAGTTGGAACAGATAGATGTAATTGACACAGTCGTAAAGTACCTTATTCAGGAAGGGTGGGTCGAGGTTTTCACTAACAGACCCGGAAACGATTATGCCGCCCATGGTTGTGTTGTTCCAGTAGAGGGAAAAATTGTTGATGCTGTATTATTCAACAACAATAAACTAATGCTAATCGAGGCAGATTCTCGAATTTCACTAAAAAATCAATATCATACTAAATTGCTCGAGATTGTATACTACCTAAAAAGAAACGAGCATTTAAGCGACTGGATAACGCAACTTGAACAAAGGAACCACATGAGCATTGGTAGAATTGAACAAATAATACCCACGCTGGCGTACTACCAAACCGATTTTCGCTTAGACTTGATAAAACCTGATCTTGTAAGCGTGGGTTTCAACCTTTATAGAACGACTCCAGAAGGAGGAGTGATCGAGGAACATCAAATAGTCCAATCGAAACTTGATCAATTATTGAAAGCGGGAAATGATAACGGAGAAGAATAATGAAATATTTCATACCCGAATGGGACGACCGTGTAGATCCAAGGTACGATTTCATTACTGATAATCATTCTAAGATTCATTACGAAAATCCTCTACGGAATGATGTTTATATTTGGAATATCTTTGGATTGAGTAAAGTTCCAATAAACGGTGTTCTCGTTTCAAGGATGAAACTTATGGAAAATAAAACTAAATACCAACAGATTGTTAATGAAGGTATCCATGGTTTTTTGCGATTGCCAAAAACTTTTGAAATAATGGGTGATTGCGGAGCTTGGGGGTACATAGATCAAGAACAACCCCCGTTCGAAACTTCGGAAACCCTGGATTACTATGTAAATTGCGGTTTTGATTATGGAGTCTCCATTGACCATTTAGTTGTTCCAGCTCATGTTGAACAAAGACAAAAACGATGGAATCTAACCTTAGAAAACGCACGAGAAATGTTTGAATTATGGCAATCAAAAGGTGAATACTTGCAGTCTATTAGAATAATCGGTGTCGCTCAAGGATGGGATGTGGATTCTTATAGAAAGGCCGTGAGAGAACTATTGAAAATAGGTTATGATTACATTGGCTTAGGTGGTTTGGCGAGGTCTCGTACGGGGTTGGCAAACGAAAAACAAGAGACTAAAACTCTTTTAAATGTTGTCAGAGGGGTTTGGTCAGAAGTTAAGAAATGGATGGACGAGACAAAACGTAAGGTAGATGTTCATGTTTTTGGAGTTGCTAGACCTCAAATAATGCCCGACTTAGTGAAGCGAGGAGTAACAAGTTTTGATTCCGCCTCATTTCTAAGAAGAGCTTGGTTAAGCGCGCAAAACAACTACCATACACTAGACGGAGAAAGTTATAGCGCAATTCGAATTCCCCAAACTGGTAGAAGTCAAAGAGTAAAAGACGTTCAAAACCAAGATGAGTTGAGCAGGCATGAGAGAAAAGCTTTAGAAATGATGAGACTTTATGATCAAAAGAAAGCTTCATTCGAAGAAGTTATGAAAGTCTTAATAGAATATGACAAACTTATCGGTCAAAGACCAAGCATTGAAAAATTCTATGAGAAGACTTTGAAAGATATGCCATGGAAGAAATGTTCTTGTCCAATCTGCCAGAGCGTAGGAGTTGAAGTGATAATTTTCAGGGGGAACAATCGGAACAGACGACGAGGGTTTCACAACACCTTCTCGTTTTACGAAAGACTAAGGCAAAGCGTACCGAGGATCATTGCCTTCACGAATTGCACACGCGAGAAAGATCGATCCTCAAGACTGATGCCCGCTTTTCAAAGGCACCTTCCATCGCCCTTTTTCAAGACGTTCTGGAATAGCGTGCACGACCTACCTGTCGAAATTGGGATTCTATCTGCGAAGTTGGGCCTGATTGACTGGAGTAAAAGAATTCAATACTATGATTATGAAATGCAAGAAAGTGATGTTCCAAAGCTCGTGGATGAACTTGAAGAGAAACTCAAGAGATACGACAGGATCTTCTTCTTCGGTTCTGGACATTACAGGAAGGTTATCTATAGGATTAACGAGGAGAGGGGTCTAAACATAGAGTTATTTCCTAAGACTGAGTTCTCTGAGGGAGAAAAGGTCGATATTCTAGAATACATGAAACAGATGAAGGATTTCAGAGAGGCAATAATCTCAGCAATTCCAGAGGAATGTCGACCGCAAAGCGTATCAATATAGTTCGGGCCAATTGAAATCGAATATGCCGAGGACTAGTGAAGTACATTGACCATTACAAAATTGACAGTGTCAAGAGATGCGTATGGCAAGCTTCTGAAGATAGCGAAGGAACACGCGCCTAGAATAGTTTGCGGATTTCTCGTGGGAAAGAAGGATCGGGGAACCGTTTCGGTGGAGGAAGTTTACGATCTCAGGACCAAGAGCGGCTTCATGATTCACTTTCAACCCGTATTCACCGAGTTCAGAAGAGTTTCTAGCGGGCTTGAGAAGCAAGGCAGGAAGATCGTGGGAGAGTTCCACACGCATCCAACCGGCAGCCCAGAACCCACGAAAAGAGACAGAACGATCATGAGTCGGGTAAAGTTCGGATTCTGGATAATAGCAACTGAGAACTCAGTTCAAGCGATGGAGTTCGAAGCGTCGGAAATGTGGGGAACTGCAAACGTCAAAAAGATATCGATCGAGATAGTGTAGAGCACCTCTAGGGATCGAGTTCTGATAAATATTTAACTGTGTCAGCACCGTTCTACTTAACGGGGACTTGCATGACAGTAGTTAGCTTTGCAATCCAAAAAGGAGGTACGGCAAAAACAACGACAGCGGTTAACCTTGCCGCATGGATAGCTAAGAAAGGAAAGGATGTTCTGCTTATAGATCTAGATCCCCAAGCAAATGCCACGGAGTGCCTTGTGGACCCGGCTTCTGTAAGCTTATCCATCAAGAATGTTCTAATGGGTGATAAGGGCATCCTTGACCCTGGAGTTATCTATCATTCTAGCAGCATACTTGGGCTTGACTTTATACCTTCGAAGCCGGCAATGCTGATAGACGAGTATTTCGGTAGGTATAGTGGCCTCATGCCGTTTATACTGAGAGATGGACTTGGGAGCGTTAAATCGAAGTATGCTTACATCATGTGCGATTGCCCACCCAATCTACTTCACTTCACAAAGAATGCCCTGTTC
>Ga0315309_1002781_pt1 | contig 10111 bp, 9 predicted proteins | sample TDP4_MG_FD_203080 | JGI IMG/M metagenome (GOLD analysis project Ga0315309, IMG submission 203080) | Freshwater sediment microbial communities from Lake Towuti, South Sulawesi, Indonesia - TDP4 | ecosystem: Environmental > Aquatic > Freshwater > Lake > Sediment | place: Indonesia: South Sulawesi...
TTCGGCTAGTGACCTAGCTTTCTCAGCTCAGCGTTACTTGGCGCAAGGGCTGGCTAGAATAGCTGTACACGAAGCAAAACAGCTGGGTATTAATTCAGTTGGCTTTTCAGGGGGCGTCGCGTACAACGGGCACATAACACAAACCATGAGAAAGGTTGTAGAACAGAGCGGGCTCAAGTTTGTGGTTCATGGGCTGGTTCCTCCGGGCGACGGCGGGGTTTCTTTTGGGCAAGCGGTGGCTGCGGTTTGGCACATGGAGCATTAGGCCCGGCTTCACCAATACGCCTTTATTCTGCCGCTTCCATGGTTAGGTGATGGAACATGTGTCTCGCGATTCCGGCCAAGGTAGTTGAAATATCGGGTGACACGGCTAAGGTGGATTTTGGAGCCGGAACCATACGAGACGTAAATGTTTCCCTGGTTGAAGCCAAAATCGGCGAATACATTATTGTCCACGCGGGCTACGCAATTGAAGTCTTAGACCAGAAAGCGGCTGAAGAGACCTTAGCCATGTGGAACGAAATCCTCAATAAGTATGAAGAAGCATCACCTACTTCTCATCCATAGCGCGTTGAAGGGCTGTCTACAAGCTTGAGTTCCATCAAAAAGGAAGTTGTAAAGGCTGAGGAAGGCGAAATCTTCGACATTGAGCTGTCAGAAGACCTTTTGAAAGCCAATCAACGCTTAGCTGAAGAGAACAAGCAGCTTCTTCACAATAATGGTGTAAGAGCAATCGACGTCATGGGCGCTATTGGATCAGGCAAGACAAGTCTGATTGAAAAGCTGGTCCAACTCCTCAAGAACAACTATAGGATAGCCGTTTTCAAAGGCGACCTCACAACGACAATAGACGCTGAACTGATTGCGAGACACGGCGTAGAAACCATTGCCATAAACACCGGAAAAGAATGCCACTTGGACGCGAACCTGGTGAAGAAGGCGCTGCAAAAAATCAAATTGAACCGCATTGACCTCTTGTTCATTGAGAACGTTGGCAACCTCATCTGTCCGGCTGAGTTCTCTCTGGGTGCTGATAAACGAGTAGTGGTCGTCAGCGTGACCGAAGGCCCGTACATGATCATTAAGCACCCGTTCATCTTTATGGAGGCAAATGTTGTCGCCATAAACAAAGTAGACCTTGCCAAAGCCATGGGCGCCGATCTTGGGCAGTTGGAGAAAGATGTTAGAACGATCAATCCAAAAGCTATTGTTGCGACTACCAACTGCAGAACCGGCGAAGGCGTTGGTGGCGTTGCCAAAGCGCTTGGACTGTGAGCTGCTTGTCTTCGGGAGGAGATTTTGACACAGCTGTAACGTTTTGGCATTCTTAATAGAGGCTGATTGGATTATGCATGAGTTCTCGGTGACCTCCCAGATCGTGCAGAGTGTGCTGGCCGAGGCTGAGAAACGCAATGCCAAGAAAGTAACTGAGGTTCATCTAATCATTGGTAAGCTGACCTTTCTGGGCCTGGAGCAAGTTCGGTTTGCATATGAGGCTTTGACCAAGGACACCGTCATGGAAGGGTCCAAGTTGATTATTGAAGAGCAGGAAGGCGCTGTAAGGTGCGGAAACTGCGGTTATGAGGGCAACTTCAAGTATGAAGACGATCCTTTATATCATGTGCCCGTGCCCACTCTCAAGTGCCCGCAGTGCAGCAATGTGGTAAGCATTGTGTCGGGGAAAGAGTGCACAATCAAAACCATAAAAATGCTGATCTAAATGGAACAGTTGACGGGTTTCCGAGACGCCGCATTGGTCGGACGCGTTGTCGATCAGATTCGCAAGCTTGCGACCTCTCACCCAGTCAAGATCTGCCATGTCTGCGGCACACACGAGTGGACAATCAGCCACTACGGATTAAGAGCTCTTCTCCCAGACTCTGTAGACGTCATTGCGGGACCAGGCTGCCCAGTCTGCATCATTCCAGCGGCTGAAATAGACGAAGCCATAAAACTGGCGTTAGAAAAGAATCTAACAGTAACAACCTTTGGGGATCTAATTAGGGTTCCGGGCTCTGAGATGTCGCTTCAAGAGGCTCGGGCACAGGGCGGGGACGTTCGCATCGTTTACAGTGTCAATGACGCAGTGAAGTTTGCTGAGAAGGAGCCTAACCGTGACTTTGCCTTTTTCGCAGTTGGCTTTGAGACAACAGCTCCCACAACGGCTGTTGAGGTTGTGAAAAAGCCTCCGAACAACCTTAGCTTCTTAGTTTCTCACCGTCTAATCCCACCGGCTATGGAGCTGTTGCTAGGCGTGGGCGACCTGCACATAGATGGTTTCATCGCACCCGGCCACGTTTCAACGATAATAGGCATGAAACCCTACGAGGTGTTTCCACGAGCCTACCACATGCCAACAGTTGTTGCCGGATTCGAGCCCTTAGACGTTCTTTTCGCCCTTTCCATACTGCTTCAACAGATCAGCAAGGGCGAGGCCAAACTTGCGAACGAATACAGCCGTGTGGTGACTTGGGAAGGCAACCTCAAAGCACAACAACTAATCGGGCAGGTGTTTGATGTTGCCGAGGGCGGCTGGCGAGGCTTGGGCAGGCTGCCAGCTTCGGCATTAGCTCTGAAGAAAGAATATGTCGATTACGATGCTCACAGCAAATACAACGTGAAGGTGGAGCGATCACGCGACATCCTGCCAGGTTGCCTCTGCCACTTGGTCATGATAGGGAAGATAAAGCCGCCTGAATGCAGCCTTTACATGAAACGGTGCACTCCGCAGACGCCTAAAGGCGCATGCATGGTCAGCATGGAAGGCACATGCAGAATATGGGCAAGGCACATGATGTGATCTATTAGAGGGATTTCGCCTTTTGCCTTCGAAGCAGGACTGCTCCCTCAACCATGAACAGTGCTGAAGAGGCGCTTGTTACAAAGGTCAAAAGAACAAGTTCAGGTTCAATCGGTTTCCTTGCCATGAAAAGGACCGCAACAATAGTAAGTCCTATCGTGAGTAAGCCAACCAAAAAGAAAGAGTAGAACACCAGCCTTGGCACCAAATTTCGTCCAATCCAAACATAGCCTTTGAAACTTGTTCTCTCTATCACAGTGTATTCGCCGTTCGAGTCTTTCTTTATCAAGCCAAGGTTTTCAAGTTTCTGAAGGTGCCAGTAAGCAACGCTTGGACTGCTGAGTTCTGCACCTCGCATTACGTCCCTTGGGCCTACGGAATCCCGACAGCAATTCCGAGCACTAGAGCCAAAAGACTTCCGGCAACAAATTTAAGAATCAATTCTTCCCTCCCTGATTTGTTAGAATGCTTTCGCCCTAATTACTCTGCTTGCGGAACCGTGTGTTCCTCGAGGAGAACAGATGAGCATGAAATATTGTGGGCATGGCTACTCGAACGGGAGTTGATAGTGGTGTTCAAGAACGTGATGATACACTTCTGGAGACGAGAGAGAGTCGAACGCCTTCTGAACCACCTCGCTTAGAGCAGGATGTATGTGCATTCCCTGAACTATCGGTGTTGCGCTTTGCTCAGGTGTGTACATTAGGCTGATTATCTCCTGAATTAGAACTGAGGCATGAGGACCGATGAGGTGGGCACCCAAAATCTTCATCGTTCCCTTCTGCACTATGACCTTGACGAAATAATTCTCCTTCAAAGCCATGGCTTCTCCCTTAGCAGTATCCTGATATCTGTGGATTCCAATGAGCACATTGTCTTTGCCATATTTCTCTACAGACTCTTTCTCCCTCAGTCCGACGCTTGCAACTTCGGGATATGTAAACACCGCGTGGGGCACGGCGTGGTAATCCGCCTTGACGCCCATTTTCAAAATCGCATTGTAATATACAACTTGTGCTTCATAGTTTGCCTTGTGTTTGAATGGATATTTGCCATTCGCATCACCTAAGGTCCAAACATTTGGCTGTGAGGTCTCCAAGTACTTATTGACAACAATCCATCCGTCATCGTTCACCTTTATTCCGCCCCTTTCAGGATGAAGTATGTCAGTGTTGGGACCCCTTCCTGAAGCAATCAGTATTTCTTCAGCCGTTACTTCAATTTTCTCTCCGCTTTCTCGGTTGAGAGCGATCAGCTTCTTCAAACCATTCGCTGTTTCTTCTGCCTCGCGCACCTCGTGGTTGGTGATTATTGTCATGTGCTTTTGCAGGTCCCTTTTCGCCAAGGCGGACACTTCGGGTTCTTCATCGGGCAGGAACTGCGGGTTTCTGCCGATTATCGTAACTTTCGAACCCATGGCGGAAAAGAAATGTCCGTATTCTGCGGCAATGTATCCGCCGCCAACGATGGCTATGCTCTCAGGAAGTCTAGCGAGTTTTAGGACTGTGTCGCTGGTGAGGTAACCGACTTTTTCTAGCCCTTTTATCGGCGGAATCAGGGGTTTTGAACCTGTGCAGAGGATTATCATATTTGACGTTATGGTGTTGTTGCCAACTTTCAGTTTGTGCGGCGCGGTAAATTCTGCTTCCGCAGGATAGTAGTCTACGTTCTTGGACTGGGAAAGTCCCCGCCGTATCATGTTTATCTCTGAACCAATAAGAGTCCTCATCCTCTCCATGATGTTTACAAAATCCACTTTCCGCACCTCAGCATCTATGCCCAGCTCAGCTGCCCTTTCGATTGTCCTCACTAACTCTGCGGGGTAGAGAAGCATCTTTGATGGTATACAGCCCCTCGTCAGACAGATACCGCCCGGATCGTCCTTGTCTATCACTGCAACTTTGACTTCTGGATTTGCTTCAATCAGGGCATTCACTATATCCATGGCAGAGCCTGTTCCTAACACTATCAGATCGTATTCCTTCACATCACACACCGCCGTTCCGAAACATGCAGAAAGTATGAAACTTCATAAGAAAATTCCGCATGAGCATTTTCGTGGAAAACCGCGTTTATAAACCTGTAATACCAATAGTCTCGCCCAGCATCCGAATAATGACCCATTGTTCATCGATCTGTTTTTCTGTAACGTAGCACGTAGCCCGTTGGATCAACCAACGTTTTCTCAACGACGAATCCAGCTTTAAGATAGAACTCTCGTGATCCTGCGGGCCAGTGAATAAACTTATCCCATCCTTTATCTCTTTGCGTGACGTAGACCAGTGCCCCGTCAGAGTCAGTAAACGGCTTGCTGTGAAGAAAGTTATTCAGAAGACTCTTCCCAACACCTTTACCTTGTTGGTCTTTGCCTACAAACAAGCACGATATGAACAAGTAGTTTTCGAATTCTTTTCCAAGAGTATACCTATTTTCCGTTTCGCCGCTTTTTGCATCCACCCTGCACGGGCACAGTCCCCGTTTCCTCATGAATCTCTGCGGGACGAACTCTATCATGCCCAGTGGCGTTCCGCCCTTGTATGCGATAAGCGTTGTTGGCGTGAAAAATCCGTTGGCCATTTCTAACCATTTTTTGCTTTTCTGCACGATGTCCAGATTCCTCCAATCATTAAGATGATCCCAACACAATTCGAGCCTGTCAGAAACATTTTCTGGACTTATAGGCATCACGTCGACGCTCTCCATCATTTCGCTTCCTCTAGCATATTCTCGGTATTGGGTCTCCTATTGGTGGTGTCAGTATTCTTTTGCCTCCTACGACTGTTTGTAAGGCGACCTCTTTGAATCGGTCTGTGGCTTCTCCTATTATCTGAGCATTTTTTCCTTCTCTCGTTTGCTTCAACACTTCAAGGACTTCTTCTGCTTTTTCGGGTACCGCTCCAATGATTATCTTTCCTTCATTTCCTACCTCAAGTGGGTCGATGCCCAGCATTTCACAGGCTGAGTGCACGTCTTCCCGTATCGGTATCTTCTCCTCCGTCACGAGTATACCCACCCCCGACTTCTGGCTCCACTCGTTTAGGGCGTTTGATAAGCCGCCTCTCGTCGGGTCCTTCATCGCTACTATTCCGCCTGCTTCCTCGAGTAGTCGTAGTATGACTTTGTTCAACGGTGCCACATCAGACATGATCTTGCTTCTGAACCCGTAGCCTTCCCTACTCGACAACACAGCCAATCCGTGGTCGCCGATCGTGCCCGATAGTATAATCTTGTCTCCTGGATGCAAGTTGGAGTCGAGCAGCCACCGACTGCTAAACTGCGGTCGATGTTTCCTAACCTTGAGAAGATTGTTCTCCAGCGTCTGGTTTCTTTTTCCAATGCCCGAAGTATTAATCACACAACCTTCCAAGGCGCCCTTCTCAACAACCTTTGTGTCGCCCGTAATGACGAAGACGCCTGCTTCTCTACAGGTTTCTCCCATGCTATGCACGATGCGCTCAAAATCTGCAATGGCCAATCCCTCTTCCAAGACAAACCCCGAGGTTAGTGCAACGGGTTCTGCACCCAAAACAGCAATGTCATTAACTGTACCAGTCACAGCCAGCCGGCCGATGTCGCCTCCAGGAAAGAACAGAGGCTTAACCGCATGGGAATCAGACTTCAAAACGATGTCATCGATTACGGCGGCGTCGTCTAGAGCCTCTAATGGAACTTCGGCTTTGCTGCCGCCTAGATACTTCAGAACATACTGCCTAATCAAATCGTTCATGATGGCCCCTCCTGCGCCGTGGGCCATAGTGATTTTCTGCTCTGTCAAGTGGATCACTCCTGGAACAAACATGAATGATATGGAGTAACTTAAGCCATGCTCTTAGACTCGGTCTGAGAATAAGTGATGTTATTTATCACCAAAAACAGAAAAAAACTATAAGCATATATGGAAGTTTACATTTGCTAATATCTTCACAGCTCATAACCAGAAGGCAAAGTTAACGAAGGAAGCAGCCGCAAGATGCCTATGAAAGAACTTAAGACAGAGAACGAAAACGAATTAACCATAGAGCGCCTGCTGCACGCTAAACACTATGCCCTCACATTGAACAAAGACCTATGCGTCGGATGCGAAATCTGCAAAGTGATATGTCCCAGAGAAGCCATCGAAGTCAAGAAGCAGCCCAAGCAGCAAGGGCAGAAGGCAAAGCGTCCAATCTTGGATGTCAGCGCCCAAAAATGCTCATACTGCGGCATGTGCGAGCCAATCTGTCCCTTCAGCGCGTTGCAAGTAAGGTTCAACGAAGAACACACTGTTCCAGTCATCGAGAAGGAATCATTCCCACAGCTTGTCCACGAAATAACTGTTGACTCAACAAAGTGCGGCATAGACTGTGTAGAATGTGAGAAAGCCTGCCCGCTCAAACTCATAAAAGTGTCCTTACTAACGCCTGATGGAAAAGAGATCCCTAGACAAGAGGCAGAGGCTTACCCAAACAAAAAAGACTTGAAGGTTCAAGTTGACATTAAAAAGGAACGTAGCCCGTGTTGTCGCCTCTGTGAGTTCAAGTGCCCAGAAGGCGCCATACACGTGCGCAAGATTTTCCATGGGCTACTTGATATAGACGTCGCTAAGTGCCCTGATGGTTGCCAAGACTGCTTGGACGTGTGCCCGATTCCGGGCGCTCTGTATTTGGATACCGACGGCAAAGTTTATCCTAATGAAACCTTCTGCGTCTTCTGCGGCGCCTGCAGAATCGCTTGTCCTGTTGAGGGAGCTCTTGTGATGGAGCGTCGCTCTGTTAACCACACTCCTGTCAAGTCTGGGGCTTGGAACAAGGCGATTGAAAAACTGACATCTACCAAAGAATACTCTAAAGAGAGCCAGATGAAGCGAGCGTTGAAGGTTCAACAGTCAATCGAAAAGAGAACAGCATTGAAAGGTGTTGAAGTTGTCTGAAGAAGCTCCACGGGTCGGAGTTTTCGTCTGCCACTGCGGTCTCAACATAGCTGGTGTAGTCGATATTAAGGCTGTTGTGGAATACGCCAAGGCCCTGCCCTATGTGTATTTTGCAGGAGACAACCGATACTCATGTGCCGATCCAGGGCAGGAACAGATTAGAAAGGCGATAAAGGAGAACAAGCTTAACCGTGTTGTCGTAGCGGCCTGTTCGCCACGCATGCATGAGCCGACTTTTCGCAAATGCATAAACGATGAGGGTTTAAATCCCTACTACCTTGAGATGGCCAACATTCGTGAATTCTCTTCTTGGGCACACGGCAGCAACCCTGTTGGAGCCACTGAGAAGGCGAAGGAAATCGTAAAAATGGCTGTGGCAAAGGCTGTCTTGCTCAAGCCGCTTAACGTGCTCGAAGTTCCAGTTACCAACAAGGCCATGGTTGTTGGAGGCGGCATTGCAGGCATGAATGCCGCCTTGGATTTAGCCGACATGGGCTTCAAGGTTTACTTGGTCGAGAAAACTGAGAGCATAGGCGGGCACATGGCGCAGTTGGACAAAACGTTTCCTACTCTCGACTGCAGCATCTGCATCGAAGGCCCGAAGATGGTTGATGTCAATCGTCATCCTAATATCGAAATAATATCGTATGCTGACATTCTGCGGGTTGATGGGTATGTGGGCAACTTCAAGGTCAAGATTCGTAAGAACCCACGTTTTGTAATTGCAAAGAGCTGCACTGGCTGCGGCGAATGCCGAGACGTGTGTCCCATCGAGTATCCTAATGAATGGGACATGAACATGGGAGCTCGCAAGGCAATATCCGTTCCATTTGACCAAGCTGTCCCGCTTGTCTTCACACTCAACAAGGACTACTGCATCAACTGTTACAAGTGTGTTGACGCCTGTGGCGCTAGACAAGCAATTAATTTTGATCAGCAACCTGAAGAAACCGAGCTTGATGTCGGTGCGATTGTACTTGCAACTGGATTTGATATCTACCTGCCCACAGACGATCCTTTGTATGGCTATGGCAAATACGACAATGTGATCACTGCCTTAGAGTTTGAGAGGCTGATCTTGGCTGCTGGGCCAACTGGTGGCAAAGTTATACGGGCTTCAGATGGAAGGAAGCCTCACAGCGTCACGTTCATTCAATGCGTCGGCTCTCGAGACGTCAATAAGTACGAGTGGTGTTCGGGTTTCTGTTGCATGTACGCCCTTAAGAACGCGATTCTGCTGAAAGAGAAGTACAAAGACGACGTTGAAGTCTATCTCATGTACATTGATATGCGAGCACACTTCAAAGGCTACGAAGAGTTCTATCGAAGAGCCCGAGACTTGGGCATAAACTTCATCCGAGGCAAGGCTTCCCAGATTCTTGAGGATACCAGGGCAAAGAACCTCATCATCAGAGCCGAAGACATGAGCCTCGGTGAACCGATCGAAGTTGAAAGCGAATTGGTTGTTCTGTGTACGGCTGCCGTTCCAAAGAAGGCCTCTGACGAGGTGGCGCGAATATTCAGTATTTCAAGAGGTTCTGACGGCTTCTTCATGGAAAGCCACCCTAAACTGAAGCCTATTGACACGCCTGTAGACGGAATTTTCCTAGCTGGCGCTTGCCAAGGACCAAAGGACATCCCCTACAGTGTCGCACAGGGCAGTGCTGCAGCCTCGAGGGCAGCAACAATACTGTCGAAGCCAAAGTGGAAGATCGAACCCATCATTGCTGTTGTTGACCCTAACACATGTCAGAACACGAAGGTGAAGTGCGGCATCTGCGTGAAGGTTTGCCCCTACGGAGCTCCCTCGGCACCTGAAAAGGAACCCGCGAAGATCACACCCGCGATGTGCCACGGCTGCGGAACATGCGTTGCCGAGTGTCCAACAGACTCCATAACTCAGATGCACTTCACCGACGCGCAGATCATGAATCAGATTCGTGCAGCATTGGAGGATAAACCCGAGGAGAAGATTCTCGGCTTTCTCTGCAACTGGTGCAGTTATGCCGGCGCTGACTTGGCTGGCACAAGTCGGTTTGAGTATCCGCCCACCATGAGAGCTATACGAGTCATGTGTTCAGGTAGGGTTGACCGAGACTTCGTGCTAGAGGCATTTAGGCTCGGGGCTGGCATGGTGCTTGTCGGTGCTTGTCACTTACCGTACGATTGTCACTATATCTCGGGCAACGTGTGGATGACTAAACGGATGACTGCTCTAAAAGGCATGATGGAGAAGCTGGGGATGAGTCCTGAGCGGCTTAGAATCGACTACATCTCAGCTGCTGAGGGAGTCAAATTCCAAGAGGTCAACAAGGAAATGACCGCTCAAATGCAGGCTCTTGGAAGGGAAAAGATACTTGCTGAAAATGCCAAGCTGAAGCCAACAATAGAGAAGATGCTAG
>Ga0315309_1002782_pt1 | contig 10108 bp, 8 predicted proteins | sample TDP4_MG_FD_203080 | JGI IMG/M metagenome (GOLD analysis project Ga0315309, IMG submission 203080) | Freshwater sediment microbial communities from Lake Towuti, South Sulawesi, Indonesia - TDP4 | ecosystem: Environmental > Aquatic > Freshwater > Lake > Sediment | place: Indonesia: South Sulawesi...
GAAGAAAAAGCACTGCTAAATGTTTACAGCGCAATAGCAGTAAACCAAACACGCCATCCAGACGTAAATTTTAACGATGCAATAACTTTCACAAAATTCTTAATTTCCAATGAAACCCAACAACTAATAGAAAATTATGGCAAGAACAATTATGGACAAAGCCTCTTTTATCGCGCTGTTGAACCTCTAAAGCAGAATTCACCCACACAAATTGTTCAATGGATAAAGGATTACGCCTTCTTCAACGGTTCAGAATGCCCACAAGAATATAGGGACGGACACCCAGAACTTTACGATTAGAGGTAAACAATTATAATGGAAATATTGGATGGCATCGTGAAAGCATTCCAGCTGATAATATCCGGAGACTCAAGAGTCCTCGAAATCACTCTGCGCTCACTATTTGTATCAAGCACAGCTACAGTATTTGCTATCTTGTGGGGAATCCCCATAGCACTGTTTTTGGGAACAAAAAATTTTCAAGGCAAAATCTTTGTAAAGGGCTTTTTTAACACAATGATAGGCATACCCACAGTCGGCTTAGGTTTAATTTTATTCCTAGTTTTTTCAAAAGCTGGGCCGCTCGGGCTACTGCATCTATTGTATACTCCTACAGCCATAATTATTGGTGAAGCCATACTTATAATGCCCATAATTGTCAGTTTTGCAACAACGGCTATAGAATCTGTTGACCCCGAAATAATGAACTTGGCCAAAACCTTAGGAGCTTCAGACGATCAGGCATCCTTCGCTGTCTTGAAAGAAGCTTTAAATGGTATTATTACCGCTGGAATAGCAAGTTTTAATCGTGCAATTGCAGAGTTGGGCATAGCCTTAATGGTTGGTGGAAACATAGCTGGATTGACGGAGGTTCTTACCACAACAATATCGAATGAAACAGCTAAAGGCAACTTAGAACTGAGCATCGCCCTCGCCATAATACTGCTCACATTAGTTTTTGGAATAACCCTCGTAACCCTTGCAGTAAGCTCCATTCGACGGAGAAGAAAATGAACTGGATTGCAGAATTAAAAGACATAACGAAAATTTTCGACGGAATAACAGCACTAGACAGTGTGAACCTGCAAATTCGCGAAGGAGAAATTTTGGCATTACTTGGACCTAATGGCTCTGGAAAAACAACACTACTAAAAATTTTGGCTTTACTTGAAAAACCGACCAAAGGCGAAGTCTATTTCTGTGGCAAAAAAGTCACAGACAAAAATATGCCACAGTTGCGGATGGAAAGCACACTGGTTTTTCAGAAGACAATACTATTCAACACAACCGTCTACGGAAATGTTGCTTACGGCCTAAAGGTAAGGAAGCTACCAAAAAACAAGATTGACAATGAAGTCAGCAAAGCATTGAAAATTGTGAAGCTGGAAGGTTTTGAAAAAAGGCAAGTGAAAAAGCTTTCTGGTGGAGAACAGCAAAGAGTCGCGTTGGCAAGGGCCTTAGCCTTAAACGCTAAACTCCTTCTTTTAGATGAGCCAACCGCAAACTTAGACCCCAAAAACGCTTCAATTATTGAAGAAGTAATAGCTACAGCTAACCGCGAGTTAAAAACTACAATTGTGATGGCCACGCATAACATGTTTCAAGCGAAGAAACTTCCTCACCGCATCGCGTTAATAACAAATGGAAAAATAAGTGAAGTTGGAACACCAGCAGAAATTTTTGGAAGGCTTTCAAAAACTTTGGCGAGCTTCGCTGCTGTGGAAAATACTTTCACTGGAACTGCAAAAGTTACGGAGGACGGCACAACCTTGGTGGATATTGGAAACGATGTTCAAATAGTGGCGACTGTCCAAAGCTCTGGCAAAGTTTCAGTTTTCGTTAGTCCAGAAGACATAATTTTATCTAAAAGTCGCTTTGAATCCAGCGCAAGAAACGTTTTCAAGGGCAGAATCGTTGAGATCTTGGATTTAGGTTCTGTTGTTAAGCTTAAAGTTGATGTTGGAAAGTCCTTCACAGTTCAGATAACCAAGCGTTCCTTTAATGAAATGGGACTTAACATAAACACGGAAGTTTTCTTGGCTTTCAAGGCCTCAAGCGTCCAAATCATTTAGGACTCTAATTTTCCTTCGTTAGCTAACTCGTGAAGAATCACTAGGGCTTCGCCTAAAGGTATATTCAGCCTAGCCGCCAATTCTGCAGGGGTTGTCTCTGGTTTTTCGTGAAGAACAACTTCTCTTGTGTAAGCCTTGTGATGAGGATACATGACTAAAGCGCGGACTGTTTCAACAAGTATGGGCCAAAGCCTTTCTTTTGCGTATTCTTCAAGGCTCATATCACATCAAAGTATATTGCGTGCACGTTTGTTATTCAATTTATCTTTACCGCAAAGTATATCTCTTTCAGAACGTGATTAAAGGCTTCAAATCCATAAGGGTGAAAGTGAGAGCTGATGACTGTTAGGGCTCTTGTCTTCGACCTCGACGGAACCCTTGCGAGCTTCAACGTAGACTACAGAGCCGTGAGGGCGGAGGTTAGAGGCTTCCTCATAAAGAAGGGCTTGCCAGCCTCAGTCCTATCAACAAACGAGAGCATATTCGAAATGTTGAAGAAGACTGAAATCTTTCTGAAAAACAGCGGCAAATCCGAGAAAGCAGTAGAAGAAACACGTGAAAAAGCTCTGGCAATAGCCGAAAAACACGAGTTGGAAGCCGCAAAAACCACAAGCTTGCTTCCGGGAGTCACAGAAACGTTAAAGACTTTGAAGAAAATGGATTTGAAGGTGGGCTTATGCACAATAAACGGTGAAAAATCAACAAGCTACATTTTAAAGCGTTTTGGAATAGCAGATTTTTTTGATGCAGTAACCCCAAGAGAGAGCGTAAGATATGTTAAACCCAGCACTGATCACCTTGAAGCCACCTTGAAGGCTCTAGGAGTTAATCCAGAAGAAGCCATAGTTGTTGGAGACGGCGTCAGCGACATGAGATGCGCCAAGGAATTGAAGGCGATTGCTGTTGGCTTGCCGACGGGAGTTTCTTCTCCGAAAGAGCTAATCAGTTCTGGAGCCAACTACTTTATCACATCAATAACAGACTTGCCAACTCTAATAAAATACATCAACAAAACTACAGGGGCATAAAAGATAATCGAAAACGCAGGAGTGATTATCTTACGGAGTTACATGGAATGTTTTCTTTTTATAGGCTATGACTGTCAGCAGTGTTGCAGTCATGAATATGTAGGTAGCTGGGGCAAAGCTTAGGCGAAAATCTATGAGCACGCGCTTTGATTTTAGGCTGTGAGGAGTTTCTTTTTCGCTATTATCTTTTCTATTTTCTTTTTCGCGTCCATTTTTTGGTATATTTCTAGGGCTTGGTTTAGTAGCGAGTAGGCTCTTTCTTTGTCGCCTTCTTCGTTTCTCTCTAGATACATTAAGCCATATTCGTAGAGAAGTTCAGCGAATTGAATGACATACCATTTTTGTGCGCTTAGGGATTTGTATCCTTGAAGACTTTTCTCGAAGTGTTGTATGGATTGCTCCCAGTTTCTCTGTTCTCTGAAAAGCATTGCTTTCAACATCTCAGCGTAAGGAATAACTAATCTGCTTTTTGTTCTTGTTGCGTATTCGTAAGTCCTTTCAATTAGTTCTTTGGCTTTTTCAATTTCACCTTTTTTCAGATATAGTGTAGAAAGAGCTGGAAATGTTGTGTTAAACTGAGCAACAGTATCTCCTGCATTTTCATAGATGTTGTTGCTTTCCTTGAGATATTTCTCAGCTTCCCCGTAGTCTTCCATTTCCATGAATAGTTCTCCAAGAAATAAAGTAGCAAGTCCAGAAAACTGATATTCTCCAATTTTTTTCGCGATGTCATGAGCTTCCGTTAAGTATTGAAGACTTTTATCCCATTCTCCCAAAAATTGATAACATGCTCCAAAACCGGACATTGCACCTGAGATTTGAACGTGGTATTTGATTCTCTTGGCTAATGCCAAAAGGTCCTCGAAAATCGAAACGGCTTTCTGTAGTTCTCCCAAATACGCATATGACTCTGCTAAGATAGAATCAATCCAAGTTAAGCCGTACAAGGAACCAACTTTCTTCGTGAATTCTGATCCTTTTTGAGCGGTTTCGAACATCTTTTGAAGTTCTCCCATACTCCAGTAAAGATTGCAAAGGTTGTTGTAAAAGGTGATAGCGTATTCTACAACATTGTTTTCGAGGGCTATTTTCAGTCCGTGCTCATAATATTCTGCCGCTTTTTCGAGTTCTCCGGACTTCAGAGATAATGTTCCCAAATCGTTATAGCAAGCCGCAAGAACGTTTGGGTCGCCTAATCTCTTTGCCAGTTCAAAGGCTTTCTGTGCCCAAGAAAATGCTTCAGCAGATCCACTTCGCCAAAGCATGTGAGAAATATCTTCGTATAAACTGGCTAATTCCACACTTTCAGGCTCTTTTTCAAGCATTTCCAAAGCCGTACGATGATGCTCAGTAGCCAAGTCCCTGCTGCCTGTGAATTGCCAGATCCAAGACGCCATTTTTGCATGAAGTCTTGCAATGTTCTTCTTATCTCCTAACTGATTCCACAATGTTAACGCCTTATTCCAGTATTCCATGCAAGCATCAATTTTTCCAATCCACCCTTTAATGTCTGCAAGCCTTTCAATTATACGAACCTTCTCTTCAAGATTACCCTCCTTCTCTTCAAGAAGATCAAGAGCGTGCTGAAGATAGGAAAAAGCCTCATCATGAGCGTATACCTTCTGTGCCTTTTCCCCCGCCTTCAAAAAGTAATCAAGCGCCTTATCTTTATCACCGCCCTCTAGAAAATGATAGGCAAGTTCTCCGAGATGTTCATCAATCTTTTTAGCGTAAACCTTCTCTAAAGCGCATCCGACAACGCTGTGAAGCCTCTTATGCCTTAGATGGCTGACTTCCTCATGCACAACATCTCTCACTATGATATCGGCAAAGGAGTATACGTCTTCTCCACGGATGATCTTCTCCTTAATCAGTTCTGTTCTAAGTGTTTTCTCCATCATTTCAAGCAATTTATTCTCTTCAATGCCGGTAACTCCGCATAACGCTTCAAAAGTGAAATCCTTTCCGACAAAAGAAGCCATGGTCAACACATTTTGGCATTCATCATCTAAACGACTTATTCTCTTCTTTACAACGCTCTTAACGGTCTTCGGAAACTCAATTCTCGAAACTTCCTTAATCTTCCATTTGTTCTCCTCGCGATAGATGACCTCCTCTTCCTTCAAGGACTTTATCACTTCTTCAACAAAGAAAGGGTTGCCTCTTGTTTTCTCGTAGACAAGCTCACAAAACTCTCTCGGCACGTCGTCTTGCTCCAAAATCTGCTTAATCATCTCCGAAACATCATCAAAAGATATGCGTTTTAATTGGGCGGATTGCAGCAAGCGTTCCCTATTCAACTCTGTCAAGACAGGAGATAAGGGATGCCTCTCATCGATGTCAGTGTCACGATAAGCACCCAAAAGAAGCAAAGGCTCCCTGTAGACACCGCGAGCCAAATAATGCAACAACAAAAGCGAAGACTGATCGGTCCACTGCAAATCATCAAGAACAACCAGCAACGGAGATTCCTTAGAAATGTTAGTCATGAATTGCGAAACTGCCTCAAATAGCCTGTCGCGCTCATGTTCAGGACTTATAGGCAGAGACTGCGGAATTGTGCCGAGCTTCTGTTTAACTTCGGGAACTAGCTTACAAACCTCGCCTGGATAATAGCCAATCACCTTGTACAATTGCTCAGGACTGCAAACCTGCAAATAATCTTTGATCACCTCGCTCCAGAGAACGTAAGGAGGCACGCCATCCATCCTGAACAACGCTGGACATCTCCCATACAAAACCTGCATTCCCCGCAAGCGCGCATAAGCCCCCAACTCTCTAGCCAACCTTGTCTTGCCGATTCCAGCCTCTCCATACAGAAAAACAAGGCCACCTTCGCCACGAACCGCCCTATCCACAGCCTCTCTGAGAAGACTCATCTCTTCAACTCTATTGATGAGCTGAACCTCTCTTACAGCAGAAGGCCGGGGACTTGGAACAACAATGCTTGGCTTGTGAGAAGGCACAAGAACTTCTCTTAAGAAGCCCTCGGCTATCTCCCTCAACACCTTAAGCAAATCCACTGCGGTTTGGTATCTTTTCGCCGGCTCCTTTTCTAAAAGCTTCATGACACACTCAGCCAAAGCCTGAGGAACCTTCGGATTCAGCCTGCTCGGCGAAACCGGATAGTCATGAATATGACTAAAGATAATTTTCACAGGGTCTTCGCCGGTGAAAGGCGATCTTCCAGTCACGGTTTCGTAAAGTACTGCGCCGAAGGAGTACAGGTCAGACCTTGCGTCAGCACCCTTTCCTAACGCTATTTCTGGAGCCACATAAGCAACCGTGCCCACGATTATTCCCTCTTGCGTTATGCCGGGTTCGCCTAGCATTTTAGCCAAGCCAAAATCCATCAGTTTCGCGGTGCCCTCTTCAGTAATCAGGATGTTTTCGGGTTTAATGTCTCGATGCAGAACGCCTTGAGAGTGTGCATACTGAAGAGCGCTGCAAACATCTATGCCTGTTCTTAAGATGGTTTGTATGTCGCATTTGCCTTCCGGATACGTTCCCATAAGCTCGCGCAGGCTCATTCCATCAACAAATTCGAGCACAAAAAACTGTTTTTCACCTTCTTTGCCAATGTCGTAGATAGAAACAATGTTTGGATAGTTAAGCTTCGCTACTGCTTGTGCCTCACGCATAAAACGTGAATACGCCTCCTCGCTCAAAACCGCACTCTTAAGCATTTTAATCGCAACGACACGATTCAAAACGGTATCTCTAGCCTTGTATATAATACCCTTTCCGCCTTCACCGAGCTTCTTCAAAACAGCATATCTACCGTTCTGTAAACGTTCAAGAGATGACAAGAAAACCTCCCCATATTAACCTCTAATCACATTTTCTACTTCGCTGTACAATCTTAAAAGTATATCTCAATCAGAACCTTCGATTGAATTCTATGATCTATAATCCCTAAAATAATTTTCCGCTGTTAGGAACTTGTGATTCTGATTAGTTCTTCCAGTTCTTTTTAGGCTGGTTTGAAGTGGTATCTGGGCCATTGAGGCCATGGTTGGGTTGTCGCGCAGGTTCCGAAGTCTATTGTTAGCGCCATTCCTATCTTTATTTGTTCTGGAGCTACGCCTCTAATCATGCCTGGAATGTTTACGCCGTTTTCAAGTTGGACTATGCCCACCGCGTATGGCGCCATTCCCTGGAATTGTGTTGGTGCCACATGAATAACAGTGTACGTTGACAGTTTTCCTTTTTGTGGAAGCTCAACCCATTCAAACTCTTTCGAAAAGCAGTTGTCGCACAACAGTCTCGGTGGAAGATGTACTTTTCCGCATTTCTTGCATTTTCCGCCCATGAGTTTTCCTTGGCTTATGTGTTTGTAGAATTGTTCTATTGTGAAGGGTGCTTGCTCGCTCATTTCATTTCCTCCCGTAGATGTGGACTGTGGCTGTGGCGCCTGAGCCACCAACATTGTGAGTCAAGCCTGTTTCCGCTCCCTTTACTTGTCTTTTATCCGCTTGTTCAGTTAGTTGTAGGTATATTTCGCAGGCTTGTGCCGTTCCTGTCGCGCCTACCGGATGCCCCTTGGCTTTTAATCCGCCGCTTGTGTTCACTGGGATTCTCCTGCCAAGCTTCGTCTCTCCGTTTTCAACGAGGCTTCCGCCTTCGCCCGGCTTGCAGAAGCCCAAGTCTTCATAAGCGATTATTTCGGCTATTGTGAAGCAGTCGTGAACTTCAGCAACATCAATGCCTTCTGGCTTCACACCTGCCATTTCATAGGCTTGTTTTGTTGCGGTTTTTGCTGCGATAAGTGATGTGAAGCTTTCCCTCTCGTATATGCCTATGCTGTCGCTTGCCTGTCCGCTCCCTATTATGTGAACCGGCGTATCGGTGTATTTTTCGGCCATCTCTGGCTTCGTTATTATTAGGCAGCTTGCACCATCAGTTATCAGTGAACAGTCGTAAAGCTTCAGCGGCCAAGCAATGATCCTCGATGATAGGGCTGTTTCGAGTGTTACTTCCTTCTGCATGTGGGCTTTCGGGTTTAGGCTTCCATGATAATGGTTTTTCACGGCAACCATTGCTAACTGCTGCTCGGTTGTGCCGTACTCACGCATGTGAGCAGTAGCCATCAAAGCGTACAATCCAGGAAAAGTTATGCCGTGCCACTGTTCAAAGGGGAAATCCGAAGCCATAGCCAAATACTCAGTAACTTCCGGCGTCGTTCTATGAGTCATCTTCTCCACGCCGCCAACCATAACTACATCGCACAAGCCCGAAAGCACAGCGTATATTCCGGCTCTCAAGGCTACTCCAGAAGAGGCACACGCTGCCTCCGTTCTCGTAGCCGGTGTATGCAACAAACCAGCCCAGTCCGCCATTGTTGCGCCTGTGTGCCCCTGATGCTCGTAGGATTCACCCATATGCCCAACAAACAAGGCTTTAATGTCCTTTTTGGGGTCCAGTTTTGGACAGCGGTCAAAGGCTTCTTTGGCTGCTTCCGCAAAAATTTCCCTCGCGCACAAACCGTCAAGCCTTCCGAATTTGGATAAGCCCACAGAGACTATTGAGACGAGGGGCTTCCCCTTCAATTAAATTTCTCCTTTAGCCTATGGTTGACGTGAAGAATCGAATAGTATTTAAACCAGTATTTAAGTTTCTTGAACCCTTTGCGGAATTTCTCACGAAAGTTTTATGTGAACAGGCTTTACATTATAGGTTCTAAAAATGAGAGGGGTAAGGAGAAATGAGTGAAGTTGCCATAGTTGGTGTTGGCTGCGTTGGCTTCCGACCGATAACGCCGGAACTTTCATACAAGGAGTTGATGTTTGAAGCGGCTGTAAAAGCCTACGAGGATGCGGGGGGAATTAACCCGCGGAAAGACATCGATGTCTTTGTGACGTGCGCTGAGGATTACTTGGAAGGCTTCAGCATCTTCGACGAATTCGTTCCAGACCAATTAGGTGCAGCACTACGCCATCTTTTCACGGTTTCAGGCGACGGCTTGCTTGGATTGGCAACGGCATACATGCTCATCAAAACTGGACAATTTGACACTGTGGTTGTTGAAGCCCACAGCAAAGCCTCAGACATACTAACATTCATGGACATCGTTGCCTTCGGCCTAGACCCAATGTTCAACAGACCGTTAGGCGGTCATCCATACTACGTTGCCGGGATGGAGATGAACCGCTATTTAAACGACACATGCACAACGGTGGAACAGTGCGCTCAAGTTGTCGTGAAAAACAAGAGGAACGCTTTGGAGAATCCTTACGCAGCGTACGGTGCAAGCATAACGCTAGAGCAGGTTTTGTGCTCTGACATGTGCTTTTATCCCTTGAAAAAGTTGGAGATGAGCACGCCCGCAGACGGCTGCGTAGTTATGGTGTTGTCTTCGGAGAATGTTGCCGAAAAACTCACCGACAAGCCTGTCTGGGTTAAGGGTGTTGGATGGTGCACTGAGACGCCCAGCCTAGAAACACGGGACTGGTCTAAGGCGGTATACACACGGTTAGCGGCAGAAATGGCGTATAAAACAGCCAAAATCCACAACCCACGGAAGGAGACGGACTTCGCAGAGGTCAATGACCTATTCGCATACAAGGAACTTCAACACATCGAAGCATTAAAACTATGCGAATATAGCGAAGCTGGAAAACTAACAGAGGAAGGAGTCACAGCGAGAAACGGTGAATTTCCAGTAAACCCATCTGGAGGCCTGCTTGGAATGGGATACGGACTTGAGGCTTCTGGAATGCAGAAACTTCTCGAAGTCGTTCTGCAGTTAAGAGACGAAGCAGGCCCGAGACAAATACCAGACGCAGAGGTTGGCTTGGCTCACACTTGGCGTGGAATCCCAACAGCAACCGGAGTCGTGGCAATTCTAAGCAATACTAGGTGAGGTGAAACATGAAATGCTTGGCAAGAAAAGAGTCGCAATTGTCGGAGCTGGCTTAACCCTATTCAGAAGAAACCTAAAAGAAACAGGTAAGGAACTATCCTACGAAGCCGCAAAAATGGCTCTTGACGCCGCTGGACTGGAATTGC
>Ga0315309_1002784_pt1 | contig 10105 bp, 9 predicted proteins | sample TDP4_MG_FD_203080 | JGI IMG/M metagenome (GOLD analysis project Ga0315309, IMG submission 203080) | Freshwater sediment microbial communities from Lake Towuti, South Sulawesi, Indonesia - TDP4 | ecosystem: Environmental > Aquatic > Freshwater > Lake > Sediment | place: Indonesia: South Sulawesi...
TTTTCGTCCAGCCACAAGTCGGCAACCTGCTCAGAATGCAACACTAAAACCTTGGCGTTGAAGTTTTCGTTCCTAATCACCTTACACAGCTTTACGAGGTCCGCCCAAGCAAGGGTGCCTGCGGTTGCTGGTGTTTGAACCGCTCCTCCAGCCAAGTCTGAGGCAGCGATGCCTGAGTAAAGCGCATAGATTCTCTCTGATTCTAGTTCTGCCACGGCTCTACCCACCTCAGCGGTTTGACGCTCCAAGACCGGCCAAGACGCGTCTTCCAAGAACTTCTTCGAATACTCGGCTCCTGCCTTAATCTCGATGTCCGCCTTGATGTCCACAGTATCGTATTTTTCCTGCATAAACCAGGTTTGAGCCAGCTCCGCGGTTCGGTAGGCTTTGCCAAGTTTGGCTCTTGGAAACCTCACCAAGGCTTCGGTGGTGGGCACCACCCAGATCATTTCCCTCCCGATCAAGGCGGGTTTTGCCGCCTCGACCACCACGTCGTGCATTCTTCCCAGAGCTGCGGCTGCGTCGCTGAGGAGGGCCTCCTTCATCACCTGGTTAACCAGCGGGTTGGCCTTAGCCCTCTCGATGATGTCCGGCAGGATGGGTCGGTACTCCGGGTCCTTCATGATAGCCTCAAACAACTTTGGATTCGTCATCTTCTTCCACCTCACTTCTCTATGAGGATCAGCCCCGTGTCGCCGGAGGCGAAGGTCTGCAGCGAAAACCCGAGCCTACGAGCATAGTAGATGGTGTAGGTTCCGGTTCCTCCCTCGTTCACCGCTTGGTCTGCCAAAGCAACCACGTTCCCGTTCGCGTCTGTTTGAACGGCTACACCTCGAGTGATGGCACCGCCCGCCGTAACCTTCACCACCCCACAGACGCAAACTGGACAAAACTCCCCAGCTGCTACGGTCTTTAACGCCACGCCGATAGCGTTGCTCGACGCCGCGCACTGCGAAACCTTCATGTCAGAGCTGAGGTAGACACACTTACCCTTCGTTATGGCGCCTTCCGCCTCGAAGCTATAGACTACGCCGTCTCCCACCATTTCCCCAACTTCCGCATCAGGCCACAAGTCAGCCATACGCTATTTTCCTCCATTTTGAGTTCGTTCCTTTTCCTCGTTCCGTCGCGAGTACTAAGGGTCACGTGGTGACCATAACTGGATGCAATTCTTCTAAAGCGACCTTGACTCCAGCTTCTTGATGAGCTCCTTCTGTTTACGAACCAGCTCAAAGGGTCCGTAGCCCCAGTGGGCTGGAACCCGCTCGGGAGTGATCCCCTTCAGTTGCCTCAAAACCTCCTCCCTACTCACCCAATCCGACAGACACGGCTTCGTTATGCTGGTGGGAGGAACAATCGCCTCGCTTAGAGGCTTCTTCCCAGCCTTTACGCCCCTCTCAGTCTCCACAACTGCGTTGCGTTTTTCTAAGGCTTCCACACGAGCCGTCAAATCGTCGATGGCAGCGTTCATTTCCTCCACAACAACTTCGAGGCTTTCAATCAACTCATCCATGCTGGGTTCAGGAGCCACCTCAAACTCGATTTCTTCCTGCTCCATCCACCTATGCTTGAAGGGTTCCCTCCGAGCCTCAGCAAACTCACCGATCCCTAAAGCCTTCTTATGCCTGTCCAGATGAGCCTCTGCCTCTCGTTTCTGCTCCTCTGTTAAGTCGCTTTGAGGCAAACGAGCATTTGCATTCCGAAGATGAACGGGGTCAAGGCTCCCATCAGCCCGATGATGAGGAAACTTCCGCACAACCCTATCATTCTCTTTGTAGACAAGCGCGAAAGCAGAGTCAGGCAGCTGTGAAATATACTGCCTTGTCCAGACTCGCTCCTGCAGTTGCTTACCGATTTTTTCAACCTCTATTTCCGATCTTTTTTGCGCTGAAGGATTCGGCGGAGCAGGCTTGATCCTAGCCTCCTTCAGCCGTTTGATGATGGATTCCCAAATTTCCACGCTGCTGAGCGGGTCTCCTGGCTCAAAGTCCTTCAGGAGAGATAAGCCAGTAAACATGATGCCCCTTGGAGCCACCCCGTCCACGTTTTCCAGCGTGCGCCAATCCAGCTCGACGCTGCAGTGTCGTATGTCGCCGTTTTCAATCATCCTCAAAACTTCGGGGTCCTTCAGCATGGCGATGTATTGGATGGCTCCGTCCTCGTATTCTGCATTCAGAACCTCACCATGCAAGGGCTTAAAATGATCTAAAAGGAGGGGCTTGCCTCTTAAGGTGGGAGCGGACTTAGCCAGCTCCTCCTCCAAATAAACGCGGATATTGGGCCACTCCGTAGGATGAACTGTCTTGATGGGGTGCAAAGCCTTACCTCGTATAAGACCGGCGACGCTTGGAAACGCCTCGATGCTGCCGGACCAGCCAAAACTTTCTTTAGCACGGGCTTCGTGTTCCCTAAACCATGCCTTCGCCTTCTCCAGCGTCCAGCCTCGCTTCCTTTCGAAAAGGTATGATACGACCTCGGTGGTGGTCTTTCCCTTCAGCTTACCAATAACCGCCTTGATCCCCTCCTCCTCACTCAGCGTGATCGTCCTCAACGAGTGGGGCTCGAACTCGCTAGGGTCCCGATGTCCGCTACGAATAAACTCAGGCGTCTGCTCCCATGGCAAGGGAAGTTTCACCGAAAAATGTAGGGTGTGGCTTCTTTAAAAGAAAGAATTAGCCTAGACACCATGCTTGGCTGGAAAGCAAGCGTGAACGCGTTATCTCCATGAAAAGTTAGTTTCACTCCCCTCACTAGGAACTAAGAGTCCTAATCTTCGTAGGTTTTTTAAGATAAACTTCCAAAAGATGAAGCTTGGTTCGTGAGTTGCGGCTCGAGGACTTGATGGGTAGTAGGGCGAAGGTTCGGGTCTTGAGAAGCATCGCGTTACACGATGGACTCAACCTATCAAGAATCCGAAGCGAGGCAAACTTGCCTTGGAAGAAGGCTGACAAGATGCTGGGGGAGTTCGTGGAAGCGGGAATCCTGAGGGAGCACCGGTATTCTTGTATGCGTGGTCGCTACATCCGAATGTTTCGGTATCGAGACACTCCTCGAGCAAGGTTGCTGAAGCAGCTTTTTCAAGAATGGGAAAGGTGTTGAAACAGCCATGGTTCGTATACAGAAGAGGCTGGTGAAAAAGAGGTACTATGGAAAATCCATCTATGAGTATGCGGTCTACTCCTTGAACATTCCCAGAAGGTTTCATGAGCTTCTACAACCCTTTCTAGACAAGAACCTGGAAGTGGACGTTCGACATGAGCCCAGCACGTTGATCATCACGTTGACGCTAAAACCTCCAAGCGTGTGAAAACCTTTCTTGAACAAGAAAACCGCTGTTTTTTGCTCGAAAAAACCTCCCTAGAAAGTAGTTAACCACCCGCAGTTTTGATGCGGAAATGTGTTTTAGGCTTAAATATCTATACGAAGAAGAGCCTCCGCCCTAGGCGTTTCTTGTCGAATAAAATTTTGTACGGGAGTTTGCGTTGCATGAAAACGTCAAAAACCTTGATAGTATGGATGTTCGGCTTTCGTGGTGGAGAAACGCTGGCGAGACGAGCGAGTTTAGCTTGACACAGGGATAAGGGTGTTGGGGTTGCGTCGGGGGCGTCCGAGGGGACACAGACACTGTGATTTCCTAGAAACTCTTAGGTTCCTCAACTTGTTCCGGAAAGGGGCAAAAAACGTCTACCAGATCTATCACAGCAGCCTACGCTTTGACCTGAAAAAGGTGTACCGATACCTACGATACTGTATCCACACCAACCTAATCGAAGTTGACCGTGTGGAAGAAGGTGGGTTCCTCCCAGCAAAGTACTACCGCCTCACCGAAAAGGGACACGCCCTCATCGAACTCTTCAAAGAACTACGCAAGTCGGTTGGCGAATAAACCAAATCTGGTTTTAACGCTAATTCTTGCTTAAATCAAGCTCTCCACCCTATTTCACCATCGGCGAGTGAGCTTGAGCGTAGCCTTGACAAAGATTAAGGAGTTCTACGGAAGGTTACGAAAAGAGCGGGGAGTTTTGTTGCCTGCTTGGCGTGAGGCAGTGGGCGAAGTCCCCGCTGTAAACTTTTCCGACGTGATCACCGCTTACCTGAGGGACCCCAGCTGTAAGGCCTTCGTGGACTTCTTAGCAGATCAGGCAGTGGGGATGGGCTTCTACACCACTGTGAACGCGGAGTATGAGGGGGCGGAGGAAGCGAAGCAGCTCGTGGACGAGTTCAACGAGAGCGTGAACTTGGACGGCTTGTTGCAGGTAGGCGCTCGGGAGGTCGTGGCTTGCGGAAACAGCTTTTGGCTGAAGATCGAGCCTCAACTCCTAGAAGGGTTGAAGATTCTGCCCATCACAGGCTTCGACGACCCCAAAGCCATCTTGAGGGATCAGTACGGAGAGGTCAAGGGATACCACTACTCCTTCAACGGGGTGAAAGCCACCTTCGAGCCGGAGAAGATCATCCACTTCAAGTGGAACCCCGTGAACTTCTCCCCCTTTGGCACCGGCCTACTCCAAGTCTTGCTGCAGGAGCTCTGCTTCAACGGCGAAACCAGAAAAAGCTTCTTGGAGATGAAGGCCCGCATCGAAAAAATCATGCCAGAAGTCTTCGAGAAGTACGCTGGACCCGACGAGCTTTGGCTGTTTCCCGGCGCGCCACCCGACAAACTGGCGGAGTACCAACGCCTCATCAAAGCGAAGCCGAAAGCCGGCGCCCGATTCGTGTATGATAAGGCGGATGCTGACGTAAAAACCGTGGCCGTCGACCCCCGAGCCCGATACGAAGCCTACATCGAACACATCCTCAACCAAGTCTATCTAGGTGGGCAAACACCCCTGCCAAGACTCTTCTCGACTCCCGGCTTCACCGAGGCCAGCGCTCAAGCAGCCATAGACATCGCCGAACGCAAGGTGATGGCTCTACAACGCTTCATCAAACGAACCGTAGAGCGAGAAATCTTCGCGCCCGTGATCCAGCAGGCCGGCTTAGACCCGAAGGAGGCAGACGTGAGACTAAACTGGGGTGTTGAAGAAAAGCCAAAGTTGCTGGTGCAGGACATGCTGAGAGCCTTTGAGCTGGGCGCCATCCGTGCTGAGGAACTGCGAAAAATGCTAATAAAGATCGGATGGGAACTATGGAATATAGAGGAGCAGCAGAAGGAATAAAGGAAGGAACCTTATGTTTTCCAATGCCGTCGCTTCATCAACTTTTCAAATTCTTTTCTAATCTCCAACTCACGTTTGCTATACTGTGATCCATGTCCCTTGCCTCGTGGTTTGTTCAAACGTGACTTACAAAATTCCAAAAGTAATTCAGCCCGTCGCTTATGGGCTATTATGTATTGCAGATTTTCCTCCAGAAAATCCTTTATCTTCCGTGTGTCAACCAATGTTACCTCCCACGTCACCGTCGGTAAGTGCGGGTTTACCGGTTCAATATATCCACCCAAAATTTTCTGGGCCTTCTCTATAAGCTCGCGGTTTGCATTGGCAACAGAAATTATAGGTTTTAATCTAAAACCCAGTTTACTTTTTGAGTCCTTCATTTTTAGAAGGCCAATCCAACCTTCACCATCTAATAACCCGATAAGCCAGCCACGGTCAAAATCAGATAGGATCATTTTTTCTCTCTCATTTGTTTTTTAGGTAACGGTTGTTTAAAATTTTGGCTCCTAAATTAAGAACCAAATTGTGGGGGTGAGAGGTTATAACAGAAGCACTTGTTACAAGGGGTTAATAGCGGCATATATAGAGCATCCCAGCACATGCTTTTAAGTACTATTTAGTACAATATCACGTGAACTATTGTACTAAAATATATTTGCAAGGAGAAGAAATGCCAATGCGGGTTGCTGAGAATGTTTATGCTGTCTTGGACATGTTTCATCCCATTTGCGGTGTTAACGCTGGCTTCATTGTAACCAAAAGGCACATAGTTTATGTAGACGCTGGATGGACCATTCCCAGCGCCCAAACTATTTTAGGTTATTCTTTGGCAGTCGCCCCGAATAACAAGCCCAAGTATCTAATTTTCACAGACCATCACGCCGACCACATCTCTGGCATGAAGGCGTTTAAAGAGGCAGGAGTTAGAACAATAGGCCATCTAAACCTTGACCTTTGGCTGCGGGAGTATATGATACAGAACTGGAGAGAATTCGTTACTAACTTGTATATCCGGTGGTTTTCCGAACAATATGCTAAGGACGAAGCTTTGAGAGAACTCCTTTTTGGCGATGTTGAACTTTCACCGTTAGATCAAACCATAGATAAGGACACAGTAATCCAAGTTGACGACGAAGAAATTCATGTTCTCTACACTCCTGGACACTGGAAGGCTTGTCTCTCAGTTTATCTGCCATCCTCAAAGGTATTATTTGCAGGAGACACCATCTTTTCAGGTTTTGAACCTACAACTAGGTTTGGCGACAAAAACCTTTGGAAACAATGGATTGGGTCGCTGGAAAGACTCAGTAGAATGGACATAAGCTGTATTATTCCTGGACATGGAAGATTATGCGACACTAAAGAGATTCATAGGCACATCGCATACCTCGAAAAACTGATTGCCAAACCTAACTAACAAGGAGGACGATATAGGCTACGATGGGTTGGATGGGAACAGGGCTAGAGAGGCTGTAGAAGCCATGGAGAGGATCCTGGATGGAGTGGAGAGGCGGACTGGAATCCGATTTAGGTAGGCTCGTGCAAGCCGTAACGAGCGTGGAGGGAGTGGTAGCGGTCATTCTGTTCGGTAGTAGAGCAAGGGGCGACTATGATGAACACTCGGACTACGACGTGCTCGTGGTCTTCCAAGACGAAGAGGTGATGTGGAGAAACCGCCGAAGGCTCTACGAGAACGTGGGGAAGCTGGGTCTATTCACGCAAGTTTTGACTCGAAGTTTGAAGGAGTTAAGGGAGAAAACCGAGCCCACTTTCTTGAAAACCATTCTGGAGCAGGGAACACTACTGTTCCTACGCTACCCCCTGAAGGCTCCAGCCCTCTTCCAGAGCCTACGGTCAATGGCAATAGTGAGCTACAGCCTAGTGGGGCTCCCCCAAAAGGAGAAGATGAAGGTGGTCTACCGCCTCTTCGGGAAGGAAACAAAAAATCGTAGCGTAAGGGGCCTAGTGGAGGAAAGTGGCGGCTTGAGACTTGGCGATGGATGCTTCATGATTCCAACAGAAAACCTGGAGGCTGCAACACAAGTTCTAAAGCAACACAACATTCAGTTTAAGGTCCGAAGAACCTATGCATGCATCCCTTAAAAGAAGAAGGAATCTGGAAGCCTTTCTAGAATTTGCCAACTCTGCTTGTTACTGCAACTAGTAGCATATCTAGATGTCCCGGGAGTAAGTGGAGTAGTTAGATTGTATTGTTATCCTTTTCGATTACTTAAGCGTTGTTTGATGAGTAGGTAGAGGGCTGCACTGACTGAGGTGACAATGGGAACGCTAAAACCAAACTCTGGAACGCCTTCTGGAGGAAGCACCTGCTGCACAACCGCCCGGATCATAAAATCTAACCCCGTAAAAAGGTAGTCTCCCGAGTATGATCGCAAGTCAATTGGATATGAAACATCATATCCGATCCATGGTTGATTCTCTGTCTCCCATTCCATTACTATGTAGAAGTCGCCGTCAACCTCAACGGGCGGTTCTATGTCGACATCGAACCAGCCTGTGGCAGTAGGTGTAACTGTGAAGGATGGGATGAGCTCAGTCGTTCCGTCGCTACCGTAGAGGCGAACCTTGAAGGCTGCTGGGTACCCGCTTATGAAGTATCTCGCAGTCAAGATTTTTGCACGAGCCCAGCCCGTAGGGAGAGAAAATCTGACGGCCACTTGAACACCAGCTGAGCCAGCCGTAATGTTACCCTCCACGGATCCGTCGTCGTATGCTAATTCCACTGTGGGTTGCGCTTGTGCTACAACGCCTACGACGCTGATGAGAAGGAGACCAACAAGCAGCGGAAGACACCAAACACGAAACCTTAAACCACTCATATTATCACTTATTCATTCTAGTGTTGTTATAAGAATTATAAGGGTTATGAAACTAACTTCTAGATAAATGGATCACAAATCCATAGTTATATGCAGGAACGTAACTTTCTAAAAATGGGCTGATGAGGGATGGAAAAGGTTGAGGCTGTGGACTTCCACGTTCACGTGATTCCTCCGGAGATGTTTAGGTCGGAGGTTCTTTCAGTCTTCAGAAAGATGGTGCATCGGGGCTTCGACATCGAGAAGTACCGAGCGGTCACGAGGAGCCCGAGCAAGCTCGTGGAGGTGCTGGAGGAGTCCGGAGTCCAGAAGGCGGTGGTGGTCACCTACACTTGCAAGGAGGTGATGGGCTTCTCCGAGGAAATCATCCAGTTCGTGCACGATTACTGCAGAGAGTACCCCGACGTGCTGATTCCCTTCTCTTCGCCCGACTTGAAAGAAGGAAAACTGGACGAAAAACTGGAGGAGATGGTGAGCCAATACGAGATACGGGGACTAAAGATTCACCCCGTTCACCAGCTCATCTACCCCAATGCCTATCGTGGCGAAGAGGGCGGGTTCAAGGAACTCGAGAAGTTGTACGCGAAGGCAGAGGACCTCAACCTTCCAGTGATGGTCCACACAGGCACGAGCATCTTTCCCGGAGCCCGAATAAAGTATGGAAACCCCCTCTACCTAGACGACGTGGCCGTGGACTTCCCCCACTTAACGATCATCGTAGCTCACGGAGGCCGACCCATATGGATGGACACCGCCTTCTACCTCGTGAGAAGACATAGGAACGTGTTCCTCGAGATATCAGGTATCCCGCCTAAGAGTTTGTTGAGCTACTTTCCGAGGTTGGAGAAGATATCGACCAAGACGCTTTTCGGTTCTGACTGGCCGAGCGCGGAAATCAAGCAGAACCTCGCCGACCTCCTACACCAACCCATATCAGAGAAGGCAAAGAGGCAAATCTTGTACGAAAACGCGCTTAAAATCTTGAAATAACCTATGATGACCTAAAAGCGGGGCTTTTCCAAATTAGATAGACTTTTGTTTGGGCTAGGAAGCTCAGAATTCTGAGTGTTTTCGCCAGCTTCTCTAAGCCAGCCTCATCTATTACTCTCCATGTTTCTTCTGTCTTTGGAAAAACACTCCTAGTCTTTAGCAGGCGTCTCCCATGTCCACGGTCACGGTTGCATAAAGTCTTCAAGACAGTCTTAACTTCTTCCACTTCATCGTTGGACATCTTCTCCAGCGTCCTCATGTTCGCTCTTTCGCTCGAAAGCAGAACGGAGTTAAATCTTAATGGTCGCAGCTTTTCAACAGCTTCTAGAACGTGTCTTGATGGCGCTGTTTCTGCAACCTTCTGCATTCCTGCCCTCTCGAAGAAGCGGTTGTACTTCGCCATAACCGCAATGGTCTCGATGTAGGGTCGGTTCACCAGCGGCAGGGTTTCCTTTACGAGTCGTGCTCCCAACCCGATAGTGCGATATTTTGGGTGTAAAACCACTCTGGAAATCCATACAAATTCGTGGATCAGCTCCTGCATCGTCGGCGTCCTGCCCAAAGCTTGTTTTCTTCCAAAGCAGATGGCGGGCGAGAAGCTGTACACGATCACGCCCACGGTCTCTTCACGATGTTTTAGGGCGAAGATCTTGAAGGGAGCCGGAAGCCGACTGCTTCGATAGTGAAAAGCTGCCAACTTCTTGTAGTCTTCTCGGGTGCCTTCCTCCACGTGCATCTCCTTCGTTAGGGAACAAGTCTCGTTGATTTCGTTGGGATAGTACTTGACTTCAATTTCTTTGCCGAACCTCTTATGGATGTGAACAGAGGGCTTCAGGTCCTCGAAGAGGTCGGTGTGAGTGGTGGCTGCCAGCACCGCCTTACCCAGCTGTCTGGCAAGCTTCTGCACATTGAACGCCACGATCTTGGCTGTGTCTCGGTCGAGGGTGGCGCAGAACTCGTCCATAATCCAGAACTGCTTTCCGCTTTCGATCATCTTAGCGATTCGGTAGCGGTATTTTTGACCGTCGCTCAGCTGAGAGTAGCGACGCACAAACAAGAAGGCGTCGTTTAGCCCCACACGACTGAGCAACTCCAAGCCTTGTTCAAGGGTGGTAC
>Ga0315309_1002786_pt1 | contig 10103 bp, 9 predicted proteins | sample TDP4_MG_FD_203080 | JGI IMG/M metagenome (GOLD analysis project Ga0315309, IMG submission 203080) | Freshwater sediment microbial communities from Lake Towuti, South Sulawesi, Indonesia - TDP4 | ecosystem: Environmental > Aquatic > Freshwater > Lake > Sediment | place: Indonesia: South Sulawesi...
AGAACAGGTTGACTGGGTTCAGCATTTTTAAAGCAGGGGATACAACAATTCTTAAATTCCTCCTGTCTACAAATGAAGTGCGGAGGAACGAGTTTTGTCTGAAAAAGAGAAGAAGCTTCAGCAGAAGATCAACATGTTGAATATGGCTGTGATGAACTGGTGCAGGTGGGCATCATTGGTCCTGAGATACACACTTGACACGTATGGAAAAGAAGCACTTGAAGGGTTAAAGAAAAAGTTCAAGGAATCTGGACGCAAGGTAGGACCTCTTACCCAACGAGCGCTGAAGATAGAGGAGCAAGACGCTACCGCAATGGCTAAGATAGTTGATATGGGAGATGAGGCGGTCGATATTGAAGGAGAATGGGTGGAACTATCAGCTGGGAGAGCTGTAAAAATAGAGAAAGTATGCCCCATAGCGAGGGGTTTGCGGGAAGCACCAGAGTTCTGCGGCGATCTCATACCTGCGTTTATGGAGGGTGAACTAGAAGGGATGGGGATACCCTTCCGTGCAGTGATAGCCAAGAACCTAGCAAAAGGAGATCCCGTTTGTGAAATCATAATTGAACCGAAAGAGTGATTTCGTAAGATGTCAAGAAACAAACATAGCGAGGTAATAAGAGCTCTCCAGAAAATCGTGGGAAAAGATAATGTCTCGGACAGCCCTGAGGAACTCTACTACTACTCAAGTGACCCAAGCACCGAAAACCCACACGCCCCGGAGTACGTAGTTCTCCCTAGGACTGTCGAGGAGATCCAAGAGGTCGTCAGGCTTGCAAACCGCGAGAAAATCCCGATCACACCGAGGGCAGGTGGCTTGACCTTAGCAGGTTTAGCAATACCAAGTAGTGGGGGAATCCTTCTTGATTTGAAGAGAATGAACAAGATTGTGGATGTAAATCCGAACTCAATGTATGCTGTAGTTGAGTGTGGCGTCACAACTGGGCAACTTAAAACGTTCTTGGAAAACACTTTTCCAGATTTGCAGTTTTCAGTGCCACACGCGCCACCCATTGTGTCCGTTGTCGCCAATGCGATGGTTTATGGCTCCGGACACGTTTGTCTAAAGTATGGCACAAACTCGGATATGATAAGTGGACTCGAGGTCATTTTGCCAACGGGAGAGGTGTTAAGGACAGGGGCCTGTGCTGTTGATAACAAGTCATGGTTCTCAAAGTACTGTCTGCCCGACTTCACGGGGCTCTTTCTCGGCTGGTTTGGTGCTACGGGTATCATAACCAAGTGTGCAATAGAGCTCTGGCCTAAACCAATGATACGTGACGCAGTGTACTATGCGATTGATGAAATTGATGACATGGTTGAGATTCTCCTGAGGCTTACCAAGAGGGAAGTCGCTGACGACATCTATGTGAATAGTTGGACCGGCACGAGCTTGGATCGCTATGACATGACCGAGAAACCAAGGGGAATAACAGAGCTATACTTGGATGTCATTCTTAGCGCTAGGTCAAAAGAGGAATATGACTCAAAAAGGAAAACTGTAGAGCAAATTGTGGAGGAGGAGCGGAAGAAGGGGAGACGCATAAAATCTCACAGTCCCCCGCAATCATTACGTGAGTATATCCTGCTCGTACCACAGCCATTACAGTTCATGGATTTGAAGAAGGGAGGAGGATCAGAGTACTTAGGGTGCTACGTGCCGACTGAGAAGGTAGGAATGGCCTACAGGGAAGGCGTCAGGATAGCTAAGAGCCATGGCTTCCAGTATCTCCAGGTTATCAGGCCGTTTAAGGCGGGACACGCCACTGCAATCATGTATGCATTTTCCTTCAATCACTCAAACCCCGAAGAAGTCCAGAGGCTTCAAACTGTGTTAGCTGAGATCTGTAATTCTATAATGGAGCTAGGTGGTATTCCTTGGAAGCCTTCACCGACTCTTCAGAAGCTAATCCTCAAGCGAGCAGACCCCATGTTTGTTGAATTCATAGGCAAAGTAAAGACTATGTTAGACCCGAATGGTATAATGGCGCCGGACAAATGGAGTACAGAGGAGTGAAGGGCAACTATGAGTAGTGGTCTGGAAGCTTACAGGGAAATGATTTCCAGATGCTACAAGTGTGGCTACTGCAAGTTCACGGGTCCAGTCATATCCCATGTGGAAATAAAGGAAGCCCCGTTCTACGTAAACTGCCCGTCCTACGATAGGTTTAACTTCGAGACATACAGCGCGAGTGGAAGAGTGTGGACTGCAAAAGGATTGGTCGATGGCAATCTGAAGTGGAGTGATAGGCTACTCGAGATAGTCTACGCTTGCACAACCTGTGGGAACTGCTCCAATCAATGTGCTTACGAAATTAGCAAACAAGTAGTCCAGATAATAGAGGCCATAAGAGAGGAGGCCGTGAAAGCTGGAGTTGGCCCAATGCCTCCCCACAGGAAATTCGGGGAGCATTTGAGTAACGAACACAACCCATACTTTGAGCCACATAACGAGAGGTTGAGGTGGATCCCCAAAGATGTGGATACTCTGGATAAGGGTGACATTCTGTACTTCGTTGGATGCACCTCATCCTACAGAGAGAAAGAAATCGCGCAGAGAACTGCTGAGATACTAAATGAGTTGGGAGTGCAATTTGCGGTTGCGTGTGATGAGTGGTGTTGTGGTTCGCCTCTGCTGAGAACAGGTCAGTTTGAAGTAGCTAAGCAACATGCGAAACACAACGTGGAGCTAATCCAAGGGATGGGCGTGAAGACGGTCATAACATCTTGTGCGGGTTGCTACCATACGTTGAAGGCAGATTACCCTGCTAGATTCAAACTCTATCCGCGCTTTCGTGTGCTGCATGCAACAGAATATCTCGAGAAGACATTCGGAGAAAAAGGAATAATGGAGACTGGCATAGAGGAGCCAACAGAGAAGACAAAAGTCACTTATCATGACCCGTGTCACCTTGGGAGGCGATCAAAGGTGTACGATGCGCCAAGATCGATGATAAAGAGGTTACCTGGGGTAGAACTAGTTGAAATGAAAAGGAGTAGGGTGAATTCATTGTGTTGCGGAGCTGGTGGAGGAGTAAAATCTGCTTTTCCTGAGTGGTCTTTGGAGATGGCCAAGAATAGGGTCAAAGAGGCGCTTGAGACCGGAGCAGGGACAATGGTTTCAGCTTGCCCGTTTTGCAAGAGAAACCTCGGTGATGCCGCCAGGGAGATGGCTTCCAGTCTCAAGGTTCTCGACCTAGTTGAATTAGCCTATCATAATTTAAGAAAATGACGGAACAGGTTATCGGATCCTTCTATCTATTTCCCTTTGAATTTGGGTTCACGTTTTTCGAGGAATGCTTGAATTCCTTCCCTTACATCTTCAGTGGAGAAGCATTCAACAAATGCGTCGTTCTCTATCTTCAATCCATTCTTCAGGTTGGTTTCGAGTCCCTGGTTTATTGCTCTCTTCGCTAGCTTCAATATTATTGGACTCTTTTTAAGAAGCTTCTTGGCAAGTTCCATTGTTACTTCCTCGAGTTTCTCTGGTGGAGCGACAAAGTCTACTAAGCCGATCTTTTCTGCTTCTCTTGCGGAGATTCTTTCACCTGTAAGGATCATCTGCTTCGCTTTCGATGGACCTACTTTTCTTGGGAGCCTTTGGGTTCCACCCCAACCTGGTATGATCCCCAAGCTTATCTCTGGTTGACCGATCTCCGCGGTTTCTGATGCTACAACCATGTCGCATGCCAAGAGTATTTCGCATCCTCCGCCAAGCGCTAGACCGTTAACCATTGCAATAACAGGTTTCTCGTAATTCTCTATCATGTTGCACACGTCTTGCCCCCGGGATGATGATGCGCGTATCTGCTCAGTTTTCGGCGAAAACGGGTCGATCCCGCTCTTAGTCAAATCGGCGCCAGCGGAGAACATTTTCCTCTTTCCCTCCGTCTCGCCACCAGTGATTATAACCACTCGTGCCTCACTTTTCCTTATACTTTCCAGGGCGTCTTTGACCTCGGCTATGACTTCTGGGCTGACTGCGTTCAGCTTCTCGGGTCTGTTTAGGGTTATCTTCGCCACCTGATCCTTCTCTTCCACGAAAATAGTCTTGTACTTCATTCCGCATTTCACCCAACTCTTTATCATTGCCTCATCGTTTTGAAACGTGGCTTGAATGGAAATGTGCCTTCAAAAGTCTCATACAGAAAGTCTTCTCTCGTTACTATCACCCGCTCAAGACAGATCGCTCAGGGAATATTCAGCCGATCATGATTCTATTAGGGTGTGTGTATATGTTCATTCTTTGTCCCCTGACGAATCCGATAAGTGTTATTCCTGTTGCTTCAGCAAGTTGTATGCCTGAGTCGAAAGGTGCCGCTATTGATGCGACGATTGGAATGCCCGCGTAAACTGCCTTAGAAACCATGTCGCTTGCCAGTCTTCCCGTGCTCATGAGGAAGAGTTCGCTTAGACTTTGGTTCGCTAGTAGCGCTTTTCCAACCGCCTTATCCACAGCGACATGTCTGCTTGCATCTTCGACGCCGAAAAACAACTCGCCATCAGTTCTAAATAGAGCTGCTGCGTGGGTCCCTCCTGTTCTTCTGAACACCTCACTGCGCTCGTTTAGTTGTTTGGCCGCTGACGTTATGACGTTTGAGTTCACCTTCAAGTCTGATTCAACCTTCGGCATTTCGAAACCTTTCCTGAGTTTAAGCCACTCGTCTGGAACTCCGCAAGCGCTAGTGATCAATGTCGTTCGCGATTTAGGCATGACAATTGGCTCAATTGTTTGAATGTCGACATTGTACTCCTCACGTGATAGCTTCTCGATGCTCTTTATTTTCTTCAGTATGCCCGCTGAGAACAAGTATCCTACTGCAGCCTCTTCCTCGTATCCTGGTGAGCAGATGAATGAGATCAAGTGTTCACCATTCAGTGAGACACTCAAAAAGGTGTCAACTATTACTTCATCTTCCATGACAGAGAAGTTGTTTTCCTTCACCCTAGTTACTTTCATTTTGCGGATGTTCTTCATCCTTAACCATCCGAGGTTCAGGCGAACGTGTCACTATTACTTCTTCTTAGATGCGATTTGTTTCTCTTTAGCCCTGGTCTTCCCTTCAGCCCATTCCTTGCATAACCTTATGCCGTCAAGAGCGTCGGCTGCGTAACCGTCCGCTCCTATTTTCTTTGCGAAAGCCTCTGTCAGTGGCGCCCCTCCAACAATTACCTTCACCTTGTCGCGAACGCCAGCATTCTTCAGTGCATCTACAACTGACTTCATCTTGTCCATTGTCGTTGTTATCAGGGCTGATAGCCCGACAAAGTTAGCATTAACTTCCTTGACTTTGTTAACGAATTTCTGTGCTGGGACATCGTTTCCTAAATCGTGAACGTCAAAGCCCGATGCCGTTGCCAACATTACGAAGAGATTCTTTCCTATATCGTGGATGTCTCCCTCAACGGTTCCCGCGATAACGACACCACCACTCTTTTCCTTTTTTCCTTCGAGTTGTGGCTTTACGACTTCCAGACCGCTGTACATTACTTCCCCCGCAACGACAAGTTCAGGCAAGAAATACTCATGATTTTCATATTTCTTTCCAACAATGTCCATTCCTCTGCCTAACCCTTTGGCAGCGATATCGTACGCTGAGACACCCGAACTCAGGGCTTCCTTGACAAGATTCTTGACATGTTCGAGGTCAAGGTTGGCAACTGCATCAGCAACCTTCTTCAAAGCCGCGTTCTTTTTCTCCTCAGACATTCCATACTCACTTCTTCAAGATTTTCCAACGACGTCTGTATTGCTATCATAGTGTTTGGGTTGCCAATTGAATTCATTAGTCAACTTTTCGACTCTTTTTCGTGTTGACTTGGTAATCTTCCTTATTTTCTCATTCTTTTGCCACGAGAACGGGGACGCTGGACCAACGCAGGACCTTCTCCGCGGTACTTCCAAGTAAGATCCTTTCGACACCAGTCGCTCCTTTCGAACCCATGACTATTAGATCAGCACCCAGTCTCGAAGCTTCCTTCACTATCGTCACGGCAGGGTATCCTTCACCGATCTTCTCGGTAGCGGAGACCCCTTTTCTCCTCGCGGCTTCAATTGCCTTCTCGACAACCTTCTTTCCTGTCTCGGTCAACGCACCCCTAAGCGCCTTCTCAGTTTTGTCACTCGCCAGCGTTGCCCCGCCAGTGTCAGGTACATTCACGACGTGTAGGAATGTCATTTTGGCCCCCAGTTTCAATGCCAAGTCAGTTGCGATATCAACAGCTTTGTCAGATTCCTTAGAACCATCTACGGCAACCAAAATGTTCCTGAACACCATGGAACCTACCCCGAGACTACGATTTGAGAATTATCATTCTGGCTATTGGGGCGACAGAATGACTTCTCTACTATTCTACTATTTAAACCATAACTGTTCCATTTTTCTATGCTAAGTCGTACAATGTATCAACGTATTTATTGTTGGTGGCATTCTTCCAGACAGCGTTATCGTCGAAAACGTTGTTGCCCTTGGCTTCGTGTTGTCTCTGCTCGCCGCTTTCTGACGCTCCCCAACGCCTCACTAAGTGATAAGAATGTCCAGTAGAGGAGACCTTGTACAGTTCTGTTCAAAATGTGGTGGCCTGATGGTTCCCATTAGAAAAGAAAATTCGTATTATTTGGTATGTACAAAATGTGGATATGAGAGAATTGTATCTAAGAGTGTATGTGAGAATTATGTTTTAAAGCAATCCAAAACGATTTTATTTAGCGCGCGCGAAATCTGAAAAACCCCCGAAACAAGAAAGTAATACCAGCAACCTGTGAAACCGTTTTTAACGTTGATATGATTGTTCTTATGATAGTTTTAAGATGAACGTGCAATGTCCAACTCTCCTCTTATAGCAACTGGGATTTTTATCACTACGCTAAACCAAACGTATGTTGAGTGTCGGTCCACTGTGACTCGATCTTCCAATTGCATATATCGTTGGCGCAAATTGTTCCTGAAATTGCTACTGCTTCAATTCCTCCCCCGGGGAAGGTCGAGGAGCTTGCCAGATACAATCCCTTTATCGGTGTCTTAAAATATGGTCTCTTCGTTTCACTCGACTGGTCAAAAGAATAGATCGCCCCTTCTGGCATGAAGGTATATCTCTCAAACGTCTTCGGTGTTGCTGCATCAAGAACAATTATGTGCTTGTCTAAACCTGGAATAACTTTTTCCGCTTTCCGAATTAACGCCTCGGCAAACTCTCTTTTCTTCTGCTGGTACTCTTTTGTCCCTCTTTCTGGAGAATCATGGTAGTTGGCGGAAGTTAGTAGGGTGACGCTTGCCTTGCCTTGCGGAGCTAGGCTCGGGTCTGCATTTGAATTGAAGACAATCTCGTATCCCTCGTCCACATTCTTGTTCAATGTTGTCAACTTGGATAAATCCATGTCTACGCCAAGAAACACCAAGAAACAGGCAGGAGACATTCTCAGCCCCTTTATGTAGTCGACGAACTTCTTATTCAGGTTGGCTTCTCCGATGAGTTCTAGGAACGTGGTCTTGGCGTTTGCGTTGGCAACCACGATGGGGCTCCTAGAAACCTTGTCCCCAACTTTTACTCCTCTGATTTTCCCTTTCTCCACCAGTATTCTGTCCGCTTTGTGCTTAACTAGGACTTTGCCACCGTGGTTTTCAATATAGCTACTCAAAGTGTTGGCAAAGTGTTGGGCGCCCCCTTTAGGGAAGAAGCCTCCTCCATGAAGGTAGTAGGCGACGCATGCGACGAGAGCGGAGGACGCCGGAGTCTTCTCGGGCGTTGTTCCCACGTAGCCTAACAAGGAGGAAAGGAAGGTTTCTATATCCTCGTTCTTGAAGTGCTCGTCAAGCTTCTGTTTAAATGTTTTCTGCATCCAGTCGTAGAAGTGCGGGCGTTCCAGTGGGTAAGCTAACAGCTTTCTCTCTCCAAGAACCTTTGCAATGAGCGCAGCGGTTAGGGGAGTCCCGTAGAGTGGGACCTCCTTGTAGCATTCGTCGTAAGCTTCCTTAGCTTCCTTGAAGAAGTTTGAGATGCTCCTCTTCTCACCCGGAAACATCTCTGAGAGTAGCTTGGTGAATTTCTCCACGCTGTTAGGTATGTCGATGCTCCTACCCTTGAAGATGTACCTCGTCGTGTTCCTCACAAAGAGTTCATCCTTCTTAAGCCCAAGCTCATCGAGGAGGAAAGCAATTGGCCCATTCTCCCACACTCCACTTACGTCCTCAACACCAGTGTTGAAGGTGAACCCCTTCCTCTCGAAGGAGGAGCAGTAGCCCCCAACCTGGTAGTGTTGCTCCAACACCAGAACCTTGTAACCCCTCTTCGACAGCAATGCGCCACACGTCAAACCCCCTATCCCCGAGCCGACAACGATGACATCATACTCATCCTCCCCCTTAGGTTTCTCAGGGTCCACATCAACCCTCCAGTCATACTTCCTTAATTCCTTCGTCATCATTCTGACAGGCGCCTTTAAGGGGAAGATGATTGAGAAAGCTACACCGACACCGATCAAGGTGTTTGGAAGGATTATTGTTAGAGGACGGCTGAGGAGCAGGAAGATGACTGCGTTCACCCCGAAGACAACTGTCCAAACCACCATTATCAAGCTATTGATGGCTATGAACGACTTGTCCTTCCAGTAGACCTCAGGGTAATCCCTCTTCGAAACCTGTAAGGTGAATGGCTGCTTAGCAACCAACGAGAAGAACGACATCAGGAGCAAGGCGGTGTAACCCAGTAAACCATCCTTCTCCACGAACACGTTCAAGCCAAAAATAGATGTGGCTACAAACGCTACCCCAAAGTAGAGGGTTGAGGTAACATCCATCATGCTAAAACTCTTTTTAGCAGCCTGAGGGATAACTAGTATGAGGGAGAGCGCAAGGGCAACGACAATACCTGTCTTGTCCCCAAAACCGCATACCACGAAGTAAAGAATCCATGGGGCGAAGGAAAAAGCTATGTAAACCATGCCAGGTATCTTCTTTTTGCCACCCCGTTTATCATTCCCTTTCATCTATTGATTTACACCTCAAAACCTCACGTATAATAGGGAGTATTCCAAGATTCCCGCGAATTCTCTCGGATGGTTAAAAACAGAACGCAGTTTGTGGATTGCACTTCCCTGTCGAGTCTTTCTAACCGGTCTCACATATTATTGATATGGGAGCCCGTTTATCTAGACTCCTAAACAAGAATGCTGAAATATCAGCATTAGTCATGAGTTCACGGGATCAATCGCGAGGAGAGGTTGGTATGCAAGAAGAACTTGCTGAATTCTTCCTTGAACTGGCTCACGAGGATAGGTTAAGGGCTCTATTTCTAATTGAGAAGGAGAGGTTGAAGCTCACCCATTTTTCAGAGAAGCTGAATCTGTCGATTCAGGAGGCTTCAAGGCACCTGTCGAGGCTCAGAGACGCCAAGCTTATCGCAAGGGACTCTGATGGCTTCTATTGTTTGACCCCCCTTGGTCTTGTCACTCTCCGCCTAGTCCCTAGCTACAGTTTTATCCTGAAGAACAGGGACTACTTTCAGGATCATGACCTTTCATGGCTTCCACCAGAGTTCATTGAGAGGATCGGTGAACTCGAAGAATACGAATTAGGTGAGGGAGTTATGCAGGTTCTGGACCTACCTTTGGTCGTAATGCGGCAGACTAAGGAGTATGTGTGGATCCTTGCAGACCAAGTAATGACCTCCATTGTACCTATGATCGGGGAGGGCTTTGCGAGGGGCATAAGGTTCAGGGTGATGCTGCCTGAAAAGCTTTCCTTGCCATCTGGCTTTCAATTCCCTAAACTATTACCCAATAGCTCCATAGAGATAAGGCGGCTTGAGGAAGTTAGAGCCTGCGTCATTATGAACGAAGCCTTAGCGGGGCTCTGCCTCCCTAACTTCGCTGGGAAAGTAGACTTCAACGTGGGGTTCAGAAGCAGAAACCCAAAGTTCCACAAGTGGTGCGGAGACCTTTTCCTACATTACTGGGAGAGAGGCAGAGAAAGTTAAGATTACCGTTAATATCTGACGCATCCTTGTTGTCTTGTTCTCTTTTTCGATTTCAGGATTGTTCATAACATACGTTTCGCTGAGTCCCGCAATGCTATTGCCAGTAATGCTATTGCGCATATCATCCT
>Ga0315309_1002789_pt1 | contig 10098 bp, 14 predicted proteins | sample TDP4_MG_FD_203080 | JGI IMG/M metagenome (GOLD analysis project Ga0315309, IMG submission 203080) | Freshwater sediment microbial communities from Lake Towuti, South Sulawesi, Indonesia - TDP4 | ecosystem: Environmental > Aquatic > Freshwater > Lake > Sediment | place: Indonesia: South Sulawesi...
TTCACTTCAGTGCTTATGGATGAAAGATACTGCGATTAACAATACCTTACTTTGTTCGCTACTCCCAATTAGATGTTAACACAAAGCTATTCGTTCGGGCAAGAAGACCGTGATTGATACTATACCCCAATTTGTCCTCACCAGCTCTCTCGTGATAAACTAGACTGATTTCTATATGAAAATCCTGGTAACTAACGACGACGGCATATTTGCCACCGGACTCTGGACTTTGGTCAAAGAGCTGAAGAGAATTGCCGATGTGGCGGTGGCGGCGCCAGATAAAGAGCGGAGCGCCTGCGGCACCGCAGTTACTCTGCGCCAGACGTTGCGGGTACGCAAGTTGGAACCCCCGATTCCCGGCGTTGAGACCTATGCCGTGGAAGGCACTCCTTCCGACTGCGTTATTCTGGCGGTCGGCAAATTGCTGAAAAGCCCGATAGACCTCGTCATCTCCGGCATTAATCAGGGCAAGAATCTCGGCGATGACGTGCTTATTTCGGGGACAGTTGGCGCCGCTTTACAGGGCTACCTCCACGGTTGTTCTGCCCTGGCGATATCAGTGGACAAAGAAAGTAGCCCGCAGCACTTTGACACAGCGGCTAAGCTCGCCGCACTGCTGGCGAAAAAAATCGCTACCGCTTCCTTCCGGTCACACATCTTTCTTAATGTCAACCTGCCTGATTTACCGGTGGAGGAGATTAACGGGATTGAAATTACCCGCTTAGCCCACCGATGCCATATTAATACGGTAGAAGAAGGTGACAATGGCACCGGGAGATACTACCGGCTGATTCGGGAAAGACTGAAGACAACTACCGAAAAGAGGACTGATGTCTGGGCGATAGAGCAGGGCAATATTTCTATCACACCCCTCTTTGCCAATCTTTACGCCAAGCCGGCGAGCGTCATTTTCAATAACCTCGGCTCGGTGCTTCTGCAGGAGCTGAAAAAACACTAATGGCGTACTACACTGGAATAGATATCATTGAAATCACCCGCATCAAAAAGGCAATTGCCCGCTGGGGAGAAGCCTTTCTTCGGCGGGTCTATACCGAAGCCGAAATCAAATTATATCACAAAAAGCCGTCATCCTTGGCAGCTCGCTTTGCCTGTAAGGAAGCCGTAATGAAACTGCTGGGTACGGGGAGGAGAGGCTTATGCTGGCGAGAGATTGAGACCCTGTCCCATCCCAGCGGTAAACCGATGGTCAAACTTTACGGGAGAGCCAGGGACAAGGCAAAGAGCCTCGGCGTCAGAGAGATTAACGTCAGTCTTTCCCACTCCAAGGAATACGCCATCGCCTCGGTTATTGGCACTACGGAAGCCGAGAACTGGTAAGTCCCGCTTCCCTTCATTGACAAATCACAATTTTCGTTGTTATGCTTTTTAATAGAGAGTCCGTTTAGTTCCTAATTATTTGGCAGTGGAGGTGGTGGATGCTCAAGAGATTAATCTTCGGGATTCTTGGTATTGCTCTACTGGTGCTAGCTTCCTACGGAGTATGGTTCGCCGTGGTTAAAGCCGGGTTTATCACACCAGGAGAAACCGAGGAGCTACCGTCGGTGGAAATCCGACAATACGAAGGCAAGAATCTGTCCTCGGTAGGTGATTTCCGCGAAAATTCTATCCTTGGTCCGCAATATGTTGACATAAATACTTACCAGCTCAAAATTGGCGGGCTGGTGAGTAACCCGGTGAGCTTCACCTACGAAGAGGTCATTAATAATTACAAGCACTATAAGAAAGTGGTCAGACTGGACTGCGTGGAGGGGTGGAGCGTAACTATTCTCTGGGAAGGAATGTTGGTCAGGGAACTGGTCGCCAAAGCCCAGCCCAAGCCGGAAGCTAAAATCATCATCTTTAAAGCTTATGATGGCTACACAACCTCTTTTCCGATTGATTACATCATGCAAAACGATATTATCATGGCATACAAGATGAATGAGGCCACCATGCCCCCGGAAAGAGGTTATCCCTTCCAGCTGGTAGCCGAGAGCAAGTGGGGCTATAAGTGGATAAAGTGGATAACTGAAATTGAGCTTTCCGATAATGTGAATTATAAAGGTTACTGGGAGAGCCGCGGCTACTCCAATGAGGGCGATTTAGACCAGAGCTTCTTTAGCTTTCCCTAGACGCCTGTTTTGGTTTGACAGCGATACCACCCTTTGCTATACTTTCCTCGGTTATGGGAATTAAGCGCCCGAGTAGCGCAATGGTAGCGCAACCGACTTGTAATCGGTAGGGTAGTGGGTTCGAATCCCCTCTCGGGCTTGGGTTTTTGTCGGTTTCATGCGGAGGGATGCCGGAGCGGCCAATCGGAGCAGACTGTAAATCTGCCGCCCTAAGGGCTTCGCAGGTTCGAATCCTGCTCCCTCCACCATGATGGTAATTTTATTCCCCTAAAAGATACCCAGCCTAGCTACTCCAATCATATCTGTATGTTCTTGACCAGAGGGGAGACATCGCTTATCTGATTACCCCAAATGTGGAGCTCATTCAGGTTGGTGAGGGAGGAAAGTGGGGAGATGTCATGTACCTCGGTTGCTGCAAGCACAAGCCTCGTGAGCTTTATCAGAGAAGCGAGGGGAGAAATATCGCTTATCGGATTGCCGCTGAGGCTGAGTGTCCTGAGGTTCGTCAGAGAAGAAAGACAAGAGATGTCACTTACCTGGCAGTCAGCAATGCTGAGGTCAGTGAGATTAGTGCAGTATTCCAGACCGGAGAGGTTGGAGATGCCGTAAAACCCGGCACACAAACTAGTGAGTTTAGCCAGGTCGGCAGCTATTATTTGTTCACCCGCTGGCTTGCCAAGAGCATCCCTTACGGCTTTCTCTAAGCTAGCGTCAGGAAACGCAACAGTTTCATGTGGAGTCAGCGTGCGCTTTGGTTGTGGTGTGGGCTTTGGTGTTTCGGCGGCAGGTACTAAGCATCCAACAAGCATTACAACCACCAGTAGAAAGAAAAGGGTTATAGCCAGTATCCTTAAACGCTCCATTTCCTTAGGAACACTCCTGTAGCGGGTATTAATCTTCCCTGCAACACGGTATTAGAGCATAAGAACAACAGCACTCCAGGCGTAGCACCGGCTCCTGGAAATTTAGTCAGCCGAGCAATACCAGCAGCGCCATAAGAGCAATACCGAGCATTATCGCAATGAAATGGGAAAGGGTGATACCAGCACTGCCACATGTCTGCTGGACTTCGGGGACGAGGTCGGAACCAGCGATGTAAATAAAGCCGCCAGCAGTGATTGGGAGCATGACCAGCGAAAACGCCTGGACATGCGGTCCTATGGTGAGGACAACGACTGCTCCTAAGATTGCTGTCACCGCTGAAGCGAAGTTGAACACAATGGCTCTTTTCACCGAAAAGCCCGCGTGGACAAGAATACCGAAATCACCGATTTCCTGCGGTATTTCATGTAGTACGACAGCCACCGTAGTCGCTATACCAATGGGAATACCCACCATATATGTTGCACCGATAAGAATACCGTCAATAAAGTTATGAACACCGTCACCGATAATGTTCAGGATAGCCACCGGATGCACATGATGTTCGGAAACTGGAATGTGGCAGTGGCGCCAGCGGATGAACCTCTCCACACTGAAAAAGATAAGCATGCCCGCTATGATAAAGAGGGAGGTGGAGAGTTCAGACCCTAACTTCTCAAACGCCTCCGGGATAAGATGGATAAAGGCATCACCAGTAAGACCCCCGATTGCGAAGCTCACCAGGAAAAGCAACATCCTCTGTAATCTGAGCCTGTCAACGGCAAGGAAAAATATGCCAGCCAATGATATCACGCTGACGAGAATGACACTACCCAGCGCATATATCCATACCATGCCCCCCTCCTTCAATTTGGAGTGAACACAGGCTCATTATACCCTGTTTGGAGCCCATGGTAAACGTTATGTCCTGGCTCAGGGCTGCTTCCACCTGGTTTCTTCTTCATCTTCCAGAGAAATCTATTTGTGTATCGGGCAAATACACATACTTGACAAACCGCCAGTAAACATCTTAAGCTATTTCTAGTTACCGTTTGTCGCTTCTGGTTCATCTTAGCGCGCTAGCTCGGTACTGGGTTGTGCGGACGAGTGAGTTTAGAAGTTGACTTTTCTGTGTCATTAACTTAAAATAGCTTCAGCTAATTTGCCCACATAGCTCAGTAGGTAGAGCACGCCCTTGGTAAGGGCGGGGTCATCAGTTCGAATCTGATTGTGGGCTCTGATTAATGGAGGATTGAAATGGCAAAGCAGAAGTTTGTCCGGACGAAACCACATGTCAATGTCGGTACCATCGGTCATGTCGCTCACGGTAAGACTACGCTCACCTCAGCGATGACTCTGGTGCTGTCCAAGGTGGGTCCTACCAAGTTCACCACCTTTGACGAGATTAATGCGGCACCAGAAGAGAAGGCGCGAGGCTTAACTATTGCCATCTCACATATTGAGTATGAGACGGAGAAACGTCATTACGCTCACGTGGATTGCCCCGGTCACGCCGACTACATCAAGAACATGATTACCGGTGCCGCGCAGATGGATGGTGCGGTGCTGGTAGTGAGCGCCCCTGATGGTCCGATGCCGCAGACCAGAGAGCACGTTTTGCTAGCGCGTCAGGTGTTGGTCCCCTATATTGTCGTTGCCCTCAATAAGGTAGATGCTATGGAGGACGAGGAGTTACTGGAGCTGGTGGAGGTAGAGGTGAGGGACTTACTCAATAAGTATCAGTTCCCCGGGAAAGACGTCCCGGTGATTAGAGTCAGCGCCTTAAAGGCTCTGGAATGTGGCTGCGGCAAGAGGGATTGTAAGTGGTGTGGTCCAGTCTGGAAAGTGATTGATGCCATTGATAGTTATATTCCCACTCCGGTTAGACCCAAAGACCAGCCCTTCCTGATGCCGATTGAAGATGTCTTCAGTATTAAGGGCCGCGGTACGGTGGCCACCGGTAGAGTGGAACGTGGCACAATTAAGGGTGGTGACGAGGTAGAAATCGTCGGTCTGCACCATGATATCCGCAAGGTAGTCGCCACCAGCCTGGAAATGTTCCACAAGACGCTGGATGATGCCGAGCCGGGTGATGCGGTGGGGTGTCTCCTCAGGGGCGTTGAGCGCACTGATGTTGAGCGTGGGCAGGTCTTGGCTGCCCCTGGCACCATCAAGCCACATACCTATGCCGAGGCTGAGGTCTATGTCCTGAGTAAGGAGGAAGGCGGTCGGCATACCCCCTTCTTCAATGGTTACAAACCGCAGTTCTACATCCGAACTACTGATGTTACCGGCTCCATTGAGCTACCGGAAGGTGTGGAAATGGTCATGCCCGGCGATAATATTACGATGAAAATTAAGCTCATCTACCCCGTCGCTATGGAGAAGGGTCTGCGCTTCGCCATCCGTGAGGGAGGCAAGACCGTCGGCGCCGGCAGCTTCAGCAAGATTCTAGAGTAAAAGATGGCTAAGAAATCAGAAGCTAGGGGTATAATCTATCTCGCCTGCGTTGATTGCCGGGAGAGGACCTACACCACCACAAAAAATAAGAAGAACGACCCGCAACGGCTAGAGTTAAAGAAATACTGCCCCCGTTGTCGCGCCTACAAACTCCACCGTGAGGTCAAATAACGGGGGCGCTGTAATTAAGTGGTTACCGAGACTGCAAAACGAAGGTTCAGGCTTATTGGTGAGACCATCGCCGAGCTAAAAAAGGTTGTTTGGCTCTCCAGACGGGAGGTCGTTTATTTATCAATCCTGGTAATCCTGATTTCAGTCGCCGCCGGGTTTTTGCTCGGAGTGATTGACTTTGGTTTTACCGGTCTCGTTGAGAACATTTTCCTGGGCAGGTAAAATCCAGCCTCAGTAAGTCCTATGATTTTCCGATTTTATTCCCATAATGCGCAGTCAAGTAAGTGAGGTATTTGTGGCAGAAAACGGAACCCACTGGTATGTAATACACACCTACTCTGGCTACGAAGAACGAGTTAAGAAGAACTTGGAACAGCGCGTCAAGTCCCTGGACTCAGCACATGAAATCCTCCAGGTGGTGATACCGACCGAGGATGAGATTGAAGTCAGAGGCGGGCAGAGGCGGACAATAACCAAGAAGATATTGCCAGGCTATGTCCTGGTTCAAATGAAGATGAGCGACCGTAGCTGGAGCGTGGTGCGCAATACTCCGGGAGTCACCGGGTTTGTCGGGAGTGGGGGTAAACCGACACCCCTCCAGAAGGAGGAAGTGGATAAAATTTTGAAGCAAATGCTGGCAGAGGCACCCAAAGTGCGTGTCGGCTTTCGCCGGGGAGAAAGTGTCCGGGTCACCGATGGTCCTTTCATTGATTTTGTTGGGGTCGTAGATGACATCAATACCGAAAAGGGCAAGGTGAAAGTTCTGCTCTCCCTATTCGGGCAGGAGACCCCGGTAGAGCTGGACTTCCTCCAGGTGGAGAAGCTTTAAGGAGAGAAAATGGCGAAGAAAGTTAAGACTATTATCCGACTGCAAATTCCGGCAGGGCAGGCAACCCCGGCTCCGCCCGTCGGGCCGGCGCTTGGTCAGCACGGCATTAATATAATGGCTTTCTGCAAGGACTATAACGAGCGGACCAAGGCACAGGCAGGCTCAATTATTCCAGTTGAGATAACCGTTTATGAGGACAGGTCCTTTACCTTTGTGACCAAGACGCCACCGGTCACCGATTTAATTAAGAAAGCCTTGAATATTGAGAAAGGCAGTGGTAGCACCAGTCACGAGGTGGTTGGCAAGCTGACCCGGGAAAAAGTACGCGAGATTGCTAAAATTAAGATGAAGGACCTGAGCGCCAATTCCCTTGAAGCCGCGGAGAAAATAATTGTCGGCTCGGCGCGGAGTATGGGCGTTCAGGTGGAAGACTAAATACGCGAAGTTAATTAGGAGAGGCAATGGTAGTAAAACACGGTAAGAAATATCTGGCCGCCGCTAAACTGATTGATAGCGAAAAAGCCTATCCTCCGGAAGAGGCGATTGAACTCGCCAAGAAAGCCGCCTTCGCCAAGTTTGACGAGTCGGTGGAGCTTCATCTGCGTATGGGGGTTGACCCGCGTGCCTCCGACCAGCAGGTGCGGGGAGTGGCACTGCTCCCGCACGGGCTGGGCAAGAGAATAAGAGTCCTGGTCTTTGCCCAGGGTGAAGCAGCGAAAATCGCCGAGCAGGCTGGGGCAGATACCGTGGGTGGCGACGAGGTAATTAAAAAGATTGAAGAGGGGTGGCTGGAGTTTGATACCACCATTGCCACTCCGGACATGATGGGCAAAGTCGGTCGCTTGGGGAAAATTTTGGGTCGCAAAGGTCTCATGCCCAACCCCAAGTCTGGCACCGTCGTCCCGGCTGATGACCTACCCCGTGTTATCACTGACGTCCGCAAGGGGCGCGTGGAATTCAAACTGGACAAGACGGCAGTCATCCATCTTGTCATTGGCAAAATCAGCTTTGATAGCAAAATGCTACTGGACAACCTGACGGCAGTCATTGAAGCAATAAACAAGGCGAAACCAGCCGGGGCAAAGGGACAGTTCGTGAAAAGCGCCTATCTAACCACGACCATGGGACCTGGCATCAAGTTAGACCTGAAGACGACTTTAGAGCTGACTTCCGCCTAGCACTTTAAATTTTTGAAGAAATAGGGTAAAATAACAATATCCCTGAGACAGTAGGTGCCATTTAGGCTTAATCAGTGCCTACCGAGGAGAAAATGGGTTTTTCTTTTTGTATCCTCGTGTACTGGCACGGGGATTTTTTGTTGCCCGGGAGGTGACACAGATGCCTACCAAAAAAAAGGCGCATATAATAGATAATTTGAAGCAGCTTTTTGCTAAGTCCGGCGTTGGTATTTTCGCCGATTACCGCGGTATGAGGGTGGCGGAGCTGACTGACCTGCGCCGGACAATGAAGAAATCAGGCTTTCATTTTCAGGTGGTGAAGAACACCCTGGCACGCATCGCCGCCGAGAAAGCAGGCAAGAAGGAGCTGAGTGGGCTTTTTGAAGGTCCACTGGCGATTGCCTTTGGCGCGGGTGAAGCCACTGAGCCTGCCAGGATTTTATTTGACCTGGCTCGCAGCGGCAAGACGACACTCAGTATTAAAGGTGGCTTTCTCGGGCAGAGAGTCCTCCGCCCCACCGATGTTGAGGCTCTGGCAACATTGCCCTCTAAAGAGGTTTTGATCGCCCACATTGTGGCGGGAATACAGTCGCCAATTGCGTCTTTAGTTGGTTATCTTTCATCACCTATGAGCGGTCTCGTAGGTATGTTACAGGCTAGAATAAAACAATTGGAGGCAAAGTAAAATGGCAGAAGAGGTAAAAGGGAAAAAAGACGAAATTATCGCCGCCATCAAAGGCATGACCGTTCTGGAACTGGCGGAGCTGGTCAAAGCACTGCAGAGTGAGTTTGGTGTTTCCGCCGCGCCGATGGTCGCGGCCGCACCAGTAGCGACAGGGGCACCGGCGGCCGCAGCGGCTCCGGCTGAGGAAAAGACCGAGTTTACTGTAATCCTCAAGGAAATCGGCGCCAATAAGATTAACGTCATTAAAGCCGTCCGCGAGGTCACCGCTCTTGGTCTGAAAGAGTCCAAGGACCTGGTTGAGGGTGTCCCCAAACCAGTGAAAGAGGCCGTCAACAAAGAAGAAGCCGCGGCGATTAAGGCTAAGCTTGAAGCCGCCGGCGCCACCGTGGAAGTTAAGTAATAGCCACAATTACAAAGTCAATACGGGGAGGGAGACTTTATCCCTCCCCACTCCTGTGCTTTTCCTCAGAAGGGATTTTTTGTCCCGGAATCCTTTGGCTTCACTGGAGTTGTTGCTGGGCGTTTAAGAGGGGGCTTCGCCCCCCTCTTTACTTTATTCCCCCTCTCCTTCCCAAGGAGAGGGGGACAGGGGGTGAGGTTCCACCCCTATTGCAAATAGCCTTAAAATAGCCTATATTTACCACCAGAAACTCCTTTAGGGAGGGCGGTGGGAAATGCAATTGCGGGACTTTTTGATGCTGATGGGTGTGGGGGCACTTTTCATGCTTCTCGGGATAGGCAGCGTTATTTGGGGACGGGTAGAGGAGAAAAGATACTATAATACTCTGGCAGAGCGCCCTGGGGACACCAGGGAGTTTCTGGAGCATTCGCCACGACGTCCACAGCCTGCTGCCCTGAGGACAGGGGGCTGGATAGCCATTGCGGTTGGGATTGTCCTGTTTGCGGTGGGACTGGCTCTCTGGCTCCAGGCACCGGGTTAGGTGCTTCCTAAGCTTTAGGTGGGGGACTGAGCCTCTGCAGGTCAGCCTCAATCATTAACGCGTTAGCTTTGAGTCGGTTAGCCGGTATTACCTTGCCGTCAGGATAGACAAACCAGCCTGCCTCTTGCCAGTGGGGCTTTCCTTTCCAGTCCTTCACACCGGTCATATCCACTTTGACATACCACAGGCTGGTGCCGTCCTTGAAGAGTTCCTGCTCAGCGCTCCAGTTATCACTGATAGTATAGAATTCAACAAGGTATACTTTAGCCTCTGAGCTTTGCGCTAGGGCGAGCAGGTGCTCATAGACCACAAGAATCGCCCTATCTTCTGAGGTGACAGTGGTCGGTGAAATGATTTGCCCGGTTTTGGGCTGGGGAGTTGTTGGCGGCGGGAATTGCCCAAAGTCCTGACAGCCAACAAAAGGTAGGGTGGATAATATCACCAGAACAGTAGTTATAAAGTATTTAAACTTCATTCTCGGTACCCCTGATATTAATAGTCTATGCCAGTAATCCGCTCGGGTCAAGCTTCCATCCGTCTTGGGCGGTACTGGATGGCTTCGGCAATGTGGTGCGCTTTGATGATATCGCCATTTTCCAGGTCAGCAATAGTGCGCGCTAACTTCAGGATGCGGTGAAAAGCTCGCGCCGAAAGATACATTTGCTTCATCGCCGCCTTAAGCAGGCTCTGCCCAGCCTCCTCCACCTGACAGAACTCCCTGACTTCGGTTGGCGTCATTTCGGCATTGCAGGTGAGCCTGGTGCCAGCAAAGCGCTTCAATTGCCGTTCGCGGGCGGCGGTAACCCGGTTCTGGACTTTGGCAGAAGGTTCGCCCAGTCTA
>Ga0315309_1002790_pt1 | contig 10096 bp, 11 predicted proteins | sample TDP4_MG_FD_203080 | JGI IMG/M metagenome (GOLD analysis project Ga0315309, IMG submission 203080) | Freshwater sediment microbial communities from Lake Towuti, South Sulawesi, Indonesia - TDP4 | ecosystem: Environmental > Aquatic > Freshwater > Lake > Sediment | place: Indonesia: South Sulawesi...
AGGAGACGAACAGCCTCTCGGGAGAACCCAGCGTTTCTCCCAGTTGGTCCGCCTGCTGCTGGGCTTACTGGCGTTATTGATCGTCTCTCCACAAGAAGCAGCGCTGGCAGGATAGAGAGAACCGACACCGCTGTGGCGAAGTAGAATGGGTAGTGAAAACCCCAAGCGTTGGCAAGAAGACCCGCGGCCGTCGGACCTAAGAGGCTACCGATGGGCCAAGCGAGGTTCATGTAGCCGTACATCTTCACTCTAGCATCCGAATCAGTAGAATCAGCTATGTAGACCATCCGGGCAGGTATGAAGACGGCAAAGCTGGCCGCGTAGATCATAGCCCATGGAATAAGATGCTGCCAATCGGTTGCAAGAGTGTAGAGAAAGGGCGGGAAACTGGCTAAGGCACTGCTCAAGACTAGGGTTAGCTTCCTGCCGAATCTGTCAGACATCCATCCGCTGGGAAGCATAATGACCGTTGCGAACAGTCCAGAAGCGGACAAGAGGAGACCTACCTCGAGGATCGAGGCTCCAAGGCTTTGAACATAAAGTGGGAATAATGCATTAACAGACTCCATGCTCAAGGATACACCTGTATTCAGCATGAAGAGCATGAGAAGGCTCCGATCAACTGCTAGGAATGCGTTTCCACGCTCCGCTTGACCACGGTTGCCTCTAGAGATCATCGGTTTCCATCCGCCTTGGACGGCAACATGAACCCTTCGCCAGTGAATAGATTGTTGAGGACCAAACTAGAGTGAGAGCTAGATAAATCTTTGTCTCACAAGACAAGTATATGTAGAGCCCCTAGAGTTTCTAATCTGATTGTTGAAGTGTCAGATTCAAATTTTGATTGATCATTAGCCCTCTGTGATGAACTGAAAGCCTTATCTATTCCCGAGTTTATAGATGTGGAGGCAAAAAGAGATCGTGCCAGAAAGGTGACAGCAATCAACTGCGTGAACCAACATGATGATCAGTTTTCGTTCCATCATTGGCATAGTCTTCCTCACTTGGTACGGTAGAGATATATAGGAAAAGAGAATATGACGAAGAACCTTAACCCGAAAGAAATTCTGAGACGAGTTGAAAAGGAAGGCTTTGAAGCTGTCTGGCAGGAGAGCGCAAGTCTTCTACCGAAACCTGAGAAGAGACAGACGATCATTCCAAGCGTGCCAGGAACTTCCCACCGGCTCTTTGATCTCATTCAAAGGATGCGGCAGTCATTTCTTGACTTGGGATTCATGGAGGTTTCCAACCCGATGATTGTTGACGAGAATGAGATCTATAAGCAGTACGGACCTGAAGCACCGATCATACTGGATCGCTGCTATTACTTGGCAACCCTGCCCCGACCTGACATTGGCTTGAGTCGAACGAAATATCAAAAGATTGAAGAATTAGGAGTAAAAATGGCAAAAGAGAAGATTGATGAGCTGCAGAAAGTTTTAAGGGATTACAAGAAGGGAGAGATAGAACCAGATGACCTGGTTGAGGAGATCTCGAAAGCTCTCGACGTTTCAGACATAACCGCGATGAATATCGTCTCGAAGGTGTTCCCGGAGTTCACTTCGCTAAGACCTGAACCGACGACTCTAACTCTTCGGTCTCACATTACAACCGCCTGGTTCCTGACGCTGCAATCTTTACAACATAGGTTGGAGTTACCTCTAAGGTTGTTTACCGCTGATGTTCGTTTCCGCAGGGAACAGAGAGAGGATGTAACTCATCTGCGTGTTCATCATGCCGCGAGCTGCGTGATAGTGGACGAAGAACTAGACGTTGAGATCGGCGAAGAGATCACAAAGCTTGTGTTGAAACCCTTGGGATTCGAGAGGTTCCGTTTTGTGCAAAAAAAGGTGACTTCAAAGTACTACGCACCACAAATGGAGTATGAAGGCTACATCCATCATCCAGGCTTAAACAAATGGATTGAAGTCGTCGATTACGGATTGTACAGCCCGATCGCTTTGGCCAAGTACGATCTTGAATATCCAGTCTTGAATGTCGGAATTGGCGTTGAACGGGTTGCCCTAGCCCTATACGGAGAAGAAGATATCAGGAAGCTCGTTTATCCCCAGTTCTACACCGAGATATCATTATCGGACATTGAAATCGCCAAGACGATAGGGTACGAGATAGAACCGAAGAGCAAAGAGGGCATGAAACTTCGAGAGAGCATAATTGCCAAAGCAATTCATTATGCGGACGCTCCGGGTCCATGCGAGTTTCTTGTTCACGAAGGTAATATCCTCGACAGGAAGGTTAGAGCATACGTCTACGAGACTGATACTGATGTTAAACTGTTAGGGCCCGCAGCGAGAAACCGCATCTATGTCTACGATGGGAACATACTCGGTATTCCTTTGGAAGGCATGGAAGATCTTGAACTCGTAAGGGAAGCTAGGGCGAAGGGAATGGCGACAGAGATAAGTTACCTTGAAGGAGTGGCATCACTTGCAGCTGCGAGAGTGGAGGAGGCCGCCAAGACGGGGGAGAAAGGCGTGAACATCCGTGTTAAAGTCGCGAAGTCGCCTGCCGATGTTAACATCAAAATAGGCGATGTTGCGAAAAGGTATATAACTGGAAAGAGAAAGAAGATCGAGGTCAAGGGGCCCGTCTTCGTGGGAGTTAGGGCAGAGATGCTCGGCTAAACCGACGCTTCTCTTCTAACCTTATTTGCTAGGTTATGAGCGAGCCTTACCGGTTCTGGAAACTTCTTCACGGTCAAGAAATGCTTGACAATCTCCATCGCGGTCTCCAAGGCTATCATGTGACCAACCGAGACGAAGATAGGTTTACAGCCTTGTTTTGAGAGTAGGACCGTACCTATGATTCTTTCTTGATACTTTAGAGGAGCCGAGTCTCCAATTTTCTCCGGCCTGCCTTCATATTCTCCACATAATCTTGTTCCAGCGACACCTATCGTCGGCTTATTAATGGAAACTCCAACATAAGATGCGCAGCCGCAAAATAGAGGATGAGCGATTCCTTGCGAGTTTACTAGGAGAATATCGGGTTCCAAGTTCAGACTCTTTGCCAATTTAATTATTAATGGGCCCTCGCGGAAACCTAGAAAAGTTGGAATATACGGGAATGAGACCTTTCCCTTTATAGCCTTCTCTTCGATCACTCGGAAGCTATTATAGTCCATCGTTACTGCAGCAGTTATCGCTTCATCATCGAGATAGGCAACATCAAGTCCTGTAACTCGGTTAATCGGCTTTCTAAAGTCGTCCTCGGTCACTATCCTAGCAGCGATTCTTACCTGTATTCTTCGGAGCCTTTCTAAATCGTAACCTCGCCTTAATGGATCCGCAATCTGTGCAATTTTTCGATCTTCTGGCAAATTTGACATATTCAACTTTCACTTAATGATCAGAGACATTGGGAACTCCAGAATGAGTAAACCTGTTTTTGTTTATATTATGATGGGTAATGTCTTAAAGTATTATCTGGACATAAGAGGAGGCTGAAGTCAATAGAAGCCGTGGAATCTGTCAACCTCAGGAAGATTTACCGCAACAAAGAATCTGTCGAGGCTTTGAAAGGCGTCTCCATTTCCGTTAGAAAAGGCGAACTCTTCTCGTTACTCGGACCGAATGGTGCAGGCAAAACAACATTCCTAAGGATCATTTCCACGCAGCTTTTACCAACAACGGGGGAAGCCTACGTTTCAGGATATGATGTTTTGAAGCAGCCTGACCAAGTGCGTAAGCATATTGCAATTGTTCCGCAGGATGTGGCTACATACGGCAACTTCACACCATGGGAATACTCCTACTATTTCGCAGTACTCCGCGGCATGTCCAGACACGAAGCCAGAGAATATGCGGGGAAAGCTTTGAAAGCAGTCGAACTTTGGAACTTGCGAAACCGAACATGTTCAACACTTTCTGGCGGGGAGAAGAAACGTGCAATAATAGCTTCAGCCTTAGCCTCAAACGCAGATATTTTCATGCTTGATGAACCCACAAGCGGTCTGGACGCTGTAGCGCGCAGAAGCGTCTGGGCTATTTTGAGGGAAATGGTTGAGCAAGGCAGGACAATTCTATTGACGACGCATATAATGGAGGAAGCTGAAATGGTTTCAGACAGGCTCGCAATAATAAGTAAGGGAAAGCTGATTGCTGAAGGAACACCGGAACAGATTAAACGTCTTGCGAAAGAGAGATTCCGGGTTGTTGTGGAGGGCAGCTTAAGCAGTCTAGGAATTACAGTAAACAACAATCGAGTTACCAAATTCGGTAGTAGGTGGATAATCTATCTGAAAGACGAAGATGAGGCCTTAGAAATTGTTAGAACAGCATTAAGGAAGGGATTAAAGGCTGAGACTGCGCCCATCACGCTTGAAGACGTCTTTGTAAAACTAGTGGAAGGAGAAGCAGAATGAACGCTAAAATCGTAAGGGACGTTCTGATAATTGCGATGATGAGATCGATTCCAGATCTCAAGAGGCAGCCGTTGTTCCTGACGCTTGTCGGGTTGATAAGCGCCCTACCATTATTCTTTATAATGATGTTTGGTGGACAGCTGAGTAACGGGCTTATAGGGGCAATGGTTGCAACTACAGGTTTCATCGGTTTGATGGCTGCCATTCAGGACATCGCAGGGGATAGGTATCTAAAAATAAGGGAGATTATAGTCGCCATGCCTGTCCATCCGATTTCCTATGCTATGGGCATAGCTCTTGCTCCGTTGATAATCTCCTCCCCTGGGTTGGTAATCTTCGCAGCGCTTGCCATATGGTTGGGTGTGCTAACTTTTTTCCCTCTGCTCTGGTCGTTTATCATATTGATTTTGTGTTGGGCGACGTTGAGCAGCCTAGGGTTCCTGATATCAACCTATCTTCAAAGGGCAAGCATTTACACTTTGAACACTTTATCAAACCTTCTTGGGATAGCTCTAGTGTTTCTACCTCCGGTCTATTACCCAGAAGAGATGCTTGGCAGTTTCAGCTGGGCAGCCTTACTCTTTCCAACTTCGAACGCTGCCGGTTTGATTAGAATCTATGCAGGTTTGCTTGACGCAGACGTATTGATGCTTTTCGCACGATGGTCAATCCTAGTCACAACAATGATAGCCTGCAGTATTGCGACACTTGTTAAGGCAAAGTGGAGAGAAAGTTAAAAGTAGATAGCTGTCTTGGGGAAGAACTTGCTATTTCATCATCCAGAGTATTGTCTCTCTGTCAGCTTTCAATGATCTGGCTCTTCATCACGTAAAACATTATATGTGAATTCATGAATCTAGACTCATGTCGCAAAAACTTCCTGGCAAGGTAGCGTTAGTGACGGGCGCAGGCAGGGGTCTAGGTCGGGCTTATGCTCTTCATCTTGCCAAGATCGGCGCTGACGTAATTGTGAACGACATTAATCTCGAATCCGCAAAGGATTATGATGAGAAACTTACGGCGCCTACAGTCATGGATGAAGTCAGGAATCTGGGCAGACGATCGATCGGAATCCAAGCAGACGTGACCAACAAATACCAAGTTGACTCGATGTTCAAGCGCATACTAGACGAATGTGGGCATCTTGACATACTTGTCAACAATGCGGGCGGCAACCTCAATCGTCTAGGTCCTAAGGCTGGTTCGCCAGTCACGTTTCCTTCTTCTGCCTCGATGGAAGATCATCACTTTATCATGAATGTAAATCTGACCGGAACGATCTTGTGTTGCCAAGCCGCCAGCATTCCTATGAAGGAGCAGAAACGCGGCAAAATTGTGAACGTGGCATCCCAGGCGGGCATGCATGTAGCCCCTGAGATGGTTAGAGGCATGTCGTACAACGTCGCGAAGGCCGCAATAATACATTATACGAGATGCTTAGCCGCTGAGCTTGGCCCTTACAACATTAATGTTAACTGTATTGCTCCCGGATGGATATACACATCTAGAGCAGTAGCCGAAGGGAGAAGAGGAGAGGTCGCGAAAGCACTTGAGAAGCAGATTCCCCTAGGGCGCCTAGGTTGTCCTGAAGACGTCGCCAAAGTAGTTGAATTCCTAGTAACGGATCTTTCGGATTATGTCACAGGACAGTGCATATCCGTCTGTGGGGGTTACGTCCTCTTCTGAAGGATAACCTCGCGGTTATCGATCATCTGCACTTTTGACACTTTATTGTTCAACCACCATTTTTCGTCGCGGTGAAGAGGAGCATCGAACCATAGATCTCCGGTCTGAAATCTTTGAAGCCAGCCTCCCCTAACCATCTGTCCAATTCAGTTAGTTCAAAAACATGGACACCGTGACTTTCCCTTAGATGTTCGTAGACACGTCTATACTTGAGGAACCTCCTCCTAGTGAAAGTCATGACTGCCAGCGGGCTTCTAGGCTCCAAAACTCTAGATATTTCTCTTAATGCCTTGACAGTGTCAGGGAACAAGTGCAACGCCCCTGAGCAACAAGCAGCGCTGAAAAATCGGTCAGGGAACGGCAGGTTCTCAACGTCGGCTCGAGCCAAGATGATATTGCTTAACCCAACCTTGTCGGATCGCTTTCTCAACTGTTCAAGCATCCCCTGTGAGATGTCTATCCCATACACCTTGTCTGCTTCCTTGGCAATAGACCTCGTATAGATGCCTGTTCCGCAAGCGATGTCTAGCACTGTGCCACCTTGTGCATCGGTCATCTCTGTTACTTTCTTGACGGTGTCTCTCACAGAAGGGATTCTGATTCCGCCATATACGTGATAGACGATCGGATACCAAAGCCTAGTTTCGTATATCTTGGCAAGCCTATCGACCATGCAGACGGATCTGATTGTCGGATTCTCGCTCTCGGACGGCGTCTGGGTTAGGAAGTCTGGAATCCCGTTCTCCATAATGTAAGTCCTTCGGCAGGATTGGCAGGAATACGCATCATCAGCGAACGAAAGTCTAGATTTGCACATGGGGCAGACATATGGTAGCGACTCGACATTGAGAGAAGGTGACTTCATAGACATGGTTTGTTGCCGCGGACCAAGCGCCTTCCCAACTCGTCCCTAAGATAAATGTGACGAAAGGGCTATTTATGTCGCTTCGGTTTTGAACAGTTTTTTCCAGAAAGCCTCATCTTGGCTGCTAGTCAGTCCAACCGTTGCGCTCAACATTGCCATCAAACTCGGCATAGGTCCTTCAGTGCCCAGAGCTAAGGCTTAAATAACATGCCTCCTGAAAAAGTGCTTTGGGAAGATTGTAATGTTAAGGACTAGAGTAGCTAGTTTTGAAGGCTCTGGCAAGATATCGCTTAAGGAAGTGGACCTGAGGCCTGGTGAGAACCAACTCCTCGTGAAGATGCATCAAGCACCCATTTGCGGGACAGATAAACTCTTTTTCCGGGGAGAGATCCCAGACGAAGTGAAGATGCCGATTTGCCCGTGGGGACACGAGGGAGGAGGCACTGTAGTCGAAGTCGGATCTAAGGTTAGGGAGTTCTCTATTGATGACCAAGTGATGTCCTTCGGGTACGGAACGTATGCTGATTACTGTCTTTTCACTTTGCCCTATGGCTGCTTACCAGCTCCGGAGGGCGTAGATATGGACATCGCATGTCTAGGGGAGCCGCTGTCCTGCGCTGTCTACGCTTCTCAGGTTGCGACTGAGAACATGCAGGTAGGTGATATTGTCGCCGTGGTTGGAGCTGGTTTCGCCGGCCAGGTGATCGCGGAAGGCGTAAAGATGGGCGGAGCCGAGAGGCTAATCGTGATGGACCTAATAGACGAGAAGCTCGAGCTGGCGAAGAAGCTAGGAGCCGACGTGACGATCAACGTCCAGAAGGAGGATCCGTCCGATTCGGTGATGGATTTGACTGACGGAAGAGGAGCAGATCTAGTTGTTGAGGCTTCGGGTTCCGGAGATGGATTGAACACGGCCTCCGAAATCGTTAGGCACAATGGAACGATCGCCATCTACAGCCACTACATGAAGCCCTTCATGGCAAACATGCATCGATGGCATGGGGATTGTATAAATGTGATAAATACTTGCCTGATGCATCGTACCAGAGAGGAAGCCGTCGTCGGCGTTAGAGAAGCCTTCAGACTAGTAAAGAAAGGCATTTTCAACATAAAATCTCTCATAAGTAGGGAGTACCCCCTCTCGGAGATCGCGGAAGCGTTCAGGAAAGAGACGGAAGACCGAACATCCGTGAAAACGGTCATTATCCCATAGGTACAGCTGAGACAAATGCGAAGGACTTAAAGGGTATTTCACGAACGAATTCATCATGGCCTGATGCGTCTTCATGTCTATGAGGTTTCGCGTTTTCTGAAAGAACCTTGCTGACTTAAGGTCCTTCTGGAAGAATGCTGAGAGCATAACCTGTGTTTCCTGACTTCTTTGGTGGAAAAGTCTAGACCTCGTCTAAGGTTCTGAGAAATTCTTCTTTTGATAAGCCTGTGTCTCTGATAATTTTTGCTAGGAGACCTCTACCTATTTCTTCTCCTGGGTGAATGGGAACTACCGTTATCCGTCCATCAGAATGTTTAAGCACCATGTGGCTTCCTTTTTGTCGAGCAATTTGGAAGCCGAGCTTGGTTAACGCTTTTATCACTTTATTAGGTGACGTTGGCCTGAGTGCCATGAGGCTTAAGCCTCAACTTCCAAAAGCTGTACGCCTACGAATTCTGTTCTCAGGCCTTTTAGGGCTTCTTTGCCCTCAGCTTCCAAATAAGCCTCCACCGCCTCCCTCATCCGCTTCATCAGTTCATCTAAGCTTTTTGCTTGGGTGTGGCAGCCTGGAAGCTCAGGAACCGAGCCTATAAACCATCCATCTTCATCCCGTTCAACCACGACACTGACCTTCAAGTTCCAAGTCACCAATAGAGCTATTAACAAGCTGCCTTATAATCCGTTTCCCACCTGCATCTAATTTAACAATCATACTTTCAAGAGCATATATTCAAAAATTTGTGTGGTGCACGCGACCCGTTGAATCAAAGGCTTGTTAAAGCTCAATAGATAGAAAAGAGAGGAAGACGCCTTACCCATGCCCCATTCTTAAGATGAAGTCCATGGCTGCTCGTTTCGATAGAACAAAGAAAAACATGGTCTTGAATCGAACACCGACGTACTGCGCCTTCTAATAACGATGGAATATGATCGGATCACTTCAGGTCGAAGCCTGTGATCAGCCCGAAGAAAAAAGAGGGGGAAGTTTATTTCAGGAGTTTCAGTGCTTCTTCACATCGTCAAAGCAGTTACTTAACTTCTTCGGGAAATCCTTTGTACTCGATAATGCCTAGTTGTTTGAGAAAATCCAATTCGTCTGAGACGGCGGCCAACATTTCTACAACCTTGTCATCAACTATACGCCAGATGATAAACGCTTCCCATGTTGTCTTCTTGCCAGTAGGGGCTAATCCACGATACTCGCCTATGTGTGTCCCCGTACCTTTAATACGAATCCACACCTTATCCCCTTCAGCGATTATGTCCTCAATGGTCTCATGTGTATCTGGAAAGCTCTTGTAAAACATAGTCAAGTGTTGTTTGTAACTTTCCAGACTCCGCAACTGGCGCGGATGGTCAACATAGTCAGGTGCTATTAACTCGTCCAGCACATCTAGGTTCCGCTTATTGAAGGCTTCAAACATCTTGCGAACAATAGCCTTATTCTTTTCTAACGACATAATACACCCCCTTTATTATCAATCCTAATTATCTCTTTTTGGTATTCAAGATGTGTTGTGTTTTTTGTAGAGAGAAAAAGATTAAATTTTATCCCCAAATTAGCCCGAGGAAAAATGGGGGAAAGGTGTCTGAGTCACTGCGGGGTTCTTAAGGTGAAGTCTATGGCTGCGCCTCTTTGAATCTCCTTTAACGTATCTTCAATCTGTTCTAAGATTTTTTGGCAACCCTGACAGCGGGTATTCGTTTGTCGAGATAGAATCCGCACCCATCTGAGCGCCTCGAATGCGCCCTGAGGGTAGTCACGCATGTTTGTTCACCTTCTTCCCTCTTATTTGCAAAACCGTATTTTTGTCATGAGGAAGTTATCTAACTTTTTGACAGGTTTTTGTAACCATGGTCCTATACGGAAATGTTTCTACGTGTAGAAATTTCCTATACCGAAATCGGGTTAAGGAAGGAAACCTAAACATAATTGACATTTTTTGTG
>Ga0315309_1002791_pt1 | contig 10095 bp, 9 predicted proteins | sample TDP4_MG_FD_203080 | JGI IMG/M metagenome (GOLD analysis project Ga0315309, IMG submission 203080) | Freshwater sediment microbial communities from Lake Towuti, South Sulawesi, Indonesia - TDP4 | ecosystem: Environmental > Aquatic > Freshwater > Lake > Sediment | place: Indonesia: South Sulawesi...
TAAATCGCTCCACCATGAGCACGGTATCCAGTCTCGGGTATCTCAATGGGTGAGCCTTCCGCGGCATCTGGGTCCCCATGCTAGTTGTATCAATTGATATACTTAAAGTTTTAGGGTCAGATCCCGCAGGCGAAGGTACAGGAACATCCTCATCTGTTGGCATCTCGCCCGCCAAGGCTTTGGGTGGGGGCTCTTTTAAAGGAAAAAACAGGCGGGTTCTGTTTCACCTTCGGGATATAAACGATGATAAAAATTTTGCGCTCAATGTGATCGGCCCAAGCCACGAGTTTCGTCCGAGATTGTCTTGTTCATCGCCGAGAGATCTCCTCGGAATTGTTAACTTAGCTAATCCTCCTTTTTACCTTATCTCCACTGGCTCGTAGCTCTCTTTCTCTTCCCTCAAATACTGCGCCAATTTATCGGCTCCTCCCTTATCACCGTTCTGATATTTGATCGCTGCCTATTTTTTCGTTCAGGCTGCGTAGCTACCGCTGGCCGGGTGTGAACGCCCCCAGGATGAAACAATTATGGCAAAATAAAATCAGAGAGGCGCTCGAGGCGCCCCATTTCGGAACTAGATTTTGGGACGTCTATTTTTTGATTCCGCCCCACTTGGAGATGTAAAGGATGCCGAAAATGCATACCACTGTGATGATAACCCCTGAGATTGTTGCAGTTATTGCACCTGTAGAATCAGTTATTTCATTAATTTTTAGTCCTGCTAGGTTGAACAATCCCACGATTATATCTCTCCAGATTAGGGCGATGATGAATCCAAATGCAGCCGCGATCGCTGTCGCTATCGTTGATTTCACTTCACCCAAACCGACCATTTTTTTCACCTCCTCAGGCTTTTTATTTCCAAACGCGACGTTCATTTCGATAAATAAAAGCCATCCCGTTCCAAAACTTTCCTCCGATCGAAGTCCTTTCAACTTTACCCAGCCCAGGGGAATTAATGATCACAGCCCTTAACCGACATCGCATTTATATGGAATGTTCAAAAAATTAGAGAAATCCATATATACTTATAAGGTTAATATGGAATTGATTGCTATGACCAATAAAGGCATATTACTAGCGGAGCTGCGCTCGGCCCTTCTCGAACGGGCGAGCTTGGAGAGTATTCCCGAGCCCGTTTGGAAGCGCGCAGCTGCCCTCAACACATGGGGAACGAACGCTGTGGAGGGGAGCACGATCACATGGGAAGATGCACAGCGCCTGCTCCTGGAGGGAAAAAGCGTCCCCGACAGGCCGGTCAGGGACGTCATGGAGACCATTCAGCACGAGCGCACGTTTCGCTCCCTCTCCGAGCTGCGCGGCTCTCCCATAGATCTGAAGCTCATCCTGCAGCTCCACGAATCCGTCTTCAGGGGGGTCCTACCAGATGCCGGCCAGTGGAGGCGGGTGAACGTCCAGGTGAGGGGAGCTGCCTTCATCCCTCCGCGGATGGAGCGAGTAGTGCCTGAGCTCGAAGCCTATGAGCGGGATTACCGAAATCGGGACGTCGCGGGCGAGGATGTGTTCGGGCTCGGCGCATGGATGCACTTCGAGTTCGAGCGCATACACCCCTTCACGGACGGAAACGGGAGGGTCGGCAGGCTGCTGTTGAACCTCCATTTCCTCGATCACAACTGGCCGCCTGTGCACGTCCTACCCCGCCACCGAAAGGCCTACCTAGACGCGCTGAACGACGCCGCGAGGGGGAACCTCTCGCCGCTCGAGGGTTTCCTGAAGCTCCTGATGGGTGCCAGCTTGGTGGACCTCCTCGACCAGGTGGGAACTTCCGAGGACGGGCTGATGGACCTGAAGGAGATCTCGAAATCCGCGCCCTATGGACTGAAGTACCTCGCGCTCCGGTGTCAGCAGGGAGCCATGCCAGCAGTTAAGACAGGTAGGGAATGGCGGACCAGCAGGAGGGTGATCGGACTTTATGCGAGGCATGTGACAAGGCAAAGGACCTGAGCTGACGGGAACATCCAGCACCCCAAGTTCCTATGAGATCTCAACCTCACTCCCTATCGCCCACCCGGGCAGGCCCTTCGGGAAGCGGGCGCGGTAACAATCGCTGCCGTGTGCATCGACGATTTTTCCGATGATCCGGCTGCCCGATCGTGTATCCCGCCAGATGACTTTTCTTCCGATCAAAGTCCCCCCAATTTTGCCCCGAGGTCGAATGATGGCCTCTCGATTGTAGCGAGTTCGGGGCCCTCCCCTGAAATTGACGATTACTGCCCTCGTGGCAACACCCCAGCTATAAGCTCAGCGAGCTGGCCCGGTAGCTTCGCCCGATTGCTTGGAGTAACTTCAAACAGCCTGACGTCTGGCCTGGACTTGACGGCGCCTATGAAGCCAGTCGCCGTTCGCTGGTGGATGACCGCTAGCAATGGCTTGGATGAATCAAGCGCCGCCAGCACGGCCCGCCTGAATCCCTCGCTGTGCATCTCCATGGGCGCGATCTCATCTATGACCACGAAATTCGCCTCCCGGAGCGCCCGACCTATCGCGAGCTCGCTCATGGCATCGACGTTCTCGACGTTGACTCTATACTTGCTCACCTGTGGGCCCGTCGGCTGGTCGACGTGCGCCAAAATTCGCTCCTCACCAGTCATGAGGTCTATCATCTTGAAGCCTAGCCTCTGGCCCCCCTCTCGGACCTCGGGACAGTAGAGCCCGCCGGGTTTGAGACCTCGCCCTCGCAGGATTTCGACCGCTCCCTCCACAACTGAGGTCTTGCCGCTCCCCGGGCGTCCGGTAATGAGGAAGTTGTTCGGCATCGTCCCCCAGATTTAGGGATCTGACATTGGATAAAAAATCGATGATGCGCACGCACTTAGCTCGCGTGCTATGGAGAACTCGAAAAGAAGCTTTATCATCGGCCTAAGAAAAGGGGCCCGTAAAAACGACATCACGTGTCCATGGCTTTGATTCTCTCAGCGGATACCTCAATTTGGTCCAGATTTTTTACAGCTTCTCGGATTCCCTCGATCATCGTAGCTACTCCAGGGGGATACCACTCCTCCTGGCATCGCGTGCAAACCAGCACGGGCACTCCTTTGATCAAGGTGCCGCCTGTGCGCTCCTCCTTGTACTTGATGCGCGTTCTTCCGCCGCATCTGCACGGGTATGTCCTCATTTTCTTCTCCTCCTCGTGAAGGTCGGATCCCATCTCGCTGAATCTGGTACATATACGGTCACGAGATAACATAAACTTTCCCTCGGAGATAGGACCACGTGTACGGGCCTTCCGTTGACGAAGACGAGCACCAAAGCACTCTCACCGTAGGGGTCTTGGGGGTAATGCTCGACCAGGACAAATTCCCTTCGGAGTGCATCCTCCAACATGGATTCGCTTATGCCTTCATCCTCCGCTTCCCTTCGAGCGTGCCTGCGCCAGATGATGGTCCCCAACGATGCCTTTATCCTTTCGACGATTGCCAACTGCCCGACAAGGCTTTGTGCTGGAGCTCCTTATAAGGGAAAAATTGCTGATAGTTGTCGAAAAATCTCGTCCAGCCACACTTTTGGACAGAGATCGTTTATAACGAGAAATTTCGACGAAGGCGACCCATCCGTGTCACAGCTGTGACATTTCCCACATCTAACGGTACGACTGGTAGGCCTGATACTGCCATGGGTTGCTCGAGACTATCGGCGGCAGCAGGATGACGTCCTTGCCCAAGTTGGCGTACTGCTCGTACTGCGTTATCAGGATGCCTAGTTCCTCGGGCACCGCGACCACGTACATCACCGAGACATCGAACTTCCCGAGGTGTGCGGTCCGGACGCGCTCCATGATGTCGAGGGCGTAGTCCTCCCAGCCCACAGCTGCCGCTTCCGTCGAGCCAGCCGCGAGCGCTTTGAGGGTCTCCCAGACATCGACGGTATAACTCGCCGAGGTGTTTTCGTATGCCAAAATCCAGCTGATTGTCGAGAGGTCCGCTGTGGAGTATATCGTCTCTAGGATCACAGCAGGGCCGAACAGGAAACTCGAGTTCTCGGTCGCGCTATCGTACACCCAGATGTCCGCCACCATGCCCGGCCTGAGATCTGGTGCCCGATCGAAGGCATCGGCTACGGGTATTGCGACCAGCCTTGGATCGTCGAAATCCCAGCCGCGCAATATCTGCCAGCTCGACCCCCTGACCAGCGCGAGCGCATTTTCCTTTGGCATGATCAGGCGGTAGGCCGCAGTACGCTGCAGCACTTGGTTGAACTCGTTCACCTTGCTCTGTACGAGGGTCTGCAGGTACGTCCGCCATGCAGAGGTCGCCTGAGTGTCTATCGTGCCGGAGGTTTCGAGGGCCTGCAGGTCGGCCAAGGTCGTCTTATTGTTTATATCATTTTTGAGGCTCGTTTGAAGCGTGGCCAGTGCCGTGACATCGCTCGCGGAATGATAGGTGCCTGCGACCACTGTGTCAACTCTACCGAGGAGCTCCTTGCGCTTCGACTCGCGCAGAGCTACATCCGACATCTCCCTGAGTATCGAGTTTATCTCATCTTTCGATTCAGCGGCTATAACATCTGACCTAAATTTTGAGGCCTCGCCCTGCGCTTGGGAGGTCCCGATCGTGCCCAACGTCCGATCTATCTCGCTCAGGGCCGAGGTCTTGGTGCGGTCGAGTTCATCTCGGGCGGGCCTGAGGAATCCAAAGTAGTAGATGCCAAAAACGATCAAACCCACGATTAAAAACACCACCAAGGCACCAACGGCGACTCTAACATCGACGTCTGTGTCTGAGATAGTTATCACCCTCTCGTGACAAAAACTATGTGGAAAAGTGGCATATAACTATAACGTGTCTGATAACGTGTTTTGGTTGACGAATGGAAAAACAGATGCTGCGCGAGCGAGTATGGCGTGAACTCGAACGTCGTGGCGTGGTGACCTTTCCGAGACCCGCGCGTGGGCGGATCCCGAATTTCGTGGGGAGCGATGCCGCCGCTGCCCGCCTCCGCTCTTTATCTGCATATGAGTCGGCTAAGGTCATCATGGTGAACCCAGATGCCGCTCAGCTGGCGGTGAGGGAACTCGCGCTCCGCGATGGCAAGCGGTTGCTCATGGCTTCGCCCCGCCTACGGGCTGGCTTCATCATGCTCGGCCCGAAGACCATCAAAAACCCCAGGGAGGCCGCGACAATCCGAGGGGCCTTCAAACACGGGCGCAACGTCGACATCGAAAATGTGAAGGTTGATCTAATTGTCGAGGGCTCAGTGGCAGTCGACTTGAGAGGTGGGAGAGTTGGGAAAGGAGGCGGGTTCGGTGATATAGAAGTGGCGATCCTGAAGGAGGTGGGTGCCGCAACCGATGCCACGCCGATCGTCACGACCGTCCACGAGCTGCAGATCGTTGAAAGCGTGCCCATGACGGAGCACGACATGCCCGTCGACTTCATCATTACCCCGGAGAGGGCAATTGAAGTAGAGCATGGTTACCGAAAGCCCCCTGGCATTTTCTGGGAGCTTTTGCCCTCCGATGCGTTTAAGCAGATGCCAATCCTTGCTGAATTGAGGTGAAACCCTGATAGCTGGCGCTGATGAGTCGGGGCGCGGGCCAGTTTTCGGCCCGATGGTGCTTTGCGGGGTACTCCTAGATGAGCAAACACTGGATGAGCTTAAAGCCGCCGGCGTCAGGGATTCGAAGCTACTGAGTCCTAAGAGGCGCGAGATGCTTGCCAAGCTGATCGCCGAAAGGGCTGCAAAGTTCGAGATCGTCGAGCTCTCGCCAGCTGAAATCGATGAACTCAGGCTCATCAAAAAAATTAACCTCAACGAGATCGAGGCAATGAATTTTGCCCGAATCCTGGACCGCCTGAAGCCGAAAGTTGCTTACGTCGACTCAGCCGACCCAGACCCGGAGATGTTCAAGGAGAGAATCAAGAGGCACCTGCGGACGAGGCCAAAACTCGTGGTCGAAAATTACGCCGACCGCAAGTACGTCGTCGTCTCAGCGGCATCCATCATCGCAAAGGTGAAGAGGGACGAGAGGATAGCTGAGCTCAGCCGTAAATATGGCGAGTTTGGTTCAGGTTACCCTGCTGATCCTCGCACGGTCGGTTTTCTGGAGCGATGGGTCCGCGAGCACGGCAAGCTGCCAGAATTTGCACGGAGGTCTTGGGAAACCGCACAACGGATCGAGCAGCAGGCTAAACAGCGGAAATTCTGAAAATTTCGATACTTATGAAAATTTATCTTTAGTACATAGAGTTCCTTTTTTTAGGGATGGGGGCAAGAATACTTTCGGTGCCCTCTCTCCCCGAAAATCATATGACCTCGATATACAGAACTTCAAAAAGAGGTGCTCGGGTGACGAAGCGAGCTGAGCTGAAAAAGCAGAAGGTCCCAAAGATCGCGGAGCCTAGATACCTCGATGCGGTGAAATTCGTCGACGATTATTTAGGTATGTTGGATTGGCGGGTTAAGGAAAACGCCAATATACCCTTCTCTTTTTCCTCGATGTTTTTGCAAGCGGCCGGCGAAACAGTCGCGCGCTACACTTTATCTAAGGTCTATCCAAGAAAGATAAGCCAAGCCCACATCGAAGGGGATTTCCACATCCATAATCTTCCTTTCGGTTTAGTTGGATATTGCGCGGGTTGGTCCATCAAGGATTTACTTTTACAAGGTTTCAGTGGTGTTCCTGGGCGAACTGAGTCATCGCCTCCAAGACACTTCTCCTCGGCTTTGCTCCAGATAAGTAATTTCTTGGGAAGCATTCAAAATGAGTGGGCTGGGGCACAGGCTGTTAACTCGCTGGACATTTACCTAGCGCCTTTCGTGCGAAAGGACGGGCTGAGCTACAGGCAAGTGAAACAGGCGATGCAGGAATTCACCTACAACTTGAACATTTCCTCGCGCTGGGGGGGCCAGTGCGTTTCTGAGGACACGGAGGCTTTGACGTCGAGTGGTTGGAAAAAATACGATGAAATAAAAAAAACCGATGAGATAGCAACGTTCAACTTGCAGACGGGCAAAATAGAATTTTTGAAACCTGAGCAGATTTCGATATTTGATTATGATGGCGTTCTCATCTGCCTTAAAAACCGTATCCAAGAGCAACTCGTGACTCCCAACCACAAAGTCGTCAGAAAGAAATTTAACTCAGAAAAAATTGAATTTATCGAAGCCGAAAATCTCTTCAGATTTAAAACGCCAATCCTCCTGCCCATCGCCGCCGCGACCGGAAGTACTGAAGAAATAGACGACAATCTCGTAAAGTTATGTGCATGGTTAGCCGCCGAAGGAACTTTCTCCGAAGGAAGAGGAAGGGTCTCGATATACCAATCAGAAATGAATAACAGGAACTGCGAAGAGATTAGAAATTGTTTTAGAACACTCAATCTCACATGGGACGAAACGAAGCGCACTCACGGTTTTTCAAAAGCTCCAGTAATAAGGTTCAGGCTGGGGCAGGCTAGCTCTAGAAAAATAAGGCAATTCATGAACTCGAAGAAAATCCCAGATTTTATCGGAAGACTAAGTTCCAGACAAATAAGACTTTTCATCGATACTTATGTTAGAGGAGATGGCCATATTGAAGAAAATGGACGGATCAGAATCAGTACAAAAGACGAAGCTATTCGAGACCAGATACAAAAATTATGCGCCCTTTGCTGTTACGGTACCACGAATTGTTTGAGAAAACAAAACAAAGTTTGGCAAATAAACATCATAAGAAATGCCGTTACAAACATTACAAAGCTAAGTAGGGTTAGATACAAAGGCAAAGTCTGGTGCCCAACTACCAAAAACGGCACGTTTATCGCAAGGAGAAAGGGCAAAGTTTTCATCACCGGGAATTCCCCTTTCACCAATATTACTTTCGAACTTAAGGTGCCTGAGGATATGAAAAATGAACCAGTGATCTACGGGGGCAAAGCGATCGATGAAACCTACGCCGATTTCCAACCCGAAGCTGACATCATCAATCGCGCCTTCCTAGACGTGATGATCCACGGCGACATGCGTGGGCGAATTTTCACCTTCCCCATCCCAACCTACAACGTAACGAAAGATTTTGACTGGGATTCCGAGGTTTCCAACTTGCTCTTCCAGGTGACAGCGAAGTTTGGGATCCCTTACTTCCAAAACTGCATAAAAGGCGGCATCGATCCGCGTGAGGTTAGGGCGATGTGCTGTAGATTGCAATTGGATTTGAGAGAACTTCACCGCAGGTACGGTGGCTTCTTTGGCTTTGCCGATAAGACCGGTTCAGTGGGCGTTGTTACCATTAACATGCCCCAACTCGGCTACCTCTCAAGAGATGAGGGTAAATTCTTCGAGCGGCTCGAGCGGCTGATGGAACTCGCGAAGGACAGCTTGGAGGTAAAGAGGAAGCTCGTCGAAGAGAACATGAAACGTGGATTGCTGCCTTTCTCCGCGCGATATCTGGGGACGCTCAAGTTTCACTTCTCCACCATCGGGCTGATCGGCATGCATGAGACTTGCTTGAACTTCCTCGGCGAAGGTATCGAAACAAAGGCCGGGAAGGAGTTCGCGATTCGCGTGCTGAAGTTCATGCGCGAAAGGCTCGTCAAGTTCCAGGACGAGACGGGTAACATTTACAACCTGGAGGCGACACCGGCCGAGGGGACTTCCCATCGCCTAGCGAGGCTCGACAAGAAACGTTATCCTAAAATTATCACCGCGAGCAAAAAAGTGCCGTACTACACGAATTCCACCCATTTGCCGGTTGGATACACGAACAACCTCATCGAGGCCCTCCGCCACCAAGATGACTTGCAGGTGCTCTACAACGGAGGCACGATCCTGCACGGTTTCCTAGGCGAGGCGGTAAGCAGCGCCGAGGGGTGTAAGGTGCTCGTCCGAAAGATAGCGGAGAACTTCAGGCTGCCCTATTACACCATAACCCCAACTTTTTCCATCTGTATGGAACATGGCTATTTGCGGGGAGAGCACTTCAAGTGCCCGTACTGTGGAAAGCCAGCGGAGGTCTACTCGCGAATAGTAGGATATTATCGACCCATAGCGAATTGGCACGTCGGGAAGCGGGAGGAGTTCCGCGATCGTCTTGAATACGACGAGAAAATCAGCATGAAGGAGATCTGATTGAAGTTCCGCTTGATGGGCATCACAGACCTATCGACAGTTGACTGGCCCGGAAAGCTCGCCGCGATCGTGTTCTTTCAAGGTTGTAACCTGCGCTGCCCATGGTGCCAAAATGTGGATGGCATCGACCCTCGTGGGGGGAAGGATGTTGAAGTCGAAGATGCAATTAAACACATCGGGGGACTCAAACCAATGATCGATTCAATTGTGCTCACTGGAGGTGAGCCCCTCCTTCAACCGGAAGCCTGCTTAGAGGTTTTAAAAGCCGCGAAGAAATTCGGGCTCAACTGCGCGATTGAAACAAATGCGACTGCCCCCCAAGCGCTCAAACGTTTGCTGCCTTACTTGGACCTCGTCGCCATCGATGTGAAAGCCCCTTTGGGCGACCCAGAGCTCTACGATAAGATCACCGGATCAACTGGGACGCCTGGCTTAGTGCAGAAGGTCAAGGAGGGCCTGAAACTCGCCATCAACTCTAGAGCTGAGGTCGAAGCTAGAACCACGGTGGTCCCCACGCTGAACGACGACCCGGCCATCATCGCGCGACTCGTCAAGGATACAAAGGGCGTCGATTGCCTGAGGCTCCAGCAGTTCAGGAACCAGCGGACCCTCGATCCGAGTTTTCAGAAGCTCCCCATGCCAAGCAGGGAAAAACTCCTCAAGCTCGCGCGCGCGGCGAAGGGGAAGGGAATAAAAAGCGTGAAAATTTTTACGGTCGAGGGCGGGCTTGAAAACGTTTGAAATTGCCCCTCGATGATGCAACGGGGTTCTCCATCAAATAGTGGCTTAATTAAGGGAGTTCCATCGGCCTCCAACTTTCCTGCTCCCGACTAAGTCTCTCAATAAGTTCTGGGTAAGTTATCACCGAATATCCATTAAAACCTTGAATATTTTCGCCGTGCAAGCTCGATAAGTAATCGAGCATACTGATTGTTTCCTTCGGCGATAAAGTGCCCCCGTAGTAACCTGCTACAGGGTGCGCCCACTTCCCGCGCTGACTTATGAATATGATAACAGCATACCCAG
>Ga0315309_1002792_pt1 | contig 10095 bp, 14 predicted proteins | sample TDP4_MG_FD_203080 | JGI IMG/M metagenome (GOLD analysis project Ga0315309, IMG submission 203080) | Freshwater sediment microbial communities from Lake Towuti, South Sulawesi, Indonesia - TDP4 | ecosystem: Environmental > Aquatic > Freshwater > Lake > Sediment | place: Indonesia: South Sulawesi...
AAGATGATGCCCATATTCTCGCCCGCGGCCTTTACTCTTATGGCTAAGGTTTTGAACATGGATTCCGTCTGGCTATAGAGATAATGCAATACGTCGCCTCCGGTTCTTAGGGTTGAGGCGTAACCAAGAAGCAACTCCTTGAATTCTTTTAGGCCCATGACCTTTGCAGCATTAGCCATGGCTGAAACAGGATCGTGCCCCGACGTGAGAGCCAGCCGTTGAATTCTCTCTATCTGTTTCCTAAGCTCAGGTAGTAAAGATGTTTTTCGAAGCCTCATTAGACTTGCGTAAGGTGATAATCCCCCGCTGACCATGACGCTGAGGTACATCGAAGCGTAGGGGATCTCACTTTTGAGCCCTGAGATTCTGTTAGAGGCTAGCATTTTGGGAACTGAAATCCCCATTAATAGCACTACAAGAGGTATCGAGCCTAATATTACGGTCACGTAAGGTTTTGAAAGAAATGAGAGACCCGTCAATGCTAGCATTAAGACTAAGTAGGCAGCGAAACCAAGGGTGGAAACGATGACCAAGAAGCTGACTATGCTGAGGTAGACTTCTGGATGGAGTCTCATGTTAGCTGCTTCCATGTTATCTTCTAAGCCTTTGTAAGCCTTGAGGAGGAGCCTTCCCACTGGACCAAAATACGCGTAACAGAAATCTTCTAAAGCTCCCGCCATTAAGGCTCACCAGTTTTTCTAGCGTATATGCAGAGAATTGTAGTATTTCATAACGGCCTCTGTAACTTCCTTGTAGTTTGTCTTTCCATCTCGTACCATGTTACCTAATATCTCCTCTCTGCGTTGAATCTCCTCCTTGAGGTCTTTCTTTCTCTTTCCAGTCTTGGCGGCTATCTTGTCTAAGAGGAAGCTTTCGTCAAAACTTGAATAGAAAGTGTCATTTGCAGGTGACCATTCCGAGATTTGCTTGTACTTTTCAAAATCGACGATCTCCCAAATGTTTCTGATTCTTCTGCCGAATTTCAGGCCCATTCTTCTTCTGGGCAGGTCGACCCTCGAAACGTAGATGCATACATTCATCAGAGGCACGTAGATGTCAGCTACGTTCATAGGAGGCGAGGTTAAACGCTTAACAACGTGATCTAAGCTGTCAGCGTGCATCGTGCACATGCCGCCGTGGCCTGTTGCAAGGGCCTGGAATAGAGCATAAGCTTCTTCTCCTCTAACTTCACCTACGACAATGTAGTCTGGTCTGTACCTTAGGCTCAGTTTGACTAGGTCGAAGAGGCTTATCATACTCTCTTTGGTCGCTCCGAATTTGAAGCCTTCTCTGCCTACGAGCTGGACCCAATTCTCATGCAGAGTGTTCATCTCTGCTATTTCCTCAACCGTCACCATCTTGTCATGTGGCTTTGTCAGGCTTATCAAGGCGTTCAGCATGCTTGTCTTCCCAGCTCCTGTTCCACCTATGACCATGAGGCTCATTTTGTGCTCAAGAAGCAACCAAAGGTACGCAGCGATGTTTTCGTCCAGTGTTCCCATTTCAATCAGGTTCGCTATGGAGAGAGGGTCGCTACGGAATTTTCTCACACAGAAGCTGCTTCCGAATGTGGAGATTTCCCGCATGAAGGTAGCTGCTAGGCGGTGTTTTTCTGGAAGCATCGCATCGAGCATGGGACGGGCACTTGAAACGTGTTTACCGGACATGTGGGCTAGCTTGACGATGAAGTTGTTTAGCTCCGTCTCGTCTGAAAACTTGATGTTAGATGGTATGCTTTCATACTTTCGATGCCAAACGTAGACCGGCCGATCGATCCCGTTGCAGGAGATATCTTCAATCTGAGTGTCTTTAATGATGGCGTCTAGATCGCCGTATCCAGCTAAGTCTCGGATAACGTAGTAGAATATTTTTTCCCAGGATTTCTGGTCGAACTTTCCTAGGCTTCGTTTGTATTTTAATGATAGCCTCTTAGCCTCTGACAGAACGTAGGAAGCTGTATCGACCTCCATTGTCTCAGGCGGGGCGAGCTCCTTAGTGAGAAGCGAAACAAGTTCATCGTGATTCTCCTTCTCTTGAGGGCTCAGCAGAACCTCTTCCACCATGTACTGGATTTCTTCACCTGCAGAGACGATGTTAATCTTGGCTAATGGATTGCTTATCCAGTAACTTTCAATGATCTTATAGCCCGGTTCCTCCGTTTTCTTCGCTCTCTTCTCTCTTTTTACTCTTTTCTTCACGTTCTTCGTTCCTTTCGGGCTACGGTCACTCTTCAAAACAGTCATCTCCCTTAAGAGGGGGACTGGAGCCTTTTTCTTAGTCTAAACCATCCTTTCATCCATCAAAAGGTGAGGCTGTATTGATAAATCAGTTATGAATCACATTTACATACTTGAAAATCATCTTTCAGCGCTTGGCACCCTCAGATGAATTGAGATGTGAACCTTCACGGCTATAGTTATTAGCTGAGTCTTACCCTCTAAGATCTATAAAGAGGGGTTCGTCAGTCAAGTGAACAAGAGATTTATTGATTGAACATATAGGTTTGAAGAGGAGAAAGGATTCTCAGGTTTGAGGCACGAATACTTGTTAGGTCATAGGCATTTCCCAATTAACTGTCCGTATCCCGGTCTTCCAAATTGGGCATCAGTTAGGCTAGCTAGAATTAAATGATTTATAAACTTAATTCCTAGAGGATTCTCTGGATCACCCTGCATTCGCGTAAACCCAGCGGGAAGGAGTGCCGAAATCGACATAAACGTACTCAGGGGTGACGGGGATCGAGTTAGTGCCCTCCTTAACCCTAACATGGTACTCGCCCTCCAAGGTAACGGTCACTACCGCTAAGCAACTGCTTTCATGGGGCCTCTTCAAAACGTCGCTATGGTAAGTGAATGATGAGGGGCCAGTAACATTGACTTTAAAAAAACGTGTGGCCTGAGTACTCGTCTGGATCACAACTTGGATCGTGAAACCCATGCCGCCACTCCAACCCTCTCCAACTGTGTAGTAGAGGGGGTTTGTGTAGGAAGAGAAGGTGTTGCCTCTGGCGGTCATCACCGTGATATAGTAGGCTTTGGTTTCTATTTGTATTTCGATGTTTTCAATGGTACCATCTCCCATGGCTGGGATCTCGAAAGAGAACTCAAACTTATCGTCGTTGACCCAAACTCTCACTATTTTTACCGAGAGGGGACACCTATTCTTGATGTAGACGTTGATTTGGCTAGAGGTTTTATTGAAGGGGTAAGCGTAAACGTCTATTCGCTCCCTTTCCCTATCTTGGTCAAACTGCCTCATCTCCGTCACCGCAGTGTCGTAGTAGCTGTTTACTTTGTTAACGTAGAGAAAGAGCGGGATGACGGAGGTGAATAGGATCCCCACGAAGAACAGCGTGCCTAGGACCGTGGACATGCCTGACTTGGCCCTAAGCGGTCGGGACAACATATGTTTGGTATGCAACGTTCTGCCTCCTACTATTTACCTTAACCACCAACTCACTGCCCGCACTCAAACTTCCAAGAGATTCGGTCGTTATCTCTACGATCTTTCCGCTGGGAATCACTTGGAATCCATCACTTTCTCCCAAGAGTGTTCCGTTTCCCCACACGGAGACTTTCACTTCGATGTCTACACTATACTCGGTAGTATTGCCGTAGTTGAAAACCCAGACATGGAGCTTCTTCGCATCCTCGTCGTAGGCTATATGTTCCACAGTAAACCTTTCACTTATAGTGTCTATATCTTTCTTGATTTCATCATAGTAGCTTATCTGTAAATTGGTGCTCACACTATAGGTGAAGGACGAGATACTTATACCTATGACAAGGACAGCGCTACAGAGAATTATGCTAGCTACCACAGGGCTAACGGCCTTCCTGTCACCCAATAACCCTTGATCCTTGTCCAAGTTTCAACTCTCCAAAAAAGAAGGGATACGGATCGTTTGATCCGTGTTTAGGGCAGTTTCACGAGCAACGGGTAGTTCTGGCCTGCAGCACTACGGAACTTGAAGTTGACCCTCACACCGTGATCGCAGCCCTCTGTACCACCCGGTATCTCTATCCACACATTCACAGTTTGGCCCTTGTTTACTGAAATCGGTACGGGCGGATTTGATCCGAGCGCCGGAGTGTACTTATCGAGGGGTATGTCGTTGAGGCTTACCTCGGTTACTGTGGCGTCGGCTGAACCTGTATTCTTCAGTTGAACAGTCACATTCCAATAGTTACCTGTTTCATTATACTCTGCGTATGATGTGGGCATCTCTATCTGCTCGAAAGTCGTGTAGGACGAGGCTATCGTTCCCATCCAGTAGGCTACTGAAACCGCGACGACTATAGTGACTGCGACGAGGATTACCGTTGCTATCACTGGGCTGAGTGCTTTCTTACTTCTCATTACTCTTTTCGTTTTCTATCTCCTCCTGTCCTTGGCTCTAATTTTTGATCGTTCATTTGATAAATCAGTTATGAAGTCTTCTTACATGTCAAGAATATGGTTTTCAAGCGCATTTTGCCGTATTGTTGGCTTTTGAAAAAGTGGAAATAGGCTCTGTTTCGCAGATGAGGCAAGTTTTGCAGATCAAGGTAGTTGCTGCTGACACTACGGTGAAAGATTACTGCCTCTGAATCTTGGAACGTAGACAAGCTGATCTTCGCAAAGATACCCAAAAGGGTCTCTTTTCTTGAAAAGTAGCGATAAGTTTTGGCGGACCGGCTCGGACCAAAACCCCAAAAAGGTTCAAGTCCTCTTACGCAGGATCCTCTTGCTCCCTATTACTCGATGAAATGTGCTGCAACAGATATTGTAGCGTTCATACTTATGAACGCTGGTACTTGTTCTTTCTTCTTTCTAATGCGAAGACGCTCTATCAACGGGTTCGAGCTTTTCGGGCCTCTTCTATAGCCTCTTGAAGCAACTTATGTACCTCATACGGCTCTTTCAACGCCGCAAGACTGGGGCGCATGGAAGCTGCACCTCTAGCTGTGTCCACATAAACGAAGCCAGCGGTTATAGCATACACAGTTCCAGTCCCGAACATCTTGTCAATGAATCCAACTTTAACGTAGACCTCTTGGATCTTATCCAAGTCGACAAACCTTGTGTCTAGCCCAATGGCGCCAGTCTGGGTGATTATCCGTTGATCCGTGATGACGTATTCCGTGTTCTTGTACCTCATGAGTTGCCATATCGATGGGCCAACAGTTAATCCCAATCCCGCAAGGACGAAGGGTAAGCCGAACAGGGCAAAAGGTTCTGGCGCCCCTGCTGAAGTGGCCTCCCACATCCAAAAGATAGAGAAACCCACGAAAAACAATCCAAACGGAATAGTCGCCAAGCTTGGGACTATGAAGGGCATCTTTACTGGTCTCCCGCTCCATAAAACCTTCTCACCAGCTCTGATATGCTGAGATAATGTGCTCCGCGCTTCCTCAACTACTGGAGGAGTTGGACCGTGAGATACGGGTTTTTGAACAGTTGGCCCCTGCAGTGTCTGTCCACAGCCGCGACAGTAACGATCCTCTTTACCTACCTCCTTTCCGCAATAAGGGCAAAAAGGCATATTCTTACCCCTTTGACAATATTAGTCTTGTGCGAATGCACATATATGAATAGCGATCGTTTTGCCAAAACGTGACCGCAACCTATTCTCATAGATGCATCCTAGGGCTTTTTTTGGGACTTTTTCTAGGCGTCTCCGTGTTTTCACGTCCAAATGGACACCACGAGTTAGAGGAATTTTCTAGGCGTATCTTCTCAAGGTTTGCGGCTTTCTCTTTTGAATGGAAGTGGCATTTAGTTTCCATTGAGGGTTCAGTTGCATGGGTGGTTGCAGAAGGCTTGGTTCACGCAAAGACCGGTGACCAGGACCTAGGCGGTCCTTATCGTTCTACAATCGTGCTCGTGAAAAGAGGAGACAAATGGCTCATCATGCATGGGTATGGTTCAAGACCAGTAGTTGCAGGTAGATGATCTAAACTAAGATTCTCAACAAGTACCGTAGGTGGACGCGGACGGGATTTGAACCCCCATTCTGAACCGATATTTTTTTGGTCAGAGTCGTCATCTTTGTTAATCCAAGTAAGAAATTTGAACGAGATAGGTCACGTATCCCGGGCTACCACCGCTTAGGCATGAATTTATACTAGCGTAACGAGTGTGCCTGAGTCCTCTTTGGGCCTTTACTCCTTTGTGTATGTCATAAATTGTCAGCGGACCTTTGATGGCAAGAATGTGGAATATGGCCTCTTTGAGCCTTGCCTCGTGACCTTTGGAAACTGAGAGTCTTCCAGCTTTTGCCTTGCTCTTCGTCACGCGGCATACTCACCAATAACCCTGAGAGAAAAAGGTTGAAATCTGGGCAAAAACGTTCGGGGGACAGAAACACACTGGTCGAAAATTTTTTCTAGGGATAGTATCTAAGAAGAATTTGCGTTTTTATGACAAGAAATGTAGATCAAGGTTATGTTTTGCTGGATTTTGCAAGGGGTTTTTCGGGAGTCAGAAACGTTCTTATGGGTTCTGCTTACGTCTCTAAGCCGTTGCTTTTTGGAAGGATGAGAAATTACTGGTAAATGGTTTTTCTTGGGCCTATAGCTATTACATAGACAGTCTTGTCTCTCTCTGAAATGGTGTAGATTATTCTGTTTTTCCAACTCGTAGGCTGTAGTTTTCTTTCAAGTCTCCGTGAAGTCTTTTTCCTGCGTAGGGTTGGTTCTCTAAACCGATTAGGTTTTCTCTAACTTGGGTTCTGACATTTTCCTGTAGCTTTTTGTAGAATTTTTCGGCTTGTCTTGATAAGAGAACTGTATATTTCAATGAGCTTCTTCCTTTAGAAGCCTGCGCAACTCCTTGACTCTTCCCGCCTTGATGTCTTCGAGGCCTTGGCGGATGTCTTTCATAATATCTGAATCGCTCAAAATCTCAACGGACTCCAGAAGCTCGTCTATCAGCTTTGTGGCCTCGTCAAGCTTCTGCCTAGTTTCTAAGAGGAGTCTTCGGTCTTCCTCATCCAAATATGCAACCTTAACCATCAAAATCACTCAAGTATTAAAAATGTGGGTCCGCCTGATAAATTTGAGAGCGGAGATTTTGCGTTCTGCTGAATAAGCTATGTGTTAGGGCCGAGTTTTGATTTGATGTTCTGCCGTGCTTTTTCGGGGATCAGAAACGTTTTTCGCGCTATATGCAGACAATTTTGAAGCCATCATTCTATCCTAGATTAAATTCGCCAATGGAAAAAAGAAAAAGGGGAAAATGGGCGAAACCCCCTAAGCTAAAAAGTATAAATTACAGCCTAAGCAACGGTCTCTCCCGGCCTACCATAAGACCGTAGTCAAGACACTGTTCAAATTCTCGGTTTTTTATTTCGCAAGTTGCTCTGCAATGACCAGCATTGTCTTTCAATCATGCTAGTAAGCTTAGAAGGTCTATTAGCGAAAAAGCTACATTCTCAATTTGTGCTACCTGACATTGTTATAGCAATATTTTTGATGTTTAGCTTTGGCTTTCGGCAGAAGCTTGTATGGATCGAAGAAATCCAGAAGCATCAAAGCACGGCGCAAAACTTCATATATGCGCGGAGCGTTATGCGAAATGCAGAGCGCCAATAGATTTGAAAAATGAAGAAAGGAGGAAAATCAATGAGTATGCCGAACAAAACTAACGCGGAACGATCGGAAAGCCATCAGATGAAGGTCTTAATTGTCTATGATTCGGTCTATGGGAATACGGAGAAAATTGCCAAAGTCATCGGTGATACTATTACCGGTGAGGTGAAAGTGCTCCGTGTGGGTGAAGTGAATTCTTCCAAACTGAAAAAATTTGACCTTCTCATCATCGGTTCTCCGACCCAAGGAGGCAGACCGACGCCGGCGATTCAAGACTTCCTTAACAAAACTTCGGAGCCTCTTATTAGAGGTATCAATGTGGCTACGTTCGATACTAGATACTCGACGAGATTGGTCGGAATCTTTGGGTATGCCGCTCCAAGAATCGCTGACAGTCTGAAAAGAAATGGCGGGACTCTCATAGCGTCACCAGAAGGTTTTTTCGTAAAAGGTAAAGAAGGTCCGCTGAAAGAGGGAGAGCTAGAGCGGGCAGCCAGATGGGCGAAAGAAATTGCTGAAAAATTAGACTTCAATGTATAACATAAAATGTGATTAGCGCCCGCTGAACACGACCGTCGGGCACGCTTTTCCCAAGCCCCCTATGATAAGGAGTTGAAAGAAATGAACATAAATCAAGAGCGTAACGCCAGCCTACCGATCAGGCGCAACCTCACGCTGATGTACGCCCTCTCTTTCATAATCGCCATCCTCATGGCGGCTGCGTCCGTCGCCGGCCTCATGTACCGCACCATCATCTACCCGACGGACGAGTTGCTTCGTACGTTCGTGTCCAACGACGTGGTCAATCTCGTCACCGGACTGCCAATCCTGCTTGGCTCAATGTGGCTGGCACGGCGCGGCAAGCTGATCGGGCTGCTCTGCTGGCCGGGCGCGCTTTTCTTTGTCCTATACAACTACATAGCCTATATCTTTGCTCTGCCGCTCAACATGGCTTTTCTGTTGCATCTCACACTGGTCATGTTGAGTGTGTACACTCTCATCGGCTTGGTTGCAAGGATTGACGGGAAAGTGGTACAAGAATCGCTCACTGGCGCTGTGCATGAGAGAGCCGCCGGAGGCGTTCTGGTTGGGCTGGGTCTCCTGTTCTTCTTGCGGGTTATCGGTGTTATAGTCAATGCGCTCATCAGCGGGGTACTGATTGCCGAAACGGAGCTTGCGGTCAACATTTCAGATTTTTTGATCTCGCCTGCGTTGGTCATTGGTGGGGTGCTGCTTTGGCGGCGTAAAGAGTTTGGGTATGTGATCGGTCTGGGGCTACTTTTCCAAGCCAGCATGTTATTCATCGCGTTGATCATCTTCTTGCTATTACAGCCATTCTTAACCACTGCGCCATTCGTTCTGGCCGATGTTGTTGTGATCTTTACCATGGGCCTGATTTGCTTCATCCCCTTCTTCCTCTTTGTGCGGGGCGTGGTGTCAAAACGTAACCCGTCATCCACATAGCTTGAATTGCTGAGATGACAGGAAGAAACTTGAAAGAGTTTCGCAAGGAACGCCGAAAAAGAAAGTGGCGCTTTTCGTCTCCTGTGGCTCCGCCTCTCAGGCACTAGGCGGGCAGGAAGGAAAAACTGACCCAATTGGAAGAACTAGTAGAAATTACCTTGAAGAAGAAGCCGCCAAGTACAATCTGCAACCTATTGCTTTGAGCTTGTTTGGCGGCGTCTACAACTACAACAAAGAGCCGTGGTGGGCAGGAAAATTTGTGGAGGCAGGTAGGCAGAAAATAGAAGCGGCCAGCTTCAAGGAAACAAAACCCGGAGTCTACGATACGAGAGACTGGAGCGCCATCCGAAGCTGAGCAAAATAACTAGCAAGTCTTAAGATATCTTGACAACATAAGTCTTGAATGTTCGAACGCCAGTGAAAGACGGAGATGAATGGAATTGATGAATCAGGTTACTGATGCCGAAACTGCAGACTCCGCCTGGAAGAATCTCTAGCGCGCTGCAGACGCAAACCATTCATAGAAACCGAATCGCCCATGAAATATCGTGTACATCTTTCATGTTGTCAGGGAGATGAATGTTCAAATATATGTTTAAACATTTTCTCCATCTGGCGACTCATCTTGACTAAGACGATAACCATAAGAGACGAGGTTTATAGAAAACTCTTGACCGTTAAGGGAAAGGACGAAAGTTTCAGTGAGCTCTTTGAGAGGTTAATGGAAGCTGTGAACCCAATTGAGACGTTAGCAAAGCTTAGAGGGTGCGTTGAGTTCAGAAATAAAGAGGAGATGCTTTCAGAAATCTCCGCCTTAAGGGCTGAACGTAGGATATGATAATCTTAGACACAGATATATTGATAGAGATATTTGACAGAAAGTCTAGGAAAGGCGATGAAGCTTTAAAATTAATTCTTAAAAGCGGTGAATACATAGGCATAACATCCATAAACCTTCTTAGCGTTCCATTGCATGTCCAGCAGGGCATGGTCACACTCGCACTTGATCCCTTTGAGATTCGATGTATAATCATGAAACGTTAATTTTCGCTGATTGAAA
>Ga0315309_1002793_pt1 | contig 10094 bp, 5 predicted proteins | sample TDP4_MG_FD_203080 | JGI IMG/M metagenome (GOLD analysis project Ga0315309, IMG submission 203080) | Freshwater sediment microbial communities from Lake Towuti, South Sulawesi, Indonesia - TDP4 | ecosystem: Environmental > Aquatic > Freshwater > Lake > Sediment | place: Indonesia: South Sulawesi...
CAGGAGATCTACCAGGCCACCCTGTCGCTGCTGTACAAGCTCCTGTTCCTGCTGTATGCCGAGGCTCGCGATCTGCTGCCGGTAGTCAACGCCGGTTACCAGCAGAAGAGCATCACCCGCACGGCCCGCGACGTCGCCCGGCGGATGGACAGGCAGGAACCTCTGGGCACCACCTCCACCGAGCTGTATGACCGGCTGCTCGACCTCTTCCGCGTCATTGACCGCGGCGACAGGGGCCTGGCTCTGCCCCGTTACAACGGCGGCCTGTTCAGCGCTGGCAACCGCGCCAACCAGTTCCTGGCCCGTCACAAGCTGGCTGACGCAGTGCTGGCCCCTGCCCTGGACAAACTGGCCCGCGCCGACGGCGAACCGATTGACTACGGTTTCATCGGCGTGCGTCACCTGGGAGCCATCTATGAAGGTCTGCTGGAGCACCGGCTGACCGTGGACGACGCCGCTCAGGGACAGGTGCACCTGGAGACCGACAGGGGTGAGCGCAAGGCCACCGGCTCCTACTACACCCCTGATTACATTGTCAAGTACATCGTGGCCCATACCCTGGGACCGATCATCGAGGAGCGGGCGGCGCGCTTCGGCGAGTTGATGGAGCGCATCGCAGAGGTGCGCGCCGAACTGGCTCGCAATCCGGCGGCCGTGCCCGCCGGACGGCAGGAACTGGAGCGGCTGGAGCATCAGGCGCGGGAGACGTTGCTGGACATCAAGGTCTGCGACCCGGCCATGGGCAGCGGTCATTTTCTGGTCGAGGCCGTGGACTTGCTCACCGACCGCCTGATTGACGTCCTCAACCGCTATCCCGAACACAATCCGGTGCTGAGCATGCTGGACCGCATCCGGGCCAGCATCGTGGCCGAGATGGAGCGGCAGGGCATCGCCGTGGATGCCCGCCGGCTGGACGACACCCAACTGCTGACCCGCGTGGTGATGAAACGCTGCATCTACGGCGTGGACCTCAACGAGATGGCGGTGGAACTGGCCAAGGTGAGCCTGTGGCTGCACACCTTCACCGTGGGCGCGCCGCTCAGCTTCCTGGATCACCACCTGCGCTGGGGCAACTCTCTCATTGGGGCCATGGCCCGCGAGGCACACGAACAACTGAGCCGCGAGTTGCCCCTGCTCGGCGGCCCCTTTGTTGGCCTGCTGCGGGCGGCGGAGATCATGCGTGGTATCAGCCTGCTCAGCGACGCCACTTTTGCCGAGCTGGAGGAGAGTGAGCGGCTCTTCCGTCAGTTCGATGAAGCGGCGAAGCCCTACAAGCGCTTGCTGGACATCTTCGTCGCCCGGCACTTCGGGGTGAAGCGGGCCGACGAGTTCTTACGTCTCTACGGTGCCGACGCCATCCAGGCCGGCCCCGAGAGCGTGGGCGAGCCTTATGCCGGGGTGATGCGCGAGGCGCGGCGGCTATATGAGGAGAAGCATTTCTTCCACTGGGACCTGGAGTTCCCAGAGGTCTTCATTGACCTGGAGCACGCCGATTGGAAGGAGAACCCCGGCTTTGATGCGGTGGTGGGAAATCCACCTTATGTGAGGCAGGAAGGACTGGGAGAGGACAAGCCGTTATTCCAGGCAACTTACGAAGCCTATCATGGCACAGCCGATCTATATGTCTATTTCATCGAACGTGGCATGATCTTGTTGCGGCGAAACGGCCAGTTTGGAATGATCACGTCGAACAAGTTCATCCGTGCAAACTATGGTGCTGCCTTGCGTCGGTATCTGGCTGGAGAGTTGTACCTGAAGCAAATTGTGGATTTTGCTCAGTTGCCTGTTTTCCCTGGTATCACGGTTCGCACCGCGGTCTTGTTGGTAGAGAAGACACCTTCCGATGGGCATGTTGCAGTGTTCGCTCCCGTGCGTACGTTAGACTTCACCTCGTTGGATGACGAAGTGACTGAAGTGGGAAAGATACTGCCTGCTGGTGCATTCGAGAGTGAGACTTGGTCGCTGACAAGTGTGGCTGAAACCACTGTTCTCGACAAAATGGGGCATGATAGCAAAGCTCTGAGCGAGTACGTAGATGGGGAAATTCGCCGCGGGATTATCACAGGTCTTAATGAAGCATTCGTCATTGACGCTGAAACGCGGGACCGGCTGGTCCAGGATGATCCCAGAAGCACTGAGATCATCAAGCCGATGCTTGTCGGTAGCGATGTGAACCGGTATGAAACTAGCTTCAATGAGCAATATCTGATTTGGACTGACATTGGCGTAGACCTCAGTCGGTATCCGGCCATCGCTCAGCATCTGAGTCAATTTCGAGACCAGTTGGAGCGGCGATGGGACAAAGGCGACCATTGGTACGAACTCCGCCCATGCACGTACTACGATGATTTCGAGAAGCCTAAGATCATCTACCCCGACATCGCCGCAACCTGTCGTTTCGCCTACGACGACTCAGGCTTCTTCTCAACCAATACCACATATTTTATCCCGCGTCAGGACTTGTATCTGCTGCCGGTCCTGAATTCCTCATTGTCCTATTTCTACTTCAAGACCCATTGTGCAGCACTTGAGGATGCCAAGCGGCGAGCCTGGCTGCGGTTCTTCGGTCAGTATATGGAGTTATTCCCAGTCCGGCGCATCTCCTTCACCACGCCAAAGAGAGAGCGGTCACGGCTGGTGAAAGAGGGGATTGTCCAGGCCACCGCATGGATTCAAGACGCTGACCCAGCGCAGCCTGAGTCGTACCGCGTCTTCCTCAGGGCTGAGCCCGGCAAGTGGGTTGCAGCACGGCTGAAGGCAGACCCTGAACAATCGGACGTCATCCACGACCTACTTGCCCACCTGGCCGAGCAGATGATCGCCATGAACAAGGACAAACAAGCCGAGATCAAGGGCTTCCTCTCGTGGCTAGATACCTTCCTGAGCTGCTCCATGGACGATCTCAGCGGCAAGACCTATGTGCGTGCCTACCACGAGCGCACCTTCGAGGAGTTGCTGGCCACGCTGAAGAAGAACCGCCGCCGCATTCAGCCCGATCTCAACCGGCGGGGACCGCTGGAGGCGCTGCGGGCCGAGTGGGAGACGTCCATGGGCAAGCTGCGTCCGCTGCTGGCCCGCCTCGCCGCCACCGACCGGCTGATTGACCTGATCGTGTATCGGTTGTATGGGTTGGGCGAGGAAGAGGTGGCGGTGGTGGAAGGGACTACACCCTGAGAGAGGATTCACTGATGAGCAACCACAATCAAAAACGGCACTTATCCCAATTCTTCACCCCTCAGGCCGTGGTGGAGTTCATGTTCGACCTGGTCGGCTTTGACCCGCTCTGGAAAATCATAGACCCGGCCTGTGGTGATGGAGCATTTCTTGAGGAAGCGCTCCGGCGCGGCGCTAGTGTTGTGGCTGGCGTGGACATTGACCCGGAAGCTATTGAGGCCGCCCGGGCAAATTTGCAGGGATTTGAAGGCCGTTTCCAGCTTTTCTACCAGGATGGGCTGGCAGAGATTGCGGGCGACAGCGGTTTCTGGAAAGAGCACTACGACCTGGTGATTGGCAATCCTCCCTTTGCCAGCAGCAAGTGGCGGGTGCGGGATAAAGAGACCTTACGACAATTTACCTTAGCCCAGGTCGAGGACGAAAAACAGGCTTTGCAACTTCCCCTGTTGGGCGAATCCTTGCTCCCGGTGAAAACGCGCGTCTCTCAGGTGATCGAGGTGCTTTTCTTGGAGCGTTTTGTCCAACTAGCACGGCCCGGCGGCAAGGTGGCCATCATCCTGCCTGAGGGGGTCTTTGCCAACAGCAACTTGCGCTACGTGCGCGAGTGGCTGGTCCAGAACTTTACCATCCAGGCCGTGATCGGGCTGCCGCGTGATACCTTCAAAAGCACCGGGACCACGGCGAAGACGGCCATCCTATGTTTGGAAAAGCGCAAACCACTAGCCAAACACCAGGTGGTGTTAGCTGAGGTAGGAGAGATTGACCTTAACGGCGGGCCGAACCCCGAGTTAGAGGCAGTGGTGGCCGCGCTACGGGGGCAGGAAGGGGCGCTGGCCGGCAAGGTTACTGTAACCGCTGGCCCGCCTCGCCGCCACCGACCGGCTGATTGACCTGATTGTGTACCGGTTGTATGGGTTGACGAGGGAAGAAGTGGCGGTGGTGGAGGGCAAACACGAATAGCCAAAGATCACGAAAAGCGGAAACACGAAGGGCGCGAAAAGTGCGAACGGAGGGACAAATGTTGAAAACCATCTCATCCTCTGAGCTGCGGGCCCAGATCAAGCGGGTGCTCAACGAAGTGGGCTACGGTCAGGTCCTGTACATCGTGGAGAAATTCGGCGAGCCCGCTGCTGCCATCATCAGCATGGAGGACTTTCGCCTCCTTCAGGCTGCCAAGGAACAGCAGGCCACTGCCTCGCTGCGGGAGATCATCGCCAGCATCCGGGCTCGGAGCCAGCAACTCGACCCCGATGAACTAGATGCCCTGGTCGAAGAGGCACGAGCCGAGTTCTACCACCTGCGGAGCAGCCAGGCCAATGCCCGTTAGAGCCGTTCTGGACACTGATGTCCTGGTCAGCAGCTTGGTGGCCGAACAGGGCCCTCCGCGCCAGATTCTGGATGCCTGGCTGGAGGGCCTTTACATCCTTGTGACCTCTCTCTACCTGATGGAGGAGTTGGTCCACGTCCTATCTTATCCACGCATCGCTGAGCGCCTCCGCTTGGAGGAGGGGGAATTGGCGGCGATTCTGGCCGCTTTGTTGTCCAAAGCGGAGGTGACCTCTGGCCAGCTCCGTCTGCCAGGGGTAACCCGCGACCCCAAGGATGATTCCGTCGTGGCCTGTGCTGTGGAGGGAGAGGCAGATTACATCGTCAGCGGCGACCAGGATCTGCTGGTGCTGGGTGAGTACGAAGGCATCCGGGTCGTCACCCCGCGTCAATTCGTGGAAATTCTCGCGTCTTTTAGAGCGCAAGTAGAGGGCGAAGCAAACTCAACGGGGCAAAGGTGAATATCACCTTGTTACAAGAAGGAGTATGTTGATGGTAACGGGGTAAGTGGGACTAGGGCATCCCTCACCGCACGGGCTCTACGGAGTACTGATAACCGGCCAACTCGGTGGTCTTGGGGGCCAGGGCCGAGACCACCAGCACGGCCCGCTCCACCTTGTCGCCAAAGCCCTCGATGACCCACTGCCCCCTCTGGGCCTCGTCCAACTCTATCTGAAGCACCCTGGTCTCTGCCCCCAATTCGATGAGCTGCACCAGGTAGCGCTGAGGCAGGGTGTTGTCGGTGCGGATGAATCCCAGAGCCACCCAGTCGCCATCGTCCTCAGCATCGTAGTGATAGCCCAACTCAGGGATAGTGATGTCGTCCACGCAGAAACCGGGGCTGTTGACGGCGTCGTCGGTGATGTATTCGAAACGCAGCAGAATCGGCTGGCCAGCGTAGGGGGTCAGGTCCATCTCCTCGAGAACCCATTGAGGCTGTGCATCTGAGTCCTCGGATGCATCGGCTTCCACCCCGCTCTTGCCTGTGTAGGCCTGGCCGAAGTTGTTGCCGGCGGGGTTGTAGTCGGTGGTGTACTTCCCCGGCAACACGTCCCACGTCTGGCCTCCGTCGGTCGAGACCTCGACGTAGGCGTAGTCATAGTCTTTCTCGATGTCGTACCACAGCCAGGCCTGCAGTGTGGCCTGCGCCAGCCCCGTCAGGTCGAAGGCGTGGGTCAGGGTGGTGTTACTCTCGTCGCCCCGGTTGGACCACCACTGGTAGCTTCCGCTGTGGGCCTCGTTGTCCACCAGCTTGACCGTGGTCGAACCGGTGAACTGTACGACCACGTCGCCCCCACCAGCCTGAAGCTCGATGTAGTCAGCGCCGTACTGGTGGACGGTAGCAGTCACCGGCTGGACAGGATATTGGTTATAAGTTACGTCAACGGCCGGTCTCTCGACTTCCAGGCCCCGGTAGCCGTAGCGGCCATCGCCGAGGCTGGGATCGTTCAGATAGTTGGCGATGAGCCAGTCGGCGAAGACATCCTTGAAGGTCACCCCCAGCCCCTGGTCGGCCAGGACCTCATCGAAGCCAGCGATGCCATCGGCCTTGGAAGCCACCACCTGCCGCAACACCTTATCCCCAAATCGCTCCAGGAAGTAGACCATGAAGAGATAGCTGCCGCCGTAGTTGGGTCCCGCCAAGTTGGGGTCATCGGCCCAGGCCGTCAACTGGGTGTCGGGTGTGCGGCTGAAGATGCGGTCGGCTGCGCCCACGTCGTAACCGTTGAGGTAAGCCGCCAGTTCCGCGAGACCTTCGTTGACCCAGGTGTCCTCGTTGCGGTCGGTGTGCCATTGGATCATGTGCTGGAACTCGTGGGCCAGGATGCCGTCGTAGTAGTCGTTGCCTGGCCGGGCGTTGTCCAGGTTGATGTAGAACATCTCCCGCTCGTTGCTGTAGGGATTGACCAGGCGGGAGTACTCGTCGGGGCTGCAGTAATAGCCGGCCACGCCAGGCACGTTGCCGTTGAAGATGCTGATGTGTGGGTCGTTGTCCACGCCGGGCGTCCACTCGCTACCGAAATAGCGGCGGTTGTCGGGGTAGGTCTCGTTCTCAAACTGTTCTGCCGAGCGGATCAGGGCGTCCTGGTCAACTTCGTAGCCATCTTCCACCCACATATAGACGTGAGGCGTGATGTAGCGCAGGGTGGCCCAGGATCGAAAATAGGTGTTGGTAGCCTCTTCGTTGATCCAGAACTCGGTCCGGTCGCCGACCTCGTAGTGGGGCGGGGTCGCGTTGACCACCACAGGGATGGGCTCTGCCAGTTTCTTCAGACGGGTAGTCAGGGCCAGCAAATCCCGCTCAGGCAAGACGGTTTCAGCCAGCAACTCCTCGATGGAAGGCTCTGCCGGGGGAACAGGCCCTTCGACTTTGCTCAGGACAGGCGTCTGAACGATAACAGGCGCAGGCGTCGGCGTGTTCGTTGCTGTAGGCGTCTGAACGACGGCAGGCACGGCCGTCGGCGTGGGGCTCGCTGTGAAGTTCGTTGTTGGCGACGGGGTGAAAGGGACCACAGCCTGCTGGTCACGGTTCAAATCCGTGAGGATCCACAGCAGACCTCCCGCGTAGACCAGCCCCACGCAGACAAGCAATGTAACGATGATAGCTATCCAGATAGCAGTGCGCGTTTGCAAAATGCCTCCTTTAAAGGTTCTCTCCCATCAAGACGCAATAGGCAAGGCGAAGCCGAAAGTGCTGCCCTGACCGGGCTGGCTTTCTACCCACACCCGACCGCTGTGCCCTTCGACGATGGATTTGACAATGGCCAGCCCCAAACCCTTCCCCTCGATGTCGCTCGTCTCCTCGCTACTGACCCGATAAAACTTCTCAAAGAGATGGGCCTGGTCTTCTGGAGCAATGCCAATGCCGGTGTCCTTGACGTCCACCACTACTTCACCTTTTTCCTCTCTGGCTGAAACAGTTACCATGCCCCCTTCGGGAGTGAACTTGATCGCGTTGCCCACCAGATTGCTCACTACCTGATCAAGGCGGACTTGATTTCCTTGGACGAGCGGAAGCTCTGGAGGAAGATCGAGTTGGAGGACAATCTCCTTAGCCCTAGCCTGTTCTCTCAGGCTTGCTACTGCTTCGTTGATCACTGTTGCCAGTTGGCAGGGCTTCATCTCCATCCCCACCCTGGCCTCGATCTTGCCCAGGTCCAAAAGGTTGTCTATCAGGGTTGTCATCTTGGCTGCACTCAGCCTGATGCTTTCTATGAACTCTTGCTGAGTTTCATTCAGTTCGCCCGCTTCTGGCAGCAGGATGGCATAGCCACTTATAATAGACAGAGGCGAGCGCAGATCGTGAGAGACGGTGGCCACAAAGTCGGATTTCATCTTGTCCAGCTCTTTGAGGTAGGTGATATCCTGCATCACAGCGACGCACCCTACCTCAGCTACAGGAGTCAGGCTGGCGTAGAGGGTCTGCCCATTGCTCAAAGGAATTTCCTCAGCCAGGGCCTCCTCCTTTGCCTCCGGGCGGGCGAAGAGAGCCAGGAGTCTCTCATTGCTCACCACCTCTCCTAATGGCTTGCCCACCTCTGGTACGGTCTTCACGTCGAAGGCTCTCTGGGCGGCCTGGTTCATTAACAGTACCCGATTCTGAGCATCGGTGACGATAATGGCATCGTTGGTGCCGCCGATGATGGCCTCCAGCTTGGCCCTCTCCTCTGCTATGGTGGTGTGCAGGCGGGCGTTCTCGATAGCCACAGCCGCCTGATTGGCGATGGTCTGGCAAAGGGACACCTCGTCGGCTGAGAAGGGGGGCTGATCGCCAACGCGATCCAAGCTGATGGCTCCGATGACTCTCTCCTTGACCATGATGGGCACAGCCAGGCAGGCCCGGAGGTCCAACTCTCGTGCCAGGGGCCAGAAATCCTCCTTGCTGGGGTCTGCAAAGATATCGGGGATCTCCACTGGCCTGCGGGTGGCTATGGCCTCGGCCACGTGAGGACGCGCTTTGAGGGGCAGGCGTAGACCCAGGGCCTCCGCCGGCCGGTCGGGGTTGTCCACCGCCCGCAGAATCAGGTCTCCCCGCTCCTCGTCCAGCAGGAAAAGGGCGCAGCGGTCAGCGCGCAGAGCCCGGGCCGTTCTCTCTGCAATAAGGCGCAAGGTTTCATCCAAACGCAAGGAGGAAGCAGCCTGACTGACCTCGTAGAGGACCGACAGTTCGTGCAGCCTCCGTTGGGAGTCATCGTACAGTCGGGCGTTCTCAACGGCGATGGCTGCCTGGTTGGCGATAGATGAGAGCAAGTCGAGGTGTTCCTCACCAAATCTGTTAGGCTCCGGGTAGCTCAGGGTCAGCACACCGATTACCCGCTCTTGTCTCAGCAAGGGCACGGCGATGGCTGAGCGGGTTGCCAGGTGGTCATCAGTCAGAGCCAGCCAGCGTTCATCGTCTCTGGTATCGAAAACGATGGTCCCCTTTTTGTGTTGGACTACCCAGCCGGCCAGCCCCTTGTCCAAGATTTGGACCACTGCCTGTTCGGTCACGAGGGTCGCCAATTCTCCCTTGATCAGAGTATGACGGTGGGCCTGCCCGGATTCGTCCAGAACGATGATGCTGCCACTGGTGGCTCCCACGCTGGGGATGGTCAGGGCCAGAATATCACTCAGCACTTTGTCCAGGTCCAGGCTGGTGCTCAATCTGCGGCTGATGTCATAAAGCAGCTCAAATCTTTCCACGTTTCATCTCCTGAATGGTGTGACTATCCCCGAATTGTGGGGAGCGCTGTCTGATCACTTGGCAATGGTAAAAAGTGCTTCCTACAGAAGTTCTCCCTCAGCAAGAAGACGCAATGGGCAGGGCGAAGCCAAAGGTACTGCCTTGACCGAGCTCACTCTCCACCCACACCCGGCCGCCGTGCCCTTCGACGATGGATTTGACGATGGCCAGTCCCAGACCCGTCCCTTCGATTCCGGAAACCTGGGTGCTTTTCACGCGATAGAATTTGTCGAAGATGTGGGCTTGATCCTCAGCAGCGATGCCGATGCCTGTGTCTCTGACCTCAACTGCCACTTCACCTTCCGCTTCCCGGGCCGAGATAGTCACCGTACCTCCACCAGGTATGAACTTGATAGCGTTGCCCACAAAATTGGTCACCACCTGCCCCAGACGAATTGGATTCCCCATAACAAGGGGCAGAGCCCGCGGCAAGGTGATTTGCAGAGCGATCTCCTTGGCCTTGGCCCGTTCTTCCAGGACCTCCACTGCTTCGTTAATTACCGTCGCCAGTTGGCAAGGTTCCATCTCCATCTCCACCCCAGCTCCGATCTTGCCCAAATCCAAAAGGTCATGCACCAGAGTGGCTGTCTTGGCTACCATGCGAATGATATCATCAACGGCATCCCGCTGATCCTGGTTTATTGGACCGAGCTTGGGGATCAACTCAGCCATGATCTGTATGGCCTGGAGGGGGGAACCCAGGTCGTGGGAGACAGTGGAGACGAACTCGGACTTCATTTTGTCGAGTTCTTTGAGGTGAGTGATGTCCCGCATAATCGCCATCTGGCCTACACCGGCGATGGGGGTGAGCTGGGCATAAAGGGTACGCCCATCGGCCAGAGAGATCTCATCGCTACAGAAGACACTATCC
>Ga0315309_1002794_pt1 | contig 10094 bp, 7 predicted proteins | sample TDP4_MG_FD_203080 | JGI IMG/M metagenome (GOLD analysis project Ga0315309, IMG submission 203080) | Freshwater sediment microbial communities from Lake Towuti, South Sulawesi, Indonesia - TDP4 | ecosystem: Environmental > Aquatic > Freshwater > Lake > Sediment | place: Indonesia: South Sulawesi...
TGGGCATGTTTTCGACGCCGTCCGGAAACTGAAGCAGGACAACGTGATCTACATCTGGCAGGATCGAAGCTTGAAAGCCTTGAAGCTCGGCCTCAAGAAAGCATTCCTCGAGAAACTCGGGACCCTAAGCTTGAAGCCTCAATCAGGAAAGTGGAGGAGACGCTTTGAACTTGGACCTAAACGGCTATGATCATACGCGAAATCGTGAACAGGCGTGGAGTCAAACTAGATCAATTGTATGGTTGATGGACATTATAAAAATAGTTTGAGTTGGCACTCAGTATGTCGACCTTAGGAGGTGTTATTCTGCTCGGGTCCCACGCATCGCTTGGGCGCAGATCCTTACCTAAATACCCATTTTTTTCTAGTCTTCCAGTCGCCAAGAGATCGCTGTAGAATTCAACTTGCATTCTGATGCAAATGTTCTGTCGTCTAACATTTCTTCTGAACTGCTTTACTTTCGCATCGGTCCATTCTGGATGTATGTGGTAATCCTCACTTGTCTGCCTCAGCCTAGGCAGATAGTGGTCATAAATCCTATCGAGTGGCCTGAAACGGCAGTCAGATATCTGGACCTTCCACTCCCAGCACTTCAGCCTCTTTCTCTCCATCTCCTCAAACGGCAACTCCCAGTTGTACAGCATGAAAATGGAAAGGTCCTTATGGTCAAATCGTGCATCGACAAGCATGTCTATTTGCCTCTTGATCTCCTGATGCTGCGAATAGGGACCGTCCCAAGCTATTTTTGGGTACTGGAAACCAGCTTGTTTAAGAAGTTGCGCCAACTCCGGCGTCAATATTCTCCCGTCAAAGCCACATTGACTTTCACAAAGCGCTATTTTTTTCTCTTTTCTCAGCTCCACAAGTTCCAGAAGGATATCTTTGACGAATGGGTTTGCAAGAAGATTGTTATCGTAGAAGACCAGTTTCTTCTTACGAATCTCCTTGCGTATGCTTTTCTTAAAGGTGAACTCGGGTTCGATTTGGCGTGCTCCACAGAAAGTGCACTGTCTTACGCATCCCCGTGAAGTGTGTATTATCTGATAGTCGACCTTCACAAGGTCATACGCAGGTGGATACTTCTCAGCGGATTTGTGTACTCCGGTGAACACTCGATCGCATCCTGAAAGCTTGCAATGCTCAGGCATGAGAGAGGCGTATATTCCGCCCACTACTATTTCAGCATCTGGATAGAGATCTCTATAGAATTGAACGCTTCCCCAAACGTATTCCGACCAATATGTGAAGAGCGATGTAATCATTATTTTCTCTGGCTGAAACTCGAGCTCTTTGTTGCCTCTCATCAGTCTAACTGCGTGTCCCTTGCTTCTATAATATGAAGCTAGTTTTAGGAGACCGATGGGTAGAAAGTTTTTATGATTTCTACTTTTATCAGGAACGGGAAAAGGAGGTTCAACCAGTAAGATATTCAATGCTTGCCCCAACAATTATTCATTCCTTTTTTGTGGTGGCACCCAATTCATATTCCTCCTAATTTCTCACGTAGATGCCTCTTTGACTCTCAACGTAGGAATCCCAAGATCTACGAAATGACCATTTTTCAGCTGTTTGAGCGGGCAGTTTAGTGTTGTTATAGGGTTGTATGCAGGACCGCCTATTGTCGGAATCCAGTTCAGCTTGAATGCAAAATGAAGCATCTTGGCTTTTTCACCTATATACACTATCGGTGGATAACAATGGTATTCGAACTGATGTGCCGAAGCGAGAGAACAGATAAAATGTAGGACGAAGATCTTGATTTTGTATGGATATTTTCCTGGTTTTTCGCGATACCACTCGAACAAGTCTGTCGCTTGAATTTGCATGCCGTGCAGACACTCTTCCAAAGCATCTATGGTATGTTCAAATTCTTTTTCGTCTCTATTCCTCGAGTTAAAGGTAAAAAACAACAAGAAACTTTTGCCACCCTGCCGTTGTCGCTCAAATAGTTTTCTTATCGCTTCAGCTCTTTTCGATTTCCCCTTTAGGTCTGTATAGATTACTCCGCCGTAGTAATCTAGATTGACCAAATTAAAGGGAAACTTGATCGAGGTTCCGTATTTGTCAAACCCAGATGTTAGAATGTCATCTACGTCTCCATGAAGTAACTGGAACCCATCTAGTTTAATCTTGGCTCTAAATATATTATCCAATAGTAATTGAGCCAGAGTTTCATCTCTTTCCACTGCAACGACGTATTTAATGCAGCTTCTCCACTCTAAAATGTCCAATATTTCCGGGCCTGGGAGGCCGAAATAAGTTAGGTTGCTTCCAAATTCTTGAATTATCTGTTTGTCGTAAGTGCTTCGAATTATGTCTTTGTTCTTTGTCGAGACAAAGACTTTCGAAGTCAACTGAACTCTTCCCTAATCCTATCGGCTATTCTCTTCTTTATTTCGAAGCAACGTTCGATATCGTCCGCAAAATATTCATTCAATGCGCTATCTACGACCTCTAATGTATCCACTATCGATAACTCAAGCTTGAGGTCTTTCAGCAATTCTAAAAGCGTAAGAGTTTGCTGTTTTGGGGGTAGCACAATTGGCTCCACCTCTTTTGGCTTGACTTCGATCGAAGGCATGGCAACAGCGGTATATTCAAGTGGTGGAGACTTCATGTAGCATTCAATGAGTTTACTCGCCCTGTCTATCGCTTTCGTCATTTTTTCTTTCGTCTTTGAATCAGCGTATTCAATGTACCTTTTCTGCCTCAATGACCGATCAAGATGTTTTTTAGAAATGGCTACCTCTGCTATCTTTCTAGCCTTTTCTTCTGTTGAAGTAAAGTCTGGTTTCTCGGTAGATCCATTTATCAGATCGATATTCTTCTCTATCCTTATGAAGAAAGATTTCTTACGCGATTCTTCTTCGATAGTACTTTGAAGATCGACCAATTTTGAAACTAATCTCTCTTTCTCCGGTCCACTTTCAAAATCCATTCTCTCGGAGTTAGGCAATATGTTTGGGTCAATGACATGGACCTCTCCAACGCACCAGTTTGCTAGATGAGGCGATCTTCTCCACCAATTCAGGCAAGTGTCTCTACCTCCAACAGTAAAACCGAACTTCTTGTAAATTATGCCGCGTGATTCTGGATCCGCTATCATTTGATTCTGTTCGTTCATACAATACCAGCAATATGCAAGATTCTTGTGACCGTCCTTGATTGGCATAAATTTTGGCGGATCTAGGTCTTTTGTGAAAGGCGCTCTATAAACCGGCTTGTCGCCGAGGAATACATTGACCACTCTATAATTTGGAACATTTTTGCTTAGATTTTCTTCAACCTCATGACGAAAGACGAAGTCAGGAGCGGGACCTAAGGGGAGCGCCCGACTTAAATATTCTCGGACCTTTTCCTCGGTTAAATGCCCTCTAGCTTCATCTAATAATTCCAGGAGCCTGACGTGAGTACCGTGCTTAAGTGATTCGTGCGGAGTTGATATTTCCGCCAGTTCAACATTTTCCGTCAAAACTTGTATTAACGGTTTCTTCTTCTTTTTGATCTCTTCTCTAATGTTCTTTGCGTTGACCCTTAATGAATATGTCCAAGGTTCATCCTTTCGCTTGGTTGAAATCATTATAGTATTGCAAACAGCAATTCCCGACCATATGCCGATTCCCCTAAATCCAAAATGTTTGGTAGGATCTTTTCTCGAGAAACCAATTTTCTTGACTTCACCGAGAATCATGGCTTTGTTCATGCCGCCACCATCACCATAGATCGAGATTTCATTCCCTCCGATGTGTACCTTCACAAAAGTCGCGGGCGGCTCCGCTTCTATTTCATTTTGGGCATATTCTCGAATTGTATGTAAGGGGTTAACGTACAAACCCTTTGTTATAGATTCAAGCAAATGTGGGCCTATGTCTTCAGATGTGAACTGGACACGTTTGAACTGGACGGTCTTAGACATATGCATCACTTGATCACTAAGTACAACTAGATATGAATTCCCCTCGATTTATATCTAGCCTCGGTTTCTTTACAAATGGAAACAGCTATAGTCTCTGTTTCGCTGATATCCTATTTTTGGCAGCCTTAGCCCAAATCCACCCAGGCTTTAACTTTCAGTTTGTTCTTTGCGCTAGGTTTCTCATTACGTTCCATCTTGGAAGAACCAAGTTATCTCTGTACTTCTTCCTGTTAGAATATCGAGGGCGATCTTCACAGCATTCCCTGTGAAGCTTTCAACTTTCTCCTTGGCTGTGTAAACGGCGTTCAACCATGGACTGCCTCCTCGTGTAACCCTAGTGGCAAATATTACGTCATAATGGAAACTGTCGCTCTTTATCTTTATAGAGATAGTTATGCCACGTCGCCTTCTAAGATTTTGTTCATAAGCTGCGCACAAAGTGTCTCTATCTTTTTCCCAATCATGCTGTGCCGTGCCGTAGAACTTACTAAGGCATTCAGCATCCGCTTGACTCTGTTTCGCTCTTCCACACACTCTGTTTATCTCGGCCGTCTGATGCACAAACACTATGTCCCCTCGCAACCGTAGGAGCTTTTCCATAGTGTCCCACCAAATATCTAAGCCTTGACAATCGACGAACGCCAGGTAGTGGGAGCCTTTGTTGCGTAGATGATCCAGCACGTCGTCTACACGGACGTTAGCATCGCCCTTAAGAACCTCGAACTTATCACCCGCCAATATGTGACTCATACGTAACTCTAAGGCTGATGCCCGATCGTCATCCATCTCCATTAGGAAAAGCTTGCGGAATGGACTGCGGCTGAATGTTGCCACAACTATAGGTGAGCCTGCCACCTTGTCTCCAGTTTCTTTGATTTCATCGATACCTGCTCCTGCCAGAAGATCTAGATAGAACATATTATCGAAGTATCTGGGAATGATTCTGGTGTAGACATCAACATAGTACATCAGGAGTATGAGTTTTAACGGAGTCCAAGCTCTTGCTGGAGAGTAGACGTTGCTTGCAGTTGTCAAGTTATTGCTAACCTGCATGAGACTACTCAACTTATTCTTTAGCCAGTCCCACTCACTCACAATATTCACCAGATACAATTGCATCTGCATCTAGTAGAGTCAATTCCAAGTTCCTTCCATATCAAGATTCGATCTATCTATGAGTCTCCCTTCAGGCTTCAGTAACACCTGACCAGTAGCCCCACGAGCTTACACTTACGAGAAATTGCCGCATATCTTTTCAAAGGTTAGAGAGGCTTTGACGTATTTTTCGAGAATGCTGTATTTCTTAAGAGTATGGGCTGTACCGGATAGAAAACGCTTGACATGCCTGTTCACCACACACAGTTACATCCACAGTCCTTCCAGTCCAACCCTAGGCTTTCCCACATCATCACAGGCTCTTTGCAAAGTGCGATCTTCCTGTAGCCGTGCTTTTCTGTTAGATAGTCCAAGATTACTTCAAAAGTTTGGCGTCGAAGTTCAAAAAGTATCCTCTTACCCCACTCTGATCGCTCTCCTAGATAATCGACCCAAGACTTGTCCTCACTCTCATTGATCGTACTTTGTAGGCCCCTGAGAGACCCAAATGTAATTCGCTCTGGATACAGGTTTGAGAAAATGTTGTCCACAAGCTCACGGTAATGCCTAGGCCACTCATTTTCTGGATATGGAACTATCGGATCAATTCTTATTCTAGTTTCGTAGCCTGCTTCGAACACTTTTCTTGCCGCTTCAATTCTCTTAGCTACTGAAGGTGCTTTCTCCCATCTTTTGGCAACTGCATCTGAGTTTAGACTGAAACTTATTATTGCCTGATTATGAGGTTTTTTTCCCAAAAAGTTGTCAACCCTATCGCTCTTTGTCAAGAATAGAACTTTGTGTCTTTTTTGTGTCTCGAATAGCGGAATTATGAAATTTGAAAAAGGCCTGTTCGTATCTTCCGACATAAGGGAATCTGCAACTTCACCCGTGTTTAAGACTTCATTCTGATTAGGGTGGTCCACTCTGAAGAACCGCCGTAGATGCAGCTCAATCTTTTCAAGACTCTTGTATGTCGGTTTCTTTTTTCGTAAGTAATGGCGCATCGTACCCCTAAGATAACACCAAGCACAGTCGAAGGGGCATCCAGTCGCCCATTTCAATTCGAGAAAATGTGGACATACAATGTCAGATTCTTTCCTCGGAAAGGGCGTCATATCAAATCGCTTAATTATTGACCCATCTCCAATTTGCTTAACAAGGGCTTTCTTCGACCCGTTTAATGCAGCGTATTCGACAATATGTACGTCCAACATGGAATTTCTCTCAGGAGAGAAATTTACAATCCGAGGAATTTTCTAATCGCTCTTCGAATTATCTCTTGAACTGTGAGCTTTTTTGCCTGCGCAAACTCGGAAAGAGCTTTATACAGCGAACCGGGCAGAGAAACGGTCACAGAGTACTCCTCGGTCTCTCTTAAGAAGGTCTTGATGGCTTCCTTAGTTGGCAATTTAGGTTGCCTACTAACATACTCAATGGCTTTGATCGCTTGAGGTCTCGGAAGACTCTCTTCATGAATCACTTTTGCCACTTCTGCTTGTCGCTCTTTGGGAATAGAAGCTAGTCTTGCTCCCACTTCTATCTCTATTTTCCTTTCTTGAACCATTCTCTTAACAGCCTCGGTTGTTTCAAGTAACCGTAACCAGTCGTAGATTGTGCTTGACGCTTTACCAAGAGTTGTAGCCACCATATCTACCGCCTTGGTTCGAGGAATTTCTTTCTCTAAATCTTTGACTAGTTTCTCTGTGCCTTCGGCTCTATCGACTGGATCTATTGAATCCATCTGCACATTTTCGGTCAACGATAAAATCAATGCTTCTCTATCACTAAGCCTACGCCTAATTGCTGGAATGGCGTTCCAACCTAATCCCTTACAGGCAAGAAACCTTCTTTGCCCAACAACTACCTCTAATCTTTCTTCCACCTCACGCACAATTATCGGTTGCAGAAGCCCCATTGATTTAATTGACGCCTGCAAATCTTCAAGGTCGCCAACTCTTTTTCTTACATTAAACGGGGACACTCGGAGTTCCTTGATGGGAACAGATTCGACTTGAGACATCACTATTTCTCTCTTCTTTCTGGTTTCCCATGCCCTTGTGGCTGCTTCGCTCTGTTTCTGCCTTATATACTTTTGTCCTTAAGGGTAAGCTTTCTGTTCGGTCAGGATGTACGCCACTTCTTGTTACTGCAGGCCTAAGCTGGAATAGTTCTTGATTTTTCTCTGTTTCCATTCCCAGTAGGCTTTTCTTTCGCTTGGGCTGAGATCTGTGGAGGGGAAGGGCTCAGCGTGCTTGAATTCTGGGCATGTGCTCGTCAACAGGACTTGCTTCCAGTGGCAGATGCAGAACGGAGTGCCTGGATGAGGGTCGCTTACGGTTCGGAGGTACTCGCAGTCAGAACACTCACGCATAGCAAACCAGACTCATTCAACTCGATTCTTAATGGAGTTTCATTAGGTTGAGAGCTGATCGAAAGTAACCTCGATCTCCGCGCATAAAATTCCATAGTTCAAATTGAGTCGGGCGCACCAAGGGAAATATCTGTGCCTTGTCAAAATGTTTCTAGTTTCGCTTGCGTCTCTATCCGAATTTCATCAGGGAGGCTAAAAGATTTCTCAAACGCATTCGCGCTTACTGGCTTGCGGCTCTTTGACAACGATTCATAGAATGATTGAACATTAGCGTAGTAAGTGAATCTCCAGCCGTACTGTTCTATTTTCTCTCTAAGTACAGGTTCTCGGATCTTGCGTTTAAGTAAAGATTTTCGTTCCTCAGGTATTACTATGACCCGTTTTACATCTCCGTTAGGAAGATTTGCACCTCTCACAATTGCCTCAGTGATGCTTGTAGTATTCTCTACCTCAAACTCGTAGCGAGGTTTGGTTTTATCAAGCCAAATTGCATCTATTTTCATGACACGATCAGGGCTCTTGCATTCGAAAGGCAAGCCAGTTACCCTTCTGCCTGGAAGATCAGCGATAACTTGGAATCCTAGTCGTTTGCCAATTGAAGCGAGAAGTTCTACCATCGTATTGTGTTCGTCTTCTCGTTTTTTAACTGAAGGCTTTAGCATCCACTTTTTGTCAGGAGTCTTTTTCGCATACTCTTTGAGAACTTCCTGAACGGTCCTAGTTTCAGGAGTAAGCGCGTTTGGGAAACTCAGAAAAACCTCCTGCAAGATCTCGTCAAAGGATACCTTCAGTTCTCTATTCAGCCTGTTTACTACCGCTCTTTCGACTCGCTCATTCAAAGGAACACTTTCTAGAAACGGAACCGATGAGGGTTCTTTAAGCCACCACTTTCCTGATTCAAGAGTGAATTCCTTGCCAATATTTTGCTTGAGAACAGCTTCTATGCCTTCGGGTGCACTGAAAAGATAGCCATTCGCCTTCAATTCATCGTATATGTTCGAGTAGCTGTTTATGATAACGGAGTAGGGCGACGGCTCACCTCTCAGCGCAATGATCTTTCTGACAGCATCGACGACTATGCGCTCATAGCGCTCTTTGTCGATCTCAACCTCAGAAGCTAATGAATATGGCGACATGGGTTTGCGAAAACGAATGTAGTAGTCACCGACAGCACTTCCATAGGGCTGAAGCTGTTGCTTTGCTCCACGTTTTGCGGGCGGCTGATATATGATTTTCTCAAGCTCGAAACCAGCTAGAACTACCGCTTTGATAATCGAATTATAAATCTTGATGTCTGTGTTGTGAAAAGTGACTGTTAGCCAACGACCTTTCTTCAAGACACGGTAGACTTCAGCGAATGCAGCTCTCAGCATCTTATGATAGAAGTCAAAATGTTTCCCCTGAGAATCGTTAATTGTAATCTCATCATCATAATTCATTTCAAAACGGTGATCACTTCTCGCAAGCCAAGCTGACCATATGGTGCTCAACTCCATGTACTGAACAGACCCGCCATACGGGGGGTCAGTGAATACGTAATCTACGCTCTCATCCTCTATCTGGGCCGGTTTAGCTTTCAAGTCAACTGCTGACTGCGTTGACACGAGAAATGTCTTGTCTTTCATTATCTCAGCGAATGTCCCCTCGTGGCATTTATTCGAGACTTCTTCTGCCGCCCGCTTTCCTCTTAAAATCGCTTGATAACGATTCTCGAATCTATCCCATACGTTCAGTTCAACATTGTCCGGAGGTACCCAGTAACTATGTACTTTCCAAGATGGGCGACTGGACTCGGACCATAGAACCATTTTGCTTGCTTGCGCCAGAGTTGAGGAAAAAGTGAAGAGCATCAGGTCCTTTGTCGGACCATTCTGTATGGAAAGAATTTGGTCGAACAGCATCGAGAGCGCCAACAGGTTTCGCTTAGTGAAAAGTTCATGGATGTAGTTACGTTGCTCTTTCTTCTTGAAGGGTTTACCGTCAGGATAATACAGCCGTGCGTCCTTTGGATACCAGTGAGTAATTGACCTGTCTTCCACCTCTTGAATCTTCTGCAGGTCTTCTTGTGATAGTTGCTTCGACCCTTTCAGCCCGCAATGGGGGCATACAAAATTACGAACTTTAGTTGGCGTATCGCCAGAATAGCGTGTGCAAATTATTCTAGCCTTCAATTTGCACTTTGGACATTTCGTCTCATAAAGTTCTTCAATATTATCGCGAATATTCTTGGATATCGTAGCATAGGCCGCTTCATACTCAGAGAGATCAACAGGAAGAACAGTCAATCGTGTGATGAACGTGGCAATTGGATCTATATCTATGCCTATGGTCTTCCTATTCAATCTGAGCGCTTCGACACAAGTGACTCCGCTTCCGCAGAAAGGATCAAGCACGATCTCTCCTTTTTTAGAATAATGTTCGATGTATTGCCGAACTACGTTGTGCGGCTTTCTAGCCCAAAACTTGTGCATCAGGTACATCGGCGGATGCGTTTCAGCCACGAGTGCATGATTTATGTGTGGAAATAGATCAGTTTGTTTCACCGACATGGTACCTCACGCTCCTGTCTTCTATTGGTTCTTTGGCTTGCTTGCGTTTCGTATGAGAGCTATCCACTTGTTTTCGCCTTCAACTCCTACTCTTGTATAGTATCAAATCACTTTTGCTGTGATAGCGATTCTTTCTCGCCTCAGTCTATTCGCAACTTTT
>Ga0315309_1002795_pt1 | contig 10092 bp, 10 predicted proteins | sample TDP4_MG_FD_203080 | JGI IMG/M metagenome (GOLD analysis project Ga0315309, IMG submission 203080) | Freshwater sediment microbial communities from Lake Towuti, South Sulawesi, Indonesia - TDP4 | ecosystem: Environmental > Aquatic > Freshwater > Lake > Sediment | place: Indonesia: South Sulawesi...
GGAGTCCCTTGCAAGGAACTCTACTCAGTGAAACACCAGAAATCTAACTTCTACATGCTCGGAAGTATGGGCTTGGCATCATCGATAGGACTCGGAGTATCAATGTTCACTTCGAGAAGCATCGTGGTTATTGATGGAGATGGAAGTCTATTGACAAACTTGGGTACACTCTCAACCATAGCGGTGACCAAACCTAGAAACCTAACGATCTTGGCCATAGACAATGGCGTTCACGGGTCAACGGGAAACCAGCCTACCGCCACAAGTCTCTGCGTTGACCTAGAGCTAACTGCGAGGGGACTCGGGATAGACAAAACTTACAGGGCCACAAGTCGAAAAGAAATCTCCTCCGTGCTGCGGGGTTTGGGTGACGGGCCCAACTTCGTTCATGTACTAGCAAAGCCGGGGAATGCCAGTGTTCCAGAGTTGCCATTAACCCCACTTGAAATGAAAGAGAATGTGATGGCAGTTCTAAGAGAATGAGTTCCATCTCACGTCTTCTCTTCTTCCTGCAGGCCTTTTTCCATTCTTTCTTTGAATTCATCTTCGAGCCTAGATATCCCTAGGAGAGTTTCAGTTACACTGGTGAACTTTGTCATCGCCCCGCGAGACTGGCATTTTGCGTATAGCAACGCTTGTCTCATCCTCACTTTCGAGGCTTCTAAGAGAGATTCGTTTCGGAAGGGCGATTCTGCGATGAAGACTGACGAGTCGTAGCATCTTTGAGCTGAAACCCTGAAGGAAAACGTTGAGTAGAACCTAAGCCAGCGACGCGACTTATTGAAGCTTATGTCCTTCGCGAGTTCGGCTATCGCTTCAGAACCGAAAATATGCGTTTTGTCTCTTGCCTATGCGGGCGCTCTTATACCCGCTTAAGTTCTGCAATCCTAGTAGCAGTGTAGTTCTGTAGACCGTTTCGGTTGGTGGGATCTCTATCCTTTTCTTAATCATCCACATCGAGTACGAGCCTTTCTTATACCCTATGGCTTCAGCTCTCCAGGAATTTGAGAGATCTCTTATTGGAATCGGAACACATGGATAACCATCTGGGTCATGCACAATTACGTGGTCCTCTTCTATTCCTAGGGCGACCACGTAGTGGTCCCCGCCCCTCTTAGACCTGCAATATGGGTCATAGACGAGAAATCCCATGTCCAACGGCCCCAAGATGACTGGTTTATCCCGCAATTCCTTTCTCAGCTCGGAGAACGCTTCATGATCTGATTGAAAGCACTTGAACTCGCCCTCATAGCGCAACGTTTTCACAGCCCGTTCGGTGCCTTCGTGTGGATTATATCCGTTGACGGCGAAACCTCCTTTTTCATACGGCATGTAAACGAAACCGAAGGGAACCGTGGTGACGCACTCGACAAATCGAAGTTCATAGGGGTTCCCAAGGAAGCGAAATATCATGCACAGGCATTTTGAGTAGCAGTAACTCATCCTTCCCACAAATGGAATTTCATGCATAAGCAATCCCTCTACCCGAAGTACACTTGATCAAGTCATTAGTCTGGGCATTAATATTTATCTGAAAGCCAACCCCTCAAGGCACTGAGCAGAAGTTTTATGCTAGACGAAGTACGTGAAAACAAGTTATTTAGGCAATGTAAGGTTTAATTCAATGTGATGAAATGAAGCTTGATCAGTGACAGTTGCAGTTATTGCGTGAGGTGGCATTGCTCAGTTGGCGAGTGACAAGTTCAAGGAGGCGGAACTCCTACTTCGGATCTACGAAATCTATTCGTCTGAATCGATGGTCAACGCGTTCACTTGGTTCTTCAAGGATTTTCGGGCTGAGAATATAGATGACTTCGAGGAACGGTATCCTCTTGGAAGCGAGAGTAGGAAACATTTCTGGAGGATCGGCAATTTCTTCGATCTTCTGGGAACCTTCGTTAAGAGAAACTACTTACCTAGGGAACTTGTTGTTGAATTCTGTCCTGATGACCTTAGATCTTTTTGGAAGGCGACAAGAAACATAGTAGTTCAGATGAGGAAGAAATGGGACGATCCGACACTCTACAAAGATCTGGAACTCTTGAACGACGAGATTGAGAAGTGGCATAGCCAGTCAGAGAAGAATTAGAACAATCGACCTAGCCTTCCGTTAGTATCAATTCAAGAAGTAGGAGGGAAACCAGCTTGAGCCAATGACCAGAATAGTCTGTCGCTGGGGACTACCTCTCTAGTACTGCAAGCTTTAAGTTTGAATCCTCATCATACGATACTGTCAACGAAGACTCTCAATGCTAACGTCTTCCCCAACCTTGCTTCAGGCAAATCATAAACCTCTTGGAGGGTTCGAAGTATGAAGAGGCTTAGGATCGGTCACCTCTCCACAGCGTATCACACGGCTTTTATTATGATGGGTGGTGATTGTGTCGAGAAGAGAATGGACGTTGAAGCAGACTGGCGCTTGTTCCCAACCGGTCCAGAGATGATTAAGGCATTTAATAGAAGAGAACTGGACATCGGGTATATTGGTCTCCCCCCAGCAATGATAGGAATCGATAAGGGCCTAGAAATAAAGTGCGTTGCGGGTGGACATGTGGAAGGCACGGTTTTTGCGGCGACAAAGAATTATAGAACGCTTAGCGAGCTGGGAACAATAGGCAAGGTGCTGAGTCAATTCAAAGGCAGAACGATCGGAACAACTACGAGGGGCTCGATTCACGACGTGATAATCCGGCGACTAATAGATCAAGCTGGACTCCGAGAAAAGGTGCATGTTAAGAATTTTGAGTGGGCTGATTTCATACTTGAAGCAATGGAGGAGAAGGAAGTCGACGGTGGCTGTGGCACGCCTCCCCTAGCTGTTTTGGCCGCGAAGTATCTGGGCGGAAGGATAGTTCTGCCACCGAACATAATGTGGTCACACAGCCCCAGCTACGGTATCGCAGTGACTCTCGAGGTAGTAAGGGATTCCGCCGACATGTTGGAAGGATTCTTGAAATTGCATGAGGAAGCGTGCAACCTCGCAAGAGAGAAGCCCCAAGAGGCAGCTGAGATGGCTGCCAAGGCAATAGGAATACTTGACAAGAACTTCCTGTTGGATGTTCTCAAGGTTTCTCCGAAGTATTGTGCGAGTCTACCCAAAGAGTACGTAGAGTCAGCTCTATCATTTGTGCCCGTTTTACAAGGAATGGGTTACATTACTAAGCCCTTAGCAAAAGCAGATGTATTCTTCACAGAGATCATTGACAGAATTCACAAGGAAAAGCCTCACTACGACAACCCGGCTAAGCTTGGTTAGTTGAGTCAGCCGCCAGCAACAGGAGGCATTATTGCAAGAACACTTCCACTCTTGAGCTTTGTCTTGAATCCATCTAATCCTTCGATGTTGCGGCCGTCCACAAAAAACAGGAGCTTCAACCCTCTGTGCTCTCTTCCTGACAAGATGTATCGTTCGAATTCTTTTCCATATCTCATGCTAAGAGCCTTGAGTACGTCTTCTACTGTTGAGCCTTCATTAGCGTCCATTCTTTCTTCGCGCGTCCCAGTTATGTTGCGTAATATCGTGAAGTAGTGGATGATGATCTCCAAGGTTGATGTCTCCTCTTCTGGAACGAGCGGTTGACCTATATAAGCCTCACGTGTGCACAGATAAATCGAATGCACTGGCAATTGTTTCTGAAGTGATGGAAAGAGTTAATTAGGTTTTCATGTAATTTGACGCAGCAGCGATATTCCGTCCTAAGGGGGAATAAGATGAACCTAGAGACTTTTCGCAGAATCTGCTGTGGTATGTTCATTGTCTCTTCAAAGAAGGATGGTAGCTTCAACGGGCAAATCGCAAACACTGTTTTCCAAGTTGCAGCTGAACCACCCGAAATCGCTGTCAGCATTAACAAGATGAACCTAACGTACGATTACATCCAGTCAAGCAGAGTCTTTACTGCCTCAATCCTATCAGAAGACACACCAATGAAATTGATCGGCACTTTCGGTTTCAAGTCCGGCAGAGACATAGACAAATTCGAGCGCATCGACTACAAAATCGGCATAACCGGCGCACCCATAGTCCTAGAGACAGCTGTGGGCTACTTTGAAGCAGAAGTCATTAGCAGCGCGGATGTTGGAACCCACACCTTATTCGTTGGGAAAGTTGTCGACGCTGATATGATTGGAGAAGACCGCCAACCAATGTCATACGAATTCTACCATTTCGTGAAACGGGGACTGACCCCCAAGACGGCTGCAACCTACATCAAGGAAGAAAAGAAAGAGGAGGTTAGATAATTGGCGAAGAAAGCACCTGTTGCTAAACCCGCGGAAGCGGCAGCCCAGCCAAAGATGTCGAAGTACAAGTGCTCAGTCTGCGGGTACATATATGACCCCACACAGGGGGACCCTGACTCTGGTGTAAAGCCAGGAACACCATTTGAGAAACTCCCGGATGACTGGGTTTGCCCCGTGTGCGGAGCAGCTAAGACAGAGTTCGACAAAATCGATTGAGATGTATGCCATGGACAAAGCGAGAGTATCGCTCAGCAGATGACCCTTCTTTTTGTTCTTGCATCACTATTCTCTTATTTTCCGAATATATGAGCAAATTTGTAAACGACTTGAATTCTCTATTAGTCCTCTTCTTTTTGTGTTGTGATTCTTTTGTTAAGTTCGTCTGCGAATTTGAGGTCCTTGTATGCTTTCAAGCGCGCGATCGTCGTGTCGTAGCTGTCGATCTCTTCCTCTTCCAGTGTCACGGAGTAATTGGCAGAAGGGTCAATCTCATCTAGCATTCCGATCAGGGTTTCTCTCTCTTCCTTGGGCATGACCCGCGCATCGGTCATCGCTGCAGCTCTGGCATTTATTCCCTCATTAAGAAGCTGTTTCAGCGCCTTAAATGGCAACTCATAGAATTGTCCCAATGCGCCAGTTCTTTGAGTGAAGCCTTCTGAAGTCGCTGCCTTAAATGAGACTCTGACATACAGCTTCTTCTTGAATTCAGCGAGTTGCCCCGCGTAGCTTGTGTCGTTGCCAATGAGAACACCATTTGTCTCCAAGATGAAGAGCGGGTACTTCGATTCCATCACTCGTTCAAGGACAGGTAATAGGTGGTTTTTCGCCAGGGTCGGTTCGCTCCCTGAGAGGCGGAGCTTCTCAACCTTTACACCTCTGAAGCGTTCCCATCCGGGAGAGGTTATTCCAGCCTCGGCCGCTTTGAAGAGTCTTTCAGCTACTCTCTTTGGGGAGTAGAATTCTCCGAAAATGTCCGGGAAGTCTCTTGACCAGTTTCCCCAACAATAGATGCAACGCAGGCAGCAACCAACGGCGTACCCTGTGGCGATTCCTCTATATACTGGAGCTGAATAGATTCCAGCGTACTTCCTCTCCAACCCTTCAAGGCCTACCCTAGTCACTATTCTTTCAGTGTCCTTCGCTAGCTCTATTGGGTTGAAGGGTCGGAAACCTGGAGCCAAAAAACGTTGATAATGCTTCATCTGGACCACTGCGACCAGCGATAAGTTAACTCCAAGTACTTAGATGAACTACCATGTAGAAATATCTTGGGTCAAGACATAAGGGCAGTCGACACGGAACACTTAGGGAAACATATCGGCGAAGCCGACAGTCTTCATCAAGCCCATTGAAGGTGAATGACAAACTGTGCCCATAAGTGTTTGACGCCCCTGGAGGAGGGGACTCGATCCTAAGAGGGAATGCCTTCATAAAGACTAATGCAATAATGCGTCAGCTTTCTGATGATAATGCCTTAAAGACAGGTGAAGCTCTACGGAATGGAGTGTCAATTCTTCTAGTCAGGAATCTATGTCTCATGACTCACAGTCTGTCAACCCGAGGCAGGAGGATCTCAGCAGATTAATTGCCTGTCTTCCTTGCTCCAAGTCCTCTTAGCCTCAAGCCTGCTTTGACGTTCATGGGCGGGTACACTGTCGAGTCCACTTGTACATCGATGACTGCTGGTTTTCCACAATCCATTGCGCCTTTTATTGAATCAACAATCTCATCTGGTTTCTCAACTCTAATGCCGTAGGCGCCAAAGTTCTGTGCGACCTTAGCGAAATCAGGGTTACGGTAGTCGCTTCCGAACTCTGTTCCGAAGGTCGTCTTTTGATACATTTTTGGTGCAAGGTAGCAATTGTTATTCACGATTACTGTTACGACGTTGAAGCCACATCTCACGGCGGTCTCCAGGTCTTGGATGCTCATCATGAAGTCGCCATCCCCTATAACGCACACCACTGTATCCTCAGGCTTCGCGGCCTTCGCACCAATAGCTGCTGGAAAAGCAAAACCCATCGAGCCTATATTAACCGAGGAAATGAACGTTCTAGGATAGATTGTCCGTGAATATACGACCAGGAACAGATGATGAAGTCCAGCTCCTCCGACGACCGTGGAGCTTCTTGGGATTGCCTTCTGAACGTCTTGAATCAAGCGCTGAGGTTTAATTGGAACCCTGTCAAGGTCTTTGTCAGAAAATGCGAGTTTCGACCATGTATCCTTCTTCCTAGCAATCTTGTCTAGCCAGGCTGATGTCCTACTTTTCAGTTCCTTCGATTCCACGATCTTAATCATCTCAGAGAGAATGACTCTGGCGTCTCCTGCTATCCCATATTTGCACTGGATGTTTCTGCCTAACGTTGACGGATCAATGTTTATGTGAATGATCTCCGCTTTGATTGGCAAAGTGAAGTTATAGGTCGTTAGAGATGAGAAGGTGCACCCTACTCCGAGGATGACGTCTGCTTCCTCTAGACCCTCATCGGCTGCGCTGTTTCCTCCATACCATCCACCTACGCCCAGTGCAAGCGGGTGATCCTCGGGGAAGACCCCTCTCCCGTTCTGCGTGGTGGTCACAGGCATTTTAAGCCTCTCCGCCAAGACCCTGATCTGCTCCGCAGCGTTTGACCACACGACTCCCCCACCGCACAAGATAACTGGTCTATCAGCCCTTAGCAACCTCTCGGTAGCTTCTTTGAGGACCTCCACTGGTGATGTTATAGTAGGAGTCTCAATCTCTACTACTGAGAGCGCTGGGTCAATATCACCCACATCGCCATAGACGTCTTCGGGCATCTCAACCAAGACGGGTCCGGGTCTGCCTGACCGCGCCAAGTTGAAAGCGTGGCCAATAATTCTAGGAATGTCTTCAACACGCTCCATGCGCTCACATGACTTCGTAAAGGGCTTAAGCACGCCGAACTGGTTCGCCTCACCGAAAATCTCGCGTCCGATAAGACTTCTGTTAACCTGGCCAGCGAGAAGGACGATGGGCGAAGAGTCTCTGTATGCGTCTGCTATGCTGAGCATTCCGTTCAGTGTTCCAGGACCTGAGTGCATTTGGCAGACACCAATCTTCCCACTTGCGCGAGCGTAGCCATCTGCCATGCTACCTGCACCGCGCTCGTGTCTTGCAACGATGTACTTGATGCTTGACTCCTTGCTGAGCGCTGACAGGAAACCCGCGACAGATGTGCCACATAGTCCAAAGACATATTCAACATTGTTTCTCACAAGTGCATCCACAATTGCCTTGTTACCTTTCACTGAAACCATTGCAGCCCCCTCTTAATGCTCCAATATTCTTACAAGCACTTGCACGCTAGGAATCTGTCAATTCTTCCCTATGAGTCTACACTCCTTCATCGATATGAGCACTGCGATCTCCCGCGAGACATCGTAGATCCCTGAAACGAGTAGCATTGTGCCCAAAAGTGAGCCCAACAGAATGTTATACGTCGCAACCCCAAAAAGCGATAAAGCATAGGCTTATGGACGCCAGTGGAGCTATGATGTATCTCTTGACATCCCTAGCTGTATAGCTGTGGAGGATTCCAAAATTCACTGTCAGCACGCCAGAGAGTTGTGAGAATCTGGTATACTCGAGGTTCCCATTATGTCTAGGAAGGTACCAATCAGAAATAAGAACATAATTCCAAGGGCAATCTCAACGTATCCACCAATGATCATGAACCATCTCAAAATATCATACTTCTTCATCTGCACAATCCATGAGGCGAATTCCGTTCCTTCCTACAATCGTCTTCTCGCTTCTATTTATCACTTCTTATCCTTCTCTCAAGCTTCTTTGGGATTCGCACCGGTCAAGACAGTACCTGGCATCATCGACCTTCTCAGTTCAGTCTTTTAAGATAGGCAGGATGATGCCAAAGCTAGGAGGGTCTCTAGTTGGAGGTGGTATGGTGACTAACTACCGTAAGAAGAGTTGGGGAAAGAGGAACGAGATCGCTGCTCCTGAACCCAAGCCCTCGCTTCTCGAGAAACTGGTTCAGTACGACAAGACAGGTAGGAGGGCACTAGGAGAGCGCCGCAAGGAAATGATACACGCTGACACATGACGTGAGTCCACAACCAGTTACCCTACATGACATATCTTTTGAAATTAGGCAACAGATCGACGCATACCTAGAGAGTCCCTACTTCTCCCTTTCCCGTTTAAGAATACAAAACTTGAAATATCTTATCTGACAATCACTCATAAGGAGAGGTTAAGTTGACGAGGATCTACTTCACATCTGACATCCATGGTAGCGAAGTCTGCTGGAAGAAGTTCCTCAATGCCGGGAAATTCTATAAGGCAGATATAGCTATCATGGGCGGGGACATCACGGGAAAAATAATCGTCCCAATAGTTGAAGCCAGTGGGGGGAAATATGAGTCCCGGATATTCGGAAAAGACATGGTCTTGAATTCCAAGAAAGAGGTTGATGAGCTAGTGACCAAGGTCATGTCTTCAGGATACTACCCGTACATCTGCGACAAGAAAGAGTACGTGAACCTTCAGAACAGCCAAGACAAACTGGACGAGCTTTTCAATGAACTCATCGGCAACGGACTGAAAAGATGGGTAGAGATGGCAGACCAGAAACTCGACGGAAGTGTAAAAGTATTCGTCTCGCCTGGAAACGATGATAGATTTGTCATCGACCCGATGCTTGACGCGAGTAAGAGGATAATAAACCCTGAAGAGAGAATTGTTGAAATGGACAAATACCATCAAATGATTACTTCCGGCTGGGTAAATCCAACCCCCTGGAACACGGCAAGGGAAGAACCTGAAGATAAGCTCCTTCTGCGCTTCGAAAGGCTTTTTAAGCTTACAGACGACCCTAAGCACCTCATTGCGAATCTACATGCCCCTCCATTTCAGTCAGGTCTAGACACGGCCCCGAAACTTGACAAGAACCTGACACCGACAGTGAAGGGAGGACAACAAATCTTTGTTCCAGTGGGAAGCACATCGGTATATGACCTTTTGAGAAAGTACCAGCCTAAACTTGGACTTCACGGACATGTTCACGAATCACCTGGAATCGCGAAGATAGGTAGGACCCTGTGCGTCAACCCGGGCTCAGAGTACGGGGAAGGCATACTTAGAGGTTTTGTCGTAGATCTGGAGAAAGACTCCATTCCGAGATACTGGAGGACTGAAGGTTAGCATAACTAGAGCGGTAAGAACCGGGCCCATGATACACTTGGCGAGGTTACTGCTCTCTACAATAAACATATGATTGGCCAAGACGTAGCATCCTCAGATGAGTTCATCTTGCGGATTCCTCTTCGTTCTGTTAATTCAGCTCCTCACCATCCTAGTGTTTCAGGAAAGCTTGCTAAGGAAGTTGGGACTTCCAGATTGTCGATCACAGATCTTTTTCCGAATCCCAGCCTCCAAGTCAGTGTGTTAGGCTGCCAGTCTCCATACTCAGGAACCAGTCCCGCCCTCAGGTATAGAGACTCAAGCTGTTCGCAGATACACCGTCCCGTTAGCCTCGCTCCAAGCTCCGAAAACTTATTTACGCTGATAAGCAACTACAATTGTAGGCGATCGCAGTTCCTCCCATCTCTAGAGAATGGACTCTCATTGCAACAGGACCGTGAACCAAGTTGGATATTGTTGAGCAGGCCAAGAAGATCATTGATGAAGCTCAGAAGAATGATGTCATCCTGAGAGCCATAGGTGGCACGGCCATAGGAATGCGTTGCCAAAGCGCGAAACATAGGAGTCTGGCAAGGGAATATGCTGATATCGATCTTGTTGGACTCAGGAAGCAAGACAAGGGAATAAAGAAGGTATTAACCGACATGGGATTTGAGCCAAACAAG
>Ga0315309_1002797_pt1 | contig 10087 bp, 6 predicted proteins | sample TDP4_MG_FD_203080 | JGI IMG/M metagenome (GOLD analysis project Ga0315309, IMG submission 203080) | Freshwater sediment microbial communities from Lake Towuti, South Sulawesi, Indonesia - TDP4 | ecosystem: Environmental > Aquatic > Freshwater > Lake > Sediment | place: Indonesia: South Sulawesi...
AGGGAGAATGTGGGGCAAAGCATCAATTTTCTGCTTGTTCCTGTTCTTCAGGTTTTTGCTGTGTCTGGGCGCGTTCTAGGCATTTTTCTAGCAGGTTTGAGGCTTGGTCTGGGAAAGGGTACATCCATTCTGGGGTTTTTTTCTCTAATGCCCTCCATTTGGCTTGTGCCTCTGGAGTCTTGCCGTCAAGAATCAGTTTGAGGAATGTAATGAGTTCGGAGACCTGTTTTTCAGCTTTGTCTTGTTTTCCTTCGGTGATTATTTGGTTTGCTGTTTGCATCATGTCGTGGGCTTTTTCAGTGTTTTGGTTGATGAGGAAGCATGCGGCGGCGAAGACGTAGTGGCAGGCTGAGCCGAATTGAAGGAGTTTGTCTTTTGAGTAGGCGTCTGCGGCTCTTTGGAAGGCTTCTCCTGCCTCGTTCCATTTCTCTGAATCTGCGTAAGCCCATGCTGCGAAGCTGAAGGCTTCTGCGGCGCCTTCATAGTTTCTACGTTGTAGCTCATGTTGTGCTTTAGTAAACAGTTTCAGAGGCTCATCAGATGAAGCAACTGGAGAGGTTTCTTTGATGCTGAACCATCCTTGGAAATACTTGACGGAGATTCTCTTCCCAACGTAGAGTATGGCAAAGAGAAGCGGTAGCGATAGTAAGACCGTTATTCGACCCAGCATGAAAAGCAGTTGGGTGAATATCAGAAAGGGAGAGAAGGATGCGATTATCACCGTGGAAAAACCGAGATCCATGACGAGGATGTATTTGGCTAGTAGCTTGAGTTGAGGTTTCGAGAAGCGAAAGCGAAAAGCTAAGATTAGGCTTACCACTGCATGACAGACGAAGAGAGAGTAGATGGGCAGTGTGAAAATGAGAAGCATGGACCTTATTGAGTAGGGTATGATTACGAGTACGAGGAGAACGCCCCAAGGTATGAATGCAACGAAGATTGAGACTAGGCATGTACTCTCAACTTGAGCCTCAGACAGAGTTTGTGGCGGCTTTTTCTTTGCGTTGCGTTTTCGAGGTTTTCTTCTTCGTTCAATGTATCGGTCCAGGTTTCGAAACAGACGATCTAAGACTAGTCGCATTCCGCCGGCAAATGCTATGAGAATCACGAACATGACAACCAGCATGGAATCTGGTGTCGCTGAAGAAGGCTCCAGCACGCGACCATATAGAAAGGCTGCTATTAGTGCTAGCCCTAGTACAAAGCAAACTGCCAGAACAACTTTGAGCGTTGTTCGGACACGACGGCTTTTGCTGGGCATCTTCCACATGCTCTCTTTATAAACTTGTCCCGCAACTTCATATTAAGCTTGCACAAAAAAGCGGGTTTTTCCAAAGGTTCTCCGTTGTAAGGGTTGCCTTAAAGATAGGAAAAGGCAAGCGTGCTACCAATCTTTGGACATCTCATCAATTTTCTTTCGGACCTCCGGTATCCTGCGCAGCAAGTAAAACGCAAGTACTACAGTCGCCATGGGCAAAATGAAATAGCGCCACGGAATGGGTACATTGGGCGGTAGTAACGAGTCGTAAACAAAAGCCAAACCGACCAAGACTGCAAACCCAATGTAAGTCAAAGCAACCTCCACTTGCCATCGTCTAATGGGTTTTCCTTGAGTGTACCTGAAAATGTAGAGTCCGGGCAATAGAAAAACTGAAAAGAAGAGCAGGATTACACTAAGACTCACAAGATTAAATCCACCTAGACTTTCAAGGATTGGCGGAAACAAGGACCAGAGTGCCAAATAGCCGATAACTATTATTGCTGCAGACAGTAGGATGAGCCTATATCTGATTTCTCGTGTTTTCATGTTCATCCCATTGTGGCTGTCAAGATTGCGGAAACGCCCATCGCTACTATAGTTATCATAAGAAAGCCGAACAGAAATGTGTTACCTATCGGTTCTGGTAGCCGTAATGCCAACGCTGATACTGCTATAGCACCCAATGAAGCAATAATCAGTGTTCTTATATAATCCGTAGCTGGTTTCGGGTCATAAGAATTTCCTACTAATGCCCCGATCATCGCGAAAACCACGTTTGTGGTTACTATAGTTGCGCCAGAAAGTGCTGCCAACCCGAGAATGGTAGTGAGTAAAACGCTTGCGAGACCTATAAATATGCCTGCCATGTAGGCTTTACCATCATTTCTTAAACCTGCGTTGTAGAGGTCTTGCATAGCATGGTATCCAAGATAAAACAGAAAACTAGCGTAACCGCCCAGCGCAATAGCAATGATCGGAGGGAAGCGGCTGTTTCCTGCGGCTAATGTAGTGGCTGCCGCGGCGAGAACATCGACAATAGATGATTCGAGCATTTCTTGAACTAAACGTTTCAGTTCTTCTATGGGCATTATTGGGTTTAAATTAATAGGTGTTATAATATTGCCTAGGTTTTCAGCTTCAATTATCTCTCCCAAGGGCAGAACCGGGTTGAATCCAATATGCAATTTCGCGCCGTTCATGCTAAACTGTATATGTAGTCTATACCATGGGTACCACCAGCTGAACTCGTGCCATGTGGTTAGCCATCCACTGGTTCTTGCTTCCTGCTCCATTTCTTCTGGCGTTTTTGGTGGTGGCACGGTTGCTGTTGTGCTCTCATCGTCTTGTGTTACTGTGGTTTCTTCGTCTGATGTGGAGCTGGTGACGTCTGTTTTGGGCGCTTCAACAGTCAACGTGACCATGTTCTGGCTGGGTTTGAAGTCCCACTGCAGAGTGGTGCAAACTGGGTAGTCACGTCCATACGGGTCCTTAACAGTCAGGCTGCTTGTCTTGAAGCCCACTCCCTCAAACACAGCCCTTATTTGATACGTGGTTGATTGCCCACCGATTGCTACCAGATTCAAGGGCTGCGTTGCGTAGCCAGTTTCATCTGTCGTCAACGTGTAGAGTGTAGTACTCACGTCAAGCTCGACAAGTTGGTCTAAGATAGGGATCAAACCAAATATATTCATGTTCGGTTACCATTCACCCTTGTCAAGAGTGCTGAAAAGATGTCTGAACCTCAGAATAATGATCACGAAAATCGCCGTGCCTATTAACATGCCAAAGAAATATTGAAAGAATGTTTCTGCCCAAGGGAAAAGCATTGTCAAGAAGAAGAATACTACCCATATCAAAAAGAAATATGACGTTAACAGCGTCCAACGAAAGACAAGCCGACGAAATTTGAACCTGCCTCCACTTACCCTCAGAAGTGCCTCATTCAAGGTCAAGCAAACCACTAAACTAACTGAAAGCCCAAAGAGAAGATAATTAGCTAAAACCCATGCAGGTACTTCAACGCCCATGGTCTTGAGATATAAAAAATAAAATATAATGGCGAAAGGGGTCACTAATGCTGGTGTCATAGAAATTTCCATAGCGCGAATCTGCTTTTCTTTTGGAATTTCATCAGCGGTCATTTTCCATCACTTCAGAGCTGGAAGAATCTTACCCATGACATCGCAGCTAGGATAGCATCACCAGCGAATTCTACTATGTCTACCCAGTCACGCAAAAAGCTGAATGCTGTACTGATAGTGCCCATCATTGATCCTATCTTTTGAGCTATCGCACGCAACGCAGATACCACTGACATCGACATACCGATCGCAACGCTTTCAATGAATAAAAGCAAAACGTCAATCTTAAAGTATACTAAAATGGCCAAAATCGTGTTGACTATTCCCTGAGCCAACATTTTCACCTTGTCGTTCCAGTCAATGTACAAAAGTAGACTTTGGGCGCTGAATTTCGCTACGATGATTCCTAACGCTGCTGCCAGTAGCCATGGTTGTGCGCCTCGCCCCAGCAATGACAGGCCCTTAGCGGAAAAATACATAGCGATCAAGCCTACAATCTCAATAAACATTTCCGTCAATGCTTCTTCTTGCAAAGAAGCGAATAGTTGAGCAAGATCGGGAGACCATTCGACAACTCCTTCGTCTGGCAAGACGGGGTTGAAACCTATATGCAACCACAAGTCGAGTCCGTTTAAGGAGACACTCAGTTGTGCATGAGTTCGGAACCACGGATAAGACCAACTGAACTGAGCCCACATCTTAAGCCATCCCAAGTCAATAGCATACTGTTGCATTTGTTCTGGTGTTTTTGCGGGTGGTATGGTTACGGTTGTGCTCTCATCGTCTTGAGTGACTGTGACTTCGTCTTCGGGTGAAGCTGGTGTGGAGACGGTGGTGTCGGTTTTGGGCGCTTCAACCGTCAATGTGACGCTGTTTTGACTGGATCTGAAGTCCCACTGCAAAGTGGTGCATACGGCGTAGTTGCGTCCATACGGGTCAGTGACCGTCAGGTTTATTGTCTTGAAGCCTGCTCCCTCAAACACAGCCCGGATCTGATACGTGGTTGTTTGCCCACCAACAGCTACCAAGCATAAGGATTGGTTTGCATAGCCTGAGCTGTTTGTCGTCAACGTGTAAACCGTGCCACTCACATCAAGCTTCAGATTCTGCTTACCAACAGCCACATTCTCATCGGCTGCCCTAACAAGCCTTGCATAAACCATGTGGTCAGTGTTGGTTAAACCGCGTTCAACCCAGAGCCAAAGCTTGGTCTCAACCCCAACAGTCAAAGTGATAGGTCGAATAGCCAAGGTAACATTAGCCACCGCCTGACCATCCTTCACCTTAGCCTCAAGAATCGCTCCTACCAACAGTGACAAGGAAAGCATTAATCAAATGCTCTTTTGACGTACACTTTAAGTCTGGTTCTCTCTATCGTGAAAACAGTGAGTACGAGGCCTGCAGTGAAGCCAGCAACAATAAGAGGAAACTGGATCAAAAAGGATGCCCCAGGCAGAATCGTGTCGAACAAGGTATATAGTGATCCAACGATCACTAGTGCCTCGCCGAACAATAACATGAACACGAGAACGTTCCACGGTCTAAAAGAACGTTTCTTGACCCAGCTGTCTGCTATTTCGGCTAATAGGGAACCAGGGAAAAACCATAGGATGAAGACGACTGGCAAAATAGTCCTTAGAGCGGCAAAGCCCGACGCGCCTGACTTCATCAGAGTGGAAACATTGATAGCACTATCCGCAACAAATAGAAAATAAAATGAAATTAGGCAGATAGAAAAGAAAGCAACCACCATAATAGTTCCTGCTATTACTAGGCGCTTTTGCTCTTCTTCTGTCAATTCATCCTTTAGCTTCAAAGTAACACCTAGTCAGATTCTCTTCCATCCTAAATATATTGCCAGGGCAGCCAGTCCCAAGGTTGCAACAGCAAACGGTATTAGGAGTGGGTTCTTGAAAGTTAATTGAAGGGCAATGGACGTCACGCCGAGACCATTGCAGACCAATCTGTTCACTATGGCTTTCGCTGCAAGCTGAATGTATGGAGGCCCTGTCAACGTAGCAATTATGACAAATGGAAGATCTCTGAGGAGGTCGATTGCATACGCACCTATGATAAGGCTAAGCAAAGTAGCTCCAATTCCATATAGTATCGCCCTAGAAAGGCGAGCATCAGGCAACGCATTAGCAGCGCCAATAGCGAGAAGACCGCCTCCGGTGTATAAGAGCAAAGTCAGCGCATAGGAGGGCGTTACTGAAGTAAAGGTTGCTGCGATCAAGCTTGCGATGAACAGTGCGGTTGTTGCTGTTATCGAGCTGATGAAGGCACTTCTAACGATGTCAACCATGTCGAGCGGGACATTTTCAAATCCCTTCAACAAAAGCGTGCCCAATCCTTCGTAAGCGTCTATCCCGCAGCCACCAATGCCAATCCAGCTGTGAACGTCCATTCCCAACCAATCAATTAATACTCTCGCATGGAACTTCATGAAAGGCGGCCAAATAGTGAAAGAATCAGGTCCCCACGTCTGTAGTCCCTTACTTTCTGCTTCTGCTTGCATTTGTTCTGGTGTTTTCGGCGGTGGCACGGTTGCCGTTGTGCTCTCATCGTCCTGTGTCACTGTGGCTTCTCCATCTGAAGCGGAGCTGGTGACATCTGTTTTGGGCGCTTCAACCGTCAACGTGACCATGTTCTGGCTGGGCTTGAAGTCCCACTGCAGGGTGGTGCAGACTGGGTAGTCGTGTCCGTATGGGTCTTTTACAGTCAGGTTTCTTGTCTTGAAGCCTGCTCCCTCAAACATAGCCCTTATTTGATATGTGGTTGTTTGCCCACCAACTGCTACCAAGTTTAAGGATTGGTTTGCGTAGCCTGAGCTGTTTGTCGTCAACGTGCAAGCTTTCCCACTCACATCAAGTTTTATGAGTTGACCAGAAGGCGGAGGACTAGAGTCGTTAGCTCTCACAAGCCTTGCATACACCGTGTGCTCAGTGTCTGTTAAACCCCGCTCAACCCAAAGCCAAAGCTTGGTCTCAACCCCAACAGTCAAAGTGATAGGTCGAATCGCCAACGTAACGTTAGCCACCGCCTGACCATCCTTCACCTTCGCTATGATAGTGTGAGCGCCTCCGACAGATCGATATACCCAATCTGTGGTTGCAACACCATTCTCCGTGGGGTAATATCGGTCGTTAACGAGAGTTCCATAGCCATAACCGTCCTCCCAAAACCCAATATTAAGACCACTCAGCGGCTGATAGGTCACCGGGTTGATTGCCCTAGCCCGCAGAGCAACATGGGCACCCGGAGCAAAACTGGTGCTATTAACACTAAACTCTAGGCTCACCGGACTAGCCTTAGCCATCACCGCAAAATACAAATCATCCGGCTTATAGTACAGGTTGCCTCCATACGACGCATTGATATAATGCACGCCAGTCGAATTAGCGCTCCAAGGGAACTTAGCGGTAGGAGGACTACCTGAGACTTGGACGGTTTTATGAAAACTGCCATCAATACAGACATTAACGCTTTCACCACCACTGTTCGGGGGCAGGTTTTCAACACGAAACTGATACTCAACTAACGTGTCAACATCCGCTATACTATTATCCGCTATTCCCAGCCTATAGGTGACGTTAAGATAAGGCTCATTTCCAGCACTGTCTGCAGAGAAGAAGCTGACCATGTTTGTCTCATCAGGCTTAGTCGCTTCACGGTCAGTCTTAAGCTCAAACTGCGTTCTTCCAAAAAGATTCACCTGAGAAACATCTACCGGTATTAAAATGTAACCAGCTCCAAAATTCGCAGTATTCCACTGCCCCACCAAAGCAGTCCCTATTCCCCAATGAGAGCCGCCCAACAAGGAACCATAAATCGGCTGAGAACCACCCATAACAAGAACCACAAAATCTGAACCACTCGTATGATCAGTTCCACATTTCAGTTTAAGCCTTGCAGAAGTTACTTGAGCATTGTCAGGCAAAGCCGATGTATCAAAAGAAACATAGCTCCTGTACAGCTCATATTCAGTATATGGTACTCCGCCACTAGTAGTAGTAAACTTATCTTGCCCAACTTCAAGCCATGTACCATTGGTGAAAGGCCCATACTGATCATGAGGCGGATAATTATAGTCCCATCTATACATATAGCCATCTAAAGATGATTCTGAACGGAATTCTGGCGCAGACTCCAACCATAACCCCAGATTCGTAGGATACCTCAGATCGAACGTCAAACTAGCGCTAGAAGCCTCATAAATGCCATCTCCGCAATAACTAGCAACCACATTATAAACTATCTTAGAACTCGGAGCCCACGAAAACACAGCCACGCCACTGGAATTCGTGTATGCAGTTCCCATTGATGCGCCATTAATACAACACTGAATCAACATGGCAGAGCCAGGGCTACTGATAGCGGCATCAACAGCATTCACAATCAAATCTATAAGATCACCAACTTCAACATCATCAGTGCCCTCAAGATTGACGTCTCTACTACCTCCACTACCTTCACCACCTCCACCAACGGCCCTAGGCGAATGCGAGAGACTGAGATAAACAGGTCTCTTAACCACATCAAAATACCGGAACAAATTCGTCGACGCAAACGTAAGAAATATGTTTACACTGGAAGATGCGAACAGGTAAAATTGCGATGGCAAAGTAACCTGCACAACATACTTCCCAAGCTCATTCGGCACCCAAGATGCGTCCACTCTCCCTAAACGATCCGTTCGAGCATTTCCCTCTGCAGCAATCTTGAAAAACTCGATGGTAGCATTATTACTCCAACAATCATAACAAAAAGTCAGACTGGTCGCACCCACAGGAACACGGGCAAACCTCTGACTGTCCAAATACTCCGTTTGACCGCTATCAAAGACAACGTAAGGATAAGGACCGGCGTCCTCAGGATTGTTATCTTTACCACCCCCGCCGCCAATTGTACCGAAGCGACTAACACGCAGATAACCTGAGCCAGCTGGCACACTGGCTCTGCCCGATCCATCAGTTTGAGCAGTTGAGACAAACTTACCATACAACATCGAAACCGGAAGATTCCACACCGACTGATTCAAAAAGCTGGATTCAACTTTCAAGCGGCTGTCAACAGCAACATAGAGTTTCCCCGCCTCCGCACCATTACTCAAAGAAAAATCGAGCTTGAATGGACCATTGGGATAACCAGCATTATCAAAAACAGAAACCCTTCTGAAAAAAAGATCCTCTTCAACAGCCCTATCAGAAAGCAAAGCAGAACCCTCAACCGCAGCCCTAACACGCGAATTGTTAAGACTCACACTCAAGAGAAAATTGGCAAGCCCAAATGAATCAGTCAGATTCTGAAACGCTAAAGCTCCATTAATGTATAACTTCACAGGAGCAGACTCAACACCCTCATCAACAGCATACTCCACACCATCATAAGGCAACCTAGGCGCCAAAGACGAGGTCACACACAAACCATCGTCATTAGTCTCATAAGGCCGTGGCTTAGAAACAGCAACAGTAACAGGAAACACACCCCCATAGAAAGCATCCGGAAAATCGAGAACCACATTTACAGGACATCGCTGAAAAACAACTTCAACCTCAGCCGAATTAATCAGCCCAGCACCATTCTTTATAGCCGCCTCCAAATCCGCCGCGGAACCGTTCACCACACCAGAAATAATCTTATGCGAACCAAGAACACCAGAACTCCAAAAAAGCGAAGTCTCATAAACATAGGGCACCGTACCGTTGTGCTCAACTCTCGCCGACGACAGAAACCTCGAAGATTTCGTATGGTCCAAGAAAAATAAGATCCAAACTGAACCCTGCAAAGCAACATCGACAACATAGGTGGACGTCGCTTTCAAAGGCAACAAGACATACGGCGTAGAGCCGGGCACATAGAGGCTGAGGTTACCCACATTTCCCCCTGGGAAAGGCGCACCCGCAGAAGAGGAAGTCGAATTCGACGTTCCATCAGTTATGTTCGAGACAACTGTAACCCTGTCAAAAACCTCGGACTTGCCATAGTTTTCATTTCCTCCATGAACTGCTCTTATCCTGTAGTTACCACTCGACAAACCAAAAGCCAGATTCGCCCTCGCAGACCCATCAAAATTCGTTTTCACAGACGCCAAAGGAACCCAACCCTCAGTACGTCTCTGCTTATCAAACTGCAAACCGAAGTCAACCTTCTCATTCGACACTGGAAAACCATCAACAGTAGTCAAATTCGCATTCAAAACCAGGCTACTGGGCGAAACATCGTACTCCGTCTCAAGCGCAAGCCTAGTGCCAACCGCAACAATCGCAAAACTCGAAGGAACCGTGTCAGAAGACGATGCCCCTAGCATCGGATAATCATACGCATGAGCGACAAACACAACCAAATATGATCTTCCAGCCATGAATAACGGAGGACTCAGGGGAACCTGAACCTGAACGCTCCCAGCATCAAATGCTCCACTATGCACAAAAACACTCGACGAGTTGTCATAAACATCCAACTCATAATCATCAGCCGCGCCAGACGCTGCAACTACAATCAAAGTATCTCCAATATCAAAGACGCTAGCAACAATCGACTTCCTTTCGCTTCTCAGTTCAAAAGACTCTATAAAATCATCATCGTCAAGCGCCTCAACAACATTAACCATCCACGCGTAAAGCGGAAGAAACAACACAACAAGAAGACATACAACGATGACTTTCTCTCTAAGATTCCTCAAACAAGACCCCCCACGAGCTGAACACACAACATCTGAAGTGAAGCAAAGAAAAACACACAA
>Ga0315309_1002798_pt1 | contig 10086 bp, 11 predicted proteins | sample TDP4_MG_FD_203080 | JGI IMG/M metagenome (GOLD analysis project Ga0315309, IMG submission 203080) | Freshwater sediment microbial communities from Lake Towuti, South Sulawesi, Indonesia - TDP4 | ecosystem: Environmental > Aquatic > Freshwater > Lake > Sediment | place: Indonesia: South Sulawesi...
TCCGTTCTAAGCTACCTTTTAGTTGCCTTCTCAACATCGCTCCCTGAGCTATCTGTTGCTACCAACGCTATAATCATTGGGAATATGGCTGTTTCACTCGGTGATCTTCTCGGCTCTAACATAACCAATATCTGTTTCATAATTGGCGTTTGCCTTGTTGTGCCGACTTTGAACCGTTCTCATAAGAGAAAGATAGCCTTGGGAGAGGAAGATAAGAGAGAGTTCAAAACTGGATTGATGCTTCTGTCGATAACACTTCTCACACTTCTCTATCTTCAATATATCAGTAGATTAATCGGCCTTCTATTGTTAGGCGTGTTCTTCGGATACTCCTATGTCCTAATGCGGAAGAGGAAGGAAGACGGAGAGGGCATCTCCAACAGGAAGACAGACGGAAGAATCAGAAAAGAACTGGTGTTTATCATCATTGGGATAGTTGGCGTCATCCTAGGTGCTAGGCTTACTGTTGAATCCGCAATAGACATCGCAACCTTCTTTGGAGTTCCAGCTTCGATTATAGGTGCAACCCTAGTTGCTCTTGGAACTAGTCTCCCTGAATTTGTGGTTGATGTCAAAGCAGCCAGCAGAGGCTACTTTGAAATCGTAATGGGTGATATTGTTGGAAGCTGCTTCCTAAATTCAACGCTTATCTTAGGTCTATTGTTGACTTTCACATCCTTCAAGGTGAACATACTTGTCCTCTCTGACCTCATACTGTTTAGTGTGATCTCAAACCTTCTGCTATGGCACTTCTTAGAGAGTAAAAAGATGGGAAGACGAGAGGGATTCATTCTCCTCACCCTCTACGTAGTCAACCTATTGAGCATCCTTGGAATCTTAATCCTGAGAATCCCCTAAACTAATTCAAACCATAAATTATGTCAAGTTACTCTTTCAGGACAAGTTCCATCTTTCTAGATATCGCTTTACCTTATTTCAGTTTTGGACTGTTACATTTTACTTAATATGCTGAAGGTTTATGACTAGTCCTTTTGTAAGATTTTTGGGTTTTTCAATTCTGTAAAAATTTTCCCTTACGAAATTTGCTGTCGACTTAGCCATCGCAAGAAGCAGTACCAAGTTACCGTAGGTGATGCCGTTGGAAGCTGCATTGTCGATGCCGGTTTTTCTATTGGAATAGGACCTCTCTTCTTCCCAATCACAGTGTCCGGAGGGCTTGCCGAAACCACGGTCTATATGCGCTGCTTGTTTCCATCACCGTCTTGTCAACGATTGCACTAGGAGAAAAACTCGACAGAAAAGCAGGAGTATTGTTCATCATTCTATACTTGCTTTCTTATGTAATGCTGTACGCGTTCACCTTCTGATGCTATTTGAAAATAAAATTTAACCTTTAAGGTTCGTCAAACATGTTTTCCATCGATTTATATACAAGGATAATCAAAATAGAAGCCCAAGAAATACTGAGGATGCTGCATATGTTCGGCAGATCAATTAGGCTCGGCAGAATTATCAATCCTAAGTCAAGAAGAACCGTGATTGTGGCTATCGATCACGGATTGGCGATGAAACCTAGAGGCCTTGAAAAACCCCTGCCCGTCGTCAAGAAGCTACTGGAAGGCAAGCCTGACGCCTTACTCTTGAACTCAGGCATGATCAAGTTGTGTCACAGCCTATTCCTAGGCAAGGATTCACCTGCGCTAATACTAAGGTTAGACTGGGCAGCCGGTTGGAGAGACATATACTCTCCTGAGATAGATGACTTGGCCTTCATCTTCTCCGTGGAGGACGCTGTAAGGTTAGGCGCTGACGCCGTACTGACATATCTGTTTCTCGGACCAGGCGTAAACACAGATCTAGAGGCCAGAAACTTAGAATGGCTCGGAAGCATCGAAACCGAATGTGAACACTGGGGAATACCCCTCATTATTGAGGCACATGCAAGCCCGAAAGCAGAGGAACGGCAACGCATAGACACCGCATTGCTCAGTCTACTCGTTAGAACAGCCGCAGAGATAGGCGCCGACCTGATAAAAACAGAATACACCGGCGATGTAAAGTCCTTCAAAGAAGTTGTGGAAGGTTGCCCCATTCCAGTCACGGCGCTGGGAGGACCTAAGATGCCCACAGACAAGGCAGTACTAGAGATGGTCAAGAATGTTATTGAAGCCGGCGCGGCCGGCGTGACTTTCGGGAGAAACGTCTGGCAACACAAGAACCCGGGCGGAATGCTCAGTGCGATAAAAGCAATCGTCCACGACAACGCAAGTGTCAACGAAGCTTTGAAACTACTTGAGACCAGATAGATCTACAGAAAGAAGCGTGATTACCGAGGATGGCAAAAATGGAAGATTGGACCCAAGAGAAAGTTAAATATTTTCCAGTCATCAAAGTAAATCCACCAGGACCGAAATCTCTGGAGCTTCATGCTAGAGCATCGAAGTATATGAAGGGCTATTCGGGCCAAGCCTTGCTTTTCCCTGTGGTTTTCAAGAGTGGATGGGGATACACTCTAACCGACGTCGACGGCAATGTCTATGTCGACTTCTCGTCCGGCATCTACGTCACCAATTGTGGGCACTCTCACCCAAAGATCACGAAAGAGATTCAAGAGATGGTGGGAACCCTCATGAACTGTCACGACTTCACGACCCCGGTCAAGACTGAACTTTTGGAGAAGCTAGTCGAAATCCTTCCCGGAGACTTAGGCGGAGTCCAATTCTTCTCAGATGGAACCCCGGCCGTCGAGGCGGGTTTGAGAGCAGCTCGAGCAGTTACTGGAAAATTGGAGTTCATCTCTTTCTGGAGAGACTTCCACGGCAAAACTCTGGGCTCGGTCTCCTTAGCTTTAATGAGCCCAGACAAGGGTCTAAGAGCGCCTGGTTTCTTCTTGGCCCCTCGACCTGACTGTTACAGGTGCCCATTCAAGATGGAACAGCCTTCATGCAACTCTTTCTGTGCAGACTTCTTAGAAAAGGTGATAGACGAGGAAACCACGGGTAGACTGGCCGCGATAGTCTTGGAACCTATCCAAGGATGGGCTGGTTCCGTATTTCCGCCTCCAGAGTTCATCCCCCGGTTGAGAGAGATATGTGACAAGAGGAACGTAATGCTTTTCCTGGATGAAATTCTCACGGGCATGGGCAGAACCGGAGCATGGTTCGCCTGCGAGCACTACAATGTGGTCCCGGATATAATGACGATTGGCAAAGGCTTGGGAAACGGGTTCCCAGTGACTGGCATGGTTGTGAGGGAGAAGTACAAAAACTTCCTAGAGAAGATAAGCGCCTCATCCTCTTACGGAGGTAATCCCGTAGCCTGTGCAGCAGCTTTGGCAACCATAAAAGTGATTGAAGAAGAGAAGTTGCTGGACAACGCGAATAGAATCGAAAAGACGGTCATGCGCAGGCTAGAGAAGATGAAAAAAGACCATCCCATCGCAGGGGACGTGAGGGGAAAAGGCTGCCTCTTCGGGATAGAACTGGTAAAAGACAAAGATTCACAGGAACCGTTCGAGCAAGCGGGAAAACTGGTCTACCAGAGAGCTTTCCAAAAAGGATTAGCTTGGATTCCGGCTGGACATATCCTAAGGATGTCGCCTCCGCTGATTATGCCGCCTCACGTGGCTGACAGTGCGATGGACATACTTGAGGAAGCCCTGACAGAGGTTGAGAAAGAGCTAGGCTACTAAGAGGGCGCACCATGGAAGAGTATGGAGTGGGCATGGTAGGGTACGGTTTCATAGGGAAAGTCCATACCTACGGTTACAGGAATATGTCCCTCTACTACGACAATCTTCCTTTCAAGGTCAGATTGGTTGGCGTGTGCACCTCCCGCATGGAGACTGCTCAGAAAGCCAAAGAACAAGGCGGATTCGTCTTCGCCACCACTGACTACAAGGACTTACTGTCGCGTAAAGACATTCAGATAATTGACTGCTCTCTCCCCAATTACCTCCACAAAGATGTTGTAGTCGCGGCTTTGAAAGCGGGCAAACATGTCTATTGTGAGAAGCCTTTGGCCCTGAACTTGAGGGAAGCTAACGAGATTTACGAAGTTGCTAAGGACTCTGGGGTCAGACATCAAGTTACCTTCCAGTACAGATTCATACCCGCCATCATGCGTGCCAAGCAGTTGATCGATGAAGGCTCCGTAGGGGAGATGTTCTCGATCCGAGGCGTCTACCTTCATTCAAGTTGCGTGGTCCAACCGACCAGAACAGCCTACAGCTGGAAAGCCGAGTACGAGAAGGTGGGAGGCGGAGTCCTAGTGGATCTGGGTTCCCATCTTATTGACTTGACGAGGTACATGGCTGGCGAGTTCAAACGGGTTAGAGCTCTCGTGAAGAACTTCACTTCACCGGATAAGCGGACGGACGATCTCGCCATAATCGATGTGGAAATGCAGAACGGAGCCGTGGGCACGCTAGAGGCCTCGAAGATGGCGACTGGCACGAATGACGAACTCCGATTGGAGATTCATGGGCTTAAGGGAGCTTTAAGGTTCAACTCTATGGAACCGAACTGGTTGGAGTTCTACGACAATACAGAGCCTGACACGCCGATAGGCGGAATGAAAGGCTTCAAAAGGATCGACACGATCCAGAAGTATCCGGAGCCGCCGGGTATCCCGATGCCCAAATTCTCCATAGGATGGATAAGGTACCACGTGGCGTGTCTCCACGCGTTTCTGAACGCGATAGCTAAAGGAACGGAGCCCTCACCTGACTTTAAGGACGGATTGGAAGCGCAGAGGATAATGGAAGCAGCGTACGCCTCATCTAAGGAAGGAAGATGGGTAGAACTCTCGGAATACAGGTAACGTGCTTACGAGGGCTGTTCAGAGTGGTAAAGCCAGTCTCATGAACGAAAGGCTTGCGTTGAGGAGCCTCGGCTATGAGCCTCCTCCGTTTCCACATTATCAGAATCTCTTTTTTCGAAGAAAAATGAGGAGGAACTGAAGAGGCTAGCCATGGAAATACCAGATGATTTTGTTCACAGGTGTATGGCTATTGGAGATGAGAAAGAATGTACAGAGAAAATAGAAGCTCTGGCTAAGGTTGGAGCTAGCCACATAGCCATCATAGATATGTTTTCACCCTTACGTTCGAGAGAAACAGTGGAACGGTTTGAAAAGATCATCAACTACTTCAAAGGAGACGAATTAAGAGACTGACAGGCCGTATTTTCCAGAAACGGAAACCAATACGAAATAGTGCGTCTAGAACACAAGTTTCCAAAGAACCGTAAGTGATGAGATAGAGAAGAATCAGACCAAACGGATATTCATGAATTCAAACCAAGACTTAATCCTACAACGGAGCACCACTGTATCTTTCATGGTCTTACATTCCTCTCACACTGCAATAAATTACAACTATCCAAAATCTTTTAGCATCTGAAAATCTAAATGTAATAGGCTTTTGAGCGTAATTGAGTAGATGCACCTTGACTCAAGCTCATAGGATCAGATTTACGAAACATGCTCGGGAAAAGTTTGATCTTGTAAAGCATTATGGGTTTGAAGTGAATGAAGAGACGGTTCTAGAGACGGTTCGTAATCCGACTCGCTTGGACAAGAGGAATGCTCAGTATTTTGCCACTGGGGCTATGGATGCTAAGTATGCTTTGAGGGTGGTTTACGAGAGAAGAAAAGACTTTATACTTGTCATCACCTTTTATCCAGTGAGGCGGAAGCGGCATGGCATATAAGGTCAAGTACGATGCGGAAGCGGATGTTCTCACGGTCATAGTTGCTGAGGAGGGCAAGCTTTCATTTGCTGAAGAAGTAGGTGACATAATAGTTCACTTTGATGAGGATGGAAAACCGCTCTTCATGGAAATACTCAAAGCAAGCAAAATAATACCATTAATGGTTCAAGGTTTAGCCAAAAAGGAAGTAACGATAACGTGACCTGCGGAAAACAAGTGTTGAGAAAGGCAATAAGGCTTACTAGGAATTCAAAAATGTTTGGGTTCCTAATCCGTAAATCTTTACTCGGCTCAATAAGAATAATGGCGTGAATCGTATTCAACTTTTATGAAAGATACATCTTTTACAGATGAGGCGGATAGGACGGTTTTCTAACATCCTTTACATGTCCAGACAAAGTGAAGCTTATTTTGCCAGAATCTTCTTTGCAGCGTTGTAAGCGATTTCTTCCTCAACGGATATTCTTTCCGTAAACAGTTTCGCTTTTTCCTCGGAAACCCATGCCGAATCTTCTTCTTTTGTTTTGGATAAAACATTTTCCGAAATCGTGAATATCGCTCCAGCCTTTATCCCTCTTAAAGAAGCGAGAACGAAAATAATAGAGGTCTCCATGTCAACCGATATAACGCCAGCGTCTCTCCAAGTTTCAAACTCTGATCTATTCTCAGCATATAGGGAGTCATGACATAAGTGAACCCCAGTATATGGCTCTACTCCACTTTCTCTGGCACTAGAAACTAATGCATCATATACGTCAAAATTTGATACGGCGGGAAAACATTCAGGAATATACTCTCTTGATGCCCCATCGCCTCTCACGCATGCTGTTGGGATACATATATCTCCAACTTTCATGTTAGGATGAAGCCCACCAGCAGAACCCATCTTAATCAGATACTTCACTCCACAATAGGCGAGTCTTTCCATGATTGTGGCTGTTACCGCACATCCTACTCCCGTAGGCATTGCAGCAACTGTTTGCCCGTCAATTTCTCCCACGAATCCCAATCCAGCCTTCTCACTTCCTCTTAACAATCTTGAAATCCTCTCTGCCCTACTCGAATTGTGAGGAACGAAAGCAAGTATAGGCTTTTTTTGCACTATGCCCATCTCTCTTAAAGAGCGTTCCAGCATTTTTGCGGGAAAGAATTCTTTATTATAGATATTAGAGAAACGGAATTTCTTCATTTCTGACCACGTCAGTCCTTTGCATCTAGAGATGCTTTTCCACTTATCCTTTTCTACACTTTCCTCTAAAACTCTTAGATCGTCGTGAAAGTCGTCTCAGAAGAAATAATTGGGATTTCCACACACGGAAACCAGTGTGAAATGATGCGTCTGGAACACAAGTTTCTAAAGAACAGTGAGGGATGCAATAAAGAAGAATCAGCCTTGATGGAAATTCCAGAATTCAAACCAAGACTTGAACCTATTGCAGAGCACCAGGTCTCTAAAGATAAATGCCTGGGGATCCCCGTAATATTAGTGCTGGCAACTTTGGCGTCATGGAGTTATGACCGCGAGTTCTTTGATTCTTTCGAAGTGAGTTTTGTTTCTTGTTAGAATTGGAATTTTTCTTGACAAGCAAATGGATGCGTTGAGGAGGTCGCGAATCTCAACTGTGGCGCCTTTTGCTTTAAATTCTGCTCCTTTCTTTGCGGCTTCATTCGCATCATTCCTGGCAAAAGCTAATATTTCGTGTTGATTGAGTAAGCTCTCAACTTCGATTATCCTTTTCTGGCGTTTTGATGAGAGGTTTGCCCCCAGTAAGAGTTCAAAAGCGGTTATGCTCGTTATAAGAACTTCAGACTTCTTTCCCCAGCTGAGAAATGCTGATTTTCCTGGTTCTCGCCCTCTAAAGTAGTCTATAATAATATCCGTGTCAACACAGATTGTATTCACGGTTTCCATATTTTCCATAGCTCCCCCACGTCTTCCATTATCTTGTCCATTTCCTCATCCCAGACCCCGGCTAGATCCTCAATAGGCACAACTCTTTTTATAACTGCTAGCGCCTCATCTGGAGCCTCGATCGAAACGTAGTCTCCCTCCTCTATGCCCAGTTTCTTACGGACATCTTCAGGTATAGTGACTTGATAATTCCTCGTAACCTTTACCTTAGCCATCTCAATCCCCCTATTACAACATGTTCCTAGCAAAAAATCGAGAACCTAGTATTAAAACGTTCCTTCTCCAAGAACTAGCTTTTTCATCTAGCCAGAGCAAAGGCACCTTTGGCGCGAATTGTCAGCTAATGTTAACTGTCAATCCTTCTTTCTAGGGGGCGTGAGTATTTTCTGCAGCCTATCTCGGGTGTTATTTCGTTCCTAAGCGACCAAAAAACCCAAAGTTCAAGAATATTCGTATTCCCAATACGAAGCCTTAAATCCGAGTCAACCAAATGATGAGTCTGGTGATAGAATGATTTTCATCACCTTTGGCAGGTGGAAGAAGAAGCCAACAAAGGACACGGTTGCTCAGGGTGGGAAACTCGTCGAGCAGATGGTTAAGGAGGGCGCTAAGGTCTTAGGCTGGTACTGGACGCTGGGCAGATATGACATTGTCATGATAGCCGAGGGAAAGGATGAGAAGGCCGCCATGAGGTCGCTCATCCGATTTGGAGACTTGATTTCAACCGAAACCCTGGTCGCTGTGACGAGAGAGGAAGCCATCAAGCTCCTCGAAGCGTAGCCATCAAACGTCAGGTCTAGAAAACACCATATGTCCCATGAGCCCAATCTGCTGGGCTCTCTCCTTTTTTCTCAGACTTTGAGGATAGAAGGAAGGCGATTAAGATCGTTGCTAGGAAGCTGGCTAACGTTGCTTAGGCTGTTTGGACGTATGAGAGGGAGTACATGGTGATGGAGTAGACGATCGACGGGGATGAAAAAGTATGAGGAAACTGGGTTTGGGGATCGTTGGGGCCGCGGGAGGCGTAGGACAGGCCTACATACTAAACAGTAAGCTCGTCCTAGAGCTGGACTTGAAGGCGCTCTGTGACCTACCTGAAGAGAAGATTCATCAGCAAGCTGAAAGAAGAAAAGTCACATTGGATGAGGTCGCCAAGAAGAACGGTGTTGGCTTCTGGACTACGAACTACGAAGAGATGCTTAGCAGAGGGGACGTTGACGTCGTCTGCGTGGGGGTCCCAGACTATCTACATACAGACTACGCTTTGAAGGCGTTGAAAGCAGGGAAACACGTTTTCCTCACAAAGCCGATTGGAACTACTTTGGCAGAAGTGAAGAAGTTGGTCAAGACTGTTGACGAGACTGGGATGAAGTTTCTGGCAAGCTATGGTCATGGTCCTATGGGCGAAACGATCAAAAGAATATACGATAGCGGAGAAATCGGGGAGGCTTTCTTCGTTGAAGGCAGCTATGTACATGACCAGTATGAGTATCTGCACCTAGGAGGCAAGTACTTTACGCCATGGAGGCTTGATAAGGAGCATCCGCGCAACTATCTCATTGCTGATGGAACCCATCCGCTGTGTGAACTCATGAGAGTCTTAGGCGAAGATGTGGATGAGGCCTTCGGGTACTCGTCACACAGGGCTGAGCCAGCTATACCGAGTGATGACTTCCATATAATGATCTTCAAGTTCAAGGGAGGATGCATCGGAAAGATCGTGGTTACAATCGGCTGCAAAGGGGATGGAATGGGTGAAGGCTCATGCAATGTCTATGGAACTAAAGGGACGATATACAAGGGGAAAATCTTTTTCCACAATCAGGAACCAAGAGACATCAAGCTTGAGGAAGAGACACTTGAAGTTCGCGGACACCCATTCTCAATAGAGATGAAGATGCTGGTTCGCAGCATCTTGAACGATGAAGAGCTAACTTGTCCACACGACGTGAAGAGCGCAGCGAAAATCATCTCAGCTCTCTGGTCAGGTGTGCAATCAGCAAAGCTACACAGACCAGTTAAAGTATTCAATGAGTTCTAAACCCCGTGCCGGAAGGAATTCTTCCGAAGAGCAATACAATCTATCATAAGCGAAGAAAACCTAGGGGAGGGGGTAGGTCTTGAGCCTATAGCCTAGGCTAATGATGATTCTCCCCTACAACTTTACACGGTCGATCATCAGATCGAAACTTGACAATTTTGAGATCGCTGCGAAAAGGTTTATTATCGTTCAGACTCTAATTCTGAAGATAGGTGGTTAAGCTGGTTAAGAAACTAGCTATTGAAGGCGCGAAGAGAACCGTTCCTGAAGGCTCAGTTAAACCTTGGCCTGTAATCACGGATGAGGACAAGAAGGCTGTGCTCGAAGTCTTGGATATGGACCTTAGTCAAGACGATGGCTATCCTGTATCTGAGTTTCAGAAAGAATGGGCTCAATATGTAGGCGTGAAACACTGCCTAGTCACCAACAGTGGAACTTCGGCGCTGCACATGGCTGTGGCT
>Ga0315309_1002799_pt1 | contig 10084 bp, 9 predicted proteins | sample TDP4_MG_FD_203080 | JGI IMG/M metagenome (GOLD analysis project Ga0315309, IMG submission 203080) | Freshwater sediment microbial communities from Lake Towuti, South Sulawesi, Indonesia - TDP4 | ecosystem: Environmental > Aquatic > Freshwater > Lake > Sediment | place: Indonesia: South Sulawesi...
CCAGTATTCGGTATTATTATAGCCGTTTTCATAGGAATTCTGACCGATCACATCAGCGGCAGCGCGTTGGCGATATGGTATTTCTCGCCATCGCTAACAGCGCCAATATGGAATTCGATCCTATTTGTTTATCCCATTGAGAGACTTGTCGCGGTCGGCTTAGCCTCGGCTATTGCGATACCTGTCTACTCCAGTCTGAAAAGAGCGAGGCTCATTGATTTTCAAAACAAGACTTAAGACGCTATTAGGCTATACCCTTTCGGTGTGAAGAGCTTGGACACAGAATTACATCCTTATGTAGTCTTTCTTCCAACTTCACATAAAAGCAAGATTTTGAGCTCAATCTTTGGTTCGAAGGCAGCTGTTGACATACTGAGATTCTCGCTAAATCAAGGAGTCTCAAGGATAATCTATCAAAAAGACCTTGTACAGAAGCTTGACTACTCAAATAAGACAATCATTGAAACTCTGAAGACGCTCACACGTCTTGGCGTTCTTAGCGAAAACATGGAGAAACATGTCAAGACTGGGCGCACCGTATGGGTCAAGATTTATCAGCTGTCTGATGCAGGCAAATGGTTTGCCCTGCTGCTTGCCGAAGAGAAGGATCTATCAGAGTCGGAAAAGGCGGAGATACTGCAGAGCATCTTCAGGGGTTATATAAGATGGGTGAAAAACCTTTCAGAAGACTTGCACGTAAATAGGGAGAATTTGAGAAAAATCTTCAGTGAGGAAATGAAATAGCCACTCGTGTCAACCCTTTTCTTTCTGCACTGCTTTTTTGAAAAGCGTAAGCAAGAAAACCAAGCTGTCCCTTGCCTCAATGGCATGCGGCACTTGAGGAGGCATATAGAACCAAGCGTTGGGCTTTGCGTGATGCGTCTTGTTCGCCAAGGATATTTTGCCTGCGCCACGGAGCACGTGGATTATTGCCGGAAAACTAGACTTGTGAGTTGATATCGACTGCCCAGCAGACATGCAGAAGAGGCTGACTTCTTCGCTGCCTGTTTTGACTAGTGTCTTGCTGACAATGCCGTCTTTGGCAAACTCTATCATGCTTTCCAAGTCAACATACACGCCTTTACCACCTGTGCCTTTCAAGTCATTGCACGCCTTTGAAAGACATTACATTGATCATCTTTTATGTTTTAGCGTAATCACGTAGGAGACCTTGCCCCTCGAAAAATGTATCTAAGAGGGAATGCATGAGTGTTGTCTCAAAGGCTTCGGGGAAAACTATGAAGGCACGTGAAGGAGATCTCATTGAAGCCTTTGATGGCAACATATTCGACGTAAAGGGACTTGTTCATCCGCCTGACAGGATAATCGCCTTTATACGCTTCACGCCCGACCCGAATGGAAAGAGGAGAAGGGGCAACACAAGTTACAAGAAAGTCTACCCTCTGCGTGAACGCTATGCGTTGTTGCGGAGGAAGTTTCCACAATACTTGGTTTTTGACCCAGTATTCAATCAGTGGCTGTGTGAAGTGCCAACTAGAATGGTGAAAAAGCGCTATGAACCCTCAGCATATCTGGGTCAATTGCTTCGTAAAAGTGATCTTGGCGAGCTAGGGAAGCAAACAATTGATTTGGCGCAGTTGCTGCACGGGAAAGCTGGAGTCAAATGGAGTGCATTAGGGGTTTCCGGTTCGCTTCTGGTTGGCTTGCACACTCCTGAATCTGACATCGACCTTGTGGTTTATGGTTCACAAAACTGTCGAAAGGTCTACAATGCCCTGAAACTGTTGGTTCACGATGAGACGAGCGGCGTGAAACTCTATAATGAACAGAATCTGAAAGCTCTGTTCGATTTTCGTTCGAAGGACACTGCCATGAAGTTCGAAGACTTTGTTCGAACCGAGTCTCGCAAAATCCTTCAAGGAAAATTCCAAGGACGCGACTACTTCATTCGTTGCGTCAAGGGCAGGAAGGAAGTGACTGAGACATACGGCTCGGTTCAATATAAGCCTATGGGCGAGGCAATGGTGCGCGCCGTAATAGCAGATGACTCTGAAATGATTTTCACCCCTTGCTCTTACCAAATAGAAAATGTGCACCTACTGCAAGGGAAGATCATCAAACCCCTTCGCGAAGTTGTTTCATTTAGAGGAAGATTTTGCGAGCAAGCTAGAAAGGGAGAGAAAATCATCGCTCGAGGCATGATTGAACGTTTAAAGCACGCTGGCAAGCAAGAGTATTTTAGATTGCTTCTGGGAAACGTACCCTCTGACTTCATGATCCTAGCCGATTGAACATACTCTCTCCAATTGTACGATTCAGTACCATTATACCTCGCTTAACGCACAACTTTCAAGACTTGTTCGTAGTATCTTCGTCCATAGGTCAAGACAATTTGATGATGAGGTTTTGCAGCTTCGACCGTTTCCAGGTTACCTTCAATGTAAACTAGTTCATCTTTTTTCGCTTGCATACGGAATTCCTCCACGAACGAGACTACACGTTCAATACCTTCAACTTTGGTCCCTTCAAGCAGCTCAACTGGTTCAATGCAGTAGATGGAAGGCATAAAACCGCCTTCTCTATCATCAGTTACACGAGCAGTCATCTTTACCCAACCTAAGCGTCTGATTCCCGTCTTCGCCTTGTACTCGTTATGGATTTCATCCCAGCTTTTAACGGGTTCAAACTCCGCTTTTATGGTTCTATCACTTTTCGAGTCGTGGAAAAGACTGTAAATCCGCTTTCTTCGTTGATGCCAAACATACTCCTTGAGGCTGAGGTTTACGAATTTCCAACGCTTATCTTTCACTGAGTTTGGATCTTCGAATTCATTCTGCAGCGGCGAGTCAGCTTCCGAGTGAAAAGTATTTAACGTCTCTGTTAAGCGTCTTAACGACCTGCTGCCATAGACAATCAGATCCAAATCTGAGAAGTTGGGATGGTAGAAATTGTTGAGCAGTGAGCCAAAAACGCCAAAGTCCCTCTGCGAAAGGCTGGTTCTCTGCAAGACCATATCAAGAAGGGAACGCAATGCTTGTAGAAGCAAGTCTCCATTCTTCCCTTGTAGGAGAGAGTGAAGGGCGTTGCTTGGTCGCCTCGCTTCGTTGATATGCTTTTGATGAACTCCTACAAGCTTTCGTCCAAGCGACTTGTGCCAAACCATGTACTTTGGAAGGTTTCGCTTCACAAAATGCAAGCCTTTGTCACCGTAGAACTTGTAATAGACCCTTCTGCCTCTGGCTCTGTAGGCTTTCGGGTCTTCTGACTTGTACAATTTGGCTGGAGCGTACTCGGGATCACATATGAACGCCTTCGGCGGATGCGAGTAGCCATAGACTCGAAAGATTAGCCCTTCACTCGTGACTATGGCATCGCGGTCTCTATGCCTAAGGTCAGCCAAATGCTTGCCTCGCAAAGGTCTCTGCCTGAGATTCATGGGTTCATGTTGCATGTAAGTTACGTGTTGATTTAGATTTGTGCTTTGGTTCTGTCTGTAGGTTGCCCAAGCTCTAGGAAGACAGCGTTGCTCTTTTCAGCATTTGAGAAAGGCTATAATAGGGCATGGGTTTAGTTGAAAATGGGCTTATTACCTATGGAAACTCACGACGAATACATACTGCGAGTCGCAGATCTAACAGTTGAGCTTCCAAATCAGGTTATTCTTGAAAATGTTAGTTTCAACCTGAAAAGGGGCGCAACCTTAGCGATAATCGGACCTAATGGCGCCGGCAAGACGATGCTGTTCAGAGCCTTGCTTAAACTGATTCCCTATAAGGGGAAGATTGAGTGGGCACCTAAGGTCAAGATAGGCTACGTGCCTCAATACCTGTCTGCAAGTGACATTCCCATTTCGGTGAGAGAGTTTCTATCGTTCAAAGAGGGTTCGGATATACACACTGCTCTAAGTTCAGTTGGCTTGGACAGTAAAGAAGTGTTGAATAAGCGATTAGGCGCATTATCTGGCGGGCAACTGCGCAGAGCGCTGATCGCTTGGGCGACGATGGATAAGCCAAACGTGTTGCTATTTGATGAGCCTACTACAGGCGTGGACTTGGACAGTGAAGAAGCAATCTACAAGATGCTGAATGACCTAGAAGAGAAGTACAAGATTACCATGCTCTTAATATCACATGATTTGCATATCATCCGAGACTATTCAGACTACATGATGGCTTTGAACAAGTGTGTCACCTTTTTCGGAGAATCCAAGCGAATAATGGAGCCGGAATTGCAGCGGATGATTTACGGCGAGCCACTGTGCATGGTTCAAGAATAGGTGAGGTCTCATGACTCAGGAGTTGACCTTTACTCTCTTGATTGGGATTTCCGTGGGATTATCGGCTGGCTATTTGGGATCTATCATGGTTCTTGAAAAGATGGCGCTCGTGGGCGACGCCTTGTCGCACGTAGCTTTGCCAGGACTCGCCCTCGGAATCCTATTGAACTTTGACCCCCTCTTGGGAGGTTTTGCCTTTCTCTTCGCTTCATCGGTCGTTATCTGGCAAGTAGGAAGAGTCACCAAACTGTCCTTCGAAACCATTGTGGGCGCAGTGTTCACTCTAGCGCTTGCCTTAGGTATTTTAATGATTCAAGACTTGGAGGTCTTGGGAGAGGCTTTGTTCGGCGACATCGCAGAAGTGACTTGGATAGATGCTGCAGCAGGGCTGCTCATAGCTGTTGTCGCCATATACTTAACAAAGATTATCTACAACAAAATCGTGTTAAGCATGATTTCTGAGGAACTGGCGATTTCCAAGGGTATTAACGTTGCTAGAGTCAACCTGCTATATCTGCTGCTTGTGTCTCTCGTTGTGGCAATCGGCATCAAGATTACTGGAACCTTACTTGTAGGCTTTCTAGTAGTTGTTCCCGCAGCAGCAGCGAAGAATCTGAGCGCCAACTTGTCTCGGTATTCGTTGTTGAGCTCTGTGTTTGGAGCAGTCAGCGCTTCTGCAGGAATTTTCTTGGCAGACCTTCTCAGTTATTTGAAGCCGCCTCCTCCGCCAGGTCCATTAGTGGTAGTGGCAGGCGTGACAATATTCCTGATATCTATTGTCGTAAGGTGGAGGAAGCGGATGAGCGTCTAGAACCTGTATGCTCGCCTACCGTGCGTCTTCCATGGAAACCTGTCGTATGTACTCGTTCTCGTTGCTTCCCGAACCTACAACAACCTGAAAGCTAGTCTTACCTGTGCGCAGTTCCTCGATCCGTTCCAGAACACCAGAAACCTCTATCTCATCATCTTTTGTTGCGATGTTCCTGTACAATCCAATCATCGACTCTACGGTGTTCGGCGTGTGGCTAAGTGGGAGATTGGACTCCGAGTTCATTGATTGGTAGTTCCCGATTCTGTAAATGGCTGGTCGAAACATAGTTTCACCATCACCGATCACCCTGCATCGAAACTTCACAGGTGCAATAACAGAGTACTTGCAGTCACCATATGCTGCATTAATTTCATCAATCTTGCGCACTGCGTTGCAGATGAAGCGTTTTCCTTTAAACTGCTTATGTGGCGTGCTGTTCGCGTCATTGGATGGAGTATAGCTTAGCGCTCTCTCCGCGACTAGTTTGTTCACTGTGGCTTCAAGCTTTCTGAAGTTTTTGGCACCGTAGACAACCAAATCAATGTCAGATTGACCTGTCTCCATGCCTAGTGCTATTGAACCATGAACTCCGAAGTCATCAATCGAAACGCCGGAAGCATTTGATAAGAAATCTACAAGTTCTAAAGTCAAGCTCTGCATGCCATTTTTGTCTTTCTTCTTAAGTAACGCTTGAAAGCGCCGACGCGAGGTGTATACGCGCTTCACGGACTTCCGTGTTGGGCAGATTACCTCTTTTCCTCGATACGGGCAATAATAGAGGTAGTATGGAAAGTTTCCGCGAAAAACTTCTGAGTACTTGCGAAAGTTGCTTGGAGAGTACAGGCTTTTGGGGCGGATGAGCTCCAGCGAGCCTAGTTTCCAGCGGGTTGTTAAGCAGTCTATCCTGAAGAGTTGTTGCTTCTTCGAAGGAATGTATTTGAGGAAAGCGAAGACTCGGTCTGCTGGATGCTCGTAGCCGAATGTATAGAATATGAAGTCGTCTTTTGTGAGAAAAGCATCGCCGTCCATGGGTGTCCATGCTTGCTTTGACATGGTAAACGCACTTTATTTAAGTTGAGTGCTACAGAAGAGAAGGGCATCTAAGGGTTAAGGCTTATGCGCGGCTTCAGAGACAGGGATTTTCTAAGGACAAAAGAAGGTTTCTTCTTCTGCATCATTGGTCCCTATCATCCGCCTAACCGGGTCATATCTTATTTGAAGTATGCTCCCTCGAAAGCGGGCAAGTGGGGGAAAGGCATTTGGCGGTTCAAGCGGGTTCTGAAGGACTATACTATTCCAAGCTTGCTTGAGACATTTCGCCTCTTAGAGAAGGATTATCCGCAGTACCTTTTCTATTCTCCTTTCTACAATGTTCTAATGACAGCGGTGCCCTTAGAATCCATCGCCAAACACTACAGGCCCGAGGAGAGACTTGCTCAAATCGCGAACGCCCAGCATTTAGACATGCTGCAGAAAAAGCTACTATCGTTTGTGCAACTCTTGGCTGAAAAGAGCGGTGTAGCTGCGGAGTCCTTCGGAGTCACGGGTTCCATACTCCTGAATATTCACCGCTTAGATGTGTCAGATTTAGACGTTACGATCTATGGTCACAAGAATAGTCTAGCTGTGAAGCGGACATTGATTGACGCCTATTCCATCAAGAATTCGGGAATAAAACGGTTTGAGGGAGCCGCTCTTTCTGCTTGGGGCAGGAGCAAGACTCAGGCGCATCACTTGACATTTGACGAAGCCCTGCAGATCTACCAGCGAAAGTGGAACATAGGCACATTTAAGGATACCAGATTTTCTGTGCATCCAGTTATTGTGGAGGAGGAAGTCACTGAGGCATATGCTGACAAGGTTTTTGATTCTCTTGGAGCGGCTGTCGTCGGAGCAGTTATTCATGAAAACTCTGACTCGCTATTTCTTCCAGCTGTGTATCAAGTGCGTGAAGCTAAGGTGATTAAGGGATCCCAAGCAACAGACATTGAAGAGGTCGTGTCTTATGAAGACTTGTATGGAGACATTGCCCAAGTTGGAGAAACCGTTCTAGTGAAAGGCAAACTGGAACAGGTAACTGACAGGAAGAGCAAGAAAAAGTATCATCGCGTTTTAGTAGGCTCACCAGAAGGAAAAGGCTCAGAATACATAAAGGTACTTAGTTGACATCATCGTTACATGAATGGCAGACTCTTTTTCATGGAGAGCCTGAAGCCTCGAGGAGTAGCCTGAAGCTTTTATGGTGGTTTGGACTGGAGCGGTGAGCTCCTTCTGTCCTATTTTTTGTTTTCAAATCATTAATGCAACTCTAACGGAATCTTGAATCAATAGAAGATATCTCCACAAGATCTTTAAGGCAACTTCGCACTCAGAAGTAACTGCGGAAAGAGGAGAATTGACGTGAGAAGAAGACCCTTATGTGCTGTTCTATTGTTAACAGCATTTCTTCTGCCCCTAGCATCCAATCCGATCTTAGCTGAATCTAACACGGTTCTTTATGTTGAGCCAAGAGAAAGCAGGGCGAGCGTTGGCGAGATGTTCACGATAGATGTGAGAGTTAGGGATGTCCAGAACTTGGTTGCTTATGATTTCTGGTTGAAATGGAATACCACTTTGTTGGAATTCGTTGGTGCGAGTGAGGGACCGTTTCTCAACTCAAGTGGAACATACCGGACCATCTTCGCGGTAAGGTACCCAGGCTACCCGGGGTATCCTTACACTGACGAAATCTATATCATAGCTTCAATTATCGCTCCGACATTGTCCTCCTCTGCGAGTGGAACGGGGACCTTGGCAAGAGTTACATTCAAGGTGTTAGTCGAGGGAAATGGAACACTTGACCTTCATGACAGCATACTTGCCAAATACGATCCTTACGTGTCTACACCGATTGCTCACACTTCTGAGGATGGCTATTTCGCGATTCAAGACACATCTCCTCCCGTGACGACAATGAGTCTGAGCGGAGTTTCCGGAGACAATGACTGGTATACTTCGGATGTTGAAGTGACTCTATCGGCAACTGATGACAAGGGAGTTAGAAAAACAGAGTACAGTTTCGACAATGCAAGTTGGATCACTTACACGGCACCCTTCAAGATCACCAACGAGAGAAACACCAACATTTTCTACAGATCCTATGATGAAACAATCACACCGGAAGCAACAAAAGTGAAGACCGTAAGAATTGACAAAACGCTTCCAGAAGGAGTTATCAGAATAAATAACGACTTCGCCTACGCCATTTCAACAGCAGTAGTACTGAACGTTGAAGCAACCGATGCGGCCTCAGAGGTCGCTAGCATGAGATTCAGCAACGACGGCGTCTGGGACACTGAATCCTGGGAGAACCCGCAGCACACCAGAAGTTGGTCTCTGACGACCGGAGACGGAGCAAAGACAGTCTACTATCAGATCAAAGACAACGCGGGACTAACTAGAACGTACTCCGACAGCATCATTTTAGATACGGCTCAACCAACTATAACGATAACATCACCAAGCGCAGGATACGAAACCAAGTCGTCCACGGTAGTAGTGGAATGGGCGGGTTCCGACGAGGGTTCAGGTATAAGTCAATATGATATCAAGCTTGACGGTGGCGATTGGACCAACGTGGAAAAGCATACAGCACACAGCTTTACAGGGCTAGGAGAGGGATCTCACACGCTCTTTGTGAGAGCCACAGACCTCGCAGGGAATGTGAACGAAGACATGGTCCCGTTTATAGTCAACTCAAGTCCTTTCGGGGGACCAGGCTACATCGATGAAGCGATAATCTCATTAGTAGTGATCACGGTTGTCCTAGCAATCATCATTTACTTTGTCAAGTTGCGAAAGCACTGAGCGCATGCCCCATTTTAAAACCGCGTGTAGCAAATCGCCCTTCCAAGAAATGAGTAGCCTTTTTTAAGCAGACTGAAGATTAGCATAGGCTCTCAGAAAGGATGGGAGTGGCGATAAGTGAAGGTCGAAATGTCCGAGACGTTGAAGAATCCTTATGACAAGTTGATAGCGATGGCAAGAGACCTAACAGTGCTCGGAACAACTGCTAGCGTCGTCCAATGGGATATGGAAACCAAAATGCCTCCAAGAGGCATCAAACTGCGTAGCCAGCAACTGGGTCTGCTTCAAAAGCTCATTCACAGGATGATTGTGAACCCTGAAGTGGGAGACTTGCTTTCGCAAGTTGAAAAGCACTCAGACTATGATTCATTGAGCATGCTGCAGAAGAGGAACGTCTACTTGATCAGGAAGGATTATGATGAGCAGACAAAGCTTCCTGAAGAGCTTGTTGTTGAGACCGCTAAGCAAGAAGCCATCACAATAGATGCTTGGAAAAAGGCCAAAGCCGCTAAGGAATTTTCAAAGTTTAAACCAGAACTTGAGAAAATGTTCGAGTTGAAGAAGAAGGCAGCGGACATCCTTATGGAGGTGAAGGGCTCTGCAACTCCTTACGATGCATTGATTGATTTCTATGAGCCAAAGACGACCTCCGAAACGATTGCTGAGATCTTTACGGATCTGAGAAAAGGCCTAGTAGACGTGATGGGCAAGTGTTTGAGGGCGCCTAAGCAACCAGACGTCTCCTTCTTGCGCCGCAGGGTTCCAGTTGATGTTCAACAGAGGATTTCTTCTGAACTTGCCAGATTCATGAAGTATGACGTGGAGTCGCCACAAGCAGGAGGCAGAATTGATGAAACAGAGCATCCCTTCACTACAGGTTATTACGACGATGTTAGGATCACAACGCACTATTATGAAAATAACATGACGTCTTCTTTGTTCTCTATCTTACATGAAGGCGGTCACGCCCTTTACTATCAAGGTTTGAACCCAGAATGGATGTATCAGCCCGTAGGAAATGATTGCTCTCATGGATTCCATGAATCACAGTCTCGCTTCGTAGAGAATATTGTGGGGCGTTCAAGGGAGTTCTGGGTTTACTTCTTCCCAAAGCTAAACAAACTGACAGGAAACACTTTCGCCGATGTTGCCTTGAATAATTTCGTGCGAGCTATCAACTCAGTTCAACC
>Ga0315309_1002800_pt1 | contig 10076 bp, 9 predicted proteins | sample TDP4_MG_FD_203080 | JGI IMG/M metagenome (GOLD analysis project Ga0315309, IMG submission 203080) | Freshwater sediment microbial communities from Lake Towuti, South Sulawesi, Indonesia - TDP4 | ecosystem: Environmental > Aquatic > Freshwater > Lake > Sediment | place: Indonesia: South Sulawesi...
GGTAGGTGGGAGTGCACGCGCACGGGCTGGAAGCGCGTCATCCAAAATCCGGGCATTCCACAAGATTGCCCCTTCTATAAGAGGAGAAAAGAGGGCGAGAGGATTCGCATCCTACCGGTCCAAAGATGAAGACGCCGACGTCCGATGATGAACATTCCTATAAATGATTTCTGCGTCCTCTCTTAGCGAATTAGGCTTAAGAAAATCTCCGGAAATTAGGCATCTTACGCGGTTTTCTCGGATAAGCCTCGTGGAAAACGCCGACCTCATTTCAGACTGATTATTACCAAAGATGAGAACGTGCAATTACTTAGACTCGTCAATCTAAGCAATCCTATAAGTCTCCGTGAATGGCGTCCACCAAAAGATTTTAGAGAGGTTTAATACATTGGTAACCTGTGCGGCCGTAGTCTAGCCTGGTCAAGGACATCGGCCTGCCACGCCGGCGATGGAATACTCAAATTCCACCGGAAACCCGGGAGATCCAATACTTGTTGATCCGGGAGTTCGAATCCCGGCGGCCGCACCATTCTAGAAGCGAATACTAGCGTCACGTCACCTGCCAATTAATGATGCAGTTGCTGTAACCCATGTTTAGTTGAGGCTATACGGCTTTAGGCTCTCAAAAAGTAAAGGAGGGTAGAAAGGTGAAGAAACGAGATCGCTTATTATCACTGCTATTTTTCTTGAGGACTTGGTCGAGCAGATATCCACTCTCGGAAGAGATCTTCAAGCCAATGCTTCTCCATATCCTCATATCCCTTTAACTTCTGAACCTTTTTCATCAAAGACTCTCCCCTTTTTTGTTCCAATAAGGTTATGGCGACCGTTAGGAAGGCCATTGCTTCAGGGTATTCGTCTGCGAGGTAAGAGACCGATTTATCAGTTAACCGCTGTGAGCGGGGTATCATCTCAATAAAATCAGCTAGGTCAACGGTGGGTAACGTCAACTCTACATCGATAGGTTTCTCAACCCTTAAGGGCCTAAGGTTGGGCAGTTTCTTAAGTGCAAGTTCTGCGGATCTCTCAATCATGCTCCTAGCTCGGGAACCAGGTAAGCAATAAGATGTTTGCCTGTTTGGTGACGCCTTTACTTGAGTCGTCTCTATCCCGGGGATGAGATTAGAGGCTTCCCTGACTAAAGCTTGGTCACCTGTCACCAAAATTGTGGGTATTCCATAGTATCCGCCCCAACCAGCTGTCAAGAAGGTTTCACCCACCGGTCTTCCATTTATCCTTACTCTGGGCTCAAGTGTTAGAGTGTGGCTCATGAATCCGTCGGGAGTGTCTGCCATCGCATGGTATCCAACGAGCGCGATGGCATCAACCGACCTATCTAAGGCATTGAGCAATCTTTTGTAGAGCATAGGATCTTGGAAAAGGTTAACATCTCTCTCCAATCTGTCCGACAAGATGTTTTTATTGGGACCGCCAGATCCGTGCCCGTCGACAACTCTGATCTCACCGGCTCCTGCCGCTCTTAATCCTCTAATAGTAGCATTCACATCCTCAGTCATCCAAATACGAGCTCTCTCAAAGGTTTCATAGCCATAAAGAACCTGGTAAATATCATTCACCTCTGAGATCCCCTCAAAATCGGTTGCTATCAAGACGACTAGATCATCCTTTTTTCTTGCTTCTCTCACGATGATTCACCTTTGTTCAATATTAAAGATCTTAATATACATATGACTTTTGAATCGAAAGATTAATATTCGGTATGGACAACTTACATAAAAAAATGTGCGTGAAAAAATGTTCATCAACAAAAGAGCGCAGATGAAAGGGGTAGTCACGACAATAATAGCTTTGATCATTGGACTCGTTATCGGCGCTGTCGCCATGTACGCGATCCCTCCGCGTCCACCAGAAGGAGCCACAACGGTAACAACAACCCTACCAGGAGCCACAACGACCACAACAGTCACAACAACCGTGACAAAACCACCTGCTCCATTTAAAGGAGGCACTTTAGCCATAGCGCAGGCAGAAGACGCTGACATCTTGGATCCCCATAAAACAGGTCTGATTCCCGCCTGGGAGGTCTTCCTGTGCATTTTCGACCCATACATCGTGCTCGACGAGAACCTCGTCATCCGCCCGCACCTGCTTGAGTATTGGGAAGTGTCACCGGACGGTTTAACGTATACGTGGTATCTGAGAAGAGGCGTAAAATTCCACTGTGGATACCCTTTCGATGCATCGGTCGTTAAATATACCATGGAGAGACATAAGAACCCAGAGACAGCATCACCAACCTACGACATCTTCTTAGGTGCTCTAGACTCCGTGGAGATAGTAGACGACTACACCGTCAAACTTCACATGAAAGTTCCGAATCGCTTCTTCATGACCCTTCTTAATGAGGCATATACCGCTCCAGTATGCCCAGCTTGCATCGAAAAGTATGGCGACGATTACGGCATTACAAACGTTTGTGGAACTGGTCCCTTCAAGTTCGTAGAATGGGTCAAGGACGAACACATAAGGTTAGAAAGGAACGACGAGTACAACTGGGCCCCAGTTTACACGTTACATCAAGGTCCATCGCTTCTCGAGGGAATAACGTTTAGAATTATCCCGGAAGCTTCTACAAGAATCTCAGAGTTATTGACGGGCGGCATTGACATGATTGCAGTTGGCGGGGTTCCACCCTATGAATTCGATCGCCTGTATAAGAATTCAGATGTCACTGTAGGGGAAGCGCCTTATGGGTTGTTAGCAACTTATCTTGGGTTTAACCTTGAAAAACCACCATTCGACGACGAAAAAGTGAGACTGGCTGTGGCACATACTGTTGATAGAGAGACCATAGTAGAGAGTGTGCTTTACGGCTTATGGACCCCAGCCTACAGTCCAATCCCCCCGGGCATGAGACCATACTACAACCCAAACAGCAAGGACGTAGCCCCTGAACTCAATAAAATGAGGGCAGAAGAGTTCTTAGACGAAGCAGGTTGGAAGAAGGAAGCAGATGGGTGGAGGTATAAAGACGGTGAAATACTCGAAGTCTCTACTGTTGTAACAGCGGGAGAGGAGGAAAACATGAAGATCACCACAATACTGCAACAGCAACTGAAGGAAATAGGTATGAAATTGAACATTCAGGAACTCGATTTCACAGGTTACATAAATGCGTTGCAGGCCGGAGACTATAATCTCCATGTCTGGATGTATGGATTCGAAACGCCCGATGTACTCATTTTCTTCTTCGCCGAAGAAATGATTCCATGGTACAACTACTTCAGGGTCAAAGATCCTGAGCTGGAAGCCACTATACGTGATGGAACCGCGACCCTCGATACAGCTAAGGCTATAGAATACTTCTACAAGGCGCAAGAGATCATCGTCAATAAGGCGTATTGGGTTCCTATCGCTTACCCTCCACAAATGACTGCGTGGGGCGCTTGGGTTAAGGGATTTGAGCTAGTTCCCGTCAGAAACAACTTTATGTACATGGATACCTACATTGAAGAAGCAGCTAAGCCTTAAACCCCTTTTTATTTTCATTAAAATTTATATTGTGCATCTTCTCTTTTGATGGCAATGGATGTAAAGGTATGAAGGGCATCTACGCTTACATCGTGAGGCGTTTGTTGCTCGCCATACCCATACTTTTAGGCGTTACAGTCCTCATTTTCTCCATAATGCACCTTATCCCAGGTGACCCCCTAGACTATGTGCTTAGGGGGCGCCCCGTCACGCCGGAAACGCTTCAATTAATGAAGGAAAAGCTGGGTCTTAATCTACCACTGCATGTGCAATACCTACGATATTTGAGCGGCCTTTTAAGGGGAGACTGGGGAGAATCTATACGAACACGGGTTTCTGTACTCACCGAGTTGTCATCCAGATACGTAAACACACTTCAACTAGCTGTACTTGGGATTGCCATATCCTTGTTGATAGGTATACCATTAGGGGTCATCGCTGCAGTTAAACAGAACTCCGTATTTGATTATCTCTCCATGATTGGGGCGCTTTTTGGGGTATCTATTCCCGGCTTTTGGTTTGCTATTGTGCTTATAATGATGTTTTCAGTCGGTCTGCACTGGTTACCCGCCTCTGGAAATGACAGCGTTCTATGTTATATTATGCCTGCATTAACAGTGGGTTTGGGTGGAACAGGTTTTGTCGCTAGGCTGACAAGATCAAGTATGCTGGAGGTTCTCAGGCAGGACTATGTTAGGACCGCTAGAGCGAAAGGCCTACGAGAAAGAATTGTGGTATATAAACATGCATTGAAGAATGCTATAATTCCCGTAATAACCATGGTGGGCATACAGTTCGGTTATCTACTTGGGGGCACCGTAATCATCGAAATGGTTTTCGCTTGGCCTGGAATAGGTAGGTTACTTGTCGTTGCCGTTTGGGCTCATGATATACCCGTGATTCAGGGTTGTGCCTTATCGTTTACCCTGATCTTTATCCTCATAAGTTTGACAGTTGATATTGCCTATGCTTACCTAAATCCGCAGATAAGGTATGAATAAGGAGACCGAAAGACAGGATGTTTAAAAGAATAGAGAAAGCCCATGGACATGTCGACGAATTAGCTGAGGTTTGGAGGAGACTAAAAAAGAACAAGGCATCCCTGTTTGGGTTATTAGTCTTCATATTTATGCCTATCATGGCGATTTTTAGCCCATATATCGCCCTCCATGATCCCATCGAAATGCATTTAGATGAGACCCTACTGCCCCCATCGTGGAAATATCCATTTGGAACAGATGATTTTGGTAGGTGCATATTCAGTAGAGTTGTTTTTGGCTCAAGGCTTTCACTAGAGGTGGGAATCATCGCAGTTCTCATAGCGATGATTTTCGGTGTCTTGTTAGGATTAATTTCAGGATACTTCGGTGGAAAACTGGACACACTTATAATGAGGTGCATGGATATACTGCTCTCTTTTCCATGGATTGTGCTGTGTCTATTGATCGTAACGATACTTGGTACAGGATTGGTCAACGTCATGATCGCTGTGGGTATAGGCACGATCCCAGAGTTTTCCAGGTTAGTACGTTCAGAGGTGCTCATAATCAAAGAAAAGCAATATATCAAGGCGGCCATTGCGACTGGTGCCTCGGAAAAACGTACACTTTTTCGGCACATTCTACCGAATTGTTTGGCGTCGATCATAATACTGGCAACCTTGACTATTCCGGGAGCCATTCTATCTGCTGCAGCCTTGGGCTTTATTGGAATGGGAGCCCAACCACCTACACCAGAATGGGGTAGAATGTGCAGTGACGGTCGCGCTTTTCTACACAACGCGTGGTGGATTTCAACATTTCCTGGGCTAATGATATTCTTAACAGTGATAGGACTTAACCTCTTGGGCGACGGATTAAGGGATGCCTTGGACCCACGCCTCAGAGCATAAGGTAGATGAAATTGATGGAAGAGCCCTTGTTAATGATAAAGGACTTGTCCACATACTTTTTTACAAGAGAAGGGATCGTAAAAGCAGTTGACAAGGTTAGTTTGAACATAAACAGAGAAGAGGTCGTTGGATTAGTTGGAGAATCGGGATGTGGAAAATCAACGACAGCTCTCTCCATCTTGAGGTTGATTCCACATCCCGGAAGAATCGTCGGCGGAAACATCATTTTCGATGGCGAAGACCTTTTGAAGAAATCAGAAGAAGAAATGCGCAGAGTGCGGGGTGACAGAATATCGATGATCTTCCAAGACCCGGCAAGCTCATTAAACCCTGTTTTTCAGGTTGGGGAACAAATAAACGAGGCAATAACCTCCCACATCAAAATAAACAAGAGTGACGGCATGAAAAAAACCATTGAACTATTGGAGAAAGTAGGAATACCAGACGCAAGTCGAAGAGGAAAAGCGTATCCTCATGAATTTAGCGGTGGGATGAAACAACGGGCCATGATAGCGATGGCCCTTATATGTGAACCTGACCTGCTCGTAGCCGACGAGCCAACTTCCAATCTGGATGTTACGATTCAAGCCCAGATAATAGAGCTTATGAAAAGATTGAAAGAAGATATAGGCTCATCTATTTTATTGATAACGCATAACTTGGCACTTGTTACGGATATAGCGAACAAAATTGGTATAATGTACGCGGGAAAATTGGTGGAGTTTGCCTCTACAGAGGCTATATATGAAAAGCCCCGACACCCTTACACATGTGCTTTACTCTCTTCCATTCCTAGTGTAGACGTGACGGTTGAGAGACTGGGTGTTATACCAGGAGAAGTTCCAAGTCTAATCAAACCTCCGACCGGTTGCAGATTCCACCCCAGATGTAAGTATTCTACCGAACTCTGCGGTAAAGAAGAGCCGACGATGACTGAAATAGAGAGTGGTCATCTGGTCTCTTGTCTGAGAGTACATGAAATCTAAGAAAAGGGAGGCGGGCATGTCAAATAATTTAATTGAAGTCAAAGACTTAAAAAAGTATTTTCCAATTTATGGCGGATTAATGCTTAAATGTGTAGGTTTAGTCAAGGCCGTTGATGGAGTATCATTCCACATAAGGAGCGAAGAGACTCTCGGATTGGTTGGAGAAAGCGGTTGCGGTAAGACAACTACTGGGCAGACGATATTGAGGCTCATTGAGCCGACCTCCGGTGAGGTAAAGTTTCGCGGACAGAATGTCTTTGAGTTAGATAAAAAAGAAATGCGGAGTATAAGGCGTAACATGCAGTTGATATTCCAAGATCCCTTTTCCTCTCTTAATCCTCGAATGAGAATAGGAGATATTATAGGTGAACCACTGGATATTTTTGGATTGTGCGACGGGAAAGAGAAAGTAGAAAAAGTTATGGATCTACTTAAGAAAGTGGGATTGTCCCTCCACGACTTTGATAGGTATCCACACGAGTTCAGTGGTGGCCAGAGGCAGAGAATAGCCATCGCGAGGGCCCTAATCCTTAATCCAAAGTTCGTTGTTGCAGATGAACCGGTCTCTTCATTGGACGTATCTGTTCGCTCACAGATACTTAACCTGATGCGTGACCTACAGAGAGACCTAGGTTTGACTTATTTATTTATTTCACATGATCTAAGCGTTGTCAAGCACATATCTAACAGAGTTGTGGTGATGTACCTTGGCAATATCGTTGAAATTTCAAAGGTTCACGACTTGTTCAGCGATACAAAGCACCCTTATTCTAAGGCTCTGATCTCAGCTGTGCCGGTTCTTGATCCCAAAATAAAAAAGAAGCCAATCATCTTGAAGGGAGAGATACCCAGCCCAATCAACCCTCCATCAGGTTGCAAGTTTCATACTAGATGCCCCTTTGTGAAATCGATATGCTCGAAGGAAAGACCTGAGTTAGTTGATTTAGGTCACGATCATTTCGTTGCGTGTCATCTTATTCCTTAGACTGGATCTGGTATTTATTAAACTCGTTCTTACACGGATTTCCTCTCGCGATCCAAAGTTCTTTTTTAGCGGGGACAAATATCAGTGAATCAAACGTCACCATCGTTTCTTCAGGTCTTGCGCCGGGAATCTCGTGTCTGCATATCGATTTGGGATGGTTAACGTGATCTTTAACAAGGTCCATTAAAGTTTTTAACTCAATGGATCCACATTTCTCACTCAAAAGCCTATTCATCCTGTTATATCTGATTATTGTGTCAGGTAATGCCTCCATAATAACGTCTCTTTTTATATCTAATCTCCTTGATAGGAAGTGGTTCGAGTGTGCCATATACATATCCGTATATAGACAATCAAAACTGCTAGGTGTGGCCTCCATGTCATATATCTCACCGTTCTCATCAGCGATAAGAAAGTTCAAGCAGTCAGCCCTATTGGCTCTGATCACCGCGCCAACCGCGTCCCCAATACACCTTTGCTGTAATATCTCCCGAGCAACGATAAGTATGGGGACTCCGATTTTATGCTCTCCACTGGCCAACGCATTCAGACACAGCGCGATCCCGTCAGAGTTTACCCCCATCATGGCTGGTATCCCAGCGTAGGTATAAGTGAGAAAACTTGGGCCGGAATTCCGTTTAACATCAACTAGAACACAGCATTCACCATTTAACCATGGATCTAAAGCCTCGTCGTTGTTTTGACCAACATACGTTATTCCGTCGGCTGTTGCTTTACCCGCTGCTGAAAATGAGGTACACCCCATTATTCTCGCGTAATACAATTCGATAAATGCAATGATCATAACTAATTCTTCATGTTTTATTTCCGCTCCCTCCGCTATCCCCTTAATCTCCTCAGCTATCTCTGAAGAATAATCTTCGATGTAAGGTGCGTATTTAGTTGCATCTCTTAATACAAGGTCCTTTGAAAGCCTATAGTTACGCCGATAGAAAGAAAAATGGCTATCTACCAAAGACTTAATGACGCGTTTGCATTTAGCGCCATACTGGTAACCCCTATCATGTGCCCCACCGGATGTTTCCACCACCTTATGAAGACCTGCCTCTGTCCTTATCTCATCATATCTGTTCATTTAAAATAACCTCTCAATGTTTTTTCGATCATTCCCTTAAAAATCTTGTCGTTGAATCGGTGGCACGCTTTCGATCAACTCTATAGTCAAGGATGAAAGCAATTCGGCGTACTGGAGAGTCGCCTATCCCCGATTTTGGAATAAGCCCTCTTTTTATAACTAAAATCCCTTACGTGCTGGCTGTATGATAAAGATATGCATAATTTTTGTGGTGTTATGACTTCAGAATCTGAAACGAAGAAAAACGTTTTTTCCGTCATTGTGTAAAGACTTACTTACGAATGTGAATCGGGGCCGTATATGCCTACGAAAATTCTTGGCAAGACCGACGTAACTGATCGGTCTCAGACAACGATACCTAAACGGGTTAGAGAGATCCTGAACATTTCAAATAAGGACAGAATTGTTTGGATACTGGAGAATGGAGAAATAAAGGTTAAGAAGGCTTAGAATGCGTGGCTGTTGTTTTTGTGTCTGTGACAGTGGTAATGAGGTCTGAGGCTAACGCAACTGGCTAACTGACATATGCAACGCCTTCTCGATCTCTCTCCCAGAATAGGTAGACCTTTGTTTGTGTTAGGAAGCTGAGGATGCGAAGCATCTTAGCCAGCTTTTCAAGATGCAAAGCACATGCTAAGAACCTTTCTAGAACATATTTGGGTTCTATTAGGCGGGGTATGTTGAAAACTGTAGGGGGAGGGGGTGTGTCTGTGTGGGTTGCCGACGAAATCGAGCAATCGCGGAAAGGGTTGAGGACAAAACAGAGGCTGTTCGAGGCAGTTAGTCGCTGGTCTTGAGGAATCGGGGCATGGTCCATGGCGGCGGAAAAACGTAGGGGGGAGGGGGTAGGTGAAAAACAACGCCAAAAATGAGCAATCAACGGTTCTTTTGACCTCGATATTTGCAATTGTTTTTCCTTTTTTTGTTATGTGATAAGGGGTTCGTTCAGCGATGTGATGACAGCCTATCTGCGGGATCCGGCTTCCATGGCTTGAACCACCCTTCCTTAAGCGGCCGATTCCGCTGATCCTTCCTCTCTTAGCGCCCACGTTAGCTCGGAACCACGGATTTCCGCTTCCGTCCACCACGAATCCATCTTTGACGATTATGTCGAAGAACATACTGATCATCCAAATTCGGTGGCGACGTAAGCTAAAAGCCCTTTCTCCACTGTGCACCTCCGAAGACGGAGACAAAGCATATATGGGGGGTACCATAAAGTCTGGAACCCACAAAGTAGGTGGTGAAGCGCATGAAGTTGCTGGAGACCTGGGTAAAGGCGCCCTTTTTGAGGGGATCCTCCCTGCTCCTCGTGGGCGAGTGCGTTCAAGACATCTGTCCAGACCTGTACAAACGGTTCTCGGAGAGTCGAGTGGTTTTGACCAGCTGCCCGGAGGCGGAGAGCGTCGGGTCGATTATGGGTAAGCTAGCGTCCATTATAGCCTGCTCCAAACCGAGGGAAATCAAGGTTCTGACGATGGATGGCTCTCCCCACTGCTTCGCGCTGCACGCCGCATTGAACCAAGCCCTCTTCGTAACCGGCTTAAACATTCCTTTCCAACACTTAGTTGTGGTTGATGGAAAAGCCGTGGAGGTAAGCCCTGAGAGCGTGAGGTTGGGAAGATA
>Ga0315309_1002801_pt1 | contig 10075 bp, 6 predicted proteins | sample TDP4_MG_FD_203080 | JGI IMG/M metagenome (GOLD analysis project Ga0315309, IMG submission 203080) | Freshwater sediment microbial communities from Lake Towuti, South Sulawesi, Indonesia - TDP4 | ecosystem: Environmental > Aquatic > Freshwater > Lake > Sediment | place: Indonesia: South Sulawesi...
GCTTCCAACGGAGTTAATCAGAGGTCTGTCATTCAAGTCGCCTAGAATGTATGTGACTCCACCCTTAGCCCCGTACTCAAATGCTTTCCCCGCATCTCCGTAGATCACAAGCTTCCCTGATTTGAAGCAGTATGCGACAGAGTCTTGGGCGCTCTCATGCACATAGAACTCTGGGCCATCAGCGAAGGCAGCTAGGCAGTCTCCTGCTCGCCCGTAGACATCGATCCTGACCTTGTCTCTGGCTATCAAACCTGCTCCAAAGTCTCTTTGTCCTCTAAAGTTGTAGGCAATGATCTTCCGCCAACCGAGCTGATACACTCTTTCGAGGAACTGGCATACTCCGTCGTCCCCCTCCGGCTTGAAATCGTGTACATCGATTATCAGTGTTTGACTTGGATTCAAGGGGCCCCTAATCTTGCTTTTCGTCTCATAGTTGATCGAGTCATACTGACCGTTGGAACTCGATCCGATTTGGGGAATGGAATTGAAGATGTTGAAAAGCTCCTCCTCGACCAAGGACACAACGTCGCTTCTCTTCTTCTCCCCAGTGTCGCATCTCCTGTCAATGAGGTAGGTGAGCACCTCAATCGCAAGAGACTTCTCATCGTCTCCCTTCTCAGCAAGCCGTCGGATTTTTTCAGCAAAATAACGTATTTCGTCGAAGTCCCAGTCTCCGAGTCTCTTTGAAACATAGGAGAGAAGATCGTCTACCCTTATGCGCCTTGCTAGAATTCCATCTATGTCGTCGAGGTTTCTTCGTTTGCCGCCGTAGGCGGACGTTCTCTTGGAGTAGTGGTGCTGGTTTGAGGTTGAGATGCGTTGCCCAAACTTGTCGGTGCACACCAAGTCTTTGGTGGACTGATCGACTGTGAATATGAAGGCGCCGCCATCAGTATAGCTTCCTCCTCTGGCGTACCAGTATTGGTCAGCCAGCGGATAGAATCTCTCATCATTCTGCGCCAAGTTCTTCATCATTGCATCAATTGCCTGCTTCTCAGAAGCGATAAGCCCTATCTTCGCATCCCCCTCCTGAAGCGCGAAGACTTGTGGTCTTAGCATTGAGGTGTCAGTTATACCAATCAATTGAAGCGATTTCTCATAGGGATCATTTCTGGCAATTATGAAGAACCACGGACCATCTGGTGAACCATGCATGTGCGTCGCTTGAATCACGCGATAGATCTTCTTTTTATCCTCGGGAAGCATGACAAAGTCTCTCTCAGTTGTTGGAGCTATAGCCTCTATCGCGTACTCTAACGGGTAATCATAGATTCTGGTCAACAGGTCCCAGTATAGGATAGAAACCTCGGTATCTGTCAAGAAGAGAGGATAGATATCTCTTTGTTTGAGATAGTCGGTTATTGAGTAGTAATTTGCGAAGTCTCCGTTGTGGACGAGCGCATCATGCAACCCAATGAATGGGTGAGAGCCTCCAGGATGCCAAACCTTGCCCTTAGTTGGATACCTTTGATGACCAATCCAGATATGAGCTTCAAGGTTCTCAAGCAAGTAGTACTTAAGAACATCCTCTGCGTACCCAACAATCTTCAAAACGATCATGTTCTTACCATGGGAGACAACAAAAGCCTTTTTCTCGCCTAGAGAAGCGTAGAACTTCTTGTTCAAAGCGAAACTGTTTCTATAGATGAACTCGTCTTCCATCCTTTGACGGTCTAGATGGTCGAGTCGATTTTCTTCACCAAACATTCCTAGTACATCATCATCCACCCTGACAAAGTACCTCCAGACCTCAGGAGGTTTGACTTCCAGCCCAAGGCTTCTGTAGTCACTCAGTGTCGGAACTTTTTCTACAAGATCAACTCTGAGAGACGGGTCTATGAATTCCGCCTCAACCTTCCTCCTTGATTCAGGGTCTAGGTAGGCCACCTGCATCAAGTAGCTTCTTTCTAGGATCTTTTCCGAAACCCCTAACTGTTGACTGGAAAGCCCAACGGCTGCGATGCCTCCACCTTTCCCATTGCCACGATTGTGCATCTGTAGCATCGGCTGTAGTAGGTACTTCCCTTGTATCGGAACGTTGCAAGCAACTCCCAATACCCCGCACCCACCTTCAGCCACTTCCTTGTGACTCTCTCCAGTATAGTGATCACTAGGTGTTTGTTTCAACGATATCATAGCCTTGTTGTCAAGTTCGCGCACTAGATCACCTCAGATGATCAAGATGAACAATACGGCCTAATTTCCCATCCTTGAATTTGACTTGACCTTTCGGGCGGAGTTCTCTTATACTTGTTAATCCGAGCTTTGCGAGAATGTAATGCCATTGTGTTTTCCACGAATAGTACAAATTGCTTAACCTTTGAGCACCCCATTCTGGATTAACCTGTTTCATCAGAAACGGATCGGTTGTAGCTATGCCCAAGGGGCATCCTCTTCCCCTCTCACAGTTACCACATCTGGTGCATCCAAGTGCGACCAGCTCACTGGTTCCCAATACTACTCCATCCGCCCCCAACGCAATGATCTTAGCCACGTCGAAGGCTGTCCTTATTCCGCCGCTCGCCATGACCGCCATTTCCTCCCTTACACCTTCGCCAACCAAGTAATTGTGAACGATTGGAATCGCGTATTCGATCGGCATGGCGATATTCTTCTTGGCTATGTCAGGAGCGGCACCAGTTCCCCCCATTCCTCCATCAATCTGCAATATGTTGGCGCCGGCGTAGTAGCTTCCAATTGCAACCATATCCACATCTATCGGAGTAGAGACCTTGACGGAAACTAAGGCTCTCGGGTTTACGTCTTTCATCAATTGTACATGCCTGTAGTGGTCTTCAACAGAGTAGACGTTGTGAAAAGGAAACGGGGAAAACAGACTTATGTATGGCACAACTTCGCGTAGCCGCGCAACTTCCGGAGTGACCTTGTCAGCCAGCAGGTGACCTCCAAGACCTGGTTTTGCGCCTTGAGCATATTTCAGTACGATGATCCTAGCTCTCTTCAAGGTCTCAGCGTTTACTCCGAAGTGACCTGTTGCAACTTGAGTAATGACGTGATCCTTGTACGGGATCAGCTCTTCGGGGTAGCCTCCTTCCCCTGTGCTCGTGAAGGTGTTCCAAGCCTTGGCTGCTTGGGCTCTTGCAAGCATCACGTCAAGACTTATCGACCCGAAAGACATGTCGGCGCCGTAGACTGGGATGGGGATCTCTATTCTTGGTCTACCATCATTTCTCAAGTTAAGGACTATGGAGGTGTCAATGTCGACGTCCTCGAAAGCCTCATAATCATAGGGCTTCTCCTCGTTTGGCTCGAAGTCAAACCTAAGTCTATCGAAACCTCCGCCAGAGTTACCAATTCTGTGCTCGTATCTTCGAGAGACTTTGCCCTCTTCGCTTTGCTCCCAAATTGATAGTATCAGGTCGGGAGTCCAGCGCACGTCGCCGAGCGCGAGATACTGCGGGCTGAGTCGCACCGACAATGCGCCCGTAGCGCACACTCTCTCACATCTTCTGCAATCAATGCCGTCGCAGGATTTGCTAGGATTGCGGAGGATAATGTACCCCTCAGGTTTTTGGAAGGCCTCGTAAGGAACTGGTGCAGGAGCTAGGTATTCCGCGCAGGTCTCAAGGCAACTGGCGCATTCGTTGCACTTGGCCCTATCCATTACCACATCGTACTTCTCTACGCGGCATGGGTAACCGGGTGGCGCGCGTGTCACCTTAGGTTTGCCAAAGAGAACCTGCTTTTGCATTATTCGCTCCCTCCGAAGATCTTCGTCTCTAGGTCCTTGTAGAACATGGCTCTACCTATCTCGCCTCTCTGCCTTCTGACTTCACGTAAGCCCATTCCGCCAAGTACCTCGAGAAGCTGGTCTCGCCAAGACCCTATGAGATTCACGATCCTTTGAGCTGCCCACTCAACGTCCTGGCTTTCGATACTTAGTTGGCAATCAGTGGAATGCTTATCACCGTAGCAGACCTTGCATCCTAAAGCGATTTGGTAAGCCAAGCCTATGCCGACCGCGTCAGCGCCCAGGATTATGGACTTAGGGACATGAGAAGCCTCAGCAATTCCTCCACTGGACATCAACGTGACTTCGTCTCGCATATTCTTCTCAACGAGATATGAGTGGACGCGATTGATTGCTCTCGTGATCGAATCAGGATTCCTTTCAACGGCCTCGTCACTCGAATAAAAATGAATCACATCCGCGCCCTTTTCCGCCCAGTTATAAGCCCTCTCATGAGAACACTCATCATAAGGACAACCCAACGAAACGAGCACGCTGGGATTGATCCTCTTTATCCTTTCTATATATTCCTGTATTTGACTGTCCTCGCCTCCAAGATCGATTTCAACAATCCTAGATTGACGGATCAGCTCTTCAGCCTCATCTATTGCGTCGGGACTGAACCTTGTGAGTATGTTTGAAACGTAAGGAACCAGATCGCTACTATAATCCTTCAAATTAACGGTCGCAAGTGTTCCCAATTTCGACGCTGCTTTCACCACTGCAAGCTGTAGAGACCTCATTGTGGCACAAGTTACCGGAGCGTCAAGAATCGTCGGAATTGGAATCTCCACCAAGTTCAGCTCACGAGAAAGTAGCTTTCCCTTTTCGTCAAAAAGAAGCCTTGGAGGCTTTCTTCCTAAGTCTATCGATGTGGAGATGTACTCTCTACCGTGAATTCCATCGCGAGTTGGTCTAACAATTTCCGAGAAATCAAACCAAAGGCCATCGAATCCTGTTCCAGCGAAAGGACCGTTATAACCCGCCCCAGAGACAGGCACTCTGCCGCTTTCAGCCTCAAAATAGATTGTCCTTATCCGTTCAGGTGTGAAGTAAGAGTTGCCAAGTCCCTGAAATTCTGGATTTTCCTCGACGGAGATAGCGAGATCAGGGCACTTCAAGACGCAAAGGTAGCATCCCCTGCACAACTCGTTTATGGGCTCAGCAATCTTACCGTCTTTACGAACGACGTGAACGCCGTATATGCAAGCGCTAGTGCACTCTTGAACTTCCGCGCAATTGTTGTAGCGTTTCACGATGAATCGAGATGGTATTCTGAATTTTGCAGGTGCTTCCTTCGCCTCGACGTGGTATCTTTCAAATCCACTTCTCATCTAGGGACACCAAAAGCCTTCAAGCGCCATCTGCGACTTTATCGCCGTTATTTCTCCCTTCCTGACTTTCTCGCATTTCGCAGGATCACAATACAACCCCACATAAAGCACCATAGACGAATGTGTGCATTCGGGTCGCTCGCCATTCCACTTACGAGTATACTTACACTCCGTCAAGCCCTAAACACCTCCCTTTCTCAAGAAGAAGACCTACTCGGTCTACGGCGTCGTTCCCGCAGCTTACAGAGGACTTGGGACCCTTCTACTCCTTGCTCAGATGTCATGTGAAAACAACCCGGGCTCAAAAGATATAAGGCTAGCTGACGCTCTCTCAAACATTCGTTTAGCAATTCGCCTAGCCAGCAAAAAGATGTAAACACTGGTAAACCGAAAGGGCGACTAGATCGAACAGATGTTGAAATACTGAAAATTACAGTTCAGGTCGATGTCTAGTCGAAGCACGATATAATTCCTATGAAAAGTGTTTCAAGTTCAAACGCTTCAAAAGAGGGGCTAACAGGAGGATCGGAGCTCGAGAAGGAGAAATGACAAGCAAGGAACCTCTGACTTATGATCTGAGTGAAGTCATTAGAAAGAATCTGAATAATGTGAGCGGTAAGGCGGCAAACCTAGGTGAGCTAACCCGGAACAACTTTCCCGTGCCTAATGGACACGTCACCAATACAGTAGCATACAATTCTTTCTTGGAGTCCAATGATCTCAGAGACTTCATCAAGAACTCGTTAGACAAGACTGACTATTCTTACTACTTATCCGTCGAAAAATTCGCGAAGGTCTCTCGGCAAGTGATGACGTACTTCCAGAGAGATTCTTCATAGAGAGACTGCCTGAAGGCTTTGCTAGGAATCAGTCGATCGACAGAGATAAGCTTGAGAAAACAAAAGTTGAGTACTATCATCTTTGGGGCTGGGACAACGATGGGATACCCACCAAGGAGAAGGTCCAATCGCTTGGTCTCCAGGAACTGTAGTTATAGTCCAATGGACGCGGGCAACGACTCAGCCCAAGGGCTTTCATAGTTCCAAGAATCAGGCAGTTCCCTTTCTGGCGGCCTTCTCTCTCGCAACTTGTGATGCAGCCGGGATACCCACAAGCAGGCTAACCAAGCAGAGCACTGCCAGTACAATGATAAAACCATTCCAGCCGTAGACTGGTTTGATGAAAACACTGAGAATCACTGACAGCACAGTCCCGATGTTGAAAATCATCGCGTAGACGGAGAAGAACGTACCGCCCACTTCACGGGGGCACGAAGCCATCGCCAAGGAGAGCCAAGCGATGTTGGCTAGACCCCAACAGAGACCGTAAACAAACATGATACTCATAGCCAGCACTAGGTTCCCTGGTTGAATCATGAGCAGAACTAACAAGCCAAAAGCCTGAACGACGACTAAACTGCCCACGGAACGTTTTAGACCTAGCTTGTCTGCCAGAGGTCCCCCGAGGAACCCTGTCATGGCTGCTCCTATGTTCATGACGGCGACGACGATTCCTATCTCTGCGGTTGTCAACAGGGCAGTTTCTTGGACGAACAGACCACCCCACTGGAAGTAGATCACGAAGGTCATTGTCAGAATTGGAGTGAATAGTAGGGAGAGCAGTACTCCCTTCGAGGAAAACCCTGCCTTGATAGCACTCCACATCGCACGGCGAGAAGGAATCTCAGGTTCTCTGAGAAGGACACAGACCCCCGTCATTACCAACAGGATCGACGCCCCAAGGTAGAACACCGTTGGCCAGCCGATGGTTTGGGCTACAGCTCCTGTCACTACAGCACCTAGGACCGACCCCGTCGCGCGCCCACCCCACATGACTCCCTGTAAAGTTCCCCGTCGCTCAGCTGGAGTGACATCCACGGCGAAGCCGTCGATGGTCGTGTCAGCGAATGCTGTCGCGAACGCTATGAGGAAGAGAATCAAAATGAGGACCGTGTTGAAAACAGGGAAGAAGGGGATGAGCACCCACCCAAGCGCCCCCAGCACGGCCATCAGGGCAATGTAAGGGCGTCGCCGGCCAAACCTGCCCACGCGTAGTACATCGCTCACAGCTCCAAAGATGATCTTCAGCATCCATGGAGCCCCTATCAGTGCTATGGCAATACCTACAGTCTCAAACGGCACACCGAGAACTGTTATAAGGTATATTGGCATGAAGGTTCCGATCGCGGACATCACATAACCTTGTCCAAAATAGAACAGACCAAATGGCGCCAGCCACGACGCTCGCCACGACACCACGACTTTCTTATCCAATGTGGCTACACCCTACGGTGGGTATTTGTTGCCATTAACTATATATACGTTATATACGGGTAGACATTTCTTGTACATTGCAGCCCTGCGATGTTTCCGGAACACGCGGAACTCGCTCGCGAGAGATGATAGAATTGACCAAGAAACCGGTTAGAAGGCTTCGCCCACCATCCGTGGAGCAAGTGTTCGATGCAGTTGAGCGCAAGCGAGATCGCATCATCACTTTGCTGCGCGACCTGATTCGGATTCCTACTGTGGTGCCACCAGGTAACAACTATGAAGACTTGGTGAGCTATGTTGAACCTCTCTTCAAGCGACTCGGATTTGAGACGGAACGAGTGATAGTTCCTGAGGAACATATCAGAGCTATTCCCTATCCGCTAAAAGGACCCCGCATTAACCTCGTTGCCACTAGAAAACATGGGCGGAAAGAAGCCGTCACCATCTACGCACATATGGATGTCGTTCCCATCGAGGAGGAGTGGACCAAGGATCCTTTTTCGGGCATCCTGGAGGAGGGTAAGCTCTATGGTCGCGGTGCCTGTGACATGAAATCCGGCATCGCCGCCATGCTGGTCGCACTGGAGGTCATGGAGGAACTCAAGCTCGAACCGAACTTCGATCTCATATGTACGCTATGCACCGATGAGGAAATCGGCGTCTATCCAGGCATCTACCACCTAGCCAAAGAGGGATACGTCAAAGGTCACATTCTCAACACCGAGCTTGGGACGACACTGCCCATAATCATGGCTGGCGTGGCAGGGATGGTTGATGCCACCGTTCGCACGAAAGGACGTAGCTGTCACTCGGGAATGAACTTTCTCGGCGTGAACGCAGTGGAGGCAATGGTGCCTATCCTCGCTGAGCTACTGCAGCTCAAGGCGGAAGTCGAGAAACGTGAGTCATCGGTGCCGCTGATCCCTGCTCTGCGTTCCCTAGGTGCCCCTTCGGACAAGATGTCCCCCATGTTTAACTTGGACATCATTCGTGGCGGCAACAAAGCCAACATCGTCCCCTCGGAGTGTGAAGTAATCATCAATCGGCGCTATATTCCAGAAGAAACCTACGACAACATCGTAAGAGAGATACAGGCTGCTGTAGACAGGGGGCGGGCGAAGAGCAAGGCATTGGACGTGGAAGTTAGCTTCATCCACGCCAACTACCCCTTCAAAGCCGACCCAGAGAGCAAGTACGCCAGGAAAATGCGGGAAGCCCTGAAAGCTGTCCACGGCTATGAGGACAGCGACTTTATCTATGGTGGCGCCTCCGGGTCTACTGACATGGGGTTCGTTGCCCGCGCGTTGAACACCGACAAGTTCGTTGGCGTCGGAGCCATATCTCTCGACAACATCTCTGCACACCAGCCCGATGAATGGGTCCGCATAGACGATCTGCTCAACATGACCAAGCAACTCGTCCACTATCTTGCCCTGTAATAAGGATACACAGCTGCGGTTGGAGTCCTGTACACGAGAATCAGTGCCACCAGTAGACAGATGGTTATGGCACTTTTGTGACGCTTCGAAGAGCAAGAAGAATCTAGAAGTTCTCGCCTTGTTCTGCCGCCAGTCGACAACCGTTCATAAAACAACAAAGGCTGGTTTCAAAATGCATTGCGATAATTGCAAGCTGAGCATAAAGAACATATCCCCTTGGTGCAATAGTATCGTTCTAAGGATCTTCGGTAGGGGTCATGATGACGGAAAAGCCTCAGAAACCCGCCTCCAAAATGTTCAATTTCAAGGTGGTGGTTGTTGGAGACGCGGCCGTTGGGAAGACCACCCTCATAAGGCGGCACGCAAAGGGCAAGTTTGAATTTGATGTTTTGCCCACAATCGGCGTTGACATAACCTCCAAATACTACAAGCTTCCGGGCGAGATGCTCGTAATGCTGTCTATGTGGGACATAGCGGGGCAGGAACTCTTCACTACAGTGAGGCACATCTACTATAAGGGAGCCGCGGCTGCCATGTTGGTTTTTGACTTGACGAGACCTGAGTCCTTTTGGAAGGTCAAGACATGGTACGCCGATGTCAGAGACAACCTGCACGAAAAGGTTCCCACCATATTGATGGGCAACAAGAAGGATCTAGGTGCTCACAGGGCGGTTATGGAGAGCGAGGCTAAGGACTTGGCCGAGGGCTACGGTTTCAAGTATTTTGAGACCTCTGCCTTGACAGGAGAAAACGTTGACAGAGCATTCTACACCTTGATCGGCCAGATAATCGTAGCGAAGAAACTGGTATCTGCTGTCACCCGCATTCAAGAAGCATAACCAGCGAGGCAGAGCGCGCGAGCTTAAACGTTTCTCCTATCTCGCAAGATAGAAGCGAAGCTCGATATCTTCATACTCATTTCGGTGACTATTGCACATCGTGGAAAGCAGGACGGCGGCGCGACAAAACTGGATCATGAATGCCTTTTGGTCTCATTTTCTAGGTCAGTAAAATAAGCGCATGGTTACATCATGCTCGCCCTAGTTTCGATTCTATGGGGAACTGGGGGTATCTGCCCAACACTCTATCCTATCAGGATTTGTTACGACAGTGAGTCCGAGCAAACCGAAACTGAAAGTGGTTCTCAGATATGTTTTTGAATCGTTGATGCATGACTCGAAGTATTCGGAACAAGGAGCCCGCATCTAAGAGGTCCGCTGGGATTTAACCAATGTCAACTGTTTAATGGTGCACGCAAGTGAGACGCGTGTCCCTCTT
>Ga0315309_1002808_pt1 | contig 10065 bp, 8 predicted proteins | sample TDP4_MG_FD_203080 | JGI IMG/M metagenome (GOLD analysis project Ga0315309, IMG submission 203080) | Freshwater sediment microbial communities from Lake Towuti, South Sulawesi, Indonesia - TDP4 | ecosystem: Environmental > Aquatic > Freshwater > Lake > Sediment | place: Indonesia: South Sulawesi...
ACATTCAGGCTTGATACTTCAACGACATCGACTCCGGTCAGGTTACGGGCTGCTTTGCCGATGCCTTCGTCCTTACTGATGACAAGCAGTGGGCCGCGCGGATGCTTGACTCGTCTCCCTCTTGCTCGTCCTCTGCCCGCGCGGATCTTGACGCCTTTGCGTGCTCTCGCAATGTCCTCCCAGACTCCGAGTCCTTGCAGGACGTTCTTGGCCTCGGCCGTGGTCTTTAGCCTCTGCAAGTCGTCCGAGACCACCAGCGGTATGCTGACCACTTTCTTGACTTCGTGACCCCTAGACGCAACGAGATTCTTGGAGCCTGTTGCGGCGATAGCTGACCAAAGAGCTAAGAGTCGTTCCTTCGCGTTCATCCGCTTGGCGAGTCTCCGCTGCGGTGAGGGCGGGTGTGTCAGCCTGCCCTTGACTGTGCTAGGTGCGAAAGCCGCTTGGCTTGCTCTCGGAAATCTCTCTCCCTTAACCCTTGGGACTCGAGCCAGGTCTCTGCCGACTCCCATGGACTCGGCGGTTGTTCGCTTTCCAGCCATGGGGTTCCTACCCTTCGGCTGATACCTTCGGCTCCGAAGGGCAACCACCGCCTTCTGTATCACGTCTGGACGAAACGGCGCTAAGAACACGGATGGCAGACTGATACTCTCGTGTGGTTTGCCGTTGGTGTCGTAGACTTCTATGCTCTTGGGGACAGCTGTCAATGCTTACCGCCCCTGCGCGGATTCTAGGCTTATGTAATCGAGCTTGGGCGGCGCGGCGGCTAGGCCTCCTCGAACTCCGTGCCGTAGCGTTATCGCTCTCCTCGCGGGCCCAGGTACGGTGCCGCTGAGCATCACGTACTCGGCTTTGATTTCTCCGTACCTGAGGAAGCCTCCTTTCGGTGTCGCATCCTGGCCCTCTTGCCCGATCTTCACTACTTGCTTGTTGTATTCGGTCCTTTGATGGAACCCGGTCTGCCCGGCGCGCGGCACTGAGTACAGGACATAGTGCGGATGCCATCCGCCGATTGAGCCGACCGCCCTAACGGTCTTTCTGGCCTTGTGAAGTTTCTTACGAATTCCCCACCGTTTCACTGGCCCTTGAACCCCCTTGCCTTTAGTTATGCCGATCACGTCTATCCAGTCGCCTTCCTTGAAGGCGTCGGAGACTTTGACTTCCTTCCCGAGTTGATTCCGAGCGTACTCGAACTGTTGCTTCGGTGTCTCTCCGCCCAGCTTTGCTTCCAGGAGCTCGGGAGTTTTTCTCCCCTGGCGGGCGATCCTTGGCTGAGACGCTAGGATCAGCCTGACCTCGCTTACCTTGTCTAAAGATGACTCGATCTTCGCCAGCTTCTCGCCGTGATCAATAGATTCGGGCAATGATAGAAGACGCAACAGATCTTTCGGTGGCCTTTCCATCCACGCTTCGGCAAAGGTCTGAAGCCCCTTCGGCGTCCTCACGTAGGCTCTCAACGCGACGGCAATCATCGGCGGCGCTTCAACGATCGTGATCGGAAATGAAATCTCTTTCCCGTAGGTAAGAGAACCCTGTCGGTTATCGACTCCCACGGCGAGTCTCATCCCCGCTTTGTAACCAACGAATGCTAGGGGTTTCGTCTCTCGGATGCCACTCGGCCAGTACCTCACGCGGCCGAGCCACCTTGAGGCCCGCGACCGAGGAAGATACGCAAGCGATCCTCGTCTTGGAGCGTGAACTTTCCTATGTCCCATTCCAGTTCACCTATTCGCTGATCACATTCAACACGGAGAGAGCCGAGTAGACCGCTTCCTCGGTTCGAACGGTCTGTGTTCCTTGATTCGGAACAAAGTTGACAGTGAATGTCGCAACTGTGTCAAGTTTCATGTTCTCTTCCTCGATGATCTCGTGCAGTCCTCGTCGTGGCGAGCCAAATGCCAGAAGCACTTTCGAAGCTCCCGTCATGGCTGTCCTCAGTTGATCGAGCACCGCGTTCACTCCCTCTCCAAGCCTGGAGGTGGCGATGACCACATCCGGCCTATTCTCTTGAATGAGCCTCCCCAATGGAAGGTTCTTCAACGTAACCCGGAAGCCCCAATATATGTCTATCCGGTTCTCATCAATCACCTCGGCGACGATCTTTGGAGCGATCTGTCGAATTCTAGCAGAAACTCGTGATCCGCGATGAAGTCTTGCCGGGACCTCTGCGAGTGAACCTACTCCAATGTCGAGTCGACTGGTCTCCGCGCCAGCGTTGACCACGACGCCCTCTCTGATTTCGCCGATCTTGAGATCTGTGATCTTTCCGGACGCGGGATGGTTAGGGGTCCGCAGGGGCGGGAGGACGCCAACGAAACGTAGGTCGGGACTCATCTGCACTAGATGTTTTCTCAAGTGCTGAGGTGTATCCATGTAGCTCAGCACTGAGCTGATGAATCGCCCCTGGCGAGCTGCTTCTTGGCTCGCCAGATCGGCGTAGATAATGAGTTCGTCAACTCTGAAGATTCCGAGTGCGCGCCCTAGAAATCCGAGCCGCGTCGTTTTCTCTCTAGGATGAGGCACGTCTGCTATGAGCGAGCTAGGAACTGCGACCGCGAGCTTCCACGGTCTCTTGATTGGAGGCTTGTATCTAGGCCCGATCGTCTGCATCTTCTGCATACCAAGGCAGATGATTGTTGAGATGAACTCATGTACTTTGCTTGTTTTCACGTGATTGCGTCACATGGCTTTGGCTTAGCTGACATCAGAGGTCGAGGATGTATCGGGCGAGGTAGCCTTTGGCAGTAGCCTTTACTTCCATTCGATGGTAGGTAACCGCTTTTATCTCGACCTTTGCGGGGTGACGGCCGCTCCGAAAGAGGCCACCGCGCGCGCTGGCTACGAGGTGCAAGTTTCCGTTCTTACCCTCGATCTTCTCGACCTTGAATCTTGAGTAGACCTTTCCGTCGAGGTCGAATTTCAGCAGCAGCTGTTCAAGCCAGTCGTGAAGCAGCGCGACCTCGTCATGGGCGGTGACGTCAAACTGATCCGTGAACTCGGGCGCGACAGCGGTTGGGTCAGTCATAACATCGAACATGGCGAATGCGGCGTTCTCAAAGACAGCGCTGAGAGTCGGAGCTTGAACTTCTATGTACGCGTCGGTCATATGGGGTAGAAGCTTGTATCGTGGACGATCCTGATTCCTCATGGAAACTCCAGGATGGTATTCTTGGTCACATGTAAATGGGTTCTTACGCAGCCTATTCGCTGGAAGCCGTCATCAGGCAAGAATCCAGGCGGCTGGGCGTCGCCTATCCCGATGTGAATTTCACCCAACTAGAACGCAGAATATGGGGAGGCCGTTTCTTGCTGATCTGATTTCTTGAACAGGTGCCTGTGCTGTGTGGCGTGCAGTGTAAAGTCTTTTAGATGACGCGATCTCGATAGGCTTGCTCGACGGTGCCGGGAAAGGATGCCGGGATATGAGTGAAAGCCTCAGATCCCGAAGGCCGAGTGGATTAGCGGCCCAACGCTGGTCGGTCTATAGGCGCAGGCCTTGAGTCCGCAACGATGCGTGTCTGGAGAGCCTGTGGCCCTTTGGGCCTCGGGGGTTCGAATCCCTCTCCCGGCGCCATTTCTACAGGTTCGGTTCCTCTCGGTCCTAATCCAAGAGATCATCAGCCTCATGTACACGCCCGAACAGAACGCCCAGCCAGTACTCGACGCAATGCACATCCATCCCGCGCTCAACGAGGTAGTTCAACGCGCCTTTCAGTCGCTGATGACGACGGAGCAGTATCGCCACATGATCGAGCACGGACAGTACACAAGGCGCGCCCTTGAATGTGCAGAACGGGATACTACAGTAGACCAGAAATAGAACGCGACTCTCTCAAGACCGGGTCGGACCTCCCGTCTTGTCGCAATGAGCACTCAATTGCGGCAGACGTGTAGAAGGGTCTGACGTTAACAACACCGCTTCCACCGCGGGCGGGCGCCTCTAGTACACCATCAGAAGTTGTTATCTAGTCAACCAATCGGAAAGAAGGTGCGATAGCGAATGAAACCGAGTCCGGCGGCAATGGTTGTGCTATTGCTTGCTGTCTTGGTCTTCATTCGTTTTCCAGTTCATACTCTCGCACAGCAGCCAGCCTCGCTTCAAACGAGCCAGTCCCTGTACACCTTACGGGACACGCAGGTCGTGCTCCAGGGTAGCGGATACCAGCCAAAGAAGGAGTATGTGATCTGGCTTCAGACCCCACCGGACAATTCCACACGTAATACGGGGGTCAGCTTCTCCACAACCGAGAAGGGTGAGATACCCCTGGCCACTTCAGTACCGATCAACCCCGATTCTCCCCTCGGCACATATTTGGTGAGTATCTCCAACTCGACCGCAATGGATGCCGCGGTTGCCCGAGCACACTACGGCATTTGGGGAACCAGCAAGTACGTCTACCAGCGCACAGAGATCGTTGAGGCAAGAGGAGGAGGTATCCTACCCAAGGCTGCTCTCAAGGTGACCTTCCGCGACCCTGCTGGCACTGACGCATACAAGGCCACTGTGGCCGCGAACGAGACCGGAGCCTTTCTCACGACTTGGAAGATTCCCCCCACCGCGCCGACAGAAGAGTATACGGTCTTCGTGGACGGTACAGGAACATACGACTCGCCTGCCGCGGAGTTTGTGTCGAAATCGAAATTCTCCGTAACACCGGCCTTGCTGAATGTCACAGTTCTCACTCAACCTGCTGGACCTTATGAGAGAATGCAGACCGTCTCCGCAGAGTTCGTGGTGGTCTATCCTGACTCGACAGCAGTCGTGAGCATCAAGGAAGGCCTCAAACCAGCCGCACTGTACGCAGGACAATTCAAGAGTACAGACCTCAGCCTGATCCCCTCAACTGCAACAAGCGGAATCTGGATAGCTCAATCGAAGATTCCCAGGAACGCAACACTTAACGTGAAATACAAGTTCCTTTTGCCGGCAAAGGCCTTTGACGATGGAAACGGAAACATCGGATCCGAAACCGATGTGGAGACCAACAGTTTCAACGTAACCGCTGCTACGCTTCAGGTGAGCGTCAAACTCAATTCGACTCACTACCAGGTCCCGTTCGAGATAATCACTGCATATGCCCAGGTCAGCTATCCAGACGGAACACCCGTCACGGATGCTACGAATGCTACAGTTGCCGGGCGACTGACTGCCGTAAACTCAAGGGCGAACGCTACGGTGGCCTATGACAGTGCCGCTTCGGTTTGGATCCTCAAATACGCGTTCGGGTGGGGCGATCTGCTCAGCCCCGGTGCCTGGACGCTGTCGGTAGAGGCCAAGGATATCTACGGGAACTCCGGCTCGTCGTCCGTTGAGGTGATTGCCGAACCTTACACTTTCTTGGAAATCTTGCTAGCAGTCGTCATCATTCTGCTCGTAGCAAGGTGGCTCATTTCGCGGTTCTGGCGCAGGCTCTACATTGGAGCGAAGCGCATGAGTGCAGCCATCAGGGGTCGATTGAAGCCCTCGCCCATCGGCCGCTACTTCAACCATTCACCGGTTACGCCATGGATTCGCAGTTCTCTTTCTCGGCCAAGGTACCTGTATCTGAAGACGTAGACGGGCAGTTCTAGAAGATCGAGTTCGGTGACCTCGAACCTGTTCGTCAGTATCTTGCTAAAGACAGCAGGGGGCTTCACCACTTTGCCGTGTAAGAGGCGCACAGCGTCTTCAGCTGTGTATTTCAATGGAGCAAGTTTCACAGTCGGCGCTGTACCTTCCACCGTCTCGCGTTGTTCCAACGGCCGCATCTGTGGCTTCTTCTCGAGAAGGTACTCCATTGAAAGATCTTCTCTTCCCTCCCCGTCTAGGAGGACAGATGCTTCTCTGAACTGGTAGGCGAGTTCTGTCGCGCCGTCGACTGTGAAGTGCCTAGGCTCCGCTCGAGCCAGTAAGATTCTCCTCACAATGACCATGATCTTGCTCAGGAAGGAACGCTTGGTCTTGGGCTCCGACATCAGGGGTCTGATTCGTCCGCCCACTTGGACTGCAATCACGTCCTCGGGCACAGTTGCCTTGTACGTTTTGCCTCTGAAGTAGAAGCATTCATGATATCCCTTAACGCTCCAAAATGGAAAGAAGACCAAGACGGGCTCCCCCACCGCTTCGATTCCTCCGGAACGGAAGCGGAGTAATCCAACAGGTCCAAAGAGGCGAGCCTTTCTCGACTCCGCAACCTTCACGGCTTCGGCCAGGGGCATCGCGTTGATCAAATACGTTTGGATCGGAATGCTCGAAGGCGCCCAGCCGTTTCCCACTCTCGACTGGTCGAAGCTTCCAGCTGATTTGAATACCGATTCGAATTCCGCAAGCGTCGAATCGAGCAGGTCTTTGATCTTGGCCAGTCTCTCGTCTTCACTCATGTCACGAATGGCTCCCATTCGATGCTCCGTCGCATGCGGAGCGTTGGGTGGAGGCCCTGCAGGCTTCCTTTGGTTACTGCTGTTTCGGGATAAGACGCCCGTATCTTCCTACATTAAGCTGTGGTTCGCCCCTGAAGCTTGTGACATATCCGTTCTCAATACGCACATCGTCGTTGACGTTGAAATTGTCTATCTGCTCATTCCACAGCGACATCTTGATCGAGCCTGAGTCATCAGTCAACACGGCATCCGCGACCCTGCTGGTTTCACCGAACCGGGTTTGTACCTGCCGCGGCTCTCCCTTCTCGACTATTCTGCCTTCAACGTCGACTCGTCTCATCCCCGGTTTCAGTTCGATTACCTTCATGGTAAACCGCTGCCCTAACAAAACGAGTTTGCGTATTAAAGACTTCGCGCCTAGAATTCCGCCACCAACCGAAACTCGGCGCCCTTCTCCGGTGGCGCTTCGGTCGCTTCTCGTTTGATCGGCGTAATCTTCACTTGCTTAACCACAGCGATCTGACAAATAGCATCAACATGACTACGTAGTATGTTGGCGACGTCTTCTTGCGAGTGAATCCTAAGCCTCTTGATGGGGGCTTTCATTGACAATCGTTTCTCGGATTTTATGCGGCGGATCTCAGAGAGCACTCGGACCAGAATCGATCCTTGTTTCTCGGATTGCTCGTCAATGAGTTGCTCCATTGCTTGGGGCCAAGCATCGGAGTGGATGTTCTTGATCTTCAGGCGCTCACCCCAGAGTTCGCGATACAGGGCGTCCGCCACGTGCGGGCAGATCGGTGCAAGTAGTCTAAGAACAACGTCAAGGGTGTGGAAGAGCGTGAACTGAGCCGCCCTTCTACTCTCAGCAGCGTCAGCGCGGTCTGCGTACAACCTGTACTTGGCGGCTTCTAAGTACTGATCACAGAGATCATGCCAAGTGAAGTTTCTCGTCGAGTCTGTGGCAACGTTGAACTCGAAGTTCTCAAACGCGTCAGTGGTTGCCTTGATTAAGCCGTTGAGCTTGCTCAACAGCCACCTGTCTAGCAATTCGAGCTCCGGCACGGGAAGATCTGGATTGTAGTCTCGGAGTGAGGACAGTATGAGTCGTGCAGCATTCCAGAGTTTCGTTAGGAACTTGCGTCCGTACTCGACATCAGCCCACCTGTACGGAATGTCGTAGCCCGTGGATCCCCCGGCCGCCGCCCACTGTCTCACGGAATCTGCTCCGTACTTCGTGATCGCCTCCGTAACTTCGACGTAGTTCGCGTACGACTTGTGCATCATTCTACCGTCGGCGCCTCGAACCATCCCGTTCACGAGCACAGTCTTGTATGGCGCTCTTCCAAACAAGGCGAGATGCCTCGCCATCAGATAGTAGTCCCATGTTCGAATGATGTCAAGACCGTTCGGCTGCAGGTCCGCCGGAAATAGTCTCTCAAACTCCGTCAGCCTATCCGGCCAGCCCGCGTGCACTGCACACGTAATGGAGGAATCCATCCACGTGTCCATCACGTCCGCCTCCCCGACAAATTCGCGGGACCCGCAACGTGAGCAGCTGGGAGTTCGCGGTTGCTGTGATCGCGGATCCACTGGCAGCCACTCTTCTTTCGCGGGAAGCATTTCGCTACAGTCGCGACAGTACCAAACCGGGATTGGCGTTCCGAACGATCTTTGTCGCGAGATCACCCAGTCCCAGTCGAGGGATTTGGCCCAGTCTATCATCCTATTCTTAGAGAAGTCGGGGACCCATGTCACACGGTTTGTCCACTCGATGATCTTGTCTGTCATGTCTTTGGTCTTCATGAACCATTGTGGTGCCGAGAGGATTTCGACCGGGGTTCCGCATCTCCAGCAAGTGCCAATCTCGCGGCTGAGGGGCTTCGATCCTCCAATCTGCGAGGCTTTCCTAAGGTCAGCAATAATGGCTTCTCGTGCTTCCGGGACGGTGAGCCCGGCGTACTTTCCCGCTTCCTCTGTCAAGCGGCCCTGAACATCGAGAATCTTCACGACGGGGAGATTGTACTTGTGCTGCCATCTCACATCAGTCTTGTCGCCAAATGTGCATATCATGACTACGCCGCTGCCGAAGTGCGCGTCTACGAGCTCATCCCTCAGTATGGGAACTGGACGATTCACAACCGGCACGCTAGCTTCACCGCCTACGAACCCAGTGTAGCGGGTATCGGCGGGGTTGACTGCTAGAGCCACGCACGCTGGTACGAATTCTGGACGCGATGTGGCGACGACGAGTTCCCCTCTGTCTGTGGGAAAACGGATATCGATAAGCGTGCCTTCGCTGTGAACGTATTCAACCTCGGCTTCTGCAATGGCTGTTTCACATCTGGGGCACCAGTTGACTGGATGTTCTCCCTTGTAGAGGAACCCGCCCTTCAGCAGTTGGAGGAACGAAAGCTGAGTCAACTTGTAGTACTCGGGGTCCATAGTACGATACTCTAGCGTCCAGTCGATAGAGTAACCCATCGCCTGCATCGCAGACTTCATTTTCTCGATGTACTCGGTGGTCAGCTTCACACAGATTTCGCGGAACCTTTCAACTGACACCTCACGTTTCTTGATGTTGAAGGTGCGCTCCGCCCTGACCTCGGTGGGAAGGCCATGGCAGTCCCATCCCTGAGGAAAGTGCACATTGAAGCCGCGCATTCGTTTGTAGCGAGCAACGAAGTCGAAGTAGCACCAGTTGAGAGCGTTGCCCATGTGAAACTCCCCGCTTGGGTAGGGGGGAGGAGTGTCAATCGAGTAGGTTGGTCTTGAGCGGTCGTTCGGGTCGTAACGGTAGATGCGCGCCTCTTCCCAATTTCTCTGCCACAGCGCCTCAAGCTCAGACTGATCATATCTCGTGGGCAGGCGCAAGCTACCTTCTCTAGGTTTCGTACGCACCTGAAGAGTCGATGGTTTCAGACCACCGTTCATCGCAAGAAACCTGCCCGCAAGTTTATCTGTAGGCGTCGTGCCGGCGGCGAGACCTAGAGACGCGCACGAACTTGGCGGTGATGCACACTCCGACACCTGCACTGGGAAGCACTCATGGTGCAAATCCTTATGAAACATTCGGAGATTCGCCGACGTATTCTGGCTCAGTCTCTTTTCTTCTATGCTTGAAGACCCAGACCCTTGCGAGAGAGGCCGCAATAACTACTACGATCAGTAGTATGCCTACGCCCATGTTTAGGAGTTCGACTCCAACCGCTATCGAGTTGGCTTCCGCTACATTCAACTGTGAAGCGAGATCGAAAGCACCGAAGTAGTAGTTGAAGAACCAGTGCAACAAGATCGGAGCGTATGCCCCGTATCGCAGATATACAATGCCCATCGCAAGGCCGGAAAGCATCGCCGTTGAGATCTTGCCGATCTCCCATCCGCCCCCCACCAGGTAATGGACCGCTCCGAACGCTCCAGAGGTAACGACCAGCAGCAGCCACTCAAACCGCGAAATCCCCCTTCTCACGCCAGTGTTCTCAATCGTATCGAAGCCGAGCAGTGCCTTTGCTCTCTCCGGTTTCCACATAGTCAGCATAAGAACGTGAACCGCGCCCTTGCGTCCTTCAGTCGGGGGAAGTCGCATCATCTTCCACACAAGATGCAGTCCGTCTAGGAGACCGATGGTCGTTATTCTGTAGCTGAATTCCTCCACCAAAGGAGCATACGAGACGGCCAGGAAGCCCAGAATTGGGCTCTCGAAAG
>Ga0315309_1002809_pt1 | contig 10064 bp, 7 predicted proteins | sample TDP4_MG_FD_203080 | JGI IMG/M metagenome (GOLD analysis project Ga0315309, IMG submission 203080) | Freshwater sediment microbial communities from Lake Towuti, South Sulawesi, Indonesia - TDP4 | ecosystem: Environmental > Aquatic > Freshwater > Lake > Sediment | place: Indonesia: South Sulawesi...
TCCGCACTTTGTGAACAAAAACTCATCCAAGCTAGGAAGTAAGGAATTGTTGCAGCAGCCAACAATAATATGGCCGACACTATTCCTAAAAGAAAAACTCTTTCAGGTCTTAAGAACATACAACTATTTTTAATTATGTTGTCTTTTAACTCTTACGTTGCATACTGGGATTAATATTTTAACTGCTCTAAAAGGTCATCTCAAATAGTTTAATGAAGACATCCGCATACATATGATTTCTGAAGGGTTATCATGAACCAATGGAGCAAAAAACGCAATATAATGCAACGTTACGATTTAACAGCACATATTTATAATAAAAGATATGCCGAAGAGCAAACTGAGAAAATTGAGGCGGCATTACAAGGCTTTAAAATCGAAAAATGCCGCATAGTTTTGGATGCTGGTTGTGGCACTGGAATATTATTTAATCACATTGCAAACACGGCAGAAACAATCGTTGGATTGGATATTTCTAGAAAAATTTTGCTTCAAGCAAAAGAACACGCAAAAAAACTTTCAAACATACATTTGATTTGGGCTGATGCTGATAACATGCCTTTAAAAGAAAACATCTTCAACTACGTTTTCGGTATCACGATCCTTCAAAACATGCCAAACCCTGGTAAAACTTTGAACGAAATTAGGCGAGTTGCAAAAGAGGATGCCGCATTTGTTGTTACTGGTTTAAAGAAAACGTTCATACGGGAAGGTTTTGAAGGACTATTGCGGAATGCTGGCTTTAATATTGTTGCTTTGAAGGATGAAGACTTAAAATGCTATGTAGCAGTCTGCACCAAACTTTCTCGTTAAAATCTTACAACTTTTAAAACTAAACTATATATGAAAGCTGAATAATAGGCTATACTTCAACTATGGCTAGAACATTGTAAGATTTGATATGGCGGTTAATGAGATGCCGTTAAAAACAGTAAAAACAGACACAGCCAAAGCATTAATGTTAGAATGGGTTTTGCATGTCAAAAATTACAAGTTAAATCTTGACAAAAACCTTTGTGTAGGCTGTCAAATCTGTGCCTTGGCTTGTCCAAAAGAGGCTGTTAAACTTGAAAAAAACCCTAAAATTCAAGGAGAAAAGGCTAAGAAAGCCAAAATTGACGTTGATTTGGCCAAATGCAATTTTTGCGGAATATGTGACATATTATGTCCATACGGAGCAATAAAAGTAACAGTAAACGGTGAACACATCCTCTCAGTAGTTGAAAAGGAAAGCTTCCCACAATTGATTCGTGACATTCAAGTGGACGCAAGCAAGTATCCTGTAGATTGTGTGGAATGTGAAGAAGCATGCCCCCTAAACCTAATCAAAGTGACAAGACTGACTGCTGATGGAAAAGTTGTTGAAGACTTTGGGTCAAAAAAAACCAAAAGGAAGAGAAAGAAGCTCCAAATCAAAATTGATGTTGAAAAAGAACGTTGCCCATGCTGCAGAATCTGCGAATTCAAATGCCCAGAAGGCGTCATGCGTGTGCGAAAATTCTTTCAAGGAAAAATCCTTATTAATCTTGAAAAATGTCCAGAGGATTGCACTGATTGCCTAGATGTATGCCCAATAACTGGGGCGCTGTACCTCTCTGAGGAGGATAAAAAAGTTCACGTAAATGAAGTGTTTTGCGTTTACTGCGGAGCGTGCAAAGTTGTTTGTCCAGTTGATGAAGCCTTAGAGCTTAAGCGAAGTAAGATAAACCATACGTCTGTTCGCTCTGGTGCGTGGAACAAAGCCTTGGAGAGGCTGGCTTCACCAGTTGAGATGACTAAAGAGTTGAAGGCTAAAGGTTCTCAGAAAGTTAGGGAATCAGTGGAAAAAAGATTAGGATGGAAGAGTGCCTAATATGGCTGAAAAGAAAGTTGAAACTGGGGAGCCAAGAATAGGTGTTTTCATATGCCATTGCGGCTTAAACATAGCTGGCGTTTTAGATATAAAGGAACTTGTTGAATATTCGAAAACGCTGCCAAACGTTGTCTATGTGAAAGATAACCGTTACACATGTGCAGATCCAGGGCAGGAGGAAATTAGAAAGGCGATAAAGGAGCTTAAGCTCAACCGTGTTATTGTTGCAGCTTGCTCACCGCGAATGCATGAACCAACCTTCAGGAGAACAGTTTCTGATGTTAACTTGAACCCATTTCTTTTCGAAATGGCGAACATTCGCGAATTCTCATCGTGGTGTCACCCAAGCACGCCGAAAGAAGCAACAGAAAAAGCAAAAGAAATAATAAAAATGGCTGTAGCAAAATCAAGACTTCTGCAGACGCTTCAGACAATTGAAGTTCCAGTAACCAATAAGGCGTTAGTCATAGGCGGCGGCATAGCTGGCATGAATGCAGCCTTGGATTTGGCTGAAATGGGCTTCAAGGTGTACTTGCTTGAAAAGGGAGAAAGCATAGGAGGCCACATGGCACAACTTGACAAAACCTTCCCAACACTCGACTGTTCCATATGTATTGAAGGACCAAAAATGGTTGATGTTGGGCGGCATCCCAATATTGAGATAATACCCTACGCTGATTTGTTGAGTGTAGGCGGTTTTATAGGTAATTTTAAAGTTAAGATTCGGAAAAACCCCCGGTATGTGATTGCTGAGAACTGCACTGGTTGTGGTGAATGCAAAGATGTCTGCCCAATTGAATATCCAAATGAGTGGGACATGAGTCTAGGTGTTAGAAAAGCCATATCCGCACCATTCGACCAGGCTGTTCCACTCGACTACACGATAAACAAGGATTATTGCATCGAATGCTACAAGTGTGTTGACGCTTGTGGAGCGAGACAAGCCATAAATTTTGAGCAACAACCCGAAGAAATAGAAATTGAAGTAGGTGCAATAATTGTTGCCACAGGTTATGACATATACTTGCCTTATGATAATCAGCTTTTGGGGTATGGAAAATATACAAATGTAATCACATCTTTAGAATTTGAAAGGCTTATACTTGCTGCTGGACCCACAGGCGGAAAGGTCATTAGGGCTTCAGATGCGCAGAAACCTCACACTGTAGCCTTTATTCAATGTGTTGGCTCACGCGACGCAAACAAATATCCATACTGCTCAAACTTCTGTTGCATGTACACTTTGAAGCATGTGGTTCAGCTTAAGGAGAAGTATAAGGAAGACGTGGAAGTCTACGTTTTCTACATGGACATGCGAAGCAACTTTAAAGGCTATGAGGAATTTTTCGAACGGGCAAGAGAGCTTGGCGTAAACTTCGTTCGCGGAAGAGTAAGCCGCATTTTAGAAGTTCCTAAAACAAAGAATCTGCTCATACATGCTGAGGACATAACGCTTGGTCAACCCATAGAAATTGAAGCTGAAATGGTTGTTCTGGCAACGGCAGCCATCCCCAAAAAGGGGACAGAGGAAATAGCCCGCATACTCAATCTAACATGTGGCGCAGACGGCTTTTTCATGGAAAGCCACCCTAAGCTCAAGCCCATAGATGCACCTACTGATGGAATATTTCTAGCTGGAGCATGTCAAGGATTAAAGGATATACCCTACAGTGTTTCACAAGGCAGTGGTGCAGCATCGAGGGCAGCCACTGTGCTCTCGAAGCCAACCTGGAAGATCGAACCCATAGTTTCGGTTGTAGACCCAAATAAGTGCAGAAATGTAACCTCTAAATGTGGCATATGCGCTGAACGTTGCCCCTACGGCTCAATAAAAATCGAGGAAAAACAGCCAGCTCATGTAATTACAGCCATGTGCCATGGATGCGGGACGTGTGTAGCGGAATGTCCTGCAGACGCTATAACGCAAATGCACTTCACGGACGCCCAAATCTTCGCTCAAATAAGAGCGGCCCTAGAGACAAATCCTGAAGACAAGATTTTGGCTTTTCTATGTAACTGGTGCAGTTACGCAGGAGCAGACTTAGCGGGTACAAGCAGATTTGAATATCCACCGACAATACGCCCAATAAGGGTTATGTGTTCAGGAAGGGTCGACCGCGACTTTGTTTTAGAAGCTTTAAGGTTAGGTGCTGGCATGGTCTTGGTTGGTGCGTGCCACCTACCCTACGACTGTCACTATATAAGTGGAAACTGGAAAATGAAAGCTAGAATGGATGCTTTAGCGCCGATGCTGCATAAGCTTGGATTAAGCCCTGAAAGATTTCGTGTAGAATATGTTTCCGCTGCCGAAGGTGTGAAGTTTGCCGAAATTGTGGGAGAGATGACCGAGCAGATGCATGCCTTGGGCAAAGATAAAATTAAAGCAGAGAATGAGAAACTGCGTCCAATATTGGATAATATGCTAAAGAGGAAAGAAAAGAAATAATCTTCTATTTACCATGTGAGAATGATTTTAGCTGAGCTTCTGTTTAGCCATGTAACAAATTGCACCAGCCACTAATCCTGCGACACCTATAATCCAAGCCTGTAGCGAAGCAAAGAGGATGAAAATTGACAATGCTATACAGGTGGCTGTTCCTAAAACTGGCACAATCCGTGAGTATAACCTTTTTTGAATTTTCAATTGTAAAGCAGAGACATTAGCCATGGTATAATAGAAAAGTAACGCGAAAGTGCTTATGGTCACGACCCTTGTTAAGTCTATAAATAGGGCAAGCAACGTCATCAAAACGCCTATAATCCAAATTGAATAGTAAGGCGTGTTATATTTTGGATGCAGCTTGCTCAAGGCTTGTGGAATGTCTTTTCTCCTTGCCATCGCGTAAGCCATGCGAGATACTCCTAAAATAGACGTAAGTAGAACGCTTGCTGTAGCTAGAAGTCCTCCTGCTGAGATTAGGTAGATTGCGGCTTGGTTTCCAATGATGCTTATGGCTTGGGTTAGGGGTGGTAAATTCGGTTCTGAAAGTTTAGAAGCTCCTATGAGTCCAACAGCTACTATGCCAACAAGTATGTAGACTATCGTGGATATTGCGAGCGATAGCAATATTGCTCTGGGAACGTTTCGTTTTGCGTCTTTAACTTCTTCTGAGACTACTGCTACTCTTGCGAATCCGCCGTAGGCAAAGAAAATGATGCATGCGCCAAGGAGAACGCCTGTTTGAAGAGGCATGAATGGAGTGAAGTTTGCTGGGTTTACGTATAGTAAGCCGAAGATGATGAAGAATGCCAAGATAAGCAGTTTTGCCACGACGAGAAAATTGTTCATGAGGGCTGATTGGCGGATGCCGAAATAGTTGAGCGCTGTGAAAGTTATGCAAATTATTGCTGCAATCCAGTTGGCTGGTAAAACTGGAAATAATGCGGTTAGGTAGTTGGCGAATCCGAGGGAGACCGCTGCGCCTGCGAAAGTATTTGATAATATCCACATCCACCCAACTAAGAAGCCTGCGAATGGAGAGATTAGCTGGTATGTGTACTCGTAAATGCTTCCTTCCTTTGGTTGCCAAGCTGTTAACTCAGCGAAACTTAATGCAGTGAATATGGCGATTATTGCGGCTATAAGCATTGAAACTATTAGAGCTGAACCAGCATAACCTGCAGCGATACCTGTTACAACGAATATGCCTGCACCTATGATTGCACCTACGCTTATGGCTGTAGCATCAAACAAACCCAAAGTTGGCTTAAGCCTAGATTGCTGAACATCCTCTCTACTCATGTATATCCCGATTAAAGAAACTGTTCTGAAGGCATCTGACTATTAAATCTTGATGTATCAGGCTATTTTAAACTAGAAACCTTTTGCACGGTTCTCCTTGCTTTCCCAGTATTCTCTTGTTCGTAAATACTGAATCTTCGCTTTCAAAAGGTCCATATAAAACTCCTCTTCCTTAGGATGCATTTTTCCAAGAATTCTGAAGGCGGTTTCTGGGCCTACTCCCTTAACTTCTAATGCTATGATTGCCTTCTTACCGTAGCTAAGTATCAGGTCGGCTGTGCGTCTTGCATGGGCTAAATCCTTTAACTCTTCTTCTGTTAATTCTTTTCCTTCACGTCTTTTCATCAAAACTTCACGTAAACGCTTCGAATCTTGGCTTGGATATAGAAGTGCTACAAGCTTTGATTCGCATTTCTCGCATGCGGGTCGTTCTGGCAAACCCTTGATTTTCTTTTCACCAATCCAATCGCCACATATCATGCAAAAGAGAGTGGCTTTTCTGGCTTCTATTGCATTTTTCATTTTGTCAATGTTGCTTAATAAAACACGTTCTGGAGCCATCAACTCTGAAACGTCAGAATACTTCTCAAGTATATGATACGCTAACGGCGTAGGCTTTTCCAAGCGATATAATGTGCTAACCTTCCTTTTTCCCTCTCTAATGTCCCGTATTATTTCCTTAACTTTTTCAATGTCCACTTTTTCCACCATTGCCTCGCGTAAAGTTTCATTATAAATTGGTGTTCCTCTGAACTGTGCTGGCAACTGACTTTGCCTTTCAGGTCCCATTGTCTTTCCACGGGGCAAAGCTCCAAATCTTTCAGCCACAAACTTCATTTTGTAAGAAAATGGAAATCTAGCCTCTAAATAATCGTTAAAGGCCTTCTCCACATCTTCATCTGTTAAATTAAAGAGGGCTGCAGGTAATTTTGCCACTTCTTTTTCCGTTAGATTTCGCGGCGTTTCTATTAGTATGCGGTACCCATCATTCCACCAGCCAATTATTATTTCTCTGTCCGAAAGTATCGAATCGAAAATTCCGCCTAAAGTACGGTTCACTATTTCGCCGAAGCAAGCGTGAATTATGAGGTATTTGTCAAAGGCTTCTATTAGCATATGGTTATGTGTTGGTAAGGGTGCTCCTTCTGTCATGTGTTCTTCAACTTCATGAACAGCATCAAGCAAAGCAGCCTTATCCATCGCATGTTTTTCCGCAATTTTCTCCGCTGCAACCTCAGCTTTTCCAGTTTCCTTCAACGCCTTTCCAATTTCTTCTCGCATTCTACCTGTTTCTTGCGCTAGGTCGAAAGGCACTGGAAGCAATTCTCCATCCCATCCTGGAATAGCCGCCAACGGGTCTTCTGAAGGAACAACGCAAACCGTGCCTGTTTCCTCTTCTATTTGGACTATGCGCCAAACTTTTCCGCGGCATATGAAGTTTAAGCCAATGCGCGCCCTCAAAGCCATGAATTCGTCGCCTAGTGTGCCGATTTTTCTATCTGAGATTATGTTTATTATTGGGTAGCGTCTCTCGTCTGAAATCATGGATAAGTTCTCATAATAGTAGCGCCTAGTCTTTCGGGTTTTCTTCAAAGCTCCTCCTTCTTGTCCAAATCTTAATTCGTCAAGGCTGTCTAAAAAGTATATCACGTCTAAAAGCGTGCTTTCCGTAAGGTTTCTGTAAGGAGAGGCTTTCTGCACTATAGCCAACAACTCTTTGGGACTTACGGTTCCCTTGTCTAAAAGTATACCAGTAACTTGATGAGCTAGAACATCTAGGGCATTTTCGTGGATCAAAACAGGCTCAAGCTTGTTTTTGTAGGCGTTTCTCACGGCTGCAACTGATTCCAATGTGTCGTCTGGGAAAGCTGTGATAATAAAGCCTTTAGAAAGCATGTCTAGACGGTGACCGCTGCGTCCAACTCTTTGAATTAGGCTGCTGACCTGCCTTGGCGAAAGATATTGAATGACTAGGTCTACGTTGCCTATGTCTATGCCAAGCTCTAAGGTGCTTGTGCAGATTATTGCCTTTAAAACTCCAGCCTTAAATTCATCCTCTATCTGGATACGTTCTTCCTTCGATAAAGAGCCGTGATGAACTGCAATGTCTACTCGTCCTAGCTGATTAAACTTGAAGCCCAGCATCTCAGCGTTTGTTCTGCTGTTTACAAAAATTAGTGTTGATTTGTGACTGTCAACAAGTTCGGTCACCCGTCTTATTCTTGCCGCTGCTTCAGGCGAAGTTTTAAGCCTTCCAGCCAAATCATAGTCCGCTTCTGTTGGAATTGGATTTTCCACTTTGTACTTGTAACCTTTAGGTAGCAACGCTTGAACAATCCTGATGCTTCTATTTGTTCCAGCAATAAATTGCGCAACCTCATCTGGATTACCTACAGTTGCTGATAAGCCTACTCTTTGGAACTCTTTTCTAACAACTTCGTAGAGGCGTTCTAAAGCTATTGTGAGCTGAACACCCCTCTTACTTGACGCTAGCTCATGCACTTCATCAACAATAACATACTGAACATGACTCAAGTGCTGCCTCATACGTGTGCCGGGAAGGATGGCTTGAAGGGTTTCTGGTGTTGTTACAAGCATATGAGGTGGAAAAATGGCTTGTTTCCTGCGGAGTTTTAATTCCGTATCGCCATGTCTAACCTCAACTGAAATGCCTAGGCGAGAAGCCCAAAAAGATAGGCGCTTCAACAAGTCACGGTTCAAAGCCCTCAAAGGAGTAATGTAAACTATAGATATGCCTTTTTTAGCCTCTTGCTGGACTAGTTTGGAAAAGATTGGAAGAAGGACAGCCTCTGTTTTCCCACTTCCAGTAGGCGCAATTAAAAGAGCATTTTCTTTTGCCAAGATGGGCGGAATCGCCATTGTTTGAGGTAGAGTAGGTTCTGTAAAGCCTAACTCGGCTAAGGCGTCACGGATAGGTTTAGCAAGTAAATCGAAAACATTAGCGTCTGAAGTTTTAGTATGCATTGCGTTTGCCAAAACTATGTTGTTGAAGGAAGGTTTATCCTTTACTTTAAAACTAACGGAAAAGAAAGCTTTAGGTTCACGTTTTCACGATACGGAATTGTCACTCTCTCCTTAAACCTGCCCCCAGCAAGTGTGTCGCCAAACACTTCTAGTAATGGTTCTTTTCTTGAACAGAAAATCACTTCATTTTGCATATTTGTCCAGATTGTTAATCCTCTGGTTTTTCCTTTGTGAATAAAATGCAAGAATGTGCGTTCCTTCTCAATTTGCAATATGCTTAACGCATTTGGTCCCTCTAGTGCCAAGAAAAGGTCATCTAAAGCTTTGTCAACATCATCTTTTTTCCTTAATAGTTCTTCGAAATAATGTGGAATAACTTCTGAGTCAATAAGCTCAATCTTTTCAGATTCAAAAATGTGGTCTTTATCCATTTTCTCCTTAATTTTCTTGTAATTTGTCACACTACCATTATGAGCTGAAACTACAGTTAAGCTGGGATAGCATCTAGCAACATACGGTTGGGCTGTTTCCCTAAATTTTGCGGATTCCATGAACTGAGGGCTCGGCATTCGCACGTGCCCAACTAAAACAGACGCCTCCCCAATCTCAACGATTTCAGACAAGCTTCTTGCAGGAGAAAAATTCCCAACCTTTCCAACTTTCTTCAGCATAACATTTCCTTCATTGTTAAGAATCGCTATGCCTGCACCGTAGCCCCCTACTGGTTTTGGCTCTTGTGAATATTGATGAACCTCCAGTCTTTCAAGGAGTTTGAAAACTTTAGGCATAGACAGAGGTTTCGTTAACGAGAAACCAAATATACCACACAATTGTGCAACAACCTCCTAAACTTGAAATCTGCTCTATTCATTCCTACGTAAAACTCTTTGGATGAAAGCCCAAAGCTTCTGCAAAAGTAAATATTCTAGATTTTTAACTGTATAAATGGGACGATGACTGAATCGAGGTACGTTGACGCTGTGCGGATGATTTCTTTTTCCGCTCCTGAGTCCACATAAATACAAGCTACATTTATCCACAACTTAACAGGCTCTATAAGCTGTACTTTCATCTTCTGAATTCAGTCAAAATGTTAGACGCGTTTTTTCAAAGTCACAAATATCAAGGCGATGGCAATAATAATTGCACTGATCCCTGCGGTCACAATGATATTTTGCTTTTCAGCTTGTTTAACGATAATGCCAACAAGAGCCCAAACAATGACTAGACTGTAAGCGACATCTCTTCGTTTAATAATAACTGTCAAATCAATCATTAAAGCTATAATAATCACCAAAATGGCCCAAGTAATGCTGTCAAGTCCCCAACCGTCCAAGCTGATTGCAGTAAGTGCAGCCGCTACATTAGCTATGGAGGCGACTGTAATCCAACCGAGATATACGCTGAAAGGCAAATGCACACACAACCTTTCTTTCAAAGAAACTTTGGCTCGCCCAATATCAAGATGCAGGTAAATAGTAATTA
>Ga0315309_1002810_pt1 | contig 10063 bp, 7 predicted proteins | sample TDP4_MG_FD_203080 | JGI IMG/M metagenome (GOLD analysis project Ga0315309, IMG submission 203080) | Freshwater sediment microbial communities from Lake Towuti, South Sulawesi, Indonesia - TDP4 | ecosystem: Environmental > Aquatic > Freshwater > Lake > Sediment | place: Indonesia: South Sulawesi...
TTCTTCTATTTCACAAGCATCTTGCTCGTGCTCTTAGCTGGTGGACTAACAGGCTACGGAGTGCATGAACTCATTGAATATACTGGTTCCGCATCATACGGATGGCTGAGTGAAAACGCTTACAATCTAAACATACCATCGAGTAGTCCATTCCACCATAAAGGCGTTCTAGGCTCGATTCTCGCAGTGATGCTTGGATACACGGTCAAAGCCGAATGGTTGAGGCTCATCGTTCACTTCGCATACCTTGCTACAGCAATCCCACTAGTGATCTGGGCCTACAGGAAGAATCGTTGATAAAAAAGTGATTTGAATCAACGCCGTGCGACCTATCAGCACTCAACGGATAGAGAATTCTGATGACGCGGTAGCTGATCAGCGGCGCAGGGTTTCCCCGCGCTTGTGCCTGTCCTTCTAATCCGTGGACGGTAAACCCTGGTTGGATAAAGCTTTTCCTGTACGCTAGCGCCTTGCTACTTCCATTCACTCGAGGAATCGCCGTGCATTGAACGCAGAGCAACATATTCTAGACAAATCTCAGATAGTCGCATTCACCAGTGTACTCAGAGTAGCCTTAGAGCAGTTGAAGAATCTATTAAATTGCCGACGACCTCTACTGATTAGACTCGTCAACCGATGAATACGTAGTTGTCTTAGATGTATGATAATACTAAGTTTCTATCGTGGCGGCTCATCTGTTAGCCAAGGCAGAAAGAGTCGCGCAAACATAGTTATGTCCCGCTATTAGTTTCCAGCACCTTCCCCGGAAGCATGTTTCACGTCCATTTTCATGATTCTTTGCTTGTAGCCCGGCAAACGGAGCCAGATGTTGAGTACTCCATTTAAAATGAAGATGGCGTCTCTGAGTACATGAACTTTTGACCCGACTTTGCTTGACCAGTAGATCGGTACCTCCACTAACTTCAAGCCAAGTGCCCAAGCCTTGACTATTATCTCTACATCGAACACAAAACTTGTAAACTGAATGGGGCCAATTATGCGGAAGATTTCCTTTCTGAAACCTTTGACTCCACATTGAGTATCATGAATTGAGACTTTGAAGAGAATTCTCACTATTGAGTTGAAAACACGGCCTATAGCCTGTCTCAGAACTGGAGGCGGAGGATCAAGTCTACTTAATCTGTGGGCTCGTGAACCGACCACCACATCGTATCCGGATCTAAGATGTTTGACTATTGTCACAAGGGAGTCGAAGTTTGATGGAAAGTCTGCGTCCAACAAGAGCACAAATCTGCCTCTAGACGATAATACGCCTCTAAGGAATCCGCCGCCCTTTCCGAGTCGCTTCTTGGAGTGCAGCACTACGAGTTCCCCTTGGTAGCGCTTTGCCAATTTTGCTAGAATATGAGGTGTTTCATCCGTGCTACCGTCTTCGGAAACTATGACCTCAAAATCAGATAGTGTAGATTCAGAGAAGATTCTGTTGAGAGTCAATTCTATTCGCTTTGCCTCATTGTAAGCTGGAATGACTATAGAAACCTCCACGTCGCTGTCTTCCATGACTATCTTACCGGTCGTTCCTCTGCTGAAAGCAGGCTACGCATTTTTCAAGCGTTGGCTCCCTATTCAACTTCTATATTCTCTTTTTCGGGGGATTTGCTCGTTTCAATAAGCCGTGAGAATACTTCTTCATATTTCTTAGAAACCGTCTCCCAGCTAAACTCCTTTGTAATTCTGTTAAATCCATTTTCCGCAAGGCTTCTTGAAAGATTAGGATTTTTGAGAAGGCTAAGTATGGCTGAGGCCGTACCGTCCGGATCTCCGGGACGCACGTAGTATGCTGCGTTTCCGGCGATTTCCTCGCTCCATGAACTCCGCAACGTAACTACTGGCTTCATCATAGCCATTGCCTCAAGAAGAACAAGTCCTCCAACGTACGCTACCACAACTGAACTATTTCTTAGAACCGAGGCAACCTGCTCGTGGTCTATTTCGCCCGTGAACTTCAACCGGTCTAGCACACCTAGCTTCTTTGCTAGGGCAATTAATCCTTTTAGGAGGGGGCCGCCACCCACCACGAGGAAATTCGTCTCTATTTCCTTTAGCACTTTGGGAATCGCGCGAATAAAGATGTCGGGTGCTTTCGTAGGGATCAGTCTGCCAACGAATGCGACAGGTCCTTTGCAGCAATACGACCTGTAAAACTTCTTGTTATCAACACCATGATAGATAACCGTTACTCGCTTCGGCTTGTATTTGTGAACATAGTCTCTTACGCTGCGGTTGACAGCAATGACACTTTCTGCAGAACGCACTGTAAGCTTGATCATGCTTGGATCCAATACTGTGCGAATCAGTCGAACCAAAGCATTTTCCGTATACGCGACTCCAAGACTATGCACTGTCAAAACCAGTGGAATTCTTCTTTTCTTAGCTGCCAAGGCCGCAAGATAGCTTGTAAATACTTCATGTCCATGTGCGTTTATCAAATCAATTTCATCGGTCATCAAATCGCGATACATCATGAAGGGAAACGGGTAAGCAAGCTTATGCTGGAAGGTAAGAAATTGACAATCCAGAGATCTATATCTCCTAACGCTTACCCCGTCATAGTATCGAGGCCCGCAACCAGAGGCATAAATTGTTATGCTATACTTTTTCTTCAGCTGGTTGACAAGCTCAGCTATGTAAACCTCTATGCCTGATGAGACAGGAAGATAATAGGGCGTTACTATCGCTATCTTGGGCGGGCTTTCGCTAGGAATATATTGAATAGATCTTGTTTTCATTACTCAGCTCATCTCTGGGGGACCTTCACTGACAGAGCGTTGGAACAGATCGCATTGCCCATAGAGCCTAAGAATATGGGACGAAGTCAGGTTCATATAGTTTGGGTTGCTATTAGCAGTCGGGCAAATGGTCTGTTGTTGCGAAGGCAAATCGAAGAAGAAGCAAGGAAGTATGATCAGTTCGACGTGGGATACAACCACTGGAATCCCCTTGTCAGGTATTTTCTCAACAGAAAGCTTCGACGTGCTCAGAGAGCAGTACGACTTGCAAAAAATTCTAGGATTCTTGATGTAGGCTGTGGAGATGGCGTGTTGTTGCTTAGGCTAAAGGGTGAGCATACTTGCGTTGGGCTGGATATCTCCTCAGTAAGATTGCGCAGGGCGCATAAGAGAGCGCCAGACGCCCTGTTGATATGTGCTGACGCTTGTTACCTTCCTCTAAAGGAATCGTATTTCGACACTGTTTTTTGCCTCGATACAATCGAGCATGTTCGTGATCCAGAGAAATGTACATTGGAGTTGGAAAGAGTGACCAAAAGGCACGTAGTGGTAACAATCCCAGACGAACGGAACTTGGCGGTCGCGCGACTGTTGTCACTAAAGCTTCCTGCCAAGTTACAGGGGCGGGAGCACCTAAGCTCGGTTACGCCAAACGACCTAGGACGAATGTTTAGAAGCTTCGAGAAGAAAACACTAGAAAAAATTCCTCTCATTTTTGCGCTCGATTACCTGCTGGTTTTTCAAAAGAAACTAATTTTTGATCAAGAGGCTGAGCGCGACTTGAGCATGCTGCCAGAGCGGATAGGCGTATTTGCCTAGCCCGTTTAGATTGGTGTTCTGAACCAAGAATTTAACTAAATGCCTCATTTCGTCAGAATTTTTCCAGCTTCTGACAAAAGCTTATCTATGGTAAACTGAAAGTGTAGAAACGATTGGCATGCGCAATCTCGCACAAAGACACAAAGAAGCGCTTGTGTCAGTGCTGTTTTCTTTGCTGATAGCCGGTTTCACTTTTCTTCGGAGCTTTCAAGCTGGAGTTGGAGGGTGGAGTGCTCTTTCGGTATGGTTGGATTTCCCTACAGGGGGCGATGCTCTGGGTCACGCGGCGAAAGTGCGTTACATGTCTACTAGATGGCCGGACTTTGACTGGTGCAATATATGGTACGCGGGGACACCTCTTTTCTTGGTTTACGGCCCGTTGCCAGAGTTTCTAGCTACACTTTTAGCTATTATTACTCATTCTTCGGGCGCGTTTGCATTAGTGTTTGTGTACGTTGCCAGTGTCACTGTTACCAACATAGCAATTTATGCGTCGGCAATGAAACTCACGGCCAATAAACATGTCGCTCTGATTTCGGGCTTCTTGGCCACTTCATCCAGCAACCTTTGGCAATGGGGAGCAGGTGGAGGCATGTATCCGAAAGTAATAGCACTCTCTGTATTTTCGCTGTGTCTATACTTTCTGGTCTCGTTTCTGACTGAACAAATTCACCTTAAGGCAAGATCCAAGACGGCTTACTTCATGTGTGAGTTGACGCTATCTCTCTCTATTCTGAGTCATATCCATATAGCCGTTATGAGCGTAGCTGCTTCTACAATTCTGACAGTAATGCTCACAAAAGGATGGAAGCGACGGGCGTTTGCACTCGGCGAAGTGCTAACACCGGGCATTCTGGCTACGATATGGTGGTGGATGCCTCTCTTGTCTTTTGTGAGTGGGAACCCGTCGGTTCTGAGAATATTGGCGATTACACCATCCGCAGGAATCTACGATTATGTCCGTCTCCATTTCACCACATTCGCATCAGGTTTCGTAATGATCCTAATGAGGGGCTCACCGTTGACTTTACCGTTTATCTTAAGCCTGTTTATCCTGATCTTCGCTAGGCGCAGAAGTGCATCATCTCTGAGAAGCGTTTTTTCAATGGCTTTCATGAAGCCTCTCTTAGCGATAACGACGGTTTTTGTCTTTCTTATGATGATTCTATATGACTGGGTCTACCTCGTTGCGTTATACGTAATATTACCGTTAATATTTGCGCTATTGTTACAACGCGCGTTTCCTAAATGGAGATCGCGAGCGACTAAGGTTATTATGGTCCTAACGATTGCCATAGTGGCGCTGATAACTCCTACGCCTCCCGATGTATCTTTCAATCCTTGGAGAAGCTTAGTCTCGTTTTCGCCAGCGATTGGAGAAACTGAATCGTACCTTCCAATATACTCGACAAAAGCTTCGGTCGTACAGCAACTAATTGGGAACGAGACGAGCATAGAAAACTACAGACTTGCGCCCGCTGACGATGAAGTGGCAAGTTGGTTAAACTACAAATATGATGTTCCTCAAACGAGGGGTTACATGGCCCAAGGGGCGCTACAGCAGGATTGGATCTACTGGTTCCAAGCCGCGGTATTCGGAAACCCGTTTAAAGGAACAAACGAGGCCTCGTATGCTGAAACAAATTTTCTGTTAGACTGGTTCGGCGTTAGATGGTTGGTAATCTATCCCGGAACATATATCGGTTGCCCAGGATACAACTACACAAAATACCTGCAAGCCCCATCCTTGTACAGGATGACCGCGAGCGTTGGAGAAGTAAGAGGTTTCATCTACGATGCCTCTCCAATTGTTTCGGCTACTAACGCTCCATCGGTTTTGATCATCGGAAAGGATGTCGAATCATACAATCACATTTTCATTGGCTTGGCCTACTGTGACTACGACAGTCGCTATGCCATCCCAATTCGTGGTCGTCAGTATATTGATGACTATTCTCTAGATGAATTGAAGATGTACAACACTATCGTCTTGTATGGATATGGCTATCGTGACGCAGCAAAGGCGTGGCAACTTCTACAATCGTATGTCGAGGGAGGCGGTGGGCTTATCCTCGAGACTGGCTTTCAATATGGTAGCCCAGAATGGAATGCTTCCTACATTCCACCTCCATCTCCTGTGACCAGAACATCATGGATTGAATTAGAAGATAGCTGGGATTTCACTTATGTGAATCACAATATTACTAAAGGAACCGACTTCAAGCTATTCTCGGCCGGTCCATGGCCGTGGGGTGTTTCAATTAGTTTCAATGAAACTATAAGACCGTGGGGGCGAGCGCTTCTTTGGAGCAGAGGCTATCCTATGATAGTAGCTGGTCAATTTGGTCTCGGAAGAGTAGTTTGGTCGGGGATGAATCTCCCATGGCACATACTGATCCACAAGAACCAAGAAGAGTCTGCACTCTTGGCACGTGTGATCGACCACGTTTCAAAATCTTGCGTCGGAGAAGAGAAAGACGTATCATACGTCGCGTGCTCTACAAATCCTGAGCGCGTTGTGATTTCGCTCTATAGCGCAGCTAAAGGCGTTCTATTCAAAGAATTCTATTACTATAGGTGGGGCGCTTATGCAGCATATGGAAACCTAGGTAAAAGGGATCTCCCTGTACGAATAGCTGGCCCTGATTTTATGTATGTCCCCATTCCGCTTGGCTTAACCTATCCAATAGAAATTGTTATCGAGTATCGAATGACTTTTACAGAATACTTCAGTCTCGGCGCGAGTATCGCCACATTAATACTTCTTGGCGCTCACGTCTTTGTGCCTTTGGCGTTCAATAGACTACGCGGTCTTGCAACGCATCCATTAGGTAGGATCAAGAAGATAATTGATCGACTGAGAAAGTGGTGGTACAAAGAAGAATAGTGCGCCGTTTAACTAGCGAGCAATTGTGATGCGGGAAGTATGCGGCATGCGCTTAACCTTATTAATCCATGACGTTGAGAACCAAACAAATACTCGGTCTTACACGCTTGTTTACATTTTCCTACTGGCTATAGCCGCTCGACTTTTGATGTTTGTTCTACTGCCTGTCGATTGGAACTGGGATAGTTACCACCACTGGCAGATAGCCTACTATACGCTAAAGATAGGAATTGCACATGGAAGAATGTGGGACTTGATGGGATGTGAGTACTATTGGCCTCCTTTCCCAATCTTGTTAGAATCTTTGCTTATGGGCATCCTGAATACCTCCTCTATTCTGCCACTTCGAGCTGTGAACGTTGTCACTGGGTCCTTATCTGCCTGTTTAGGTTATCTTGTTGCGAAGCAATACTCCCAAAATTCGCATAGCGCCTTACTAGCCGCTGCTATAATTGCTGTCTCACCGATCGGCTTGGTTATAGACATACTTGCTCTCTCAGAGACTTTGGCGCTAACTTTCCTGCTCCTTTCTCTGCATCTCTATTTCAGAGATCGCCTTTACTGTTGCGGATTGGCGTTGGCCTTATCATGCCTATCAAGATTAGAACCGATTGTTTTCATGCCCGTTTTTGCGCTATTTATTTCTAGAAAGTCCAAGGATCGCCTTACTGGACTTATTCCATTCGTAGCTGGTTGGTTGACGTTGATGCTGCCTTACTTTTATGTTTGGTCCATTCACACAGGTGACTCCATCTACTCATATCGCTTCTTCATCACAACCTTCTTCGCATTCCGTTATGCCTCAATGGTCGCTTTCCCAGTTGGAAGACTTATCGGAGCTGGACTTGTCGCCGTCTCAGTCTCTATGTTCTTGTTGAGGACTCTCAAGAAAAGAACGCTAAACTTGGTGATCTCGATCTTCCTTCTGTATTCGTTCGCGACTGGTGGAGTCCTGTTGGTGAGTCCCGTTGCGCCCCAGAATGAGAGATACTATCTTTTGTTCATAGCTATCAGTTCAATTTTCGTCTCTCAGGGGATGATGCAACTTCAGAAGCTAGTATGTAATAGACGTTTAGTAGCTAGCGTGAATATAGCGGCTATCGCAACTATCTCAGTACTAGTGCTAGCTCAGGTATACCCTACCTACTACAATTATGGGAACGCTATGGCTAGGACTTTTGAAATCGCAGACTGGATTGGAGAAAGATACGGTGGCGGAGCTATAGTTTCAGAAATGCCTATGATAACTTACCGCCTTATAGACCAGTGGCACATTAAACCCGAGAACATGCAAGGTGCTCATTACATTCCCACCGATCCTGAAGGTATGAAGCAATGGCTTGAGAGGTACGATGTGAGATGGATAGTGTATACAACCTTTCTACACGACTTTACAAACAGAGTTTTCCCGTATGTATCGCTAGGGCAGTCAGACCCTCCCTTTGCAGCTGTCTACGAAGAAGGGGCAATAACTATATACAAGGTAGAATGGACACTCAGCCCAGAGGGTTTTACGAACTTCTGTTTCTTCTCAAGTCATGAGTTTCATAGCTGGAACCACGCAGCTACGGGCTCTGATTTCTTGCTAACTGACCGCTACTCTGTTAAATACCGGCTTAAATCCATGGAGGCTTATCTATAATAGAATTCGACGTCATTTTGTTGGCAGAATACCTATGAAATATCCCCGCTTTGCCGGTGAGTATCCCCCGTTAAAGCTGATTCCGGAGTACTATTCTTCAAACCCGATCCTCAGATACGTCTTCAGGAATAGACTCGCTATTGCGATGAAAATGGCACATTTACAGGAAAGTGACATATTGCTTGATATTGGAACAGGGCCAGGGCTATTGATGTTAGGTGCATCAAATCAGGTTAATGTAGCTTTAGGCCTGGACATACATCGGATGCTCCCTTCAGTAAGACAAATGCTTAACTCTTCTGGAGTGGGAAACCATGAATTAATCAGGGCTGACGCTAATTACCTGCCGATCAAAAATCAGTCAATATCTTTGGTCTTTGCCCTAGATGTGTTAGAGCACATACCCACAGCCGTGTTGGTCATTCAGGAAATCAATCGGGTCCTTAAGGAAGACGGAAGAGCGGTCATATCGATTCCTATGGAGAACTTTCTTTACAGGCTTGGAAGGCTCATATTCAAGTTCGCTAAAGGCCCTTGTGCTGGCGAGCATTTCCATGACTTTCACTCTATCAACTGCATGCTTTCAAAGCACATGAAAGTAAAAGCAAGACAACGCATAGGTCGTATTGTTGCTCTGTTCATCTTGATGCTTTGCGTGAAAAAATTCGACCAGCCGGTTTCCGAGATTTGCAATTAAGCTCTCTTTGTCCTGAGGCCTTCCTTCAGGAGGTACTCCATTCTTCTGCGGGCATTTACAACTAGGTCTGCAATCAGTCCCAGTATTATGATCAAGAAGCCGGTTGTCAACAGAAGCGAAGCGAAAACGACGGATGGCAGATGATAGACTTCGCCAAAAACCAACTTCTCGTACAGAACGAGCAAGCCAGGACCTAGTCCTACAACAACTACAATTAGTCCGATTGTAGAGAAGAACAAGAGTGGTCTGGAATTCATTATGAAGAAGAGGAGAGATTTCAGTATCTTCACCCCATCTCGTAGCGGCTTCAGCTTACTAGGGACGACTCTGCGCTTGTAGCTTATCGGGACCTCTGTTATGCTAAACCTCTTCGCGATCGCCTCGATAGTCATCTCTATTTCTATTTCAAACTGGTCGCTGAAAAGGATCAAGTCGTGCAGAGATTCGCCTCTTATTGCTCTGTAACCAGAAAGCACGTCAGTTATCTGTGCCTTCATGGAGCTTCTAACGATGAAGTTGAATATCCTGTTTCCTACGTTATTGACCAGGGTCATAGCACCTCTTTCTACATCTCCCTTAAATCTAGACCCGACGACAATGTCGGCGTTTCCCTTAACTATAGGTTCTAATAGCTTGCGGACTTCGCTGGGTGAGTATGTGCCATCCCCATCGATGAAAACGTAGATCTCAGCGTCGACAGTCTTGATTCCTTCCTTCATCGCCGCACCTTTCCCCTTTGTTATCTGAACGACTACGTGAGCGCCAGAGTCCTTTGCAACTTCTGCAGTTCTGTCAGTGGAGTTTCCGTTCACAACTAGCACGAAAAGAGACTTGTTGAAAACTTCTTGAGGAAAACCCTTGACCACTTCACCGATCGTCCTCTCTTCATCAAGAGCCGGTATGATAACGCATATTTCCTTTTTACTCGCACATTCTCTTTCGGCGCTCAGTCTCTCTACCCTGGCCATGCGGCTTCCGCTCTTTCCTTATGTAATGTTCAATCTTTCCTTTTAAGCGAATGTGAGTTGTGTCCAGAATTAACTTCATCCATTAGCGCTATCCCTCTCACTTTCGCTCCTCTCGGTCTCTTATATCATCATACAAATCACTTCATTCTCTAGGCGTCACAACCTTGGGGAGGACTATCCCATCATATCGTTTGGTGCTAGAGGAAGAGGTTAAGGCTTGGAGAGGGTTCCAAGATGCGCTTAGAGCTCCAGACCGCGAGGTCTTTGAGAATCTGCTCGATCAATGTAGACTATACGCTT
>Ga0315309_1002811_pt1 | contig 10060 bp, 9 predicted proteins | sample TDP4_MG_FD_203080 | JGI IMG/M metagenome (GOLD analysis project Ga0315309, IMG submission 203080) | Freshwater sediment microbial communities from Lake Towuti, South Sulawesi, Indonesia - TDP4 | ecosystem: Environmental > Aquatic > Freshwater > Lake > Sediment | place: Indonesia: South Sulawesi...
CCTATTTCGTGGCCAATCACACCCTTGACTTCGTCCTGATTCAATCTTTCGAGTAATCCTTGATGAACCGCCAACGTAGCGTCGCCGGCTGTGTGTCCAAAGGTGAAGGCGTTTGGCGTCGTGTCGGGGACGATCGCCAGTTTCGGCATCGGCACCCCACTTCTGCTAGCGGTGTCTCTTACAACGGATTCAAGCCAAGGGCTCTCCCCCGGACGCAAATACCTCAGCTTCGTGGAAATCGCTACCAGTGACGGCCCTATCAAATACTGGAAGAATATGAAGATCAGCGCTCCGAAGACAGCGAATAGGGGTTGTATTTGAAGCAACGCCATTAGGATCGCGAGGAACGCTGAAAAGAAGGCAACGGCAATGAGTATGGTCAGAACCATCGTGCCTTTCAACTGGGCCAAACTTGCCAATTCCAGACCCTCTCTTGACGTTGGTTTAATAAGTCTGCAAACCTCATCGTCTTATAGGTGTTTCGGATGGCGGAAGTCGTGGAAAGGCTCTCTTGTTCGAACTGTGGTGCGCCTTTGGAATATGAGCCTGGCGAGATAATTGTCACATGCAAATACTGCGGCTTCACAAACGTCATCGAAACGGGAGTGGCGTTCACACTCGAACACTCCATGATCGTTAATAGGTTCGATGCCGAAGGTGTTGAAGGCCTAGTCCAAGAATGGATGCGGTCAGGCTTCCTGAAACCCAAGGACTTGGAGAAGGCCTCAAAGATAAGCGAATTAAGCCTGACCTATCTGCCCTTCTGGATCGTACCTGTAGAGGCCAAAAGCCATTACAAAGGGCTGTTCGAGAGGATCGGGCCAGGGATTGTCAAGGAAGGAGACATCTCCAAAAGATACGATTGGTTGGTTCTGGGCAGAGAGGCTTCCGAGTTCCCGACGAGCGAATACAAGGTGCCCTTGGAAGGCAAGATCCCTTTCAACATAACGAAGATCCAGCAAGGAGCGAAGGTCCTGAACAGTGAGATCGACGGTAGCGAAGCCATGGACACAGCCAAACAACAGATTGAACTTCAGCATGAATTTCTGGCGAAGCAAGATGTGGACAGAATAATCGAAATCAAAACCGATGTATCTGTTGGCAATGTCGTCTATCTGCACGCGCCAATCTGGTTCATCACCTACACGTACAAAGGCAACAACTATCGAGTAATCTTAGACGGTGCTACTGGAGACGTAGTCAAAGCAGATATCCCGCCTATTGAGGAGTTCAAGCTCTTCTAAGGTGTCCTCTTTTCAATTTAAGTGCCTTTATAAGCAAACTCTATCGATTCTCTGCATTAAATCGACTGCCCTGTGATCGTTGGGATGATTAGGAAGATACTCATAGATTTTGACGGGACTCTCCATGACACAGAGTCCGTCTTTGCCTCTAAACTCGAAGGGTTATTCGGGCTGGGAGGGAGAGAGCTCTATCAAGTGTATCAATTCGACATTCACAGGAATATCGTCCACAAGCGATACCCGGATAGGCACGACGATTTGGATTTCCATTGGAGGCTTCTCCTCCAACATCTCGGTGAACCCCATGACAAGGAGAAACTAGATCTACTGAATGCACGATTCGAAGAAGCCTCTAAGGCGGTTCTCGAGATTTCGAAACTCTTTCCGGACGCCATCCCCTTCCTAGATCGCTTAACCGATGCGGGCTACGAGCTATACCTCTCATCGGGAAGAGACTCCCAGGTGAAGGCTGAGGGATTAAGGAAGGTAGGGGGTAGAGACTACTTCACCCTCGTCCTCGGCGAGGAGGTCTTGGGACGTTACAAGCATAAACCTGACTATTACAGAAAGGCTCTCAAGGCCATCGGGTCCAGTGCCAAGGAGGCCATGAGCGTCGGAGACACCATCCTTACAGACATCTACCCTGCCAAGGCCGTTGGGATAAGAACAATATGGGTGAATAGGACGAAGGAGGAGCCGCCTACAGACCCAAAGATGACCCCTGACTACGAGGTCACGAACCTAATTTCAGTCCTCACTATATGCAAGATATGTAGATCATCGCGCGCGTATACGAGACCACCGAAACAATTGCGCGCTGTCTGGCGTATTCGAAAATTCGCGTTCTTCGATTCAGCACGGATCGCCTTGGTTTACCTTAAATAGAAATCGAACACGCAAGCTGTTGAATCAGCCAAAGAGTTATGTCGCCTAATGTCACGGTTAAAATGTAGCTGATCGTGAAGAAGAGAAGCATGGGCAGGCTTGGGGAAACCCACACCGTTTGTGAAAAGAACCCGTTTCCAAGGTATGCCTCCAGCTCTTTGATTTCTTTTTCTCGATCTACTTCAGCTTTGATCAAGAATTTGAATCTCCTCTCTATCTTCCCTCCTTTCTCTGATGCCTGTTCCATCGGGTAAAGGTGTCTTCTTCTCTCTAATTCTGAAAAGCCAGTTTTGTAGCCGGATACGAACGCTAAAACTTTTCTCCATATGGGCTCCTTCTCAAACCCATCGAACAGCCCTATTCTTGGCTTCCAGAACGCATTTCGCAAAGCCATATAGACCGTTGATGAAAGAGCGATTAAGCAAGAGTTGCAGAAGAGGCTAATGGGAAATAGAGGGTGAAGGAAACCAATCATAGGTTTGATCGTGGTCGGAAACACAGGGGTAGATAATGTGATACAAATAAGAGCTAAAATGTCCGCTCCTCCGAACAGGCGGAAGTAGAAGATGATAACGGCAATTGCTATACTCAGAAAAAATGAAAGGATTGTTGTTTGAAGCAGTTCTTGATGGAAACCGATTCTGACAAATGTCAAGAGCGTGGCTGTTGGACCAAAGATAAACCATAACTTATTTGGAATCTCACGTGTCTTTATGTCTCTCCACGAGCCGAAGACCAAAAAAGCTAAGCAAATGAGTGTCGAAACACACTCAAGTGCGAACATGTGAAACATCTCCGTCAATATACTCAGTCACATGTGGAGTAGAGTTTTTCACCAAGGCGATAATGACAGACGATAATAATCCAATGTTTGAATGCGTTCGTCTGCGCGTGCATTTGGCTGAAAGTTCTTACTTTGTCTTTTCACTGATCACTTCAAGGGCTTTGTAAAATTTGCTGTAAGAATCCTTGAAGGCTGAATCCTTAGCGAGAAAGCTCCTTGTTTCTTCAAAGAGCTTTATGAACCTGTCCGCGGCGTCATCTTGTATGATTCTTGATAACTCCTCTGCAGAATTAAGGAATGTTTTAAGTAGATCATGAAAATGATCATTCTTGATTTGGATCGAGGAATAGAGATCTGGATCCTCGCTGAACACGCTTTCCGTGATCAGAAGCTGTAAGCTGAAGGTTGTTCCTCCAAACTTCCTCAGTTCCTCAAGGTTCGTCGTAGATAGAACCTTGCCAAAAAGTATGTTCAGAAAGTGAGGCAATGCCAGTGTCAAGGCAATTATTCTATCATGGGCCTCAGCATCATCGATGACGCCGACGACCGCTCCGTACTTCTCAAACAGCTTTGAGATCAATCGCGTAAGCTCAGGATCGTTACCAACAGGAATGATGGCAACACCTTTACCGTAGACTCCTCTAGCGCCTGGACCGAAGAGAGGATGCACGCTAATCGTCCGTATGCCGCGTTGTTGCGCCTTTCTTAAAGCTTCGACGATTCCCTTCTTGACCGAGGCTATGTCAAATAGGATGCTACCCTTCTTCATGTAGTCAGCAACTTCAAGGATCATCTCTGCGGTAACCTCGATGGGGGTGGCTACTACCACGATATCAGCGTTCTGTACAGCTCCGCTATTAGAGCTGGCATACCCTACTCCAATGTCTTCCGCAACTTTCGCCGTCTTTTCTGGAAAACGACCAGATATGACGACCTGAAAACCTTTGTCGCAAAAGAACTTGGCAAACCACCTGCCCATCTTCCCTGTTCCGCCGACGACAGCTACCCTTTCCATTTTTCCAACATCTTCCCGATTCTTTCAATACCTATCTTAATGTTCTCTTCGCTCGTTCCGAGCGATATCCTGAAATATCTCGGATAGTCTCCAAACGCTTCTCCCGGAGCTACCGCAACCTTCTGTGTGGACAAAAGTTTCAGTGCAAAGTCATTTGAGTTGAAATCTTCGTAATCGGCTTCAGGAAAAACGTACATCCCGCCGTCCGGCTTCTTGAAAGCAAGAGGCAAACCACGCAGTGCATTGCAAGCGATACCGACCCTCCTCCTCATCGTCTCTGAGAACGTTGCCACCTTCTTCTCATCTATTGTCAAGGCTTTGATAGCTGCCATTTGCACAAATTCTGGTACACAGGTGGCAGAGATCTGCATAATCTTCTGCATCCTCAGAATTGTCTCAGGGCTGGATATGGCGTATCCAACCCTCCATCCAGTCATCCCATACTTCTTGGAGAAGCTGTTAACGTAGATGAAGTTGTCGCAAGCTGTTTCAAGGACACTCGTAAATGGAGAGAAGGCGTAGGCATCGTAGACCTCGTCTGAAAGAATCGTTACGTTCCTTTTATTGGCTAGTTGGACTATCTCCTCTAACTCTTCTTTGGGAATGATCTTTCCGGTAGGGTTGGATGGGTTGCAAAGGATCATGAGCTTTGTTCCGGCGTCGAAGGCCTCCTCGATCTTCTGGAGATCGATCCTCCAATCATTCTCTAGGACCGTGTGAACGTAGTCTATCCTCGTCTTGGCGAGGAGTGCACATTCCTCGTAAACTGGCCAGTAGGGTTCGATAAGGAGCACTCGGCTCAATTCTGAAACTGAAGCCAAAATTCCGGAGAAGACCGCGAATTTTCCGCCTAAAGTGACAAGCACTTGGTTTGGGTTTATTTTTAATCCATGCTTTTGACGAATCATGTTTGCGATGCTTTCTCTGAGTTCCTTTATGCCCGCTGCCGAAACATACTTGATATCCTTATCTTCACCTAACGCTTCCCTCGCTGCAGTCTTAACGGTTGGAAGGCACTGGAAGTCTGGCTCCCCCACGTTAAGTTTGACGACCTTTTCGCCTTGAGATTCAAGTTCCTGAACCCTCTCAAACATCCCGTATAAGTAGCCTGATCTGCCTTGAGTTAATCTTCCTTGGGCTCGAAGAGATTCGGATATCAGCAGATTCATTACTTTTTCAGTAAACTCTTCGTTGAGTTCGATCTCTTTTCCCAGCCGGAGAGCTTCTTCGATAACGTTCTTCTCCACGCTCAAATCGACTGTAGAGAGGTCTTGTTCTTTCTTCCTTTTGCCGATTTTCTCTGCTAGCTCTAACCTGTACTTGATCAGTCTCAGGATCTTATCGTCTACTTCTCGAATAGACCTTCTGTGATTTTCCAAACCGCTACTCATTCTGCTACGTCTCCTAGCTTAATCAGCGATGACCGTAGAGCGTGATCAGCTAAGACTAGCGCAACAGCGGCCTCTACGACAGGTACCGCTCTTGGTACAACGCATGCATCATGCATGCCTTTCACCTCGAGTGTTGTCTCTGTCATTTTTTCCAAGTCGACGGTCTGTTGCTTCTTGGAGATTGATGGTGTGGGCTTAAAAGCGATTCGGACGACGATTGGCATACCATTAGATAACCCACCGAGAACTCCGCCAGAATTGTTCGTTAAAGTAACCACTCGCCCATGTTCAATTGCGTACTGATCGTTGTTTTCAGATCCGCGCATATGTGCGGAATTGAACCCGGCTCCAAACTCAACACCCTTCACGGCTGGTATGTCGAACAGCATCTTCGCGATGTCCGCGTCTAGACTATCAAGAACAGGTTCACCTAAGCCTACGGGCATGTTCAAGGCTATACATTCGACCATTCCTCCGACGCTGTCGCCCTCCTCCTTCGCCTTCAATATTTCTCTCTCCATCAGGCGCGCGGCCTCCGGCTCCGCACACCTCGCAACGTTTGTGTATGTTCTCTCCTTTATCTCGTCCAAAGTAGGCTTCTTTCTCGGCTTGACACCTCCTATCTCGACGGTGTGGGCGAAAACCTCGACTCCGATGGTTTTCAGAAGCTTCTTCGCCACTGCGCCGGCCATGACGAAGGCGGCGGTCATCCTGCCTGAGAAGCGGCCTCCTCCACGATAGTCGTTAAAATTCTTATACTTCACAGAAGCCGGATAGTCAGCGTGGCCGGGTCTGGGTTTCAACCTGTATTCCTCGTATGTTTTTGACTCAGCCTTCTTGTTCCAGACCAGCATGCACAGCGGGGCGCCTGTAGCGCGTCCGTTGAAGACGCCGGAAAGGAACTCCACCTCATCCTCTTCCGCGCGTTGAGTAGAAACCCGATCAATCCTGGGTTTTCTCCTATCCAGCTCTCTCTGGACATCTTCTCTAGATATGGGTAAGCCTGGTGGGCAGCCGTCGATGGCGACTCCTACACATCTTCCATGGCTCTCTCCGAAGCAGGTTATTTTGAAGCTTTTTCCGATCGAGTTACCTGACAACTAGGTTCGCTCCTAATGATTTTAAATCATCAAAGAATTCTGGGTAAGACTTACTTACGCACTCGGCTCGAAGGATCTTGGTCTCGCCTTTAGACGCGAGGGCTGCGACTGCGCAAGCCATTGCGATTCTATGGTCACCGTGCGAGTCAACCGTGGTTCCGTGCAGTTCCGATGGCCCGGAGACGGTCAACGCATCGTAATGTGCTGTGATTCTTGCTCCCATTTTTTTCAACTCCGACGATATCGACGCCAAACGGTCGGACTCCTTTATTCTAAGCCTTTCCGCATTATAGATATTTGTCTCCCCCTTCGCAAAACAGGCTAGGACAGCGCATATGGGAACTAGATCAGGTATATTTCTTGCGTCGATATCCATGCCTTTCAGTCTCCCGCCCGAGATCTTAACCCAGTCTTCTCCTATCGCGACATTCGCATTCATACCCTTCAAGATGTTTATTATTTCGGAGTCAGGCTGATTTACCCTTAGAGACAGGTTTTCAACAGTTATATTGGAGTTCGTCACAGCGGCTGCTGACAGGATGAGAGACGCCGACGAGAAATCGCCAAGCACAATATGGTCAAAAGGCTTGTACTTCTGACCGCCTGGAATCGAGTATCGTCTAAAGTCTTCTGAGGCTTTAACAATAACGCTGTGTTCTCGCTGTACATGTAAGGTTAGTTCAACGTAAGGTCTCGACTCCAAGTCGGTGGTTAGGATCACTTCGGTATCGTTCTCGGCCAGTGGGCATGCAAGTAGCAATCCTGAAACAAATTGCGAACTAATGTTTCCTGCGATAGATGTTTTCCCGCCCTTCATTCCTCCTCCGAACACCGTTACAGGCGGAAAACCTGCCTGTGACGTGCAACGTACACCCAATTGCTCTAAGGATTCCGCTAGCGGTCCGATGGGTCTCTTTTTCAGCGATGACGACCCCGTTAATACAGTGGTCCCCTTCGCCAAAGCCGCGATGGGGGTCATGAACCTGATAGTGGACCCGGACTCTTTACAATCAATGGCTTCTTTAGGTGCGGTTAGTTCTGAGGTTCCGTCTATGAGTAGTTTGCCGTTCTCTTTTTCTATAGACGCCCCGAGCATCGAGCAAGCGTTAATGGTTGCGATGCTGTCATCGCAGAAAAGGACCTTATTTAGTCTTGACCTCCCTTCGGCAAGGGAGGCTGCTATTATCGCTCGATGAGTGTAACTCTTCGAAGATGGCGCTTCAACGCGTCCCCTCAGCTCGCTTGTTTCCCTGATTAACGCTTGTTTCATCACTCTTTCCTCACGACATGGGCTTTTTCTCGATTTATCTTTGCGCGAAGTATTTCCCCTTCGTAGCGGCTCCAAGATTTGACGACCTTTTCCATGTTGTCGTTGGCTACGACGGCGACCGTAGCAGGTCCTTTACCCGTGAGGCCAGAGGCGATGGCACCGGCCTCCAAAGCGTCGATGGCAATCCTCTGGTCGTATTCTAGGACCGCCGCGAACAAGAAACCGTTCAGCGTCAATGCCGTCCAGAAGTTGCCAGAGAGGGCTTCATGGAAGGCGACCTCGACCTCAGGCGCAATCAGTTTCATCATCTCAGTGTCTGAGTTGACGGTGTACGACTTCTTTGGAGGGACATGAAACAGTACAGTGAAGTCTTCGTCAACTCTGAACTGTCTCAGTATCCTCCGTTCATAATTGTCGGTTACAACGACGTTGCCTAGGTATGACGCACAAGCGTCATCAAATGCACCGGTGACGGTCGTCTTCGCTCTCACTGCGGCGTCGACTCCGAGCTTTATCGCCGTGAGGTCATTAAGGCGTCTTCCCAAGGCATCCGCAGTGGCAAGGACTAGTGCGTTCGCGGCTACACTGCTGCTTTTCAGTCCTCGAGCAATGGGGATATTGGACTCGGTCTCAGCTTCGGCTCCGTACCGTTGTTCAAGTTTAAAGTACTCTAATACGGTCAACACAGACTTCTCGATTAAGGTAGTCTTCTCCTCCGGTTCAGAGACAATTCTTGCCTTTATCACGCCAGCCTCATCGGTCAGTCGAACCCTCGCCTTGGTCCAGAGGTCTACTCCCAACGCTGCGCCTTTTCCAGTGGCTATGGCATTTATGATTGACGTAGCTCCAAAGGCGATGGCCTCTCCGAATCCACTCAACTCTGAGCCTCCTTCAGTCTTCTGATTACGGCTCTAAGCATTTCATCGACAGGAGCCTTAATCCCCGTCCAAATTTCGAAGGATAGGGCGCCTTGGTAGACGAGCATCTTCGCGCCACCTATGGTCTTTGCTCCTGCGGCTTTGGCCTCGTTTATCAGCTTTGTTTCTAAAGGGTTGTAGACGATGTCGAAGACTGTTGTTTTAGGTCGAATCATGTGGCGGTTTACAAGGCTTTCCTCTTTTCTCGGACTCATACCTACGGATGTGGCGTTTATCAGTACCTCGGCGTCTACAAGCTCTTCTGACAGCGTCTCATTTGACAGCTTTCTCGCTTCGATCAGTTTCCTGTACCGCTGTTTCAGATCGCTGGAAAGCTCCTCCGCCTTAGATGTCGTCCTGTTCATTATGACCAAACTGCCTGCGGCATGGGCGGTGGCGAAGGCTATCGCTCTGGCGGCGCCGCCAGCCCCCAATATTACGATTTTCTTATCCTTCAGGTCGACCCCTTCATCAGACAACGCGGCTAGGGTGCCTGACCCGTCAGTGTTGTGGCCGACGAGTCGGCCACCACGGTTCGTGACAGTGTTGACCGCACCTACGTCTGAAGCTGAATGGTCAACCTCATCCAGAAAGGGGATAACGGCAACCTTGTGTGGGACCGTAACATTGAAGCCTGAAACGCCCAATGCTCTGATTCCTTTGATCGCCCATCCTAATTCTTCGGGCTTGACGCGAAACGCCAGATAGATGCAGTCGAGTCCAAGTAATCTGAAAGCTAGATTCTGCATCAGCGGACTTAAAGAATGCTTGATAGGGTCGCCGATCAAGGCGTAGACGCGTGTATCGGTGCCTATCTCCATCACTTAACACCGAGGAAGCTGTGTACTGCGCGTATCTCATCTATCGTTAACTGGCCTTCCGCCGACTCTCTACCCTTCTCCAAGGAGGCATAGGTAAAGAACGCGCCGAAAATGGGCGAGAGAATCCTTGATGAGATGCCGAGTTTTCCCATGCAAAATGAGACAACCTTACTCTCTTTCGAGGCTTCTCTCACAAACCGTAGAATTGACAAATTGTCGTCAACAGACCTTGCCTTGGTGACGATCTTACAGACATCCGCTTCTGTCTCAAGCATTTTCTGAAATATCCGACGCATCTCTGGGAGACTCGGCGTCGAGGTGAAGTTATGGAACGAGACTATCGTCTTAACGCCCATGCTGTTTATCTTCTCTACGAGGCTCATGTTTCGGCTCGGCATGAGTTCGATATCTATAAAGTCAAAACCGTCTTTAGCGGCCCTCAGCAAAAGGTCGATTCTCTTGGACTCCGGTCCTTCGAAAAGTCCCCCTTCTTTCTTGGACCTGTTTGTGGCTATGAGCGGTATGTCTGTTAACTTTCTAACATTCTTAGATTTGAAATTTTCTGCTAAGTAGTCGATCCTTATCTCGATAAGATCCGGCTCAGCTTTCTCAGCCTTCTCCAGCATGGCTGTT
>Ga0315309_1002813_pt1 | contig 10058 bp, 11 predicted proteins | sample TDP4_MG_FD_203080 | JGI IMG/M metagenome (GOLD analysis project Ga0315309, IMG submission 203080) | Freshwater sediment microbial communities from Lake Towuti, South Sulawesi, Indonesia - TDP4 | ecosystem: Environmental > Aquatic > Freshwater > Lake > Sediment | place: Indonesia: South Sulawesi...
GCGACAGTACATTTCAGAAACTCGGTCACAGTCCGACAGAGCCCTATCCCCTTCAACGGCACGTTAACAGTGAAGGCCTACGACATCAACGATATCCTTCGTGCGAGTAACTCCGCTCGAGTGCAGGCAGGCGATAATTCGACCTCGGTTGAACTTACCGGCCTTGTTGGGACTAGAGGCTACGGCATACCGAGAGCAGTATACAAGATAGAGGCAACACTCACTGGATACGTGCAGCCGTTTGAACATAAGGTGATTATCGGAGATGGAATATGTAATACAAGCTTCTACATGCTGCTCCTAGGTAGGCTTAACGTCACTGTTTTCTCCGCTAGTTGGCAGAGACCATTCAATTTGATCAATTGGAGATATCATGGCTCAACAATCACTGTACAGATCAGAGATGCGTACGGCGTAGAAGTATATAGGTCGGTCAGAGGGTACCAAAATCAAAGCAAGTCGTATGTGACACTTGCCAACGTGACGGGACTTGACGATGGAACTTATTCAATCCATGTCTTCACCTATGGATATGTTCAAAGACAAGACGTGTTTTTCTCAGTAAGGAGGGGAGAGTTCGCCGACATATCTGTGGTGATGACGATAGGTGTACAGATAGAGGTGACACTAGTCTTCGAGAAGCAACGAATGATCTATCACATAGACACCTATGCCAAGTATTGGAGCCCAATCGACCGTAAGGTTCCGGTTCGATTCGAAGTATACGATTCGAAGGCACAGTTTGTGGGAGCAAAAGTCGCTTATGTGCCGAATGCAGACGAGACGTCTACTTTCAACATAACCTTGGCGGGTTTCAATACTACGTACTATGGTAACGCAGCAATGAGGTGGGTCAACTATTATGATACGACAGACGGAACGGCGCAGAAAGATGGAGGACTGAAGCCTGACCTATACACGATCAAGGTATATGTTCCCGGCTACCATCAGCCAATGGAGCCAACCATAGACGCCAGGGCAAGAGGTAACGTGAGCGTTGTTCTCGCCTTACACAGAATGGGGCGCCTATACGGCATGATCCACACATTCAACACCTGTTACGAAAACTACACACGGATCTCATGGGTCTCCGTCGACGCCATAGGAGAGGAAATGACGCTGCGGACAGGTACGCTCGACGGCAACTATACGTTGTGGATGGTGCCCGGATCCTATCTTGTTGTGTTCTCACTGCCCACATACGAAACAAAGGCCCTCCGGCTTCACGTCCCCGATGGCTCAGACGTACAGATAGATCTGCAACTGTTACCATTCGGCATGAAGCTCCAATCCTACGCTTCCTCTCTCTCAACGTTTTCCGCCGCTGACACTGTCAAACCTTTTGTCTTGATCAGAGCTACAGGAAGAAGGGTCAATAGGACGGCTCTCCAGTCTTCCTGTCAAGCATAGCTGACCACTTCTGCGGATGCTTCTCTCCTATCAAGCTCGAAGACAATTGATGGCTCTCCACCAAAGCGCACGTTTAGCATGCCGGTGACTGCCCAGCCCACAGTTGCTCGATTCGTTGTGCAATGAAGCAAAAGAAGCGGAGCTCGTAGCGATTCCCATTGTAACAAAAACAATCAGAAATACGATCCTGAATTGCCTACTCATTCGGATTCTCGTCGATGGATTCTCGCTCTCAAAGAGCAGCCTAATTCAGACAGCTTATGGTGAATCTCAAGCACTTACTTGCTTAATGTGACTGAGCACGTACCGCCTGTCTACTAGGGTCTCTTATATCCCGGGCGAGCTAGAGCTACAGACAGCTACCTGGTTTGCGCACAAACCCATTCAAAAAAAAGGGATGAGTAGATAGCGGCGACTTGCGGATGTCAGCAGCATTATCACCGACTCGGCCTCACCCCCGCAGTGATGCCACCGGTCCTACCGTTTACTCTGATGGTGCCAACGCTGTTGTTGTTGGCGTCGATGATCGGGACATTGTAGATGAATTGGAGTTGCCTAGGTTCCCCTGCACTCCACCCTTTCTCTAGAGAGGCTTGGGCAGCCTTCACAGCGTCTTCAGATGTTGGGGTGTTGAGTTTTCCCAAGAGCACGGTCATGACCACCTCGTCCTTGTATTTGATGCTCACCATCCATACGCTGCCTCTGTCCTTCGCCTCGCCAACACGGAACTCCTTTATGGCATTGCTCACGATTGTCTTCGCCTGCTCGCTGGTCACCGTCAGTATGGTTGAGGGCTTTCTCATGATTTCGCCGCTTCTGCCATCGACGCTGACGTAGCCTATCGTTGCGTCCTTGGAGTCGAGAAGCGGGACATTGTATGTGGTTCTCATTAGTTTGGGCTCTCCGGCCTTCCAGCCTTTCTTCAACGACTCTTCCACGATGACCTTTGCCTGTTCTGCCGTAGACGCGCTGACCTTGCTCACCTCAATGGATGTCACCACGCCCTTCCCATCCTCGATAGGAACGAGCCAGCCAGTCCTCGATGAGGTGATTGTTCCCACTCGAAAGCTAGGGATGGCTGCCTCGACTAGGGCCTTGGCTTGCGCCGAGTCTATGGTAATGTTTCCAGACCAACTCTGATTTCCGAACCTAGGCAAAGGCCTGTCAAGATACGTGCTCTCGTATGGGGCCCTCTTCTGTGCAACTGCTGCTCCAAGATTCCCGGTAGATGCGAATGCCACTACGAGTACTGAAGCTATGACTGCTACGACGGCTATCGCCTTTAGTGCGAGCTTGCGGTTTGCAGTCACTTTTCTACTACCTTCTTTTGGGCGACGGTTGGCTGAACGTGTTAAAGGCGCTTTCCCAGATTCTCTTCCGATTTCTACCCAAATCTGACAATGTTAGATGTTATCTATGACAGGAATGCATCTACTCTCTGGCTCTGGCCGAAGGGATGCCGGTGTTCCCTACTGAGGAGTCAATTGAACGCCTGCTCTGGTGGCTTATCGCAGGCACTAAAGGGGGAAGGACACGGGCGACCATCATTGAAGCGTTGAGGGAAATGCCCCGAAACGCCAATCAGTTAGCGGCCGATCTCAGATTGGACTACAAGACTGTGAGACATCATCTCGGAATACTTCTCAAAAACCGGATCGTCTCTTCTGCAGGAGAGGGTTATGGTACAACGTACTTCGTGTCCAAGGAACTAGGTGAGCGATATTATGTTCTTGGGGAGATTTGGAGGAAAATTGGGAAAAGCAAGAAAAGTAGCGCACGCTAATCCGGAGGTGATGACTCGTTGAGAAAACTGAGAATGGCTTTGATAGTAGGGGCTGTTCTCGGCTTAGCGATTGCCGGGTACGTTGCTGCGACCTATTATCTAGAGGATGCCGTGATAAGGCAGGTGCGTCCGCCGATTCGCATTAGGCCTCCTAGTTCGGAAGAGCTACACGCATACTTCACGGTCAGGACTATCGTATCTATGATAAATGCTGGATTGTCAGTCATTCTGCTAATCGTCTACGCAGAAATCTATGTGAAGACGCGTGCGCAATTCACAATCGGCCTCGTGATACTTTCGGCGGTACTGCTCGTCTATGCGATCACATCTAACCCGTTGCTGCAGGCGCTTTCTTTTCAGGTGTACGGCTTTGGACTAGTAGGAGCTCTGCCGGAGCTGTTCACAACTATGGCTGCGGTTGTGCTGTTATATCTCTCCATGGAATAGCTCTCGTCTTCGCACTGTGAGAACGAATCTGCTAACTTCCATGGCGTTGATGTTCGAAGTTCGATGCATCGAGATTCTAAGCAACGGCTTTTTATCGGCACATCCTAACGTGTAGAGGTGAAGATTCGATGAGGAAGAAATCAATAATTGCGGCAATTGGAGTCCTTGGTCTAATTGCAGCCGCAATAGCGCTATCTATCAGAAAGAGGAAGTACTAGGCTTCTGCTTACGAGGAGAAGGAACTCAGTATTCCGTGAGCATACAGACAGCCTCTTCGTGCTCTCCCACGCCTCTCGACGAGGTCCTCTGTCGCCACTCCAGCTAGCTGTCGACCAGGCCTAGAATTCAGTTGAACCGAGCAAGAGCAGTTTATTCTCGCTCCGTCCCTCGATCACAACGGGTACTCTCATCTTAAATTGAAGGGCAAGGCAAATCTGGTCTCCGAATATCGCTGAACGTTACGTATGTCGAATGGTAGCTTCGGATGACCTTGCATGGGCTGCGAGATCTGCAAAACGAGTTCCTCAATCTCGCAGAGGAACTTGCTCAGAAACTCTCCACACCGACAAACAAAGTTGACACGGGAGATGTTTTTTTTGTCCTTGAGAGAACTATGTGTGACGAGGAAGCTTTCTGGCTGCTAAGGACTCGTCGCGGCAGAATAGAGAGTAGAGTTGACGGGTACTGGACGAGTAAGCACGAATATACAAAACGGAAGGTAGTTGAAAAACTCGCCAACAGACTTCATGATCTACACTTACCTGCGGAAATAATCTTGGAGAGTCAAGGGCCAAGTGCTCGACAGGACATCTTGTTGACGGTCAAGAAGCCCGACGGATCCGTTAGGAAGAGAGTGGCACTGGAAATAAAGACCGGCCTCGGATTGGATTTCAGTCAATTGGAACGGCTTATGTGCGATAACGATATCGTCGTCTTGATAAGAGCCAATACTGGACACGTCACAACACTGAGATCCCGAAAGTACGATGCGATTCTGATAGAGAGCCTGAGAAATAGGATAGGCCGCGTCAGAAGACTCATTGAGGGCCGAACGTACATGGTTCAAGGAGGAGACTGTCGCTTATGCACAAATGAAAGCTGCCCCTCCACGCGAAGACTGGCGAAACCGAGAATGGTAGTCTTGAGGAACGATGACTTTGACGTGGATATCGATGCCTTCCTCAGAACGCTGCCTTCAGCTGTCAATCGCGCTGTGGAATCGGTGATCCGCGAAACTTCATCTGAGAAGATCTAGACTGCCGTAATGCTATCGGATCAAGAATATGAGGCGGGAGAAGACGGAAGATCATGGTTAGCTTTGGAGTCTGCGCCGCTCAAGATGGCATAAGGTTCAACCAACTAGAAGAGATGATTCAGGAAGCCGAGAGACTAGGCTTCGAGTCTTTCTGGCTATTCGACCATTTGACGGGATTTCCCTTTCCGAATAGGCAGCCGATCCTAGAGTCTTGGACTACACTTTCTGCCCTGTCGATGCTCGTGGAAAAGATTCGGATTGGCACACTTGTGACCAACATCCAGTACAGACTTCCGTCACTGGTTGCGAAAATGGCGGCCACTCTTGATGTGATAAGTGGAGGCAGGCTGGAACTCGGCCTTGGAGCCGGCGGAACCGTTAGAGCTGATTGGCATCAGAAACTTGGCTACGTGCCCGAATACGTTGCGTATGGAACGCCTTTCCAAGAGAAGCCATCGATTAGGGTTCGAAGGCTTGATGAGGCCGCAGAAATAATCAGATTGATGTGGACTGAGGAACGGGCAACTTTCTCTGGCAGATATTACAGGATCAAGGACGCTGTGTGCGACCCAAAGCCGATTCAGAGGCCACACCCGAGGATCTGGATCGCTGGAGGAGGCGAAATGCTGTTGTTGCAAGTAGCCGCAAAGCACGCAGACGGAACCAATTTCGCATGGAACTTGACTCCTGCGGAATTCAAGCATAAGCTTGCCGTGCTAAGAAGCCACTGCGAGAGACTGGGAACAGACTTCGTAAGAATCGTCAAATCCCTTTCGGCCGGAGTCCTGATCGCGGACGACGATCGTACTGTGAGCGCAACGAAAGAAGAACTGATGAAAAGCTATTATGGATTGGAAGGATACTTGCCCTATGCCTTAAGAAAAGGCGGACTGGTTGGAACTCCAAAGCAATGCGCAGAGAAGCTCAAGGAGTTCGTGGAGGCCGGCGCACAGTGCTTCATGCTTGTGTTCGCAGATATTGACCAGATGAGACTCTTCGCAGAGAAAGTGGTTCCGCAGTTCCGTTAAGGTCAAGGAAGGCTTGTCTTTATCGCTATTTCGATTCCTCTCAGCATAGTCTCAAGTGACATACTTGGTGATTGAGTCTTGTTCGCCAGATATTTCTCGGCTGCCTGACCGGGAAGATTTGGAACATGAATGAATCCGGCTCTTGCATTCAGCGCGTTCCCGGCTAGATGGTTGAGGCTTGTGTACATGATAAAGTTGCAGAGATAAGTGCCAGCCGTGTTGGATACGGAAGCTGGGATCCCTTCGGAGAGCAGAGCTCTAACCACTTTTTTGACTGGGATCGTTGCGAAATATGCTGCAGGCCCAGTTGGATCTATCGGGGCGTCAACTGGTTTGCGCCCTGAGGCATCAGGGATTGAGAAGTCGGCGACGTTTATCGCTACTCGCTCCACAGTGATGTCTGTCCTTCCGGGAGCAAGCCCCAAGCTAAGAACCAGCTTAGGCTGAAGCGAGTCAATGAGTTTCGGCAGTTTTCGAGAAATCTCTTTCGCGGACACTTTGAACCTCACACCCCTGATCTTATGGTCTTTAATGGTCTTGCCGTCGAGAAGCTTTGCCACTTCCCAAGTGGGATTTGTCTTTTCCTTCCCGTAAGGCCCGAAGCCAGTGACCAATACGCGATTCATTTCTCCTCACTTCGAATGAGCGACGGGAAGATTATGCCAGATGTTCTTAAGGCTTTGTAACGTTAAGGAACATCAAAGGTCAAGTCTTTCGTGTGCGAAAGAACGATCTGTCCTACGCACACGGAGTACACTAAAAGAAAAGAAAAAGATTGGGCAGATTATTCCGAATATTGTCGTCTGAAAGAACTCGACGAGAAGAAATTCCAGAAAGCGTCGTGGGATAATCCGAACAGAATTTTCGATTTGAAGTAGATCTGTTGAAGTTCCGGATCTTACTGCTCAAATGAGCGAGGAGAGGAGGTAGGATTCTGTAAAGTTGTCGTCTGATGGAAAGCATTGTAAAAAATCGTCGGATAACTTGGGTTACGGTCCAGAGACGAACTCAGGCGAGGGCTTTTATAAAGTTTTGAGTATAGAAAGCATACATGATCTGTTGGAACCAACTACTGGAATTCCTTCGATGGTTAGTTGTACCTGCCGCTGTTTTCGCGGTGATTGCTAAGTTGCTAGGTTGGTTCAATCTGATCCCTGATTTCCGATACGTAGACTTCGAGGTTCATCAATATCCTTGGTTCGGCAAAGTGCGACGATGGATTAACTTCAAGATTCAATACAAGTTCGGTCTATGGCCAACAACAGTCCGAGCCTCGCTGATACTATTCAAAGATGGCAAAGCTCTACCTGAGAAGTATTGGTTGTCGTGGAAGGAACCGATGAATCCCTCAGAGATCAAAATCGCTCCTTTTCATGAAGCATGGGTCAGAGTTCTATCAGTAGATGAAACTGACAATAGCATAGGTATCCCTCTCAGTGTAGGTAACGGACTTATCGGTTTTACGCCGATTCCAGAAGGTGAATATGATGTTCAGTTGTGGCTTAGATGCTCATCTTGGGGTAGGAATCATGGAAAGAAGCTTTTGAGGAAAGAGCATTATAAACTTCCAGATCACATTATGAGAAAAAAATACGATGCCTATTCTGCGACATAGCTCTTCTTTTGCAGACTTGCGTTTTGAATCATTGTGACCCATTTGTTCTCTCCTTTGACCTGTATTCCGCAAGCCTCGGCTGGTGTCTTGCCGTTCAGAGCGATATGCGGCCTCAAGTAATTATGAAAGATTTGGTAGCCTGAGATGATGGGTGTGTCGGTTGTCTTTAGGCTTCTCATGACTTTTTCTCTGTCTCGGATTTCTCCGTTGAATCGTTCCATCTTGTTGTTGTTTCTTTCGTCTTGAAGGGTGATGTGTCGTATGTGTTTGGTTCTTGTCGCTTTCCTCTGCGTGTAATACTCTTTGAGGCAGGCATCATGGTAAGCGGGAAGGCCGTCTGTGATGAGCGTCAGAGGTCTCTTGCCAGCGATTTCGGCTCCCTTTCGGAACAGGGTTCTTGCGTCATGTGTATGCTTTGTCTCTGCGACTTCTTGCGCTATCCAGAACCTTGTCTCATCGTCCATGAGGGCGAATAGGTACTTCATGTTGCCTTTGATTTTGAGGTAGAGTTCGTCGGCTCTCCAAGTGTCTGAAACTTCGGGCGTTATCTTGTCGAGATACTTCTGCATCAAAGCCGTGTACTTGGCTATCCAGTTGTAGATTGTTTGGTGGCTGACATTCACTCCTAGAAGCCTCAGAGACCTTGCCGTACTTCTCAAGGATTCTCCACTGAAGTATAGTTGCATGGCTGTGGTGATGCCTTGCGGGTTGTGCTTCATTCGCTCAAAGCCTATGTTGATCGTAAAGTATCTGCCACAGGTCTTGCAGTTGAACTTCTGAATGTCGCCGTGCCTGTTACGTCTAACGCCATCCCTAACGATCTTCTCTGATTTACAGAATATACAAGCGTGAATGTCTGCTATCGGTTCTATGACTTTGGCCCAAACTTGTTCTCTGAGGGCCAAGCTGAACTCTACGGCCCAAATGTGCTTGCATTTGACGCTTCGATAGATATAGTCGGGGCAAGAACACTTCCATCCTTGCTCTGTGCGCCTTACATGATAGACGCCATTTCCTGATTGAGAGCCGACCTCATATGTTCGGTCATCTGTTCGCCTGACTTGGTCAGAGGATTCAGCTATCGCCTTGCCCCTTAGCTCTCTGCCATTATCCATCGCCGACACCTATGCACTTATCTATGCACGTGCATAGATATAAACCTGTCGCCTTATACCGTCAAACTTATAAGTGCATAAGGGTAAGGATAGATACGAGCAACAATGGGAAGAATCAACCTAACCCTGAATGACGACCTAGAGAAGAGATTCCGCAGTACTGTGGCAGACACTATCGGCTTCAAGAAAGGAAACCTACAAGTCGCCATTGAGGAGGCATTGGAGGAATGGATAGAAAAGCAGGCAAAGAAACGGAAGTGATGCTGCCGCCTGTAAAAGCCCTGAGAGACTATGTGAGGGAAATTCTACGGGAATGGAGTAAGACTCATTCTAAGGAGGTTAACCGACGCATTCGCGCCGCAACATATATGAAAAACACGACGATTTCGCAAGAAAAGAGATATGTTGAATTTCACGAAATGGGAGAAATCATCCGTGATCTCGTTCTCGTGACTATTACTGAATCCATAGAAGTTCGCAGATGGTTAATGGGTATTGATGGGATGCTTGAAGCACTACTAAGCATGTGTGCATCATTGACTCAGGACATACAGAGATTGGAATCCACAAAGAAGGATATCAGGGGTCTAAGATCTCACATAAGAAGGCGCTATGAACCCATCATGAGACAGATAGATGCCGCCATCAAGAGACAACGAGAGATCCGTAGAAAGGAGAAGAAGATCAAGGAAGAGGCACCGGTGCCGCCGTGGAGGATATGCGTTTGAGTACAGAAGAAACGATGGATGATCTTAATCGCCTCTGCGATCTCAATGTGGAGATATTAGAGACAATACTTGCTGTAACGAAACGTTTGTTCGACTACACTAACGAGCATGGCATTTTGCTGAGTGGGCTTGACGCCCTACATCGCCTCATAAGAAGAGCTGAAAGACTCATGGAAGAAATGGATTCAACACCGCCACGAATCCGTATCCGTCCATCCGACGAAAATTTACATGGTGACAAATCAGACGAAGACTTGACAGAATCAGGAGGTAGCAATACTTATATTGACCAGAAGACTCCTTCTAGTTGGCAATTGCTAAGAACGCAATTTGCTTTCCGCGATGCCGGCGGCGGCGTCAACTCGACGCCTAGGGCTTGCAGCCCGTGAATGAAGAGTTGACCTCCAATCGCGGGAAAATGAATGAGGGCCTGAACAAACCTGGGACTTGTCCCCGGGAACGTTTGGGTCTTATGTAGGCTTGCAGTTCACTCTGCCAATCTCCAGTCCATTCAAGACCGAAGATTGTGCTTCAAATCGTCCTGACTCCGCTTGATCCTGGCGGACCCAACTGCTATCGGGATGAGACTAAGCCATGCAAGTTGTGCGTTTCCTAGCTATGGTGGAGACGCGGCGTACGGCTCAGTATCATGTGGCTAACTTACCCTTCGGACGAGA
>Ga0315309_1002815_pt1 | contig 10056 bp, 10 predicted proteins | sample TDP4_MG_FD_203080 | JGI IMG/M metagenome (GOLD analysis project Ga0315309, IMG submission 203080) | Freshwater sediment microbial communities from Lake Towuti, South Sulawesi, Indonesia - TDP4 | ecosystem: Environmental > Aquatic > Freshwater > Lake > Sediment | place: Indonesia: South Sulawesi...
CTTTCTCAGTCTGAAATTTAACCATTCCCTCAAGTACGAGCGAACTTAGAATCTGATCCACAGGAACCCATGACAGATTGGCTTTATACATTATCTGCGTGGGACGCTGTACACCATTTCTAATCAGCCTCAAAACGTCAAGGTAGATCTCTTCTCGCGACCTTTTCCGAACCCTCGTAAACGCGAACGCTTGCTCGTCATGAAGCAAACTCATTTACGCAGTTACCTCCAGAAGGTAGAAAACTCGATAGCGCAGGCTCTTCCTCCATAACGGAGGCTTAACATCAGGCTCGTCAACAGCCAGGATAGTCGGTTCGTGAACGTAAAGTGTCCCGCTCACAGAATTCTTAAGCAGACACTTCTCAACGGCAATTTCCATGTTGTCCCTTTCCTCAGCGTTCTTGCTGCTCCAACAATCAACCTGAATAACAGCGAACTGCCATTCGTACCGTTTAGACCCATCGTAACTGTCATTTAGCCCGGAGACCTGGCCTTGACTTGTAACGTCCTCGATTGTTATGCAGGGCTTGTGAATCTTATGCTGAACGAGGCTGTGGTAGATAGGCCAGTTTCCATTTGCGTCTTTCGTTAGGAGGCTTTGAAGGGTTGAATCTGCCTTAAGCAGATCGATTATAGCCTTCTTAACCGTGATGATCGTGCTCATTCAACCACCCTCTTAGCAAAAACTTCCTTGTTCACTATCCGGTTCTTGTAGTGATGCCTTGTAACCGTCTGCACAGCATAGTCCACATCGTTGATGCGGATTCTGTCGCCTACGTCGATCGGAGTGAAAGCCTTGAAGAAGACCGTACGATCATCTATTGAAGCGAAACCAGCTGCAACAACCTGCTCAGTGCCTCTAAGCGATCTTACAATCGCTTTGCATACGTAAGTCGGCTCGAAACTCTGAATGACGTTGCCAAATTGATCTGTCGAGGTTCCAGTCTGCTTTAAAATCGTGATTTCCTTACCGCGATCATGTAGTCGCAGCATAAACTTCTTAACTGGCATAGGATCTAATCGGTTGAAGAGAAAAGCGAAGCCTGTTAGGAAAAGCCCCATAGATCTAACCATATGATAACCGGAGCCGGCTTTAACGTCCCACGTTGGCCATTCATCGAATAACCCGTTTCTATCCGGGCTATACTTAGCCTTAAGGTTCAACAGGAAATCTTCAACGATGTCATCGAAGCCCAGATAGGCAGCTGCCACGAAAATATCCCAAAGATGCATGTCGAAGCCTGTTTGAACGCCGTAACTTGCTCTCTTCTCAACCTTCCCATACATCCAGTTACCGTCAGGTTCGGCACTAACCAATGTCGCATAATAGTCAACGAAATTGTCATAGTACAACTGGGTAGCCTTGCGGATCGTTTCGTCGTTTATGCCGGCCATCCATGAAAGCCTGAAAATTGGCTTGTCCGCTAATGGAACATTCTTCATAGCAGACCATTCAGGCCAGCCTTCGGTGCTTCCGTACCCGGTTACGTCTCCCCAGTGGTGATAGTTCGCCTTCTTGTCAAGAGCCCAGAAATCATAGAATTTGTCTCGTATTGTCCTTGCTCGAGACCTCCAAGTTGAAGCCTTCGCATAGTCGCCTTTAGCCTCAGCCAAATCCGCAACCTGCTCATAACACCGAGCCAATACGGCATTTGTGGACATCACGACCGTGCTTAGGTTTCCGTAGAGTTCGTGTGGAACCACGAAGAGCCAACTTTCAAAAGCGTCATAAATGTTTTTGTGGTCGAAGTGATCTTTCCAATCACCTGATGTGACAAGATCTCCAGCGATCTCATCCATGAAGGTTTGCATCCAATTCCAAATCTTGTCCCGGAACGCTGGATTTGATTTATCTTTCTTCCATGTTTCAACAGCAATTATTGGAAGAAGAAAGCAGTCTTCAGCGGTGTAGTTTCCCTCTGAAGTCGTATAATCGACAAGGCTGCAAATGTGAATTGCCTTGTAAAGATTCAGAGTATTCGTTTTGATGTATTCCGTGACGCTCTTAACAAATGTTCCGAAGTAATTCTTAGCCTCATCCAAGTGTCCCCAAAGAGCAAGGGCATAATAACATGTCCAAGCGTCTACGGGCCAATGGTTCTGCCAGTAGCCATCTCCCAGAGCGCTCGGCAGGGCATAATTGTCCCAACTCATGAAACTCTTAAGTAGGCAGAGGTTTATTCTGGCTAACTGGTCAATCTCCCAGATTCCAATGCTGTAGAGTCTGCCTTCGCTGAGCCAATTCTTCCAGAAACCCATGTCCTGCCGAAGCAGTTCCTTGTAGTCCCAGATCTTGAGGCATTCATGGCTTGAGACAGCCTTCAACTCGGAATCAGCATAGTTAATGATGAGTGCAAGAAGTTTCTCTTCTCCGGCGTTTAACGTTATGTTCCACCTGAGCCAGTTCTCGTTAGGCGTATCATCGCTGTAGTCGGCTGTTCGCCACGCTCCGTCCATGTAACAGTCTTGCGGAGCCGTGTCGCTTCCCCAGATGATCGTTTTTCCATCAGATTTGACTAGGGCTGAATAATCTGGGTGAACATATTTTTCAGTGCCTGAGTAACCCGAGTAATCAGCCGTACAAAGTCCTAATATGAAGTTGATCTGTTCTTGTCCAACATTTTTAAAGTTGAAGAAGACGATCATGAAGTCTTTTGATATGCCGAATCCTAAGAGCGATAATCCCCAGCCGATTCCTGCAGTCGTAATGACGTGTTGTTTCGTGTTTGGAGCAGGATTCCATAAAGGGTCAAAGTTGACTCCCCAATAGAAGGCGATGTATCCTAATGCCATAAGTCTCTTAACTGATTTTGCCAAGGCTTCTTTGTCATAATTCATCTTTATCTCCATGAGGATGCCGGCGGTCACCATATCGTAGTAAGTACAGTCCGGCTTGTTGTTGACAACGTCGATATAGCCAGCCCAAGCGACATCTGGATCATAGTTTTCTCCGGTAATTTCATTGATATGGTCATAGACATCTGTAACAGTCTGACTCAATCCTTCGTACTCGAACAAGCCTCTAAGTGCATAAGCGTAACTATCCGCGTAGATGTCGGTGAAGCCAGTCTGCCCAAGCATTAAATGCCATTGATTATCACCAGATGGTAGAGGATAATAATATTCGTAATATGTTGTCAATCCTTGGGTGAGAAAGGACCTGGCGTCTGAAGCCATTGTATTATACAGATTGTTTCCAGTTACGTTGTAAAGTCTTTTAAGGAAGGAAAGAGCGAGTAGGAGTTTCACGAACATGGCAGTATAGTATTCTTTATGACCGGGATCTTGTTCAGGATCCTCGCAAACCCATTCACAGAAACCGCCGTGATATTGATCAACCAACCCTACGAGGTGTCTCGTCTGCATGTGACGCAGAAAAGCAGCGCACCTTTCCGCAGCAGCCAAATAATCAAGGTCATCAAAAATCTCGTAAGCATCCAGAAAGGCTTCTCCTGCAAAAACACTGTCAATGCTGTAGTAATAGATTGACCCCTCGATGGAACGGAAGCCACCGAACCATTTCTTTGATTGGTCCGTGCATTGGGTATCGATTAGATAATCCGCCAATTCCTTGAGCCGATTTTTATATAGTGTACTATCAACATGGAGGCTGCAAAGATTTTTGAGGAATCTAATACTCAAAGCCGCGGGACTCGGACCCTTCCCGAGATCTGAATATCCGCCGGTTTCAGGCACATACTCAAAATAAGGCGCATGCTCATCCACAAAATCAAAATAATCCTCGAATTGCGGTTCCACGCTATTAGGACAATACTCGTAAACCTCAACCTCTAACCCATTTGGAAAGAATGTGTTCTCAGAACCGGACTTGACGAAACGGTGAAAATGAACTGCGGAATCTTCAAGAAATCCTTTATCATTTGTCTTCCAGGATTGTGAACCTTTGACAGGCGCAGTAGCAGGATTAACCTGCCATTGTAGGCCGTTATTCCATCCGCCTGTGATATTAAATTTGCCTCCATTCATAGGCCAAGCATACCAATAGATCACGTTTTCCCAGTCACTGAAAGTGTGGATAACGGCTCTCGCGCGTCCATTGCTGACCGCCGACGCCGGGGAATCATGCCATTTCGTGTACCTAAAGCCGAGAATGCTCTTGTCAACTTTCAGCATCGACATTTGTTAAAGCCTCTTCAAAGGTCCGGAATCCAGAACGCGCATAGCCTTCAGCATGAGCAAAGCCTTCTCGTGGTAACGCTGAGCCTTACCTTCGGTTTCAGGAGTCAGAGGCAGACTCTCATATATGAGGGAGGCTGCGAGAAGCCTCATAACCGTCTGAATCTTGGCGTAATCCTGGTCTGAAGCCGACCACGGCTTCCCCGTATAGGCATCAACGAGGTTCTCAACGTCAGCAATGATCCTTTCCAGCTGAGAGTCACCCACCTCAATCTCAGTCATACCCGTAAGGTCTCTCAGCTCATCCTTTGTCACGCGGCCCATTAAGTCACACTCAAGACTTACTTTAAAAAACAGAATCAATTTAAGGATTTTTGAGAAATAGAGAAGTAAATTGCCAAATAACTTGATAAATAAACAGAAATATCAGCTCAAAATCCAAGGCGATTACTCGGTAGTAGGTGGCATTTCGCGAGTTTGATGAAACTTAAGTGTGGGAAAACGTAAGGCAAACGTGATGGAACAATGGAGCCCCCATTAGAGAGTTATACAGAGTTAAGGTTAGCGGCAAGGGTCAGGTCGTCATTCCTAAGGCTATCAGGAAGGCGTGCCATTTGAACGAGGGGGCCGAGATACTGTTTGTTCCCATGAAGGAAGGCGTTCTAATGAAACCCGTGGAAAAGGCTCTACGATTGAGGGGCTTACTCTCTGAGCTCAAAGTTGATCCGCTCGAATGCGAACCCATTCTGGCTGAAGCAAAGAGAAGCCTCACAAAAGTGGTTGAATGAAGACTTACGTAGCAGACTGGGTAGCTTTCCTCTACTTCCTCCTAGACAAACTTCCCTACAAGGCAGACGAAGTCTTCGGCAGGCAAACATTGCGCATGTTGAGGTTGTTCATCTTGAGGAGTGGCGTACACCGGAGCCGTTATCAGTTGGGATCGTTGAGTCGGTTCGTTTTGAGGCTTTAAAGCGGGTTCCTCTGCGTGATCAGTCCAAGCCGTTTGACGAGTGCTATGTTGCTCCTAATCGAAACCGGGTTATGATCCTTCGGAACGATTGGATCCAAATTCGTGTCTGGCCAAAAGTGGCACATGCCGTGTTCTGCCTAGGCGGAAGATGGGTTGGGAAAGTCTTAAGGCTAGTGTCGAGAACGCTTTATTTGAGGCAGGATTAGATGTTATGGAGGGAATAAGGTCTGTTAGCGAAGAGCAGAAGTCCACAACCGAGAAGCTGACGGAAGCGGTTGAAAACCTAACGGAGACAGTGAAGAAGCCTTAGCGTCCGAGACAGCCGCGGCAGCCGCGACCGAAGAAAAGGAGATTCCCCCTACTCTCTCGCTACATCAGGAGGATTAAACCTGACTAGATATAAAATATGCTTCATGCTAGAACACGGTAATTATACTAGAATCCTAAACCTGAATAGAAGGAAGACTAGGAATCCGAGACTCACGTCCACTTCTAAGATACTCAGCAAATAAAAGAGCTTCCTCATGCATGCATGTCCTCTGTAATTTGTCTTTGCGAAGAAGTTAATGTTTGACATAGAGAAAAATAAGTTAGGAGTAAAAAATATGATTTTGGAGGTTAAATTTTAACCCCAAACCCAAACTTTTTAAACTTCGGTTTAAATTCTCGGAATTTTAATCCACGCCTATTGAAACATTACCACGCAAACTCTCATTTTCCTGATTCCCTGCCATACGTTTGAAGAATGCTTTGTGTTCGTCATAGCGGATTAGCCAACTCCACAACCTTGCCTTCTATCTGTGTGAATGTTTTCCCAGCGTATTCTTATGCGAGAAGTACGGATCGTCGATGTTCCATCAGTTCCATACATTAAGTTTATAAATACTAAAATTACAATCTGGATGGAGGGAGAGATTCGTTTTGACCAGAATTGAGAAGTCAATTGTGATAGAGGCTCCTGTGGAAAAGGTCTTTGACTTCCGTGTGAACGACCCCGACAACTTCATAAAGACTCAGCCTCCCGAGATGGAGATGACGGTTCTGAGTCGGGATAAAGGCCCAGTAAGAGTAGGGTACAAAGTAAAGGTGAGAGCTAAGTTTGGGGGCCAGGTGTGGGAAGGCGAAGCCGAAACCACAGAGCTGGTGAAGAACAAACGGGATGTCATGCGTATGAAGAGCGGAACCTTGAAAAAGTATGAGAGCACGGACCTCTTCGAACCCACGGAAAAGGGGACTAAGTGGACAGTGATATTGGAATATGAACTGCCATACTCCCTGCTTGGCAAGATCGTTGACAAGCTGAAGGCTCGCAAGGACATGGAGAAGTCCATGGACTACTCGATGAAAAAGACAAAGGAACTCATAGAGAAGGGATAAAAAGCACACCGTATAGTTGTGAGCCAACACCTTTCCTTCTTTTTTATTCTATGAGGTTTATGAAACGCGACAAGTCATCTTAATTTAAATAATCTCTGCTGAACTACTCAAAATTACCAGTAGCTGGAACTCAAGAAAACCGAGAATTTAAACCTCGACTAAAAAGTTTGGGGATAAAATTTAACCTCAAACCCAAAAAACTGTATTCCTCTGAGTAATTGCCTCAAAGAATATGAATGACTCCTCAAAATCTCAGAAATATCTATCATGTCAATCCTATAATTCTATCTACGATTGTTTCTTCATACTCTCCAGTTCTATCATAATACCTAAAACACTTCTCTAAGTCTTTATCGGAAATATCCCTTAGGGCCTCATCTATCTCTCCATGTAAACACTCATGTATCAGAACATAAATAACCATAGGTATAACCTTCTTCTCTCTTTTGAGACAATGGAAGATATTACCAAGATAAACCCTAATACCTTTAAGGCATTGAACCCCAAGACATTTAACATTGGAGTTCTTACCTACTACAAATTTAGAGTAACGAGAAGTATCATATACTAAAACAGTATCCTTTACACTCTCCTTATCCCATATCCTAACTCTCATAACTCTAATCTCATCCTCAAATTTTAGCTCCCAAATCCTAGAATTGCATTCAAGTCTTATAGGTCGTGTTAAGGAGAAGTTAATAGAAAAATTCAGAACGTTTGTTACGAATTTAGGTTTGGGTTTGGGATCGAAAATTAATCATTATGGATTGGCATTCCATAATTCTTTTTGAGACTCCTAAAATAGGCGAGAACCGTATTTGAGAATGATGGAACTAACTTCCACACGTTCTAGTGGGAGCAGTCACTCAACTTCCTGTTGGGAAGAGTTTCTTCACTTTTTCTGTATATTCGATGACACCTAGTTTCTGTAAGAATCTCTCATACCTTCCCAGCCTGACTTCACACACGGGGGAGAGCATTGTGATCTATGTAGTCGGGAGCCGGCAGCTCATCCAGCGCGGTCCAGCTCCGTGTATTCACCTCCTTCCCAATGTCTTAATAGTAACCGCGCCTAGCTGTTCCATGAAGCTCAGGGAATCATAGCGATTCCAGGTTTCGACTATCTTGCCGCCTATGATGCGGTCGATGCTCATACCCCATCCCGTCACCTTCTTGCCCGTAGGGTGGGTGTCCATAAGTTCTCCCCTATGCGTGCCGCACATCGTCCAGCGGTAGGCCACTTTGTCTCCTTCCGCAACCATGTCATCAATGGTCATCTGGAAGTCAGGGAAGGCTTTACGCACTGTGATGATGTCCTGTTTGCAGCCCTCTATGCCATGTATGTCCGGGCCGATGCCGGCGTGGAGGACATAGTCGGGGGCTAGCAACTCTTCTGCTACGGCCAGGTTCCCCCTATTCCGGAACTCCTCAGTGAAACGGCGAACCAGGGCTTTGTTCTCTCTTTCTGACATGCATTCACCTCCTTCCCAATGGTTCCGTTCTAGTGAGTATCTATTTCTCCAGAACGCTTTTCAACTTTTTTGCCTCTCCTTCTATGTCCTTTAGCATGGCTCTCTTCATCATCACTTTGTCGAGGAACTTCCCGAGAACTCCCCAAGGCATTGTATAGTCCGCTGCATATGTCATTTCAGTTCCTGCTTCCATGGGTTTCAAGGTGAATGTTCCAATAACGCGCACTCCATGAATAGGTGAGGTACGAAATACAATCTTCTCGTTTTCCAGACTCTCCATAATTTCCATATCATGGTCTTCTTTATCCACTTTCATCCAATGAGCGGTTGTTCCCACTTTATACCTTTCCTCGGGAGTATGCACCTCGGTAATATATTCTGAACTCTTCAAGTCATCCATCCATTCTGGCATCCTGTCCAAAGCAAGCATTTCCCAGACTTTCTCAGGTGGAGCCTTCGTTACAATCGAAGTTTCTACCCTAGTCAAAACATCACCTCCCTTTACAATGAATATTATTTCTCCAGAATGCTTTTCAACTTCCCTAATTCTTTTTCGACTCTCTTTTCGCCTGATCTCCCCCCTAGTTTGTCGAGGAACTTGCCGAGAGTCCCCAAGGGCATTTCATAGTCTATTACATAAGTGAGTTTAGTTCCCTCCCCTACGGGTTCCAAGATGTATGTTACCAAGGTATATCCCTTACTTTTCGAACGAAACGTAATCTTCTCGTTTTCGAGGCTCTCCGTGATCTCAAAATCATATTTTATGCGAATTCGCGCGGCGTGCTCAGTTATGTGGGCGGATGCACCCACTCTATACTTGTCCTCTGGAGTGTGCACCTCAGAAGTGTACTCCGCGTTCTTCCATCCGTCCATCCATTCTGACCACCTGTCCAAAGCAAGCATTTCCCAGACTTTCTCTGGTGGAGCCTTAATTTCAATCGACTTTTCAATCCTACCCAAAATATCACCTCCATCTACAATTATATGTCTCTATACCAATTCCCCTACTTCCTTTATTATCAATCCTAATTTGCTTTTTGAATCTAATATCACAGAAAGGAATAACTTGCATCATAGTTTGTTTCCATACACGCTCGCCTCGAGTTGAATATGGAGCAGCTATTCCATCTATCCAGAAGCTTTTAGGCGACATCTTTTCCCCCAATTATATATTGTTGCCAAGACCAATCGATCTCAGAAACTCTGATTGCCCCAGTCACGAAGACTGTCATAAAAGCAACTATTGCCCGTACGGATATAAAGACTTTATTCCCCACGGAATCGTAGTCCGTTCTTACAGTTCTTAGTATGTGTGGCTAGCTTGGTGCGTATTTACATCGTTTATTTGCCCAAATATAGAATACTGGCCGCTGGTGGTGCATTAAATTTTAATACTGCTCTCTCTCGCGCTGCTCTCTTGTGCTGCTCTATCTGGCTCTAGAGAGCTCTGAGCTGGCGCTGGAAAGAGAGCGAATGCGGGAGTGGTATCTGTGCCTCTCTGCTCTCTAACGAGAGCAGTAGAGCATGTAGAATTAAGCTGAGAGCAAGCAAGACTAGACTACTTCAGGCTAGAGTAAGCTGAGAGCAGGCTACTAAGAGCAACAAAGAAAGAAGAAAGGAAATATGGAGCAGGTATAGCTGGCAGTAAAGAAAAGAAGAAAGAAAATCTCATGTACAACACCATTAAATTTTAATCCAACCAACCAACTACTTTGAATGTTGCGTTAGGGTCCTGTTAAGCCTTTTCAAGGCTTCTTTGTTTTCTTTCCAGCACAACATTTGCAGAGCTTCTTGGAAACTGCACCATCTGGATTCACTATGCTCTTTCCCATCAAGAATTATCTCCTTTGCAATAGACACTTCTACACCATAAACATATTCCTTAATCAGATTATGGTCTGAAAGCTCGAAATAGTGAACACCCTCTATAACTCTAATGAAATCCCTTATCCCCGTTTCTTCCATTACCTCTCTCAGCAAGGCTTCTATTAGCGTTTCTCCTTCTTTTAAGCCACCTGTCACAGGCTGCCAGAATCCATTCCTTTCAGGAAGTCTTTTCAAGAGCAGATATTCTATCATGCTGCCGTTTCTTCGAAAGAT
>Ga0315309_1002817_pt1 | contig 10049 bp, 10 predicted proteins | sample TDP4_MG_FD_203080 | JGI IMG/M metagenome (GOLD analysis project Ga0315309, IMG submission 203080) | Freshwater sediment microbial communities from Lake Towuti, South Sulawesi, Indonesia - TDP4 | ecosystem: Environmental > Aquatic > Freshwater > Lake > Sediment | place: Indonesia: South Sulawesi...
GCTGTAGCTATCATGACATTCAGAATAGTTGGAATTTCAGCGTGGGACCTAGCTTTCTTCATTCTGTCAACGCCAATTGTCTGGATAGCAGGATGGAGCATTCATTACGGAGCCTACAAGGCGCTCAAAAACCGATCCATAAACATGGATGTCCTCATAACCACAGGCGTGTTAGCTGGCTGGGGATACGGGGCAGTTAGCGCCTTTTTCCCATGGTTGGGATCTGAGGGATTCGGCTACATGGAAATCGCCATAGGAATTCTAGCCTTCGTGTTGCTGGGCAAATTTATTGAGGAAACTGTAAGAAGGAAATCGGCTGCAGCCATTCGGAAATTACTTGAACTCCAGCCAACAATTGCACGGGTTTTGAAAAATGGACAGGAAGTTGAGGTTCAAATTGACGATGTTCAAGTTGGCGACGTATTCGTTGTTAGACCAGGCGAGAAAATTCCAACAGATGGCATGGTTGTTGCTGGTTACTCTTCAGTTGACGAGAAAATCATCACTGGAGAGAGCATCCCGGTTGAAAAGAACGTAGGGAGCGAAGTCATAGGCGCCACAATTAACAAGGCAGGTTTGTTAAAGGTCAAGGCAACTAGGGTTGGCGAAGACACAGCCCTCATGCAAATTGTGCACTTGGTAGAAGAGGCGCAAGCCTCCAGTGCCCCTGTTCAAAAGTTCGCAGACCGCGTTGTCGGGTATTTCGTCCCAGCCGTTTTCACAGTCGCAGCAATAGCCTTCTCATATTGGTTGGTTTCCAGAGGGTTTTCGTTTGCTTTTCTCGTGTTGTTGGCCATACTTCTCATTGCCTGTCCATGCGCCTTAGGTATAGCAACGCCAACCGCAATTTTGGCTGGCGTTGGCAAGGGCGCCGAGTATGGAGTACTGCTCAGAGGCGGTGAATACGTTGAGAACGCCAGAAAATTGACTACGGTGGTGTTTGACAAAACTGGCACTCTGACAAAGGGTGAGCCCTCAGTCACCGATATCCTAGCGTTTAAGGGTTACAAAGAAAACGAAGTTCGGGAGTTTGCCGCGGTTGCAGAGAAGGGTTCAGAACATCCGTTAGCCGAAGCCGTCGTCAAGGCAGCAAACAAAGCTGGCTTTAGTATTCCCGACGCTGAAACCTTTGAGGCTGTACCCGGACATGGAGTCAAAGCATCTCTTGGGGGCCATGTGATTCTCTTCGGAAATCGCAGACTCATGAAAAAGAGCAAGATTAGCATTGATGAGTTGGCAGAGTCTCAGCTAACGCAACTTGAGGAACAAGGCAAAACTGCTATGCTCCTTGCTGTAGACGGAAAAATCGCTGGAATTGTTGCGGTTATGGATACGCCTAAAGACAACGCGGCTGAAGCCATAAAACAACTCAAAAATATGGGACTCGAAGTTGCCATGCTCACGGGCGATAACGAACTCACAGCCAAGGCAATCGCCAACCAATTGGGCATAGACACGGTTATCGCCAACGTTTTACCATGGGAAAAAGTGAATGTCATTAAGAAACTTCAGAGCGAGGGCAAGGTTGTTGCCATGGTTGGCGACGGCGTCAACGACGCTCCAGCCCTTGCCCAAGCCCACATTGGCATAGCCATAGGCAGCGGATCCGACATTGCTAAAGAAACTGGCGGCATAATCCTAATCAAAGATGACCTACGCGATGTGGCACGAGGAATCCTGCTTAGCAAGGCCACCATGAGGAAGATTAAACAGAACCTTTTCTGGGCCTTCATATACAATACTGTCTCCATTCCAGTCGCAGCGGTCGGTTTGCTTAGCCCCATAATAGCTGCTGGAGCCATGGCGTTTAGTTCCCTCTTTGTGGTGAGCAACTCGGCAACTCTAAAACTACTTAAACTATGAAGGTGAGATGATTGGATTCGGAAGAACGTTCCACTATTGCAATCGTTCTATCCCTTATTGGCGGATCGTTCATGATCTTAAGTGGAATCATGATGTTTATGATGCTTACGTATGGCTGGATGAGCTTCGGGATGATGAGAGGCTACAGAGGTATGATGGGAAACATTGGAATCTCCTATGGTTTCATGGGTGTCCTCTCGCTTATAGGAATCGTATCTGGGATACTTGTAATCATAGGAGCGGTAATGCTCAGTTTCCATCCGGCAGAACGTATGGCATGGGGTACAATAATAATAGTCTTCTCAGTAATCAGCTTCTTGGGCATGGGAGGGTTCTTGATAGGAGCTATACTCGGCATAATTGGCGGAGCTTTTGCACTAGCTTGAAACCGCAGCCAAGCATAAAAATTAATGATCATATTTGGCGCCGTAGCCAGTTTTAGGTTCATTTGCGCATGCAAGCTTCGGAACAGAATTCACGTGGCATCTTTAGCTCTGCGATAAAAGACATTAATAAGTAATCTATGTAACACTAATTCCAAAATGGAGGAAATCTGCGGTGGTTACTAAAATAAGGGAAGTAGAAGAAGAAGACATAACCCGGGCGATCATTCAAAAAGCAATGGAAGACTGGATCAATCTCATTGAAACCGACGTAATAGTGGCTGGCGCTGGTCCAGCCGGCTTGACAGCTGCCATGTATCTAGCGAAGGCTGGATTGAAAACCGTGGTTTTTGAGAGGAAACTTTCTTTCGGGGGTGGCATAGGCGGCGGAGGAATGCAGTTGCACAAGCTGGTGGTACAATCTCCCGCGGACAAAATTCTGAAGGAAGTGAATTGCAAGTTAGAATCATTAGAGGAAGGAGTGTATGTTGTTGACACGGCGAGTATGATGGCGAAGCTGGCTGTGGGAGCCATTGACGCAGGCGCCAAAATAATCCTTGGCGTCGTTGTGGACGACTTAATCTACAGAGATTCACCGCCCAAAATAACTGGGGTAGTAGTTCAATGGACATCGGTCATAATGTCCGGCATCCATGTTGATCCGCTTGGCATTAAGGCCAAGGCCGTTATCGACTGCACAGGCCACGACGCCGAAGTTCTTGCCATAGCTTCTAGAAAGATTCCGGAACTCAAAATTATGGTTCCCGGTGAAAAATCCATGTGGGCTTCCCGCGCCGAACAACTGACAGTTGAAAACACTGAGGAGGTGTGTCCTGGACTTTTCGTTGCGGGAATGGCTGTTGCGGCGTTGCAACAAACACCTCGGATGGGGCCAATATTCGGAGGGATGCTCCTAAGCGGAGCTAAAGTGGCTCAGCTGGTTGCCGAAAAAGTGCTGGGCAAGAAGGCGCCCAAAGTGGTCTCTCGGCCGATCTAACCGCCATCTTTTCGAGAAAAATTCGGCGGGAATCCAGTGACAATCTGCAGTGTATGCGGCGCAAGGATAGCGAGCAGTGTCTGCAGAAGATGTGGACGCCCCATCTGTGCGAAGTGCCACTTCCATCACGGGCTATGCAAGTTATGCGCGAAGACCTTGGGAAAATCAAGTAAAATTTCTAAGATAACGGAAGTTTTATAATTCGCAACTCCCGATGTAATCTCGGTGATTGTCTTGAGGGATGATGTTTGCCCTAGGACATAGACATTCGCCAGCCACGAAGCTAATTTTCGAATTTTTGCAGTTAAACAGAATGGCAACACAAGAACCTGTGGTTAGAGAAGCTTTCCCACTTTGGAAAGAGGCGAAAATTAAAAGTTAATTATTGTAGTATGTAACCTAATTATTGGATGGATACTTGTATACTTATGCCACAAATTTAAAGAAGGTGTCCTTTATAAGCATTGGTTCGTGGGCATCCTAAACATTGATCTGATGTATAGTATGAACACTCGAAGCATTTTTCCCCGCAAGGTGCGATCTGTTTTTCTTCTTTTTCCATCGTTACTGGTAGAATGATATCTTTTGTTGGCGCTATGACAAAATTCAATTCGACTTCAATAATATCAGGATTTCCTCTGATGTGTTTATCTACGCAAGCTGCGATAGACCTCATGTTCTCACCTAATAAGAAAAGACATAGATTACGCTTTCCTGATGTTACCAGACCATTCGCATATAAAGGACAAGCTTTGAAAAAATCTAAAATCCTTTGACTCTCTCTTGTTTCGATATCTGCCTTAGCAAGAAACAAACCAGATTTTTTGAGGTTTATACCCACCAAATGGGTTATTATTCCTTCATCTTTCAATTTTCTTATTCTTGCACCTACCGCAGGTTGGGAAATTTTCAAAAATTCAGAGATTTCGCTCTGAGACATCTCAGGATTCCTCGTAAGTAGCGAAACAATTTTTCTGTCCACTTCGTCGATCCTTGCCATATTCTCCCTCTTTAATATAAGTTAATAAATAACAAAACTGCTTTCTGATTTATAAGTATTTCTGAAAATCTCTTATAATTGATAATAGTAATGTTTATGTTCAATAACTATAATATTAATTGTAGAGTGGCTCATTTATGGAACTGAATCGAACTTGTAGACTTGTTGAAACGAAGGGTTGTCCTGGCTTATGGGCATGCCACTACCCTGATCTGAATTGTAGATGCGCGTATTATGAACATGAACAAAGGGTAATGAGGCATAAATACATCGAAGGACAGCTATGTGGATTTGAGCCCGTCCATGTGGCACAATGCTTTGCAGACAATGAAATACATATTGCAAATCAGATGGGTAAAGAAAAATACCTGGATATGCTTAAACAGAGACCAAAACAATTGAAATGTCCTACGATGTGAACCTGAGCCTAAAGCTTTTGCCGTATGCACACGCGCTAATTATTTGTTCAGAAAGCTATAACTAAAATCGGATGGTTCTTGACGATTCTGCTAATGGATGTCCTTTAGAAGTTAGAGAAAAAACCTTTTCCCAACCAAAGGGCGCCCTATCTACTACGTATCCTAAGGATGCAAATCTTCCATACAAGTCTTCCATAATTTTCAAGGCAATATCAGGGTCAGCTATTTCGTCGGACAGATGCACAAAAGGAAACAAAACCAAATTCTTAACACCGATCTGTTTAGCCTTGTCAACTGTTTCCCCCACAGCTTTTTCCACCACTCTACCCATGTACTTTTCATCGCATCTCTCCACAGTCACAAAAATAACTAGGGCATCTTTAAAGGCACAGCTCTTACACCCACCAGCTATTTCCTCGGCTAGCTTTGTTGGTCGGGTCGTAAGATAGGAAAAATAGTCACAATGGATAAACAACATCTTCATACGCTTTCCTCCGTCTGTTTGACCTCCGAGATATTTGCAATGATGCTGACGTAAAGATAAGGTTTATAACACTGTTATAAATATAACGGTGTTATAATAATGGCTGGTTCGTTAGAGGGGGAAACATCATGAGAGTTCTCCAATTTCACTGTTCTTCTTTCAGTTATGAAGTGAAGAGAGGTACACCAGTTGCGGAGGAGCCGGAACCAAAGAGTGAAAATTTAAAAGATGTCTTGGTTTGCTTCACGTGCTTTGAGAAGAAAGACGAAGATAGATACAACGAACTTTTAGAAAAGTTTGTTGAAAGCATTAAAGTCGACATTTCAAGAATCAAATGCAAGAAGGTCCTCATCCACCCCTATGCGCATCTTTCCAAGGATCTTGGCTCACCCAAACCAGCAAAGGAGTTCTTTAATAAACTCAAAGCTAGGTTAACTGAAGAAAAAATTGATGTTCATAAATCGCCTTTCGGCTGGTACAAAGCTTTCCGCTTAGATTGCATAGGGCATCCGCTAGCGGAAGCATACAGAGAATTCTAGTCTCAAGAAAACATGTTTAAAAAATAATGATGTGGAGGTGGAAATATTATAAGAATTGCAATTGAAAAAAGAAGGGTCGCTGGCAAATCTGTTGTTTTGCTCGGCATTCATTCTTCCGATCCGAGAGAGAAACAAAAAGTGCTGGAGTCTTTGAGTCAACGCTTCAAATTGTCTCCATACAAAAAGGGGCCTTACGTAATTGAAAACGTAGATTCTGTAGTTCCTGTCAACCGTTTCGTTGAAGAGAACTTTTCCGACGTTCGATTTGTTTCCATGGTTGAAATAGAGGTTCTAGGCGGTTACTAGCCAATGAGGATGAACGGATGCTCCTTCTATTTAAAAAGCACAGTCCCTTAGGTGAGGTGGGAGTATGAGGATTCGAGAGAGCGGAATGCCTGAGGAGTCTATGTGGTCTAAGTTTTTCGATTCTGCAGACATTTTGAAAAGGATCGGGTTAAACAACAAAATTAAGGACATAGTTGATTTTGGATGTGGCTACGGAACCTTCACGATACCAGCCGCTAGGCTAATCTCGGGTAGAGTTTACGCCATTGATGTAGACCCTGAAATGATAACAGCCGTTAAAGATAAGATGCTGAAGAACGCTGTGAACAATGTAGAAACTATACAAAGAGACATAATAGACGAAGGTTCAAGCCTAGCAGATGAGAGCATAGATTACGTCTTGCTCTTTAACGTGCTCCACACAGAATACCCTGTAAAACTACTGAAGGAAGCATACAGAGTTCTAAGAAAAAATGGACGCGTGGCAATTATAAATTGGAACCTTGACCCGACTACACCTCGCGGTCCTCCGATAGAGATGAGACCCAGCTTGGAACAATGTGTAGAATGGTGCGTTAAGGTGGGATTCGATCCAAATTCAAAGAGGTTTTACGATTTCAAACCCTATCATTACGGTTTGGTCATGAAAAAAGGATAGGAGGTGCCCAGTTGAAACTCTTAATGTTTAATGTAAAGGAATTCTGGTACAAGACTTTCAGCAAAACCCTAGAGGATGTGGAAAAAATTGAAAAAGAGGAAACCGTAAAGGACGCTATTGTTGTTTTTGCAAATGTTGAGAAAGAAGACGAAGAAAAATCGGCTAGAATAATCAGAAAAACCGTGAAGAACATCACTTGGCTAGCTGCAAAGACGGGTAAAAACAGAATTGTGCTACATTCGTTTGCTCATCTATCTGACAGCAAGTCAAGCGTAGAATTAGCGCAAGAAGTCTTTAACAACATTGAAGATATTTTAAAAAATAAAGGCTACGAGGTTTCTGTAACACCCTTTGGGTACTTTCTTGAATTCAAACTACACGTCCTAGGAGAATCATTAGCAAAAGTGTGGAAAGCGCTCAGCTAAAATGTGTGCGCGCATCTTAATAATTATTCTTGCGACAAAATCATGTGCGAACGTAAGTTTTATAAGGTATAACGCTGTTATAATCTTCGGTGACAACATTGAGGGATAATGTTTGTTTTGCGAGATAGGCTTTCGCCAGCAACAAAAATAGTGTTTAAAGTTTTGGAATTAAACGGGTGGATGATGCAAAAAGAGATAGGCAAAGAAACTTACCTACTCCAAAGAACGGTAAAGTATGTCCTAAGAATTCTGAGGGAAAAAGAAATTATCCAGGAGAAGCCCAATCCAGACGACTTGAGAGCAAGTATTATAGATTTAAGGGCAAAATCTGCACCGATGAAAAACTTTATAACACTGTTATACGTTATCGTTGGCTTGCCGGGGTGGCCGAATGGTGCAGGCGGCGGGCTGCAGACCCGCTATAATGTGGGTTCGATTCCCACCCCCGGCTCCAATGTGCTAAAATGAAGGAAAACCTTACCCTTGTTGTCACCAGAGTTGGTGGATTATGACAGAAAAAGCTGTGGAAGAAACATTTGTCGCTTTGTTTGCTTTAATTGACTTAAGGCAGATTTTTAGAGATACCAAACCGACCTACCAGTTTAGCGACGAGCAGAAGAGGCAGATAGTGGAGATCATTGAAAAAGTGAGGCATAGCTTGGATGTGATTGAAAAGGAGCTGATGAAATGAAACAAATGATTGAAAATATTGAAGTTAGGGCAAAAGAAGAGCTGTTCATAAACATTCATCCAATCCAAGCTGCTGGTAGGCTGACTCCAGAAGCCATGAAGGCTGTAATCGCTTATGGGGACGGCTACTCAACCTGTGACTGGTGCAGAAAACCCTTCAGGCTCGACAAGATTCAGAGGCCCCCAATAGATGAATTTCACGCAGAATTAGCCAAATTCGTGGGAATGGATCAGGCTAGGGTTGTTCCTGGGGCGAGGAGAGGTTTCCAAGCCGTTGTTTCCTCATTAGTAGAGAAAGGAGATTCTGTGATCGTTTCTTCTTTGGCTCACTACACGGAGTTTTTGGCTGTGGAAGACGCTGGAGGCATAGTTAAAGAGGTCCCTTTAAATGAAAAAAACGTCGTCACTGGAGAAAACACCGCCCAAAAGATAGAAAAGGTGAAGAAAGAGACGGGCAAGCTTCCCAAGCTAATTATGATGGATCACTTCGACTACATGTTTGGGAACGAACACGACATTCATGGAATAGCTAAGGTTGCAAAAGAATATGGCATCCCCTTTCTAGCCAATTGCGCCTATTCTTTAGGAGTAATGCCTATCAACGGAAGAGAGATGGGAGCCAACTTTCTAGTTGGTTCAGGACACAAAAGTTTCGCTTCGCCAGCTCCTTCAGGGATATTGGCAACAACTAATGAATGGACTGAAAAAGTTTTTAGAACGACCCAGATGGTCGGCGATGTGACGAAAAGGAAGTTCGGAATAAAAGAGGTTGAAATGATGGGATGTACTTTGATGGGCGCCAATCTAATCGCCATGATGGCCAGTTTTCCTGCAGTGCGGGAGAGGGTTAAGCATTGGGACGATGAGATCAAGAAGATCAACTATTTCATGGACAAGTTCTTGAAGATTGAGGGAAACAAGGTTCTCAGCGAAATGCCTAGGAAACATACTTTGACTAAAGTGGATACTACGGGAAGCTTTGACAAAATCGCGCGAACACACAAAAGAAGGGGTTTCTTTTTCAGCGACGAGCTAAAAGAAAGAAGAATTGTCGGCGAGTTCGCAGGAGCCACAAGACAGTGGAAGCTAAACACCTACGGGCTTACATGGAACCAAATAAAATATCTAGCCCAGGCCTTTCAAGATATTGCAAAGAAATACGGAATAAACGTAGCCTAACCGAGTGATTGTTCGAGATGGGAATAGACACTAAAAAGTTGCTTAAAGACGCCAAAGAAAACTACGAAAAAACTTGGGCCGAATCAGCGAAACTTGTCAAGGTGAAAGGCAAGTATTTTACGTTGACTGATAAGAAGAGACCTCATCCACTTTTTGATCTCATAACCAAGGCTCGAAACATCTTTTTAGAGATGGGATTTGAAGAAGTCATAACCCCATTAATCACGGAGGAGTGCCATGTTTATTTACAATATGGGCCAGAGGCGCCTGTCATACTGGACAGAATTTTTTATCTTGCGGGCCTTCCAAGGGCGGATATAGGGATTTCAAAGGAGAAAATTTCTGAAATTAAGAAGATTATACCGCGTTTTAACGAAATCAAGCAGCTTCAGCACATTTTTAGGAGATACAAAAGAGGCGAAATAGAATCAGATGATTTAACTGAAGCTATGGTAAAAGAGCTCAACATAAAGGAAGAACAAGCGACACAAATAATTTCGTTGTTCCCAGAATTCAAAGAATTAACTCCTGTGCCAAGCAAGCTCACACTCAGGTCTCATACAACCTCTTCCTGGTTTCCAATCTTAAAAGAAATGCAATTTCAGGAACCACTGCCATTACAATTGTTTTCTATCGGTCCAAAATTTAGAAGAGAACAAAAACTAGACGTTACACACCTCTACGAGTCTTGGACGGCTTCCATGGCTGTCATGGCTGAGGAAATAAGTTTAGAGGATGGTCAGAAGATTGTGGAAGAGGTTTTTAGGAAACTTGATTTCGGTGAAGTTGAATTCAGAATTAAGAGGGCAACCTCGAAATATTATGCGCCGAAAACAGAGTTTGAAGCCTTTGTTAGGCATCCCAAAACCGGTGAATTCATCGAGGTAGGCGACGGAGGCCTATATAATCCCCTTAGCTTAGCGAGGTACAAGATTTCTTACCCTGTTTTCAATTTTGGAGCTGGCTTAGAAAGAATCGCCATGATAAAAACTGGCGTGGAAGACATTAGGAAACTGGTTTATCCCCATCTGTACGTTAAAAATGAATATACAGACAAACAGTTAGCCGAGATGGTTGAAGTCGATGAAACCCCCTCGACTAAAGAGGGAGAAAAACTTGCAGAAGCC
>Ga0315309_1002818_pt1 | contig 10045 bp, 10 predicted proteins | sample TDP4_MG_FD_203080 | JGI IMG/M metagenome (GOLD analysis project Ga0315309, IMG submission 203080) | Freshwater sediment microbial communities from Lake Towuti, South Sulawesi, Indonesia - TDP4 | ecosystem: Environmental > Aquatic > Freshwater > Lake > Sediment | place: Indonesia: South Sulawesi...
GAAAGGTTCAGAATCAGAGAGGATTCTCGTGTGACCCTCGTCGCCACCGAGGAAGGTATTGTAATCAGGCCTGCTATTCAAAGGCCTTGGCTAGGCCTACGAGGCCTACTGAAAGGTGCCCTCACGGCAGAAGAACTCGATCGGCTACTTGAGGAAGCAAAGCGATCTCTACTGGAGGCAAAGTAGTCCCTTGACCGACAACCCACTCTACGTAGTCGACGCTCACGTCCTAGGAGCCTATTTCCTAGACGAACTTCCAGAGAGAACTGATCGAATATTCAGAAAGGCCGAGCATGAGAAGGCAACCTTAGTTATTCCATCAATCGTCATAGCCGAGTTGATCTATGCTTATGAGAAGGCCGAACTAGCTTCAAAGATTTGGGAGATGTTCGACAAACTCGATATGTACCCTTGCTTCACAATTCATCCTCTCGATGAGCCGCTCTTGAAGATCCTACCTGAAATCAAGCTGCCGGAACTTCATGACCGAATCATAGTCGCCACATGCATCTACACAGAAGCGAAAGCACTTCTCACAAAAGACCAGGATATACGATCTTCCGAGCTTGTGCCAACAATCTACTGATGCTTCTGAGTCTACATGATGTTCTTTCTCGGAACAGGGGATTACTGCGAACTGGCCCATGAAGACTCTCCGAGCTATGCCATCGAAGGCTACGTCAAAACTCACATACTCTCATTCTCAACAAGGTTTTCCACCACAACGAGCAGCCTCTCTGGCACATTGAGGCATTCCTAGATGGAGTTCTAAGACAACAAACCAATCCCAAAGAGGAAACTCGATGAGCAAGCTTCACGGCAAGGTTAACAGGAACAAGAAGAACAGCCCTAGGAGATGTGCAGAGTCTAAGCTCAGATTGCTTAGAAGCTGTGCGACACCACAACTACGTTAGGCATGAAAGAAACAGTGTTCAGGAATGGAAAGAGGCTAACGCAGACTCTGCGAATCAATGTCCAGCTTGAAGGTTAGGGTTATGGTGCTCCGGGCGGGATTCTCATGGACTTCAACCATTTTGAACCCGCGCCCATGGCTGTCTCCTCCAGCCCGAGAGGCCACGATCCTTGACCGGGCTAGACGACCGGAGCACATCTCACTACATAACCAACACAATAGTTAAACTGTTTCTCCTGTTGCAACGCAAGGCTTTGACATTAAGACGACTCTACTACTAAGGACCGGTTGCTAGGCAGTCGTCGCCCAGAGATCTTTTCCTTCACTTTGATTTCATATTTCACTTGAGCCTCTCACTTCCTCAATGAACTCGTTGTATTTCCGAGTTCGACCGACCTCTGTGTCCTTTTCGCCTTCTTGATTGCATCCATCAAGGTCCGATCTGCCACAATGTCCGGCGTTTCAATCAATTCCTGTAGCAGATTGCGCGTCCTCTTGGGCAATTCGACTCGTTCGCGATCAAGAATCACAGTCGTCAAGTTTCCCAACCGAATTCAGATTGGACAAGCCCCTATGCTACTCTTGTCAGCTCAATAATTGTGTAATCTCCAAGTTCCTCTCAGTTGATGACCTTGACCATCTTGGAATAGGATCTGGAAAGCGGGAGTCTTTTGTCACGATAGTACTTTCGGTCCCATACTCTCGCCACCAAAAAACCCTTGACTCTTCGACCTTACTGGAGAAAATGAGAGACGGGGACACTCTTTGGCTATTTGCCAAGAACGTTGAGAAGAGTTCGATGAAGGATCCGTCTCATTCAAGTGTCCAGTATTAGGCTACGATAGACCACCAATCACTCACGGATTATCTCCTTGACTGCTAGTCGAATGTCCTCCGCCTTGACTGTCTTTCTCCCTGCATGCGACGCCAAATCCTTCGCCTTCTTTCCCACGCGTTCAGCAAGCTCCTCCAAAATCCTACGCAACTCCTCGGCTGCATCGTCGCCAACTCTTTCTGCCCCCGCTTTCTCGATCAATCTATGCACCGCAGCGATTGAAAGCTCTCCAGCAGCCATGAATAGCAACCACTCTGGGAGGTTTTCTTCTCAAATGGCATATAAATCTGTCTTCCCTTCACGGAACAGACCTGAAAAGTACTTAGCAGCAAGAATTGCGCTCACTCTCTTGCAATCGCTACCTGTTGCCCCCAAAAGAAGGTCAATCTGAGAAAGCTGCCTTACAACCGGTGAAAGGACAAATACTTAATTCCACGCTGGAGGAATCAGGAGAAATCCCCGACTTTGGTGGAAGGGAATTGGGAAGAGTTCGGACCGAGATGGTCAAGAAATTGGCAAGGGAACTGCTTCAAGCCGACTCTCAGAGATTCTCCACGGACTATGAGGAAAACAAGAAGGCTGTCGACCAACTCGTCGGCAGTAAGACGAAGCGAGTTAGGAATAGAATAGCAGGCTATGTCACAAGGCTCAAGATAATTGAGAACCAAAGGTTGTCGGGCACCATGCCATCCACTCCCGTAATCCCTGAAGAGAGCGAGAAGGAATAGCATTGCACTCCGAATCTCGGTCCATCATATTGCGCTGATCTCTCAACCATGCGAAGACTCCTCCAAACGCTTTTCTGCAACTGAACAACGTAGCACAGATCCAGGCGAGCTGATCAGGATGCGCGTAATCAATGATTACAACAGGACTTGGGCGATTCGATATCTGAGAGAAGCACTCGTCGAGTACCACAATGGCGAGAAAAGCCAAAGAGAAGAACACAGCCGATCATTCATGGCCGCAGCGGTCAGAAAAGCACAACTAGCCCTCGAACACGCTCTCGGAGCCCCTGAATACTTGGAGGTACTGGTCGCTGATGTGCTCCACACTCAGACAGCCAGTCAGGACTCTACTCTAAGCCTTCTCTCAACCCTTGCTTCACTCGCTAACATTCTCTCACAACAGCAGATAACTTGGACCAGAGACCTAATTCTCAAGATTACGAAGGAAGCTCTTCAAGGTGCCTCAACCGTCATAAGAGAGATAACTTCTGAAATAAGTCTAGATCTAGAGCCAGATTGATAGACGCCGGCAGGGAGGCTCAAGCTTGGAGACTTTCACGATCGAAACTGACAAGCTGGACCTCAAGATAGCCATAGTCGACATTGTAAGCGTTCACATGCATGAGGAAACAATCTCTGAGGTTGTGCAAGAACTCGCTGCGGATCTTCTGAGAGACAGCGTCCTGAGGCATCCAGTAATAGTCGACGAGAAGACAATCGTCGTTCTTGACGGAATGCACCGAGTCGCCGCCCTAAGGCAGATCGGATGCGTCAGGATTCCGGTCTGCCTCGTGGAGTATGAGAATCCCTCAATAAAGGTTAGCACCTGGTATCGTACCCTCAGCAAAGGAGAGGCGGGGAGCCTCATAGAGGAGCTGACGCGCTGGAACATCAAGACCACAGAGTCGAACATCCAAGAAGCCACGAAGCGTTTGGAAGCTGGAAGCGCGGCCGCCTTCATCGCAACAAAGCAGAGATGCCTGACAATAGACGATAGGAGAGGCGACGTAAGGCAGAATTTCCAGCTTGTGGCATGCATCGAACGAATGGCAAAAAGCCTAGGATGTAAGGTCAGCTATGAGACTGAGACTGATGCACTAACGAAATTGGAAAAAGGAATGGCTCAGCTCATTCTCGGTCCTCCCCCAATAACAAAGCAGGATGTTAGAAGATATGGGTTGAGAGACGATCTCTTTCCTCACAAGGCGACTAGGCACATAATACCTGCCAGACCGCTTGGAATCGATGTTCCTATTGAGATCCTCCGGAACCAGGGTCTGAACCTCCGACAGGTAAACAGGCAACTGATAGAGGCGCTCAGGAAGAGACCACTAGAAAGACTTGAACCCGGTTCACTGATCGAGAACAGAAGATACGAAGAGCAAGTCTTCCTATTCAAGTAGGTATGTGACAGCAGTGGCGATCAAGGTAAGCTTAATCGGTGTGTTGAAAGGACTTGCAGGAAAGCAGGAAATACACATCAAGCCCAAGAAGAGAACATTGACCGTGCCGGAAGCAATCTCAGAACTCTGCCGCATGATTCCCGGCAGAGACTTCGAACGCGCCATCATTGATCCCATTTCCAAGACCATCGGACCGAACGTAATCGTACTCGTCAACGGGAAAGACATTAGTGTCCTCAAAGGATTGGGCACCCTGATCGAAAGCAATGATGCGATCACTTTGGTTCCCGTCTCTCATGGAGGATGAGAATGTCCCCTCAAAGAACCGATGCAGAACTGCCGACTATTAGCCAAGAAGGGGTTCAAAGATGATAAATGTGCGAAGAAAGAGAGACTGTGCCTTCGAATATGCAGCTTAGTCTCGCCGGGCCTCAACAAAGGGGTGGCTAAGTGACACTCAGGATTGGTATCGCAGGGTACGGTAGCTGGGGAAGAAGACACTTCGAGTCTTGGAAAAAAGTCCCAAGCGTCGAGATTGCCGGAATCTACGATCCGGCGTACCAAGGCGAGTTATTCTTCAGAAGCTTGAAAGAGCTTATTCAAGCCTCCGAGGCCCTCGACGTAGTCGTTCCCGCAAAAAGCCTCGCAGAAGTGGGAATTCAAGCGATTGAAGCAGGAAGACATGCCTTCTTGGAAAAGCCGGTCGCCACAAACATCGAGGAGGCGAAACGTCTAGCAAGAGTGGCACGGGACAACCCTGAGTGCATGACAATGGCAGGCTTCATTGAAAGGTTCAACCCTGTTTTCAGGAAGCTCAACATAATCTTCAAGGAAACCGGAAAACCGCGAACGATATTCTGTCAGCGTTCAGGAGCCCCAACCCTTGTTGCAAGGCAGACAGGTGTCTTGAAAGATCTGGCTATTCACGACATAGATCTTCTGCGCTGGATGCTCGGCGACCCCAAATCGGTTTCAGTCCATTCCAGCAGAAGCTTCCACTTCGGTGAACTTGAACTCTCTTTCGAAGAGACGGAAGCTCTCGTAATATCTGACTGCTTGGGCCCGAAGATACGCAGATGGATAGCTACATTCGACGATGAGACTCTATTCGCCCACTTCGAACGAAACCAATGGAAGCTGTTTCAGAACGGAAGAGAGATTACAGTCGCATGGGTCCCTCCCCTAGAACAGGAGCTGAGATATTTCGCAGAGTGCCTGGCGAATGGGAGACCGCCATCCCCAAGCATAGATGACGCTACGCGAGTTCTTGAGATAATCGAGAAGGCGAGGTGAGCGACGGCGTCGGAGAGCCCGTCTTGGCATATCGACATCAAGACATCAACCCTTTCTGAAAACCGAATGTATGGTTGAGTGGCATAGTCGTTATAAACAGTCCTAGAGTAACCACACTACTATGGTGCATGTCTTGAAGAGACGTGTAGTCTTACTAGCCCAAGTGATCGTTCTTGTCACATATGTCTTCCTGAGACAAGGGTGCGTCTCCTCGCAAGCAATCGCGGGATGGGATGTTGTGATAAATGAGTTTGATCCCAATCCTTCTCTTGGGCCACAATGGGTGGAACTATTCAATCCGGCAGATGCCCCGCAAGACCTCTCACTTTGGCAGATCGCGACCGAGTCATCTTGGATAGTGCATGTGCTTGAACCATACACTACCATACAAGCTAAGGGATACGTTGTTATCCACTTTCCTGCTTCAATGATCGATCCTGCCGGCGACTCGATCGTTTTGAAGGACAGAAGCTACTTGGAGATCGATAGGACACCGCTACTAGGCAAACCGTCAAAGAGCGGAGATGCTTGGGCCAGAGTTCCAAATGGCGTTGACACTAATTCGATATTGGATTGGAGGCTTCAACCTGCCACTAAGGGAGCTTCAAACAGCATACCTCTGCCCCCGCCAATCACTCCATTCATCTCATGCACCCTCAGCTCACTCTTCGTAGAGATTGGATCCAGCGTGACTGCGAGAGTACTCATAGGCCCGCCTCGTTCAGCGCCCGTGACAATTCAAGTGAGAATAGCAGGTACCTTAGATTGGAGCAACCTCACAACTGCCCCAACGGACGCCTCTGGCATATACCAACATGCGTGGACGCCTAGGACTATGGGGCAGTACAATGTCAGGGCCTACGTATATCCAAGTGATTCGTTCCCCGGCATGTATTCACTCATAACCAACCTGCTTGTCACAAAGATACGGACACAAATCTCCTGCCTTGCCACGAGATCCCAAATAACGTTAGGTCAGAACCTAGCAGTATATGGCTATGTCGCTCCGGTTCTTGAAGGAGTAAACGTGATGCTCACCTATCGAAAGCCGACCGGCGCTCCAATAGTCAGATACGTACTAACAGGCAGTGGAGGCCTATACAACGACACTAGCTTCACACCTCAGGAAGCGGGGTCATGGAATGTGACGGCATCATGGGATGGAGATGAGACCCACACATCGGCACTCTCACCCTTGACACGGTTCCAAGTCGAGGCGCCGCCGTCGCTCCCGTTTGGAATGTGGCTCATCATCTGCGTGGTCGCAAGCGTAGCCACTGCCGCGGTCCTGCTCGCAGCAGGGCTGTCAAGCAAGGCTATTCAGAAGCCCCCGAGAAGAGTCGCGCTCTGTCCTCAGTGCAGATCCACTCTCCTCTACGTGCCCAGCATCCAACGCTGGTATTGCCCCCGATGTAGAAGACACTTCTAGCGGATTCTTCTGGGCAACAGAATTCCACCGATCACAATGAATTCCTAGTGAAAGGCGTTCCCTTCCCTAGAATCTGGACTAAGTCATCGAGCCCGATACAGCCATCAACAGACTGCCACTCAACTCCGTTCCTCATAGCTTGCACCTTCTTCACACTATTTCACTTGACCGCAGGTTACACACGAATCGATGCGAGGGGCTGCGGAAGCAGTGACCAAAACCCATAACCCAGACCTGTTAGACTCTACGCAAGAACCCCCTACGAAGAGAGCGATGACGACGATGTCACAGATACTAAGATCTGATCAGGATCTAGCTGAGAAGATCTTGAAACTCAAGAAGGAGAGAAAAGCGCTCATTCTAGCCCACAATTATCAGCGGCCAGAAGTTCAAGACGTAGCAGACTACGTTGATGATAGCGTGGGTCTCGCTAGGAGATCCGTCGAAGAGCCTGATGCCGAAGTCATCGTACACTGCTCTGTCGACTTCATGGCCGAAACCGCAGTGATACTGAACCCGACGAAGACAGTGCTCATGCCCAGCCTCGGTGCAAGATGCCCAATGGCAGCAATGCTGCCGGCCTCTCAGATAGATCAATGGAAGAGACGGTACCCCAAGGCACCGGTCGTCCTCTACGTCAACACGCTCGCGGAGGCAAAGGCCAAATGCGACATTTGCTGCACCTCAGCCAACGCGGCGAAAGTAGTCGAGTCCCTTGACTCAGATACAGTGATCTTCGGACCAGATGCCAACCTCGCATGGTACGTGCAACAGAGAACTGGAAAGAAACTGATCCCAATCCCAGAGAGAGGTTTCTGCCAAACGCATGTACTCTTTCTGAAAGAAGACATTTTGCTCCTGAAGGACGAGAACCCGCAAGCAGAAGTGATGGCACATCCTGAGTGTACTCCTGAAGTCCAGAGCGTTGCGGACTTCATAGGATCAACCTCACAAATGTGCACGCACGCCAGGAACTCCAACGCCGAGAAGTTTATTATAGCAACAGAATTGGGAATCCTGCACCGACTTGAAAGAGAGAATCCAAACAAGACCTTCGTACCCGCATATGAAGGAGCTTGGTGCGTAAACATGAAGTTGAACACGCTCCAGAGAATCTATCTAGCACTCAAAGAAGACCGGTACAGAGCTGAAGTCCCACGAGATGTTGCTCGAAAGGCCAAGGCCCCACTGGAAAGAATGTTCGAAATAGCAAACACGAGTCTGAACGCAAAGTAGAATCGACAATGAACTCCCCAAAAGCGCATGTCGCAGGACATGCACTCTCTTAACCTATAACGTTCCTACAGAGCTCTCAACCGCGTTAAGAATCTCACCGCTTCTAATCATCGACACAACCGTCGCGATGTCCGGAGACATTTCCCGGTCTCTTGTCAACTTAGGAACTTTGCTTCTGATCCTCTCATAAGCAATGCGTGTTCCCTTACCTAGCTTGTCCGCACCTCTTAGATCAAACGCTTGACTGGCGCATAGAAACTCTACTGCAACTATTCGCTCCACATTTCCCAGTATCTCTCTAGCTTTCGTTGCGGCAGAAGCGCTCATGCTGACAAAGTCCTCGAAGTCAGCCGAGGTCGGAAGCGAGTCGACACTAGCAGGATGAGAGAGAACCTTGTTCTCTGAAGCCAGAGAAGCCGCAACTGTCTGTGTCATCATGAACCCTGAGTTGAGGCCCTCTCTGCTTGATCTGGGGATAAGAAACGCAGTAAGTCCCTCATTTGTCACAGGATTCATCAGTCTGGCAATTCTCCGCTCCGAAATGTTCCCTATCGAAGCCAATGCGATTCCAAGAATGTCCGAGGAGATAGCGATTGGCTGCCCATGAAAGTTGCCCCCAGAAATGCATGACCCATCCTCAGCAAAAACAAGCGGGTTGTCAGTAGCCGAGTTTATCTCAGTCCGCAACACCTTTCGAACGTGAGCTAGAACGTCCCTTACAGCTCCGACAACTTGAGGCATACATCTGATCGAATAAGAGTCATGGATTCCCTTGCCCTCTTGAGGAAGGGCTTCGGAAACCATCTGACTACCGGAAAGCAACTTCTTCAGGTTTCTTGCCGTCGTGATTTGCCCTTGATGAGGTCTTGCCCCGTGTAATCTCACGTCAAGAGATTCCAAATGACCATGCAACGACTCCAAAGTCATGGCGCCTGCTACCTCCGCATTGGCAATCAGCCTCTCGCCATCATACAAGGCGAGAACCGCTATCGCTGTAGAGAACTGGGTCCCGTTAATCAGAGCTAGACCTTCCTTCGCTGTGAGCTCAACTCGTTCCAGCCCAGCATTTCTCATGGCCTCCCCACCCGTCAATACTATCCCTTGGTGCTCCGCAGCCCCCTCGCCCATCAACACGGCAGTCATGTGCGCCAACGGCGCCAGATCTCCACTAGCACCCACCGAGCCCTTCTCAGGAACCAGCGGGTGCACACGTCGGTTGATCATCTCAACAAGCGTCTCCAGTGTCCTCAGCCTGATCCCCGAATACCCCTTGGCCAGCGTGTTTGCCCGCAGTAACATCATTGCCCTGACAGTGTCGGCATCTGAGGAGCGACCGACGCCTGCTGAATGGCTTCGAATGAGGTTCCGCTGAAGTTCAACTGCATCCTCAGGGGAGATACGAGTCCCAGAAAGAGCACCAAACCCTGTCGTAACTCCATAAACCGGCCTTCGTTCCTTCAGCAGACTCTCCACGACGGCTCGTGAAGCGTCAACTCTTGTCTGTGCCGCAGGTGAGAGCCCAACATCCACTCCATTCCTAGCGACCTCGACGACTTGTTCAATGGTAAGACTCTCACCATCAAGAAGGACTTCGCTCACGGCGTGACACCTTACAAGGTAGGAGTAGGTGGGCGACTATGCAAATAAAGGCTACACAGAATTGGCACGAAAACTCCAGCAAAAGCAGTGAGCTGATTCCTTAAGTCAACTTCTTGTCCTGCATAGGGATCTTCAAGCCTTTCTCCCGAGCAACCGTCCCAGCTTCCTCATATCCGGCATCCACATGTCGGACTATTGCGGTTCCCGGATCAGTGGTCAGAACCTTCCCTATTCGATCATCTGCCTCCAATGTGCCGTCCGCGACAAGGCACATACCAGCGTGAATGCTATACCCTATCCCAACTCCACCGCCATGATGAACCGAAACCCAAGAAGCTCCAGCCACAGCGTTCAAAAGCGCGTTCAGAATCGGCCAATCCGCAATGGCGTCGCTTCCATCCTTCATACATTCTGTCTCACGGTTAGGAGACGCCACGCTGCCTCCATCCAAATGGTCTCGACCGATCCAGATCGGCCCTGAAAGCTCTCCGTTTCGAACCATCTCATTCATGATCAGGCCGAATCTCGCTCTCTCTCCGAACCCGAGCCAGCAAACCCGAGCCGGCAAACCCTGAAACTTCACTTGGTCCCGAGCCTTCTGTATCCAGC
>Ga0315309_1002819_pt1 | contig 10042 bp, 9 predicted proteins | sample TDP4_MG_FD_203080 | JGI IMG/M metagenome (GOLD analysis project Ga0315309, IMG submission 203080) | Freshwater sediment microbial communities from Lake Towuti, South Sulawesi, Indonesia - TDP4 | ecosystem: Environmental > Aquatic > Freshwater > Lake > Sediment | place: Indonesia: South Sulawesi...
CTGAATAGCTTGCAGAGTGCCAATTGGGTGGTCAAACTGGATTCTTTCCTTGACATAATTGACTGTCATGTCCAAGACCTGCTGAGCACCGCCCAGCATTTCAGCGCACTTAGCCACTGCAGCCACCTGCAGCAGGCTCTTCAGGCATTCCTCACCCCTACCAAGTTCCCCTAGAATGCTGCCCTGGGGGACTCTCACCCCCTGGAAAGACACTTCGCATTGCTTGTCACCCGCTACAGTCTCAATTAAGGTGCAGGTCAGGTTGGGACTTTTGGCGTTGGTGAGGAACAAGGTGATGCCTTGGTGACCGGTGCCGTCTTTGCTCTTGGCAGCACATACTATGAGATCGGCTACATGGGCATTTTCCACAAAAAGCTTGGTGCCATTAATAACATATTCCTTACCTTTCAGCATAGCTTGGCACTGGATAGTATTCATCTCATAGCCAACACCCGGTTCGCTGATAGCTAAGGTCGAGAGCAGCTCGCCTTGAGCTATCTTGGGGAGCAATTCTTTCTTCTGTGGCTCGTTTCCCGCTTCCAGAATGGCTAGGGTGCCTATCAAAGAGGAGAAGAAAGGTCCCGGCAAGCACGCCCTTCCCATCTCCTCAAGGAGCACTACAACATCTAGGAAGCTGCCTCCTATTCCTCCATACTCTTCGGGAATAATGAGTCCCATCCATCCCAGCTCTGCCATCTTTTTCCACAGTTCGGGAGTGTACCCCTTCTCATCCTTAACCATCTGGCGCACTAAATCCTTAGGGCACTCGGTGGTCAGGAAATCACGGGCTATCTTCCGCAGCATTTCTTGCTCTTCAGTAAAGGAAAAATCCATGCCTCTATCCTTTTTCTTCTATCTATCCTCTGGGCAAGCCCAAGCCTCTCAGGGCTATGGTAGTCCTTTGTATTTCCGAGGTGCCACCAGCTAGGCTCAGCCCCCTGTTGAAAGTGTAGAGGAAGGTGAACCTCTTTCTTAAAGCAGTCCATTTGGAGTCCTCCCTCAGTTGCACCTGCGGCCCCAGGACCTGTAGTCCCACCTGGGCCAGACGCTGGCCCAGTTCGTCGGCAAACGTTTTGACTACGGAAGACTCCCAGCTTATGCTCTGCCCCTTGTTCAGCAGCCAGGCAGCCTTGTAGTTAATCATGCGACACACCTCAAGCTCAACAGCTATCTCAGCCAGCGTATCTCGCAGTACCTGGTCATCCTTCAGGCGCCGCCCGTCGTACGAGGCTTCGTTGACATATTGCACCAGCTCTTCCAGGTCCTTCTTGCTCCCGGCATGTCTCAAGCACCTGCCCCAGAATCTATCCCCTTCCAGGCAGGCAAACACCAGGGGAAGTCCCCGATTCTCCTGCCCCAGAAGACAGCTCTTGGGGACACGGACGTCCTCCAGGAAGATCTCGCAAAAGGACTTGCTGCCGCTCATGTCAATGATGGGATTCACTGTTATACCAGGACTCCTCGTATTCACCAGGAAGGTGCTCAAGCCTCTCGATTTGGGAGCTTCAGGGTCTGTTCTGGCTAGAATGAGGCACCAATCTGCTAGATGAGCACCGGTAGGCCATATCTTCTGTCCGTTGAGGATGTAATTGTCGCTGTCCTTTGCGGCACGTGTCGCCGTGTTCAGTAGGTCAGAACCTGCCCCTGGTTCGCTCAGCCCGGTAGCCCAGAGTATGTCTCCTCTGGCCATCTGAGGAAGGAATTCCCTCTTCTGCTCCTCGGTGCCGTAGCCGAGAATGCCTGCCGCCACCGCATCACCGAACAGATGACCATATTGGGGTGCTCTGTGGTAGGCCAGCTCTTCGGCAGCGACAAAACGCTCCATGATTGAGCGTCCCAGGCCGCCATACTCTTTGGGCCAGGATATGGACAACCATCCCTTTTGCCCTAACCGACGGGTGAAGGCAGAAGACCATCCGCCAAAGCCGTAACCCTCGTCTTCTATTTCGCAGGGGAAGCTTTCTGGCGGCTCTTTCTGGCAGAACTGGCGAACCTCTTCCCGAAGCCTCTCCTCCTCTTCAGAGAATCGGAAATCCATCTCCTTTTTTAACCTGCTTTCTTCAAGGGAGGCATAATCTCAACTTTTTCGACGGCTATCCTAACGATGCTATGGACGTCCATTTTCAGGCGAGCAAATTCAGCTTTAAAGGAGTCAAATAGAGGGCCTGAATCAATTATCTCTGCCTTGCCCCAGATTCGGCATCCTCCCCAGGTAGCCGGGTCAAAGACCATAGCTGATACTTGAGGATTCTCTCTCAGATTGGCAATAGTGCGGGGAGAGGCCATCTCGGCGAAGACGACGTGCTCATCGTCAAGTACTCGAAACGACCCCTTAGGCGAGACATTCGGTTTCCCTTTCTTGCTGGCTGTAGCTATAAAAGCTGGCAGAACCCGTGATATTATTTTCTTCGCCTCTTCTGGTAACTTTGCCATTTCTCGCCTCCTTCGGGGTGAATTTTAGCATTGATTATTTTGAAAGGCAAATTAAGGTCTGGATGGTGTTGAACAATCCTAATTGTCATTCTGAGGAAGCGAAGCGACCGAAGAATCTCAGAGATTCTTCGTCGTCCAAATGAATTTGGACTCCTCAGAATGACATTACTAAAACATCTCGGGCTATAGAGATTGCCTGGCGAAGCAAATTAAGGTTAAAATACAGCAGTGTGAACTACTGCTCGAGATGAGGATGTGGCGCAACAAGGGGAAATCATTGCTAGCTTGGGGCCGTGGGCGTCCTTTAAGGACACTGCTCCTCCTCATAGCGATTGAGTCTTTGATTCTGCTCTCCCTCCTGGGTATCTTCCTCTGGCTGGTGCTGACCAAATAGTAGACAGCGTGACCCTGGTTAGCAGAGAGGCCTGTTATAGAGGAATAGGGTTTATGACCAAGGACTAAAATTGTGCGACCTCCAGCAGGCTGGAGGTCGCTTCTCGCTGGGGTTCTCAGGGGGTGTAGCCTCCTCTTGGCCCAGGGCGGGGTGAATACCCCGCCCGCGGAGTGGGGTTTATTAAGAAAGCTCTACCTCATTGATCTCAGCCAGGTTCTCCAGACTGTTCATCTTTACCTTGGCCTCAGAGATAGTGTAGAGAACATTCTCTATGTAAAGGGACCTCTGGATGGAGCAGGCGGAAAAATCGTAGTAATAGTAATCCTTCTGCCATAGCTCAGAGAAGTTCTCACAGTGAGTGATGGTACCTTTGAGTTGCAGCCCTTCCTCCAAGGATATATTGAATACGTAGGCGCCTTGCCAGACGTATTCACCATAGGCATCGGGGGTGACCCCGTAAGGATATTGCCTCTCATCTATCTCCGCCACTAAAACGGGTATCACCAGAAGGTTCTTCTCCTTATCAAACAGAAGTGCTTTGTGGTCACTCAGAACCGGTGAATCTGTTCCCCGGTCGCCTATTTCATACTTGGCGATCTCCACTGGATTAGCCACGTCGCTGACGTCAAAAAGCGATATCTTCACCCCCTGATACCAAGCGAAGTCTCCCTCCTCTGCCGCTACAGTCTCCTTGCCTATGCCTAGGACGTGGGTTTCATCGTAGGGATGCAGGTAATTCGAATAGCCGGTTATCTTCAACTGTCCCAGGACCTCAGGCTCGTAGGGGTCTTCTAAATCTATCACAAAGAGGGGGTCAATTTGCCTGAAGGTCACCAGGTAGCATCTTTCGCCCATGAATCTGGCCGAATAAATTTGCTCCCCTGGGGCCAGACCTTCCAGGGAGGCTATGATTTCCAGGTTCCCATCCAGAATGTACAGGTTATTCTGAGAGGCGGCTTCCCAAGTATTGCCGGCCGTGGTGGCTATCCTGAAGTAGCCCTGATACTCGTCCATGGAGAACTGATTTAACACCCTGCCTGGGACTTCACCGTCGGCATTATACTCTATCTCACCGTCTTCTATGTGAATCCTGTGGATAGTGGTCTTTTCAAAATCGTTGGTAGTTGCCATCCCCTCTGGCAAGGCTATTGATGACAAGGTTATTGCCCTCCACTCTGTGAAGGTGACATAAATGTTATTCAGGGAGACATACATGCTGCTGGTGGCTCCCAGCAGGATGGTTTCGTAGGCTGGCTCCTGGTCGTCCCTCTGGGTGTTTATGGCTACAATGGTGGTGAAGGCATAAGAGGAGTCAGAGATATCGGGATAGTAGATATCCGTGGCTGGTATTTCCCTAGTCCCGTCGTCAAAACAAATCTCTGGAAGCTTAATTTCATCGTTGATCTGATAGACCCAGTCATTTACCACGACGTAAAGGTAATCACCTATCATCCGCGAGCCAAAATACTGCCCGTCTACAGAAACCTCCCTCTTCAGGACAGGGCTTTCCCTATCTGAGACATCGTATATTTTGATGTGGGTCTGGGGTACTGTCCATTCATCCGGCTCTGGCATAAGCAGTCCGCTTTCGCCTTCATATCGCACCACCGGTTCTGGCCAGTTTTGATGTAGTACCACCAGTCTATCCCCGTTGATGAACAATCCTTCTGGCCTCTGGTCCAGCTCTATTTCGGAGAGGACCTGAGCCTCTTCAGGGGGATATGCCTTCACGATAATAACCTTGTTCCCTGAAACGAGGTAAAGGTACTCTCCATCGGTCTTGATAATATCGGCCTCGTCCACCCCTTCGACTTGAATATTTGTTGTCGAGTAATCCAGCTTAGGTGCGGCACCGCTAGTTTCTGCCAGGGCAGAAACGTCCCAAGCTCCCGACAAAAAGGTCATTCGTCCTTCAGTGTAAGGATAAAAAGGATAGACCTCTGCGTTTCTCTTTACAAAGGCTTCCAGCTCTTCATAAGAAGAGAATTTCCTTAGTTGATTCTGCAGATTCTGCACTGGAGTCTCAGATTTACCGGGGGAGCATTGCAGGGCTGTCAGCGCCACCCCAATTAACATCAGGCAAATAGTGGCCATAATAATTTTGCTCTTCATTTTCGTTACACCTCCGTCGAATTCCGAGATTTTGCCCCTTTTACTTACTATGACGAAATTCATGGTGAAAAAGTTCCCTTTGTCGGGGATCATTATGCGCCAAAAGGAGGGCCGATGTAGTTGGTGTAGGGGAGGGGCTTGTCCGAAAAGTCCTACTGCTTGTGGAGGGAGGAGACTCTGATATGTTTATAGCTCAGCCCGTATTAGAGACTCCGCCCTTTAGGGCGGAGAGCATCACCATTGCCTCCAACGGCGGTGTTTACACCGCCGTTAAGACAAGCGACCTAAAGGTCACCTTTGGAGGCTAGAGCTAGTGAAGCTCCCCAGCCTGAAGGCTGGGGTCTCTGTGCCTCTGCCCTACTAAAGAGAAGCTTTTGGCACGAAATTGAGGCTGGGGTTTTCAGACAAGCTCTCCGATAGGTAAAGCATTATTGGAGGGGCTTGTCCCCTCCCGCTACGGGAGGCCACCAGGGTCTCCTCTGCTGAGCAGTCTCGTCAATTTGAAGTTGACGTGGTAGAACATTTGTGCTACTATGAAGTGAGAGGTTTTTATGAAACTGCTCAAGGTGGCTATCGAAAACCAGAGGTGGGATGTGGCTGCCCACGCCTTGGTTATCGGTATGGTCAAGGCGAAACAAAACACGGCTCAGACGACAAGCAATGCCAAAAAGAAGCCCTCCAAAGCAAGATCAAAGCGCTGCTAAGTATGACTTCTACGCTAAAGCCCTGGACGAAGCGGAAAGGATGGAACTGGAGGAGGCGGCCACTATCGAGGGGCTGAACAATGAGATCGCTATCCTCAGGCTTAAGCTTCGCCAGCTCTTGGAACAATACCCAGAGCGAGTTGACCTCCAGATGCGGGCAGCCAACACTTTAGCCCGCCTCATCCGCACTAGGTACAATATCACCGCAGAAGAGAAGAAAAACCTGAGGAAAGCTATTACCACCGTCCTCAAAGACGTAGCTTTACCCCTGGGGATCAAGTTCCTACCATAAAGATTCAAAGTTCAAAGATTCTTGCACTTTCATCTTTGATTTTTCAATTTTGAAATGATTAAGTTGCGACCTTATCAGCAGGAGGTAGCTATGGCCATCCTGGACAGCGTTCAGAACCATAAAGGGCTGACCTTCTCTGTCGAGATTGCTCGTCAGGGTGGCAAGAACGAGCTCTCCGCTATTATCGAGCTAATACTACTAACGCTATACATGGCTAAGGGGGGCAACGCTATCAAAGCCTCCCCTACCTTCAAACCCCAGACCATTATCAGCATGATGCGCCTGAAGCAGAGACTCGATGAATATGGCTTCACTGGCCTCTGGCAATCGGAGATGGGCTACATCATCCGCCTGGGAGAGGCACGTCAGATTTTCCTCTCTGCTGACCAGTCCTCCTCTGTAGTAGGTCACACCACCGATATCCTGCTGGAAATAGATGAATCTCAGGATGTCTCTAAGGAGAAATACACCAAGGAGTTTCGCCCTATGGGCTCAGCTACCAATGTGACCACTGTTCACTATGGCACTACCTGGGATGATTCAACGCTCCTGGAGGAAGTAAAACAGACCAACCTGGAATTGGAGAGGAAAGACGGCATCAAGCGTCACTTCAGATACGATTGGCAAGAGGTAGCCAAATATAACCCCGACTACCTGAGGTTTGTTGAGGCAGAGAAAGAGCGCCTCGGCTCAAACCATCCCCTCTTTCTCACCCAGTATGCCCTGGTGCCTATCTGTGGTGGGGGTGGTTTCCTTAGCTCGGCTCAGAGAGCTCAGCTTCAGGGTGGGCATAGCCGAAGACATCAGCCAGAGCTAGGTAAGGTCTACGTGGCGGGTATTGACCTTGCTGGGGAGGCAGAGGGAATGCAGGATGCAGTTCTTCGTTATCTCAAGCCGCGACAGGACTCCACTGTGGTTACCATTGCAGAAGTCGACAAGACTCTTCGAGTTGATGCTGGAGCCGTTTCAACTCTACTTGTCCCCCAGCTCAAAGAGTCTTGTCGACAGCCCCAAATCAACGTAGTAGAACACTACTGGTGGACCGGCAAGCCCCATACTGAGCTTTATGCTACCCTGGTTGATCTCCTGAAGAATGTCTGGGACTGCAAAAGAATAGTGGTTGATGCCACTGGCATCGGCCAGCCAGTAGCCAGCTTCCTCAGGCATTCCCTCGGCCCCCGCGTCATATCCTTCCCATTCACCCAGCGGAGCAAGTCAGAGATTGGCTTTGACCTCCTGGCGGCTATCAACTCGGGGAGGCTAAAGGTGTATGTTGCCGACGGTTCCCCGGAGTACCAGGAGTTATGGTTTGAGGTGGAGAGGGCAAAAAGCCACTACCGTCCCAGCCAGACGATGAACTTCTATGTTGACCCTGTCGAAGGGCATGACGACTTTTTGATCAGTCTGGCTTTAGTGGTGGAAGCGACAAAACGCTACCGACCTAAGGCTGCTACGGGAAGGCATTAACCACTCACTTCAGCCAGTAGGAGGTCGAGGGCTAGCTCATCCTGCCGCTTTCCCGTTTTGATAGCCAGGTCGGTTTCCAGAAGCTTCCGGTAGACCTCTGCCAGCCGTGGCATGGGGTAGCTGGCACACTGCCTCAAAAGCCTATCAATGGGGTAACTAGGGGACAAGCCTAGCTGCTCTTGTTTCTCCATTAAAGAAAGCTTCTGGGCACTCAGCTCCTTTGCCTGAACCATCAGGCGAAGTTGCCGGGTGAGCATGAACAAAAGGTAAGGGGGGGCCATCCCCTCGGCTAACAATTGATGTAGAAGCTGCATTGCGGTGGGAACCTTTCTCTCTACAACAGCGTCCACCATGGCAAAGATATTTGCCTCCCGAGCATAAGCGGTTACCTGCTGCACGTCTCCCTCTTCAATACGCCTCCCCTTAGCATAGAGAAATAACTTCTCGATCTCGTTGGTCAATATCCACAGGTTTTCTCCAGCTAGCTCGGTGAGGAGTTTCACTGCCCGGGGTGAAATACTTCCACCGCGCTTTGCCACCTGGGAGTGAATCCACTGCTGCAATTTGGCGCCCTTTAGGAGGGGAAATTCCTGGACTTTGGAGATGGGGGCAAGTCTCCTCAGCAAGGGATTATTCTTAGTTATCTTACCGTCAATCAATACAAGCTGGGTAGTGGGAGGAAGCTTAGGGGCATAATCGCCTAGAGCCCCCCATTCACCAATTTCAGGGTAGCGTCCTCCCGTTTTTGGCTCGAAGCGGCTGAGCAACCCTTCTACAATTACCAGTCGATTTTCTCCCAGAAAGGGGACAGCATCGCAGGCGTTGGTTAGCTGAGGTAGGGTTAGCTGCCGAGCTTCAAAAAGGGTAGTATTAATGGAGAGCGACTCCTCATCGCCCCAGCCCCTTTTAAGCTCCTCCAGTCTACCCCGGAGGGAGAAATCATCAGCACCAAACAATAGGTAGAGCAAGGCTGATCAACCCTTCTAATTCTACCACATTAACAACAGAGGACGTAGGGTGGGTGGATTGAAACGGAACCCACCACCCAAGTAGTTGCCCAATTCATTGGGCAACTTAAGAGCCTGATAAATCAGGCAACTACGAAAAGGTGTCATTCTCACTTAGCCTCTCCCTTGGAGGGATTCGTTTTTACAGGATGCTATAAACACCCGCACCCACAAGTGGCAAGCTATGGATGAGTATGATAGGATAGATTTAGCAAAATGGAGATCGGTATTATTGGTCTGCCCAAGAGTGGCAAGACCACGGTGTTCAATAGCCTGACCAAAGGTAAAGCTGAGGTAGGTGCTTTTGCCCCCACTGCCCTGGAGCCAAATTTCGGGGTGGCTAAGGTACCGGATCCCCGTCTCGATGGACTGCAAGCCATCTTGAAGCTGAAAAGAACCGTCCCTGCTGAGGTGAGATATATAGACGTGGCTATCCCTAAGGGCAAGGGGAAGGGACTGAGTGGTGAACTGCTAGATTACCTCAGCAAGGTGGATGCCCTCATCCATGTAGTGAGGGCCTTCTCGGAGGAAAGGATTCCTCATAGTGAAGGTAGTGTAGACCCGGTACGAGACGTTGGTATTATGAACCTGGAGCTTGTCTTCTCTGACCTGGGTATTATTGAGCGAAGGCTACTTCGAATAGAGAATTCCCTCAAAGGGGCAAAATCTCCAGAGCGGGAGAACCTTCTTCGAGAGCAAGCCCTGATTTTGCGCATCAAGTCTGCTATGGAAGAGGAGGTGCCCCTTCGAGAGCAACCGCTGACTAAGGAGGAGGCTAAGCTGATAGAGAATTATCAATTTCTCACTGCCAAGCCCTTATTAGTGGTGCTTAACATTGGGGAGGAGCAATTATCGCAAGCCTCCGCCCTTGAGGGGAAGTCGAGGTCTGGCTATCCCCAGTTCCAGGTGGTTGCCGTTTGCGGTAAGCTGGAAATGGAGCTAAGCCAGCTTAGCCAGGTGGAGGCTGCGGAGTTTCGCTCAGCCATGGGCGTTGATGCAGAAGGGATGCATCGTATTATCAGGCTTTCTTACCAGCTTTTGGGGCTGGTCTCCTTCTTTACTATCGTCTCTGGGGAGGTGAAGGCTTGGACGGTGCACCGTGATACTCCTGCCTCTAAAGCAGCCGGCAAAGTCCATTCCGATATGGAGAGGGGTTTTATTCGAGCTGAGGTCGCTGGCTACGATGATTTAGTTAAATGTGGTAGCCTGGCTGAAGCGCGTAAGCAGGGCTTGCTCCGCCTAGAGGGTAAAAATTATATCGTTCAGGATGGAGACGTAATTACCTTTCTTTTTAGCGTTTAGCATGAATACGACGTTACTTGTGGTAAGACATGCCCAAACCCTGTCGAATATAACCGGGCGCTATATGGGGTGGATTGACGAGGATTTGAGTGAAGAAGGCGTGTGGCAGGCGGAGCGACTCTCACAAAGATTGAGCCGCTGGCCCATTGCTGCTGTTTATAGCAGCCCTCTGAAGAGAACCGCTAGAACGGCAGAGATAGTCGCTGCCCCCCATTCTTTGCCAGTTCAGAGGTTGGAAGAATTGGGCGAAATCAGGCTTGGCGCCTGGGAAGGTATGTTTGCTGATGAGATTGAGGCAAAGTTCCTCAACTTATGGCGTGCCTGGAAAAGG